>WNFQ01000275.1_pt1 | contig 47965 bp, 57 predicted proteins | sample 5400171 | NCBI WGS metagenome assembly WNFQ01 (sample SAMN13153356, study PRJNA577476) | soil metagenome | isolation source: 20 cm soil under Madrone tree | place: USA:California | collected 2016-06-14
TGCGGCTTGCCGATCTTCTTGAAAGTTAACCACCAACTGGAGAGCCGGATGCAGGAGATCTGCCAGTCCGGTTCGGAGGGAGGGGCAAAGCTCACCTTTGTCCCTACCCCTATCTTAGCCCAGGCTTCTATGAAGCCGAACTTGTCAAGAGCTCGCTGCGAAAAAGTTTTTTTGAAAGTTTCTGGTTCATTTGGGCCTAGATGAGGCAACAACTCGACTGTGACCGGCTTTGGTGCTTGATCGGCGCGGTGCGAGGTACGAGCACCGTAATGATCAAACACCAAAGCCAGTTACTCTTTTAGCGCAGCGCTACGGGGGAGCTGTGCTTTGTAGCTTAAGGAGTTATTTTCTCTCGATCCGGAAGATCCTGCTTGTCTTGGCCCATCGCTTTGGGTGCTACCACCAGGTTCTTCACTCCCATTGCCACCAATTCTCGATGTAACCAATAGCCGCTGGCTCCGGCTTCGTAACAGCTGTGGATCTCCCAGCCCTCTTTGAGCTTTTTCTCCACCCAGCTCCCAAAAGCCTCGTGGCCCATTTGCATATCCAGCCCTAACTTCAGCAGCCGACTGTTCTTCTGCTCGATGCTTGCTTGGCTCTCGCCAATGCCCGATACTGATCGGTTGTTATTTTTCATAGAGCCGACAATTTAGCAGCGGGTGCTGCTAGTTGTCGGCTCATGTCATCTTCAGCCTGGGTTGCTTCATTTTTGACGCATGAGGTCTGAAGGACCGCGAGAAAGCTCGGCGCGGCGACCCACCAAGATTGTGGATCACGAACCCAAACAGATCTTAGGGTTTGCGTTCCAGACGGTCCTTCAGACCGGCACGACCATTAGACATGCAAACCCCAGGCTTCAAGCCTGGGCTAAGTTCCCAAGGGCCTTCGGGCCGGCGCTACCCGACTTCGCCCGTCGTTCGAAACTCCGGAAGCTTCCTCCTTCGCTAAAGCTATGACGGCCACGTCGTCGGGCAAGCCGGCGTTCCCGGCGTTAAGATCGCATCAGGTTTTCCAATCGGCCAAGGCTTGCTGAGCAAAGGACGCGAGCTCGTCGGCCATTTCGATTGGGTCAATTCGCTCCGCTTGATCGATGCGCAAGCGCAATCTTCCCTGACCTCGAATCATCAGGAGATTTTGGATCAATGCTTCTGGTAAGCTTCGCAATTGAGTAACCAAAGCCGACGGGAACTCTTCCTGGGTCAGAGGTCGCGAAGACGAGAGCACGTAATCATGATCGAAATCCGGAATGCCGGTTAATTGCACTCGAGCATGTAACCAGTCCGCCAGCCAATCAGGCTGCGCTTTCCCGGTAAACATCGTGGCCAGCAGTTTCATTGATTCTTTTCCCTGACGTTCCCGACGAGAAATGAAACACCAGCCGTCGAACTTTCGCTGGTCTGGAAACGCCAATTCAAAATAGGGAGGGGACTCGCGTGCATTCCATTCCGCGCTCCAGCGGAGACCAGCGCTGATTCCTTCGATCTTGTACCACAATCCAGCGCGATCTTCTTCGAAACGCCAGTGCTTTCGCCGGGCTTGCAGTCGAACGCGAGAATTCGGCGACTGTGTGACGAACCAGACCCGCCAGAGGAAAATGGCGAGTATTCCAAAGGCTAAAGTGACAACCGTAATACTGCTCACCGCGAGCTAATCAATATTCCTAACAAACACCACGCAATGCAGGTTTTGCAACATTTCAGTCACAATGGCGCGTCGATAACGCCGGCTTGCCCGATGAGAAATGTAGTCACCCCTTCCTCGGCCAAGTTTATGTGAATTTGCGTTTGCAGCCTATTCGAACGCTTTGCGAAGCGCAGCCCCAGTCCGATCGATGAGAACCCGCAGACATTCATTGAAGACGTTGTGGTTATCTTGAAGCTTTGCGCGGTTTCTTTGGAAGAAAACCGCTCTCAGAACAAACAACCGTGGGCTTGAACGGCTCGGCACTGCGCCGACCCGGGGCAGACCGCGAACAGGACTAGCGTCCCAACCGACTAATTTAATCGAGCGGTTCACTTTCCGAGCCACTCAACAACCTCATCGTGCTCGCCGGTAGCCTTTGGGAATCACATCTCAGCTCCTGCGAGTTCGTAGCAGTTGCTGCCGTGCGAAGGCTCTCAGTCAGAAGCATTATACCCAGGACCGCACCGTCGAATTTATGGCGGGCGTTGGCAAAGTTTGATTCCGCGTTACTCTCTGGATATATGCATATGGGAGAAAAAAAACTCGGCATTTCGTCCAATAACGGACCGCTTGTTTGGTTCGTAACGGGAACGTCTCAAGGCTTTGGGCAGGAAATTGTGCGTGTTGCGCTTTCTCGAGGGGATTATGTTATTGCGACTTCTCGCAATCCAAAGAAAGTCGCGGAGATGTTCGAATCAACGTCGGATCGATTGCTGGCCATTTCTCTTGATCTTAGAGATGACCAGCAAATTAAAGGAGCGGTCGCTGCTGCTGCTAAACGCTTTGGCCGGATTGATGTGATCGTTAACAATGCCGGACACGGTCTGCTCGGAGCCATAGAGGAGGCGCAGGATGTGGAAATAGCGAGCGTCTTTGAAACAAATATTTTCGGTTTGCTGCGCGTGACGCGGGCCGCCCTCCCGTTCCTGCGAGAGCAGCGGAGTGGCCACGTTGTCAATCTCTCGTCTATCGGAGGATTGGTTGGTTTGCCGGGCTGGGGCATCTATAACGCAACCAAGTTTGCGGTCGAAGGAATATCGGAAGCACTAGCAGCCGAGCTTGCGCCTCTCGGGATCGGGGTTACGGTGGTCGAGCCTGGACCCTTTCGGACGGATTTTCTTGGTGGGTCGTTGGCGACGGTCGCAGGAACGATACCCGATTACGATCAGACTGCCGGTAGCACGCGAATCTATCGCGATAGCAATAACGGTGTTCAAGCGGGAGATCCCCGTCGTGCGGCGGAGGCCATTGTGAATGCCGTTGTGACAAAGACAGCTCCATTGCATTTGCTGCTCGGAAAAGTGGCTTATGACCGTGCTACCAAAAAGCTAGAGGCATTGCGTGACGACTTTGAAACTTGGCGCGATATCACACTATCGACCGACTATGCGAAGCCTTAACCTGCTCCTACGGCGGCTGCCACTCTCGATAAGCTTAATGAAAAGTTGGCAGCTGCCAACTTTCTCCTCCCCTAGTATAGACGACAATATCAGTCCCAGATACCGGAGACAACTCCGGAAGCTTGGCGCTTACTTTACCGCGCCGAAGGTTAGCCCGCGCACCAGTTGCTTCTGCGTCAGCCATCCGAGCACCATGATCGGTGCAACCGCCAAAAAGGAAGCAGCAGAAAGCTTGGCCCAGAATAGTCCCTCCGGGCTAGAATGGGATGCGATAAAGACAGTGAGAGGGGCTGCGTGCGCGCTTAATACCATTTTAAAAGTGCGGCTTAAGCGGCCGATTTACTTGAGGCTCTGCCCCAAACCCCGGTTCGGGGGGAACAATAGGAGCTGGCGCCCCAGCAACTTGTCACCAATCATCAATCACCTCTCAGGAATCACCGCTCACGGCGCTGGCGGCGTTATTTGTTATTGGCTCTCGTCGCGGGCTGATGCTAGTAACCGCAACATACGGTGGTGAAGAAGATAGACCTGCACGCGATCGTTTCGGACCATTACGCCGCTCTTTACCGGTTTGGTTTAGCTTTGGCGAAAAACGAGAGCGAAGCTGCTGATCTTACCCAGGAGACTTTTCTCATCCTGGCTAAGCACCAGGAACAAATCCGAGATCCCGAGAGAATCAAACCCTGGCTTTTTACTACACTTCGCCGGGAATTCCTCCGAAAGGTACGCACTCATGTGGCACATCCGGAAGTGGAATTTCGGCCGGAAGAGCACGACGTCTCAACTATGGAACCAAGCGCACTGCGCGCGATCGACGCCAGAACCGCGTTGGGTGCCCTCGAGATGGTCGATGAAAGTTATCGGTCCGCTCTGGAATTATTTTACCTGGGCGATCTCTCTTATAAGGAGATCTCAACGACCTTGGGAGTTCCGATCGGCACAGTAATGTCGCGGCTTTCACGGGGAAAAGAACAATTGAGACACGCATTAGCAACAGCATTAGAGAGCGATCGCCAGACGATCATCCCCCTGCCAAAGAATCGGAGCCCAGAGGCTTGATATGACCAGAGAACAAGCCAAAGAATACCTGAGTGCCTTTCGCGCTTACGAAGAGGATGAGGCGGACCCGACCTTTCAGCAAGCGTTAGAACTTGCCCGGAACGATTCTGAACTCGGCTCCTGGCTGGCACGGCAACGCGAAATTGATAAAATCATCATTGAAAAGCTCGCGTCGATCTCTCCACCCGAAGGGTTAAAAGAAACCATTCTTGAGTCGTTGGATGGAACCGTACGCCCGATTCAATCCTGGAGAATGGGTTGGCTTGCACTTGCTGCGACAGTCGTTTTGGGCGCCCTCTTGCTTAGCCAAAAAGTCGATCTTTTCCGCGGTTCGTCCCAAAAGCTCCGGAGCTTCCGCTCCGATGCATTGGCCATGGTTTCGGTGAAGCCGGCGCCGATACTTGATCTCGAGACCCCCAGCCTCGGAACCACACAAGCTTTTATTGCGGCCCATGACGCTCCTTGCCTGCAACAGTTTCCGCTAAAACTCCAGGCGATGGCCACCGCCGGTTGTCGTGTTTTTATTTGGCAGCAACATCCGGCCTCACTCACTTGCTTCCATCTTCCCTCCGGCAAATTCCTGCACGCAGTCGTCATTCGCGCGGACGCGGTAGGAAACCCCGATGTACCCTCTGGACCTTACTTGGAAAACGGATGGCATGTGATGTTTCAGAAAAAAGCGGGTATGCTCGTGATGTGGGCCAGCCAAGCCCCGATGGAAGAGGTAAAGCAACTCATCGAGACCTGAGCGGGGCAATAGCGGATAGCAATAGCAAATAGCGGATTGCCAAAATCGGCTATCGGCTATTGGCTATTGGCAATCTTCCTCCCCTCTATGCCTGAACCTCGCGCCATAATTCTCATGGGAGTTGCTGGCTCCGGAAAAACCGCCGTCGGCTCTCGGGTGGCAAAACGTCTCGGCTGGCTATTTCTGGATGCGGACGATTTTCATCCGCCCGCTAATGTCGAAAAGATGAAACGGGGTATCCCCTTGGACGACAACGATCGGGCTCCCTGGTTAGAACGAATGCATTCCGAACTGCGCCGGCAGATTGACGAAGGTCACTGTGTCGTATTAGCCTGTTCGGCGCTGAAGGATTCATACCGACAGACCCTCCGGGACCACCTGCCCGAAGTGAGATTTGTCTTCCTCGATGTTGATCGGAGCACAGTCTTGGAGCGACTGCAAAAGCGCCAGGCTCATTTCTTTCCGAAGGAACTATTAGATAGCCAGCTAGCGACTTTGCAACGACCTCATGGTGCTTTTGTTGTCGATGCCAATAGGCCGATCGACGAAGTCGTTGATTCGATCGTGGAAGCGGTTTCGCAAGGAAAGATTTGAGGTCGGGTCTCGCCCTTCCATCACTCCAATTCCTTTCATTACCCTTCACCTACGATGCCCCCCGAACTTCAACCAATCCTCGCTGCCGTCCTATCCGTCGTCGCCCTTATCGTGCTAGTCACGCGGCTCCGTGTTCATCCGTTTCTTGGTCTGCTGGTTGCTTCGCTGATGCTCGGCTTCCTCGCCGGCCTGGTTCCGGCAGACATCATCAAGAATTTTGGCAAAGGATTTGGCGATGTGATGGGCTCCGTCGGAATAATCATTGGATTAGGTACGATGCTGGGGGGCGTCCTGGTCTTATCGGGAGGAGCAGATCGCCGGCGACTAGTCTCACTTCGATCGGTGGCAAGAGCTGGGTTCCCTGGACCACCTTCTTCGTAGCGCTCCACATCGGCTTGCCGCGCCAAGGTATCGGATTTGGTCGGAGTATGGGCAACACACGCGAATATTTCGCCATTGCTGCTGGGTTGGGGCATCGCTGCCCTGGTGCGGATCGCGACGGGTTCGGCTACGGTCGCCACGATTACCGCTACCGGCCTGGTCGCCCAAATTGTGGAGCGCGATCCTACAGTGAGCCGTGAATTGATGGTTCTCGCGACCGGCTCGGGATCGTTGATCCTTTCACATGTGAACGATGCCGGATTCTGGCTGGTAAAAGAATACTTCGGACTAACGGTAGTTGAGACGTTCAAGTCCTGGACAGTGATGGAAACTATTCTCTCTGTGCTCGGTCTCGCTCTAGTTCTGATCCTGAGCTCAGTGGTCCATTGAACCTAGTGCATCGTCTCAGGTTGAGCGCGTGACCAGCTCACTTCAGCTTCGCGATGATCTCGTTATTTTCGACCTTGATGGACTCGATTCGATGGATGAACTGCCTTGCTTCGGGCAACCGGGTTTCGATTCCTTTGTTCATCCCGTCGGTCACTGTGTGCTTATAACTTTGCCCGGTGAAAAGCCACGGAAGTCGTTTCCCGTTACCTTCTACGTCAAGATTCTGAATCTTCAGGCTGCCGTTTTCGATAGTTAATCGTGCAGCGATCCGTCCGTCGAAATAGCGACTACGAATCGACGGTAGAAAAGGTACATCCGCCATGAACGAAAGCGGTACGCTGAGATCAGCGACTAACCAATCCGCCTCCGTTCGAAAGCGTAAATGATCAGCGAAATCCGCATTCCGCCCGTTCGCGAAAAACCAAGCGTTTAAATCATTAGCTGAAAAACGAACTTCGGTTGCCTGACCGCGCGTCACCGCCTCTTGAACCGCTTGAATCTTCAATTGAAACGCCTTGTCTTCCGCTGCGCCAGGCACCGGCTCAAAAGTTCGCGGAGACAGCGAAGTCATCTGGTAGGCGCCTTGGTAGGTCGAAATCGCACCCCAGGCAATTGCGGCGATGATCACGAATCCTGCAATTAACAGCACCAAACAGCCACCATTGCAGGAGCCACTCTGCGAGAGGCGCGACCTCTTGGCCGGCCAAAGATTTTTGATCGCCCGCCGTCGGTCGGACTTGGCATTGTGTCGCATGCTAGTGTAGCGGCGGCCCATTTTGAACGCAACGACGTCACCATTATATGTGAGACGGTACACTAGGTTGCATGCCTCGGTTGCAGCGCGTCGCGCCACCAAGGCTCGTTGTTTCGATACCAATCGATCGTCGCTCCCAGACCAGCTTCGAAATCGCGAAGCGGTTTCCAGCCGATCTCCTGCCGAATCTTGGTAGAATCCAGCGAATACTTCTGGTCGTGAGCCGGTCGATCCTCGACGAATTGGATCAGGTCCTCGCTTTTGCCGAGGTATTGCAAAATCTTTCTCGCCACGCTCAGGTTCGGCAGTGGTGTGCCGCCAGCCACATTATAGATCCCGCCGGCATGGCCCTCCAGCAGCACATCGAAAACTGCAGCGCAATAGTCAGCAACGTGAATCCAGTCACGAACCTGCAATCCATCGCCGTAGATCGATAGCGGTTCATTCAGCAATGCGCGAATCGTGAGCAACGGCACGAGTTTCTCGGGAAATTGGTAAGGACCGTAATTATTCGAACCTCGAGTAATCACTACATCCAGGCCATAGGTTTTGTGGTAAGCCAGCGCGAGCAGGTCTGCAGCCGCCTTGCTGGCCGAGTAAGGTGAGCTCGGATTCAAAACGGCGGCTTCGCTCGATGGAATTGCAGACTCATTGGACCCATAAACTTCATCGGTAGAAATCTGAACGAGACGCTTTACGCCGTTGTCTCGGGCGGTCTCCAGTAAAACGGTGGTTCCTACTACGTTGCTGTGAATGAAATCGGCCGGCGAAACGATGCTTCGATCGACATGGCTCTCGGCCGCAAAGTTGACCACTGCATAGTAACTATGCCTGGAGATGATCTCCTCCATCGCTTTTCGGTCGGCAATATCGGCTCGGATAAACTCGTAGCGTTCACCAAAGCGGAGCGGGAAATCGGCGGTAGTAACGAGCGCGCCGGCATAGGTCAAAAGGTCGACGTTGGTTACACTCTCGGGCTGATAGTGCTCGAGTACGTAGCGTATGAAGTTACTGCCGATAAATCCGCACCCTCCCGTAACAAGCAATCTCATCCCTCGGCTCTTAGCATAGCCAATAGCCGATAGCCAATTACTTGCGAACATTGACTATCGGCCATTGGCTATCGATCATCTTTCTCCTGCCATGAGTGACTTTTCAATCCGCTTCGCAACTCCGGATGACGCCGAATCCGTTTTCCGTCTGGTCCAGCAGTTGGCTGCATACGAGAAGCTTGCTCATGAAGTCATATCTTCACCGGAAGTTTTCCGTAGTGTGCTGGCGCGGCCGGAATCAACGGTTGAGGTTCTTTTGGCCGAATCGAGCGGACGAGCGGTAGGATTCGCTCTCTTCTTTGAGAACTTTTCGACTTTTCTTGGCCGGCCGGGGCTATACCTAGAAGACCTGTTCGTGTTGCCGGAGATGCGCCGAATCGGTGTCGCTACGGCCCTTTTCGAACGTCTGTTTCAGATTGCTCGGGACAGAGACTACGGCCGCATTGAGTGGGCGGTGTTGGACTGGAACACACCAGCGATCGAGTTCTACACGAAGAAATTGAAAGCACAGCTGCTGACGGAATGGCGTGTTTGTCGAGTAACGCTCAAGGGTAGAGTGATCGAGTGAGGGAGTTGCAGCGTATCCGTCCCATATGACTCATGTGGCCGCCAACACACCGAGACGCTTTCTGCCCTTCCCGCTTTCGCGCTAAAAACTTCCCATTATCGGAATGGCTAAAACATCCGGTCAGGATGTTCGGGTAAGAGCGCGAATCAATTTTCCAAAATTATTTCCCCTCGAGGAATGATCCGATCTGCCTTGAGAGAATAGCGAGTCAATCAGGGTTGGGATTCGCCCTGCATAATAGAAAAACCGAGCGACAAATCGCTCACACCAACAAAATCAAATCCAACCCAAATGAAAAAATACTATTAACTATCGCCATGCTGGGCGTTGCCTTGGCTTCCACTGCCAGTGCCCATCCTCACGGAGGATGTTATCAACCTGGCTGCCACTCGTACTGGTGGTACCCGACCCATTGCGGCCAAGGCTATGATGATTGCGACTATCCCTCCCATCCGCATCATCGCCATCAGATAATCGTTGTGCCTTAATGGTCCGCTGGTCGGAAGATCTGCTTTCGACCAGGCTCAGCCCTCTGTCAAAGAGGCAAATCGTGAGTCGGTGGCGGTCACACCGCCGTCCACCGATGAGCCCTCAGCAATCTCCCGCTCACACACCGGAATGCCCGCAAAGAACGCAGCGCGGCAAAGCCCGACCTTCTCAGGCTATCGCATCTTCAGTCGCTCGCACATTACCTGCTCTACCCGCTTTCGTTCGGCTTCAAATTCTTCGGGAGTTTTGGTCGGAGGTACTTGGATCAACGGCAAAATCGTTAGATCAACTCTCGAGAACGGCTTCGGAATCGCAAATCCATCCCACGATTTCAGTCTCCAGAAAGAGCTGAATTCGAAAACCAGCGGCATTAACGGCACTTGGCAATGCTGCGATAACAGAACCACTCCGGGCGATAGTTTGTATCTCGGGCCGCGAGGGCCATCCGGTGTGATACACAAGTCATAGCCCTCCTTCAGCTTTTTTACGAGGTCCATAAGGGCGATCGCGCCACGGCGTGAACTGGACCCACGGATCGAGCCGACCCCCAAATGTCGGACCAACTCAGCTCCATAGGCACCATCTCGGCTGGCGCTGTTCAAGATGTATGCCCCTTTGCGTTGCGGATAATAACGCATAAAGGCAGCGGCCATTCCCAACATGCGATTATGCCAAATCAACGCGACCACTGGGCGCGGGTCGTTTGACTGGAAGAAACCAGCTTCATCCACAACACGACAACGCAGCGTGCGCAACAACGCCTTAATCACGATCGCGGCCAACCAAATTAACAGCTTTGTACGTTGATTGAGCTGACGAACTTCAGTCGACCTTGCCAACGAAGACACGGACAAGTTACGGGTTACAAGTTACGGGTTACAAGTTGCGGGTTACGGGTTGTGGGTCTTTTCGTATCGAAACGCACAGCTCGAACCTGTAACCTGCAACATGTAACCTGCAACTTGTAACCGATAGGCCTAGACCATTGGCCGAAATTTGCCGACGACTTCAGTCAACCGATTTGTGATCTGGCCAAGCGAGCAATGCTCGACGGTATTGATCAGCTCAGCAAACACATTGCCATCGCTCTCCACTACTTGGGTCAAGCTGTCCAGACTTCCCTCCGATTGATCGGCGTGCTGCCGATTGAATTCATGCAGGCGATCCAAATGCAGCTGCTTTTTCTCCCGGTCTGTACGTATCATTTCGAGATTCGGCCAGCGATTCTCGTCGTCGGTGTAGCGATTTAGACCGATGATTGACCGCTCTCCGCTCGAAATCTGGCTCTCAAGCAGGTGTGCGGCGGCTTGAATCTGGCTCCGCTGGTAACGCCGCTCGACCGCTCCAAGAACGCCTCCCTGCTCTTCGATCACTTCGAACTCATCGAGTATACCCTCCTCCACCGCGTTAGCGACGACACGCATACCTGGTGATCCAGCCAGGGTGTTCATCATGTGCCGGAAAAGCCCGCTCTCTTCCAGCAAGATGGCTTGAGCATGGGCGGCGTAGCGTGCGTATTCTTCGCTGGGCGTAGTGAATGGTTCGTCCGCGGCGTTACTGTGACACGAATTTGTGGCGTTCATACATGCGAGCACCAATTCGATGGCAGTCCGGGTGAGATTGTTTTTCCAATCGGCCGCTACGAGCGAGCGGCCGCTGGTCTGAGTATGCAGCTTGAGCTTCTGAGAACGTTCGTTCGCTCCAAAAACGTCCCTCATTCCCAGCGCCCAGATTTTCCGACAGACCCGCGCCAGGGCCACGTATTCGACGTCTAATCCGCAATCGAGAAAGAAGGAGAGACGAGGACCAAACACGTCCACCGACATTCCGCGCTGCTGGAAATAGTCAACGTATGCGAAACCATTCGACAACGTGTAAGCCGCTTGCTGGACGGGTGTTGCCCCAGCCTCGGCGATATGGTAGCCGCTGATCGAGATGGGATACCAACGCGGCATTGCTCGCGCGCAGAAGTCGACCATATCCGCTAAGAAACGCATCGACGGTTCGATCGGAAAGATCAGTTCATTTTGGGCTTGAACTTCTTTAAGGACATCGGCTTGAATCGTGCCTCTTAATTTTGGCAGGACCCCTGGACCAAATCGACGTTTGGCCGCTGCGATATACATCGCGAGAAGAATCGGCGCCGGACCCGAGATCGTCATCGATACTGAGACGCGCGGCTGATCGAGCGCGAACCCGTCATAAAGGCGCTCGACATCATCGATTGTGTCCACCGCAACACCGCCCTCCCCAATTTTTCCGAAGACTCCGCGCGCTCCAGCTCCAACACCGTAAAGGGTTGGCCCATCGAAGGCAGTGCTTAAACGCTTACTCTGCTGATTGCGCGATAAATAATGAAGTCGCGCGTTGGTGTCCTCAGGCAGCCCAAGCCCGGCAAACAACCGAGTTGGCTCTTCCCCCTGGTTCTCGTTGCTGTTGGCGGAGGATCCATTGGATCCTCCAGATGCCAGATACTGCTTAGGGTACGCCGCAGACAAATAAGGAAATTCACCGGGCAAGCCCTCTTCCAGGAGAAAACGCGTAATTTCTCCCGGCTCATCAATCTCCGGCAACGCCAAGGTTGGAAGTTTAATACCGGTCGGGGTCTCGGTCGTTCCAACTTCCGAACGGATTTCGCGCCAGCGATTCAGTATTTTCTCTGCCGCTTTTGGTTCATTGCGCACGCGTTTTACTTCCGACCGAACAAAATTGCGGTACTTCCGGACTGATTGAACAACTTGGCCGAGGGAGGTCATGAGCCGCTTCTGGAGGAGATTAGAAAGAGTGGTGCGCGACGGGCGTATATTCAAATGCGCTTTTTGGTTGTCCGGGAAACAGCACTTGAAATAGCTGATCAACCCCAGGGTCACCGTGCCGATTGGCTTGCGTGCGAAGCAACCGCTGCGCGCGCCGGTTGGGACCGATGCGAGCTTGAATTTCCGCCACCGCCGTTCGCGCCCCCCGTAGATCTGACTTGTTGACCACAATCACATCAGCGGCATCGAGCATCGCAATTTTCTGCAATTGTAGACGACCTCCGTAGTCTGGCGGCATCACCAGAAACGACGCATCGAGCCGCACTTCGGAAAACTCGAACGGCAGCGCTTCCTGGCCGGTACCAACCGTCTCCACCAATACGGCATCGAAAATTTCCGTACCGGCCAAAAAAAGCAAGCTTTGTTCGGTAACCAAGCTGACTCCGCCCGTCTGTCCTCGAGTTGCCATACTGCGGATGAAAACGCGATCGTTCTGCGAATAAATCATCGTTGCCCGATCGCCTAACAGCGCTCCCAAGCCCATGACGCTGGGATCATGCGACAATATAGCGATCCTCTGATCTGGGAGATGCCGGACAAAACGCAGCACCAGCTCGTCTATGAGCGTAGTTTTTCCGGCTCCTCCTGGACCGGTAAACCCAAACATCTTTGTCTTTCGCGCGTCCGACCGATTTCCAGCCGAATTTGGGTTCGCTCCGTTCTCAAATTCTCCGTGAGCTATCGGCGCCCCAAATTGTCTTTGCACGTAGTCGACCATTTCGCCGAGCGAAGTACCGGCAAAGAAGATTTGGTCGACCCCCGACTCATACATTTCCTCCGCATCCGCTTTGGTGATGGTAGCGCCGCCACCGCCGAAGAGTCGGATGTGTTGGCTGTTTCGGGCGCGCAGTTCGGCTAAGATCTCGCCGAAGAACTCGACATGCCCTCCATTGTAGCTGGAGATACCAATCGCGCGGACATCTTCCTGTACCGCGGCCCGTACAATATCCTCGGCGGACCGGTGGTAGCCAAGGTAGACCACTTCGATTCCGTGCCGAATCAACTCGAGATTGATTGTGTTGATGGCGCTGTCGTGTCCGTCGCAAATCGGCACAGCGGTCAAGATCCGGATCGGTTCCATAGGGTTAGAATGCAGAATTGAGAATATGGAATAAAGAATACGGAATTCTGAACGCTAGGAAGCGAAATCGCGGCGGACGCCAGCGCAACTCTGCTCGTGATTCGAAATCCTATATTCCGTTTTCCGCGTCTTCATTCAATCCTCTACTACTTCGTCCGAGATTTCGTTTCGGGGACCGCTGCTATCGGGAGGGAAATGGGCGGCAAGCACTGAGCCTACTTTTTCGACCGCTCCAATGACTGCGGCGGTGAATTCTCCTTTTTTCAGGTCAGGTTGCATCTGCTGAATCACCTCCGCCCAAAAGGCATTATCAGCCTTGGTATCGACAGCGGTGTCACCGTAAATTGCTACTTTCTGGGCGGCCGGGGCAACCATTATCAACACACCGTTTCGTTTCTGGGTCCGATGCAGTTTCAGCTTTCGAAATGATTTTCTCGCGAGCGCAAGAGCGTCTTTCGGCCGGCGGTGCGTGATGAAAACTACAATCTGGCCGCTCGATTTTTCTTCGGCCTTTCGGATCGCGGCAGCGATCCGATCGTGCTCGAGCCGATCCAGAAAATGTTTGACCTTCATAAGCTCTGGAACCAGCCGGCTACCAATCGCCGCTCGCGCCGCCGCCACCGAAGCCGCTATCGCCACCTCCGCCAGAAAAACCGCCGCCTCCTGAGGAGCCACCACCCGAAAAACCTCCACCCCCACCGCCGCCGCCAAAGCCACCGCCACCGATCCAAGGACCACCACCGCCGCCGATGATCATGCCGCCTCGTCTCCGAGCAGCGATCATGAAAACCACCAGAAAAATAAGCAGGAAAACCACCGGAATGATCCAGGAGCCATCACCGGCCTCGTGCCTGCGTCGTTCATTGACCGTTGTACCGGTGCCTTTGTATTCGCCTTTGGTAGCTGCCATGATGGCCGCTACTCCGGCGCTGACCCCGCCTGCGAAATCGCCATTCCGAAATCGTGGCGCGATCTGCTCGGAAATGATCCGCTTGCAGATCACATCCGGCAACGCTCCTTCCAATGCGCGCCCAACTTCGATCCGTATTTTTCGATCTTGAACAAATACAAAAAGGATCGCGGCATTATCGCGTCCGTTGGCGCTGCCTGCTTTCCATGATCGGGCAACCTGTTGGGTGTAGTCCTCGAGCGAGGTCTCGGACGGAAACTTCGGGTAGATTGCTACCAGGATCTGGTTTGAGGTCTGCCTTTCAAAATCCTCAAGCTGACGGTTCAACTGTTCAGCCACTTGAGGCGGGACGAGCGAAGCATAGTCATTAAAGTAACGCGTTGGTGCCGGAGGCAGCTTTTCCGCACCCGAAGTGGCCGCTGCAACTGACAAATATGCAGCCAACAAAAGGACGCTCCGTCCCAAAATTACGGACGACCATCGCGTTGCTCTCATAAACAAACAATATGGTGCGGTTGCCAGAACCCAGCAAACCGCCTACTTCGGACTGGCCGATGGGCTAAAGGACGGGAAAGAGACGGTGGGAGCGTTCTCGGCGCCGGCGGCACTCGTAAAGTATGCTTTCGGGCTAAACCCTAGGAGCCCAGCGTACAGCACGGTCGGGAAAGACTTGACCATTACGTTGTAGGATTGGGCGGTGTTATTGAAGTCGCGACGAGCCACGGCAATCCGGTTTTCCGTACCCTCCAATTGGGCTTGAAGATCACGGAAATTGGTGTTGGCCTTCAGTTCCGGATATCTTTCACTGACGGCTAGAAGCCGCCCCAGACTGCTGGATAGACTGTCTTGGGCCTGCTGGAATCGTTTCAGCGCCTCGGGGTCGGTCGGCGCCTTCGAGACATCGATGTTCACTTTGGTAGCATTTGCGCGAGCGTTAATGACTTCCGTCAGAGTCGATTTCTCGAAATTTGCTGCTCCTTGAACAGTGTTTACCAGATTGGGGATCAAATCCGCTCTACGCTGATACTGCGTTTGCACGTTCGCCCAAGCGGTATCAACGCTGGCAGAGGCCGTTACCAGACGGTTATAGCCGCTGACAATAAAGGAGCCGAGCACCACGACGACTAAAACCAGCGCTGCAAGGCAGCCGCATCCGATCGCAACGTTTCGATTCATAAGTTCAGAGAGAGGCCGAGGAGTTCTTAGCCTGTTTAGGTACCCCTTGGCAACCGCAACCGATTTTCACCGGGAAAAACCGTCACAGCGGGCGTAGTTTGAGCGGCCAGATGCCACCCGGGCTCGCCGCGGAATGCTCGGTGGAACAGGCGGCGCAGAAGCCGTGCAGCGGTGAAGACCATTGGTCCTGAGGGCAGCCGAATCCGGACGCGGTGTTTTGCGGAATAAAGGAAGGTTTTTTCTGCTAGTTCAATTGACGGTCAGGACAACTACGGCTACTATCCTGCCCTCACGAACTGATCGAAGAAGAAGATTTTTTATGCCTGAAGTAATTGTCCGCAAAGGAGAGCCTATCGACCGGGCGCTCAAGCGCTTAAAAAACAAGCTAGACGCCGAGGGTATTATGGAGGAAGTGCGACGCCTGCGCGCTTTCGAGACCCCGAACCAGAAGGTACGGCGAAAGGCCAAACTTGCGGCCAAACGTGGAAAACTGAAATTTCGTTTTAATCCATAACCTTCTTTTACATAGGCAGTTACGAAAGCTTTGCTTCGCGGCGAAGCTTTTTTATTTGGTAGGCAACGTTCTCGTTCCGAACTCAAAGCGCTCAGATATTGCCAGCGGGCCGGAGGGGAGCCGCTAGCGGCTCCCATGAGCGCCTTCGATCGCAGAACACGCACGATCGCCCGTCTCGATTCCTCTGTGCGCGCTGATTGCTTCCGGGCGTCGCAAGCAACGCCCCCCCGATCGCTGGGCGTACCCAAAGATCATGACGACGGTGCGCCGAGTTTTTCGGCTTCATCTGACTCCAACTTACCTTCCCAGATTCGCCACAATTGCCTCGACCAGACCACCAATATCATGGCGGTTCGCTTCGACGTCCACTTTGAGGCCGGCTTGTCGCATGGTTTCTGATGTGATCGGCCCGATACTAGCCGTTCGCAAATTTCTTGGCCACGGAAGCTTGAGCGCCAGGAAATTGGTCACCGTCGAAGAACTGGTAAACGTCACCAGATCGGGAGTTTCCGGAACCGTCCGATAGGCTATTGCCTCGTCCACGATTGCTCCCAGTTGCGTGAGACGCTTCGGTAAAACATCCCGGGCGTTTTCCGCACGCACCAGCAAGAACTTCAGGTTTTCCACGCTCTCGAATTGTCGTAAGGATTCCACGACCGCTTCAGCTATGAAATCATCCGGCTGCACATCGACAGTAAGATGATAATCTCGAATACGCTGCGCGGTGCCGGGTCCAATAGCTGCAATCCGCACGTTTCCGATGTTGCGTGAATCCTGGTAAAGCTTGAAGAACATGTCGAAGAATGCAGTCACGCCATTTGGGCTGGTAAAAATCAGCCAGTCGTACTGGTAGGCGTCGCGGACTAGCTCCCCGAATTCCAGTAAGTCCTCCGGCAACTCGATCCGGATCGTTGGCAACTCAATTACATCCGCGCCGAGAAGAAGGAGTTTGGCGCTCAAAGCACCGGCTTGCCGGCGGGTTCGGGTGACCACAATGCGGCGACCGAACAGAGGCCGCTTTTCAAACCAGCGGAGCTTTTGTCGATAGGAGACTACCTTGCCAAAAACTGCAACGGCCGGAGCTTCAAAGCCAGCAGCCCGATCTACAATATTTTCCAGCGTACCAGTGATCGTTTCCTGGCGACCGGTCGTACCCCAACGTACGAGAGCGACCGCCATCGACGGCTCTGCTCCATGGGCACTGAGGGCCGTAACAACTTTCTCGAGTCGTTGAACTCCCATTAGCATAACCAGCGTCCCTCCGCTTTTTACGAGGGAGCCGTAATCCAGATCTGATTCCGGTTTGGCCGGATCTTCATGACCGGTAAACACTGTGAAGCTGGAGGTGACGTCTCGATGAGTGATCGGAATGCCGGCGTATGCCGGTACCGCGATCGCGGCACTAACTCCAGGGACCACCTCGAAATCGATTCCGGCGGCGGCTAACGCCTCGGCCTCTTCTCCGCCTCGCCCGAAAACAAACGGATCGCCGCCTTTGAGCCTCACCACTTGCTTTCCGACACGGGCCCGCTCGACAATAAGGTCGTTGATTTCAGCCTGAGTAAACGTATGCCGCCCTGCCTTTTTCCCCGCGTAAACGATTTCCGCGTCCGGCGGTGCCCATTTCAAGATTTCCGGGTTGCAGAGGTAATCATAGACAACCACTTCTGCGTGTTCGATTGCCTCTTTGGCCCGTAAAGTCACCAAGCCAAGATCGCCTGGACCGGCCCCGGCAAGAACGCATTTACCTTCAGTCGCCATAAATCTTCCGAAACAGAGTTTGAGCAGCCAGTTCGGCTGAACCGAAATTACCGGCTACAGATCCCGTGCGCACTATATCTTCCTCAAAGACAATTGCTTCCAGTAGCGCTTGTTCTCCCATCGAGCTTACGCTCTCACCCAGACTTCCTCCTTCGCTCGTCTCGGCGGATCGGATAGTCGCCCGTACACCAATTGGCACCTCACATCCACCGCCTAATAATCGTAAGAATTCGCGTTCGGCGCGAACGCAAAACCAAGTGTCCGGATGGTTGACAGCTCGCAGAAGGTCGCGGATGGCCGACGATTTCTCAAGCACCTCTAGTGCGATCGCTCCCTGACCGGCAGCAGGCAGCATTCCTTCCACAGTGGAAGCAAATAAAGTGCGACCATCGAATTGAATCCGGTTCTCTCGAATCTTAAGACCCAACCGTTCAAGGCCCGCTCGGGCTAAGATCAATCCGTCCCAGCTTGGCTGATTGATCAATTTGTCGATACGAGTTGGAACGTTGCCGCGGACATCCACGATCGTAAGATCCGGCCGGAGACGCTGCAATTGTCGAGCGCGCCGCGGGCTACTCGTTGCGATCACGCCATTTACGCGAATCGCGCTCAGCGAGACTACCTGCCGGGAAACCAGCACGTCAGCGGGATCTTCGCGAGGCAAGACGGCGGCGACCGTTAATCCCTCAGGCAACTCCGTAGGCAGATCTTTTAAAGAGTGAACGGCCACGTCGATCTGGCCGCTCAACAAACACTCTTCCAATTCTTTCGTAAAAAGACCCCGAGCAAACTTTTTTCCGGAATCGCTCAGGCGTAGATCCAGGCGTCTATCGCCGGTGGTTTTTATGATTTGGCGCTCAACCATCTCAACCCCAGCTAGTTGCGATAGAAGATTGCCCGCTATCTCGGCTTGGGCTAAGGCAAGCGAACTGCCTCTTGTGCCCAGAACAATCTTCATCACGCCCCTGGTAATTGAATCGCAACTGGAGGAAAGCTCGCGGGCTGTGTCCGTTCAATCCAAAGCTGAAAGTCCTGAACGTGGTGCTCGATCAGCCGATGACAACTTTCCGCCTCTTGCCTACGCACCTCCAATGTTCGCTCCGCTATCGCGCGGAGCGAATCGAGATCGTACAAATAAACGCCATCCAGCTTGTTGACAGCAGGATCGATATCACGCGGCATTGCCAAATCGATCATAAAAAGGGGCCGGTGCCTGCGAGTTCGCAGGACCGGAGCCAATTTGTCCGGCGTGACAATCGCGTGCGGAGCCGCCGTTGAGCTTACCAGGATATCCAGATCGCGAAATTCTTGTTCCCAGTCCTCGAAATGAACCGCTCGCCCCCCGGTCATTGAGGCCAGCGTCGCCGCGCGTTCGAAAGAGCGATTGGAGACAAAGATTTGTTCCGCTCCACGCGATCGAAAAGCTCGAGCTGTCTTTTCACTCGTCTCACCAGCACCAAGAATCATGATCTTGCAGCCCTCTAGATCACCAAAAATCTGTTCAGCGAGGTCCACCGCTACCGAACCGACCGAAACGCTGCCGCGGGTGATTGCGGTGGAAGAGCGGACCTGCTTGCCTACCTGAAACGATTTCTGGAAAAGACGATTCAACAGCTTCCCAGTCGTTTTTGCGCCGGTCGCAAGTTCGTAAGCACGTTTGACTTGCCCGAAAATCTCTGTCTCGCCGACGACCATCGATTCCAGGCCGGAAGCCACTCGAAATAAGTGACGAACACACTGGTTGGCCCATAGGCGAAAAAGGTGTGCTTCGTCTCCGGCCTTCAAATTTCGATAGAAGCTCTCAAAGAATGCCGGAGCCGGGCTGTCGCGGAATTCGCCCGTCACATAGAATTCGGTCCGATTGCAGGTCGAGACAATGAGTCCTTCAGCGAGCCCCGGGATCGTCTTCAGCCGCGTCAATGCATCAGGCAAAGCAGATTCCGGAATCGCGAATCTCTCGCGTACGTCAACTGCCGCTGTTTGATGGCTAAGGCCAAAACAAAATATGCTCATCGCACGGTCGGATTGTCCGAGATAAATCGGATACCCCAAAAAACACTCAACAAGAGACTAAAGGCGATAATTGATAAAGTCGCAATCCACTTTGCCCCCATTGTGTGCAGATGGCGACCGAGCAAAATGCCGCCATAAAGAGCCCACACCAGTACCGACCAGGCGACCTTTCGCCAGTCAACCTCCCGGCCGATAAAAAAGCCGGAGCCGAGGCCGACGGTAAAAAGAACAAAACCAAGCCATAGCAAACGTGAATTGGCGATTGTGAGGGTGCTGATGGGCGGAAGCCGAAAAAAGATTGAGCCCGGCTTACGGGTTTTCAGCTGCCGCTCCTGAAACAGATACATCAACCCGGCGACCCCGGCCAAGGCGAAGGCTCCGCAAGCGACGATCGAGAAGGAGGTGTGTGTTTCCAGCCAAGGATTAACCGGCTGATGGCCGGTACGGAGCGGGTGATCGGGACCAAGCAACGCCCAAATGTCGAGCACAGCGACAAACGGAGCGGTGATCACGCCAAGCAGCGATAAACGGTAGGAGGAACCAATCAATAGATAAATCAGAGTCATCGACCACCCCAGGAAGACCAGAAGCTCAAAGAAATTCGTGATCGGACAGCGACCGATTTGATGGCCTCGATCAACCAAAAAGAGAGTTTGAGAAACGAAACCAGCGCTGATCAAACCGAAGGTCAACCGGGGCGCCATAAACTTGCCGGTCACGAGCGAGTAGGCGGAATAGGCGGAAGCTAACGAAAAACCGTAGAGCGCCAGCCAAACCCACCAGCGATCGGAGGCGAAAATCAGGGAGCTAAGAAAATCCAGATGCATCGAGAAAACTGACCTGCTACGCTCCGCCATTCATGAATGGAGTCAATCCAGAAGAACTTCGTCGCGCGATTCGGGATGTTCCCGATTTTCCGAAGCCAGGCATCTTATTTCGCGACATTTCGCCGATACTCAGTAAGCCCGAACTATTTCGTCAAGTCGTAGATGCGCTCGCTGCCGAAGCGGAAAAATCGGCTCCGAACAAGATCGTTGGGATTGATGCGCGGGGTTTTCTGTTCGGGGCACCGGTGGCATACAAACTTGGCCTTGGGTTCATTCCGGTTCGAAAGAAAGGTAAGCTGCCGTATCGCACCATTAGCTACTCCTATGTGCTCGAATATGGACGGGCCGATATGGAAATGCATATCGACGCTGTACAGCCGGGGGAAAAGGTAGTCATCGTTGACGATTTGCTCGCAACCGGAGGCACCTCGGCGGCCGCGGTCCACTTGATCCAACAACTCGGCGCCACTGTGGAGGCAGCGTTATTCTTCATCGAGCTGGTCGACTTAGCAGGCCGAAAACAGTTGGCCGGAGTTCCAGTAAAAACCCTCATTCAGTTTTGATGGAATCCGTGAAAAATGATCATAAACCGACCTCATGATCCTTTTTATCGCCAGGCGATTGGTCGGCCTCGTCATCGTTCTTTTTTTCGTCGTTACGATTACATTTTTTCTGGTTCGGTTAATGCCGGGAGGCCCGTTTGATCGAGAGCGTAAGTTGCCGCCTCACATCGAAGCCGAGCTATTGGCTAAATATAAGCTAGATGGACCACTGTTTACTCAGTACACCGACTACCTCGGCGATCTGCTGCACGGAGATCTGCGGCTTTCCACAAAGTACAGGAATCGTACCGTAAACGAGATCCTGGCAGACTGTTTGCCAGTGTCCGCCACTTTGGGTGGAATCGCATTCTGCCTGGCGACTAGCATTGGTGTGTTCCTGGGATCTCTGGCTGCTTCTTATCAACACTCCTGGATCGATCGATCCGCGATGCTGGGTGCGCTCGTAGCCATTTCTCTGCCCTCTTTTGTCATCGGCCCGTTGTTGATTCTAATCTTCGCTATCTACTTTCCTGTGCTTCCGGTCGGTGGCTGGGGAAATCTGCAAAGTCTGGTGCTGCCTTCGATTACTTTGGCCGCACCATACGCCGCCTACATTGCCCGGCTCACCCGCGCGAGCATGTTGGAAGTTCTGACGCAGGATTTCGTTCGCACGGCGCGCGCGAAAGGATTGCCGGAATCGCAAGTAGTCTACAAACATGCCCTGCGTGTCGCGATACTCCCGGTTGTCTCCTTTCTCGGCCCGCTCGCCGCTAACCTGCTGACCGGCTCAATCGTCGTGGAGAGCATATTCAGTATTCCGGGCGCAGGCGGATTTTTCGTCAACTCGGTGCTCAACCGCGATGGGTTCCTCCTGGCGGGAGTGGTGATCGTCTATTGTGCCCTTCTCGTTCTGTTCAATTTGATGGCGGACATTCTCTATGGTGTCCTCGATCGCCGGATCGTATTGTATGACTGAACCTCGTTCCACCTGGAGCAGATTGTGGCGAAATCCGGCAATGATCGTTTCGACGTTGATCGTGGTCGGAGTAGCCATCGCCGCTTTGCTGGGTCCGATGCTGCTGACGGCCAAAAGCGGTGAGGTCACAGCCCATAGCTTTCTGCCACCTTCTCCGGAACATGTCTTCGGCACTGACCTCAACGGGCGAGACCTGTTCTTTCGCGTGCTTTTGGGGGCCCGCATCTCACTTTTGGTCGGGATCGCCGGTGCCGGAGTGAGCTTTGCGGTCGGGATCCTTTACGGCATGATCGCCGGGTACACCGGCGGACAAGTCGATTCGCTGATGATGAGATTGGTCGATGTGCTCTACGCTATTCCACGTTTGATCTTTCTTCTCGTACTCATCAGCGCACTTGACCCGATCTTACGCAGCACGATGGAGGCACGCGGACTGCAGAACCTTGTTGGTTATTCGAAGATTTTCATTTTGGTGCTGTGCCTTGGTCTGACCGAATGGCTCACCATGGCGCGAATCGTACGCGGCCAAGTGTTGAGTCTGAAGAACCAACAATTTGTAGTGGCAGCGCGCAGCATCGGTCAGAGCCACCGAAACATTATATTTCAGCATCTTCTCCCTAACCTTATTGGCGTAACGATCGTTTACCTGACACTTACCGTTCCGTCTGTCATTCTGGACGAGTCGTTTCTGAGCTTTCTTGGGGTTGGCGTACAGGCGCCTTTAGCCAGTTGGGGCCTTTTGCTAAGTGATGCGGCTCAATCAATCAACCCGGTTAAAGGATATTGGTGGCTGCTCGTCTTTCCGGCAGCGACGATGTCGATCACGCTGTTAGCCCTCAACTTTCTCGGAGATGGATTGCGCGATGCCCTCGACCCGCGGCGAAAACAATAGGATTCATCGAACGGAAAGCCGCTTGAAAGCAGACAAGGGACCCTTTCCTGGCGGCTATTTCCGTTCGATGAATCCTAAAGAAATAGATGACAAACCTTCTTCGCCGACTTTAGTTGGCCGCAATCTGTACGGGGCAATGAACTTATTGGAAGAACTGCAAGCATCGGTCGTCTGCGGCGACGGTGCAATGGGAACCGAGCTAATGGGAGCCGGGGTCCCGATGGAAGTCTGTTTGGAGGAGGTAAACACCACCAATCCGGACGTCGTTCTCCATATCCACGAGGCCTACATCGCTGCCGGGTCGCGAGTAATCGAAACTAACACTTTCGGGGCAAACAGCATGCGACTGGCAAAACACGGGTTAGAGTCGAAAGTCCGCGAACTGAACACAGCCGCGGTGGCTGTTGCCAAGCGCGCGGCTACCGGTAAGGACATTTGTGTCGCTGGCAGTGTTGGCCCACTCGGCGTCCCCAACGAGGAACTCAGAGCTCAGAAGATCGATCAAAAGACTATTTTCCAAGAGCAAATCAGCGCCCTCCTGGAGGCAGATGTTCACGCCATTTTTCTCGAGACGTTTTTAGACCTGGAAGAAATAAAAATTGCTCTGCAGGCGGTTCGACAGTTGAGCACGCAGATCCCGGTCGTCTGTTCGATGGTCTGTTCCGAAGAGGCACGTTTGCCATCCAGCCTGCCGGTAGTCCAAGCATTTCGTGAACTTTCCCGGCTCGGTGCAAATGTGGTCGGCGTAAATTGCGTGACAGGGCCCCGCGCAATGGCGCGGATTTTGAAACGGATTCCACTTGATTTCGTGATCAGCGCCTACCCCAATGCCGGCTATCCTCGTTACCAAGAAGGGCGTTTCATTTATAACGCCTTTCCTGAGTATTTCGGCAAAGCGGCGAAGGAATTTGTCGCCGAAGGCGCTCGGTTAATTGGCGGTTGCTGCGGGGTCGGTCCTCAACATATCCGGGAAATGTCGAGGGCGTTGGCCGGGCTGGAGCCGATCAGATCCAAACCGGTAATCAAATGGTTGGCGGAACCCGAACCCGTTCCAGAGAAACGCCCGGTCGAAACGAGTCTGCTCGACCTGATCGCGGGCGGCCATACGGTTATCATCACAGAATTGGACCCTCCAAAGACGCTGGATCTGGACCGCTATTTCAAGGCGGCCAGGCGCTTGGCGGACGCCGGTTCTGACGCTATTACGCTCGCGGATAACTCCCTCGCGATCCTTCGGATCAGTAACCTGGCAATCGGTGCAATGCTTAAACAGCAATACAACATCATGCCGCTGCTGCATCTGAGTTGCCGGGACAAAAACCTTATCGGTTTACAAAGCGAACTGCTCGGAATCGCGGCGCTTGGTATCCGCCATATTTTGCCGTTGACCGGTGACCCGGCAAAGTTCGGGGACCAACCGGGCGCGTCTTCGGTTTACGACGTCAATTCGATCCAACTGATGCAGATTATTTCAGGAATGAATCAGGGCTACAATTACGCGGGCAAGACGATCAAATATCCCACCGATTTTGTATTCGGTTGCAGTTTTAACCCGAACGCCAAGAACTTGGACGCCCAAATTTCACGTTTGGAACGCAAATTGGCCGCTGGCGCTCGCTACGTAATGACCCAGCCAGTTTTCGATCGGCAACTAGTTAAAACCATATTTGAGCGTACCCATCATCTCGGTGTTCCAATTTTCACTGGGGTCTGGCCGCTGCTGAATGGACGTAACACCGAGTTTTTGCACAATGAGGTGCCCGGGATTATCATTCCCGACCCTATTCGGTCTCGGATGGCTGGAAAAGAAGGACCCGAAGGGAGACGGATCGGAACCAATATCGCCAAAGAAGTCGCTGAATCCATCCTCGAATATTTCCCTGGGGTCTATCTGATCACTCCGTTCCTTGCCTATGATACCACCGCCGAGCTCGCGCAGCACATCCGAGGAATTACATCATAAGATCCCGTGGTCGCTTCTCACGCAAGGAACCGGACTGCTCGCCGCCGGTGGAGTCGTGTTTCTGCTGGCGTCACATTATCCATTGCTCGACTGGGTTGGAGACGCTCAGAAAAGAATTGAAGGTCTTGGCGTTTGGAGTGGCATCGTTTATCCGTTCGGTTACGCAATCTGTAACCTGTTTCTTCTACCGGGCGGCGTCTTAAGCATTGGCGGCGGATTTTTGTTTGGCCTCTGGTGGGGCTTCCTTTTGGTTCTGATTGGCAACCTGCTGGGGGCCGCCGGAGCTTTCGCCATTGCCCGCAAGATCGGACGCCGAAAAGTTGAAAAATTACTTTCGAATAACCGCCGACTTTTGTTGCTCGATAAAGCAATCGAGCGGCATGGTTGGAAGATCGTGGTACTCTCTCAATTGAATCCGCTCGCTCCCAGCAGTCTACTGAACTACTTGTATGGATTGACGCGGGTTCCGATCGGACGCTGCCTATTGTGGATCGCGCTCGGCCAAACCCCTGGCCTGTTCTTGTATGCCTTCGTTGGAACGCTTGGCCAGTTTGGAGTCGAGATGGCTCGAGGTCTGAAGCGACCTCTGCCGAATGACTATTTCTTGTGGGGCGGCGGCTTTGTTCTGACCATGGGAACCACTTGGCTGCTCGCTCGTCTCGCCAAGCGAATCATGCGGGAAGTCGGAGCTGATATGGACGACACCGGCTTGACGCCAGAGGAATGAGGCATACCGTACGTGTCGAGGTTGCTTTTTTAAGCGGATGAAGTCTAGCCCTGCCAAATGTCGAAATGCCGACGTAATGATTTATTTCGACCGGGCGGCCGAATGCCTTTCCTCTTATTTCAGCGAGATCACCTTGAACGATCACGGAATCATTTTCCGTTCTCGTTGGGAGTTTGACTTGGGTACCCAACTCGCACTCAAAGTCTGCGTCGAGCCGGAATATTCCGATTCTGCGCCAGTCTGCATTGACCTGACTGGGATGGTCGTTCATTGCGAAAGGGTCTACTGCCAGTCGCCGCTGTTTGAGGTTACCCTTCTCTTTCTCAACCGCCGCGAGACACCTCCGCAGTCGCTCGATCAGTTGACTCGTCGTCCAGAGCTGATGGGCAATCTCAATTGACGATTGCGGATTTCAAAATTCCGCAATCAAGCTGTTCATGCCGCGCCAGCCTTTGGCGCTTTGGCCGCAACCAATTTTCTGGAAGCACGACTTTTCTTGCGATTCGCAAAATTCTTGTGAACGACTCCGCGCCGAGAAGCTTTATCTAAGCGGCTGGACAGAGCAGCAAACTCCAGCGCTGCCTGTTTCTCATCTCCAGCACCGATAGCGGCCCTCAGCTTTTTCTGTTGAGATTTTATCTCGGTGAGAACGCGTCGGTTCCGAAGCATGCGGACCTGGGTCTGCCGAGCGCGTTTTGCTGCTGATCGCGTGTTTGCCATAGATCGGATGAAAAGAGCAGCCACTTTACTCGGATTGCGAATCTCGTCAACCGGGAACTCGGAAGGTGAATCATTGGAGGGCGAGAACCTCGCCCGGCAGACGTCCACGCGCGTCAACAAGACAGGACCGCCCAGGTGGATCTGCCTCTTCGAGGCATCGTCTCGTGAGGTGGTCTTCGGTCGGGGTTCTGAAGAAACCGATTTCAAAGCCCTGCTATCCCTCCGACTGCCGTTCTTCGGCGGCCGCGTCGACCTTGGAAGGGCGATTCAGCAAGGCATTAAAGACTCGGCGCGGAAGGCTATGGCCGTTCTCTTCGCCTTGGAGCTCTTCGATCGAATTGCGCTTGGCTTCTTCCCAGGCCGCCGGAAATCCCGGTGAACGAGAGACCATATACCGTTCCGCCCGAGCGTAGATCTCGATATCGCGCTGCAGCTTTCGATCTGGAAGCTGACCCAGACTTGCCACTTTGATGCGCAAGTTTTCGTTTTGCTGTTTTAGTTGTTGCAAATCGGTTTTGAGCCGGTTGGTGGCGTCAGCTTCCAACTCCAATTTATCCGCCAAATGACGTTGCAGGCGTTTCACTTCGCGCCGGGATTCCCAAAGACGGAGCGTCAACAGAATCATTCCGGCTAGTCCGATCAAGATCCCCAATGCCGCTCCCCACACGAAGTGGTTATGCATAACGTCCATATTGGAGCAAACTAACCCGGCACCCACATCTCGCAACCGTGAACGTTGCGACAGCAAAAACCGGCGTTCGGCGTTGCTTACTGCTCAGGGTACTGATTCAGTATGCTGGTTGTCCCTCGAAGATTGGCCAAATATTCCCGCGACCGCGGGACGGCAGGCTTCATACTGACAAGATGCACTATCCTTCGCAGGATTCTCCAGGTTGTGCTACCTGCTTTGGTGGCGGTGTCGTGAGGCGATCCTAAAGTGCCAGGGGGGAGAGTTGAACTCCCGACCAAGGGCTTATGAGTCCCCTGCTCTACCACTGAGCTACCCTGGCGGCGAGGAAGTCAAAGAGGTGGGACATTAAAGCAGATCAGTACCGTTTCAAGGTCAATTCGGGGTATCAGCAGCGTTCTCCAAAACCTAGTTCGCATGAAAATTGGTCTGCTACATTATACTTCCTGGCCAGTGGTAGGCGGGGTCGAAGCGGTACTGCGCCAGCAAGCAACTCTGATGGCTCGCGCCGGCCACTCGGTCTCAATAGTATGCGGTGATGGTAAAGGATTCTCTGACGCGATTCCGACTCTGGTTCTCCCCGAGCTGAATCTAACCCAGGGGCTAGTTACTCAGGCGCAACAGGAAATTACCAGCGGCTATCCGGGAACCGCCTATTTTCAAGCGGTAAACGCGGTTAAGAAACGGTTGCGACCGCTGTTCATCGAATGGGATTGTACGATAGTGCACAACGTCATGACCATGCCGTTCCATCTTGCTGCTACCCAGGTTGTTTCCGAGCTGGCCGAGGAAGGAAATCGAGTTCTGGCCTGGACCCATGATTTAGCAGCAAACAACCAGGATTACTCTCTGACGCGAAATCGTGTGTTTGCTATGATTCGGGAAAGGCAGCACGGCATCGAGTATGTGGCGGTTTCCGAGACTCGAGCTCGGGAATTTCGTGATCTGACCGGTACTTCGGCTGATGCGGTGGTCCCGAATGGTCTTGATCTATCGGCAGCACTGGGATTGACGACCGAGGTTTCCGGGTTATTAGCTGAAATCAATTCGGAAGAAGCTATCCTGCTCTATCCGACCAGGATTTTGCAGCGAAAAAACCTCGGCCTTGCGCTGCAAATCTTAGCCGCTTTGCTGGAGATCGATTTCCGGGCTTGGCTTTTTATTACCGGTGCGGCCAATGGTTATAATCCGGGCGCGAAGGCGCACTTTGCCGGACTGAAACGACAAGCCTCCGAATTGGGCGTAACCGATCGCGTTCGTTGGGTAAACGAGCATTTCTTTGTTGATGATGCTCAACTACGTAGTCTTTACTTGGTCAGTGACGCCTTACTTTTTACGACCAAGCAAGAAGGCTTCGGGCTGCCAATATTGGAAGCTGCCGCATTCCGATTGCCAATTTTCTGCTCAGATATCGAACCGCTCCGCTCAAATCTACCACCGGGCTCCATACCGTTTGACCTGCGATCATCTCCTCGAAATATTAGCTTAACGATTGCGGAATCGCTGAAGCAGGACCGCGGGTTTCTCGGTCGGAAACTCATACTTCAGCGTCATGCCGCTCTTGACCTGTATCGCGCAAAAATTGAACCGCTGCTGCAAAGGAAAATATGATTGCTACTGCCTCCCCGCACGATCTCCAGCTATTGTTGAATGCTGAACATCCCGATCCTTTCGGCCTTCTCGGACAACAAGAAGCCAATGGCCAGCTTGTGGTTCGAGCCTTCCGTCCGGATGCAAAATCATTGACGGTAGTCGACCGCCATGATCAAAAACGGCGATTCCCGGCCGAAAGGATTGCGGAAGAAGGTTTCTTCGAAGCCAAACTGGAAGGAGCCGAGACGCGGTTTGATTACCTTCTCGAAATCGATCGTTGGACTGGTGACCGCTTCCAAATCGCCGATCCCTATTCATTCGGAACTCTGCTCGGCGAATTGGATATGCATCTTTTTTGCGAGGGGACTCACTATGAGATTTACCAAAAAATGGGCGCTCACCTGTCCCAGATCAATGGCCACAACGGAGTGATCTTTTCGGTCTGGGCTCCCAATGCGCAAAGGGTTTCTGTAGTTGGCGATTTCAATGGATGGGATGGACGAGTCAATCCCATGCGAAAGAGAGCGGAATCCGGAGTTTGGGAAATCTTCATTCCTGAGGTCAGCGAAGGCGCTCACTATAAATTTGAACTGCGTAACAGCGCGGGTGAGATCGTTCTGAAAAGCGATCCGTTCGCGTTTTATGGCCAGCATGGTCTGCAGACGGCATCGCTCGTATTCGATCTCAATCGCTTTACCTGGCACGATGCCGCCTGGATCGAATATCGTAATTCGAAGCAGTGGCAAAAAGAGCCAATCAGCATCTACGAAGTGCACCTCGGCTCGTGGGCGCGGGTGCCGGAAGAAAATAATCGGTATCTCAGTTATCGAGAGCTTGGCGATCGATTGATTCCCTATGTCAAAGACTGTGGCTTTACCCATATCGAATTGATGCCCGTGGCTGAGCATCCGTTCGACGGTTCGTGGGGCTACCAAGTTACCGGTTACTACGCGCCAACTAGCCGTTACGGTAACCCAGATGAATTTCGTGATTTCGTGAACCGGTGCCACGAGAGCAACATTGGTGTGATCCTTGATTGGGTGCCTGGACATTTTCCCAAGGACGCCTACGGTCTGGCCCAATTTGACGGAACTCATCTATATGAACATGCGGATCCGCGCCAAGGCGAACACCAGGATTGGGGCACGCTCATTTTCAACTACGGCAGGAACGAAGTTCGAAACTTTTTGATTGGTAACGCTCTCTTCTGGCTAGACGAGTTTCATATCGACGGACTGCGGGTGGACGCGGTGGCATCGATGCTCTATCTCGATTATTCCCGTACCGCCGGAAACTGGGTACCAAACGTACAAGGCGGTCGCGAGAACTTAGAAGCGATCTATTTTCTAAAACGATTTAACGAGGTCTGTTACGAGCGTTTTCCCGGCATCCTGACGATCGCTGAGGAATCGACCGCCTGGCCGGGAGTCTCACGGCCAACGTTCCTGGGAGGACTGGGGTTTGGATTTAAATGGAACATGGGTTGGATGCACGACTTTCTCTCCTACATGAGCCGCGAGCCGATCCACCGCAAACATCATCAGGGAGATATCACTTTTTCACTCCTGTACGCTTTCCAAGAGCACTTCATTTTGGTTCTTAGTCACGATGAGGTTGTTCATGGCAAAGGCTCGCTGGTAACCAAAATGCCAAGCGATCCCTGGCAGAAGTTTGCTAACCTTCGGATGTTCTTTGGTTGGATGTTCGCCTATCCGGGCAAAAAACTCATGTTTATGGGAGGCGAGTTTGGGCAGTGGCGAGAATGGAATCATGATCAGAGCCTCGACTGGCATCTGCTCGATCATCCATTCCATGCTGGTCTGCGCCGCCTGGTACAGCACTTAAACTATGTCTACAAGACCGAGCCGGCGCTCTGGCAGTTGGACGATTCCTATGAAGGTTTTGAATGGATCGACTTCCACGATGCCGAGAGCAGCGTGGTAGTCTTTTTACGCAAAGGCGAGAATACGCCGATGTTCGTATTCCTGGTCAATGCAACGCCTGTCCCGAGGTACGGTTATCGCATAGGCGTTCCAGGCGAAGGCTGGTACGAAGAAGTGGTCAATACCGATGCCGAGACTTATGGAGGCGCGAATATTGGTAACTATGGCGGAATGCACGCCGACGCGATTCCGTGGCAAGGTCGCAGCCACTCGATTAGTGTAGCCTTACCCCCGCTGGCAGTGGTCGCATTCAAGCGCCACGAGTATCAGGGTTAGATCAAGGGTTACGGGTTACAAGTTGCGGGTTGCAGGTTGATGTTCGGGCGTACCTTGAGATGATAGAATCCGCCTGTCTTTGGTTGACGACCAAGCCGGATATCGCGGCTCGACCGCAACCCGCAACTTGTAACCTCTACTCCCTGTCCGTCGTCGACCAAATGCTTCCGTCCGCCAGGATAGTTTTGATCTTTTGATTGGCCGCAACCGCGCTTACCGAGTGAATCACTTTCCCATTCTCATCCTCAGTGATCGAGTATCCACGACGAAGCGTTTGTTCAGGGCCCAACAATCGGACTGCCTCGGTCAGCCGCCTGACATGAAGCCGCTCTCGCTCCAGACGTTGAAGCACGGTCGATCGCAATTTTTCCTGGCACAGCCGGATCTCTTTTCCACGTCGTTCTAAAACCTCTGCAGGCTTGAACATCATCACCAGCGAGGTCAATCGTAACAAATGATCACGGCGCCGCTTGAACAGCCAATCGCGAAGCTGCGCGAGCCGAATTTCGAGCTGATCCACCCACTGCTGTCGCTCTGAGATCAAGCGACCCGGATCGCGAAAGATGGCTGCACCTTCGATTCGACTCATTTTGAGTCGCCTAATTTCCAGGTGTTGCTTCACCATGCGTTCCAAATGAAGCTTTCGCGAATTGATCTGACTAAATAGTGCATCGATCGCCGGAGCGACCAGTTCCGCTGCCGCACTGGGTGTCGGCGCACGGAGGTCCGCCACGAAATCAGCGATCGTAAAATCGATCTCGTGTCCAATCGCTGAGACGGTTGGAATGCGGCACCCAAAAATTGCCCGTGCTAATACCTCTTCATTAAATTCCCAGAGATCTTCCAGGCTGCCGCCACCCCGCCCGACAATAAGAACGTCAATCCGTAGCGCCGCTTGATTTTCGCTCAGGTAAGCGATGGCCCCAGCGATTTCTTCAGCGGCGCCTTCTCCTTGTACGCGAACCGGACAAATGAGCAGGCGAAGCCATGGGCTCCGCCGCTGCAGGATATTCAACATATCCTGTACCGCAGCGCCAGTGGGCGAAGTAACAAGAGCGATGCGTCTCGGAAATGGTGGAAGGGGTTTCTTATGGGCCGGATCAAACAGACCTTCGGCTTCCAGCTTGCGCTTAAGAGCCTCGAACTTTGCCTGCAACAGCCCGAGACCCTTGGTCTGCACCAGCTCAACAATCAGCTGATACTGACCCCTCGCCTCATAAACGCTTACCCGGCCGAAGGCCTGTACTTGAACTCCATCCCGCAGAATCGTTCCGGCTTGCGCGGAGTAGGCGCGCGAAAACATCACGCAGGCAAGTTGGGAACGATCATCCTTTAACGTAAAATAATGATGACCGGATGATTGTTTGCGGTAATTGGAGATCTCGCCCTCAATCCAGACATCTCGGAGATGGCTCTCCAGAAGGTCCCGCACCCGTCGGGTAAACTCAGTAACAGAAAAGATTGTGGCCATCAATGGATCGAGGAACGAAGAATTCAGAATTTAGAAGCCGGAATCTAGAATCTCAACTGTCACGTCAGGTCTGCCGTCTGAGGAGTCGCGGATCGAAGCTGAAAGCTTGCGGGTCGCCAATATGAAGAGAGCCCATGACGCGGTGAGCGGGATTGAGAAGGTAATTGTTCTCAAACGGGATGACCGCGCTGGGCACCTCGAGTAAGAGGGATGAAGCGGACATTACCCAAGCATCGCCGATTCGCGCCGCCGATTTCGGAGGAGGATCCTCTTTCCAGTTTTTGGGCAGTCGCTCCGGCCGAGTAAGCAACAACTGATCAAACTCGACCGGTATAACAACGTACGGAATCGTGTAGAGAAGTTGAGGATCAGCGGCGTTGACCAACACTTCCAAAGCCGACAAAGCCGGACTGGAGCTCAAATAAACGACACGAGTTCCGGGCGAATTCCAACGACCTCCGTAACGATAAGCGCCCTCGCCGTCGAAGGCGTTTTTGGCGTATCTTTTCTTTGAGATTCGCCAAGCCCTCACGAAAATACGCCGTGCTCAATACGACCAAGCAGATCTTCGACCAGGCGAGCTCCGAACTCGGTCTTCATGAGTTCTAAGGGCGTTTTCCCGGCAAGAGCTTTTGGCTTCGAAGAGAACCATTTCGTAGCCTGTTTTGGGTCCTCAAAGACTTGCAGCGCTCGACGATAGAGTTTGCCGATTCGTAGAACGCGCTCCGATTCGTCTTGCTTTAGGGTTTCCTCGCGCTCGACCTTGCGATGAAGGGTTCGCTTTGGAATAGAGATTAGCTCGGAAAGGCTGTCTTGGGAGATCTCGAAGCGCTGCCCAAGGGCCATGGCCACCCGGGAATGGATGCCGCTCCGGGCAACAGAATCGAGTTGCAGCGGGTCTTCGATGTCCAGCTTATCGAACTCGGCCAATGTTGTCATATGTCATTATACGAGTGCCATATGGCAAATTCAATCCCGATTTTCAGACTGCAACGTAGCCTGATGCCTCAGCCCCAGTCGCTACAGCGACAGCGGGCTGGGCGGGGTTCACCCTTAGGAAACGATGCGTCGCAGACAATTATGGTTCGACAGTTCGGTTTTCATTAGGCGGCTTCAGACGGCGTGTGAGCGAACTTGACGCCGAATGGATAGAGGCGTTCCTTTCGGGTGTCGCTCAGAGGCCTTGAAGAAGGTGCCGAACCCTTTTCTGCTCAGAATCCTCAAAACTTGCGCAGCTAGGACTCTGCTCTTAGCGATAGTGGCGTTTGCCACTCTGCTCTTCTCCGGTTGCGCAAACGGAGATTTCATTTACACCTCCGGCCAGCGCCAAAATACATTCGGGCTGGGTGGTGTCCCACCAGATAGTGCTTTTGTCGATTGGACAAAACCCGCGAGCGCCCAAACGGGAACCGACCACCCGGAGTACGACGGTATTGGGCAACCTTGATGCGACAACGGCACCGATTCGCCGACGAGACTAGTGGCATTCGCGGCACGGAGGATCTCTGCGGCCGTCAGGCGATTAGACGCTCGATGATTTCGTAGGCTGCGGCGAGCTCACGCGAGCAACCCCATAGCTGCAAGGCGATGCCGAGCAGTAGTGTTCGACGAACCTCGCGCTCCTTTGGTGCTACTTCTCTGAGCCGGTGGGTGATACGCCGGTATGCTACGCTTTCACTCGGAAAAAATACCCTCTCAAAGTCGGCATCGATCCACCCGAATCGCCCAGACGACTGGAGTAAAAGTCCGGTCTACTCAGGACCAAAAACGGTCATTTTCGTGCATTTCGGTGCATCTGAGTTCACTCCTCCCTCTAGAGAGCGCCTGGGACAGATGATGCGCGATGCAGGATTCGAACCTGCGTACCAATCTTTATAATGCTTTCCTTCTGAAATATTTACACCTTACCAGACTTTTGTTTAACGTAATTCTAACGTTAAGAGGAAGCGTATCGACGATTTCGTGGGTATTTTCACGCTCCGGAGGGTTCAAAAACCTTCATCGCGATCGAATCCTCTTTGGTTCTTGGTGGTAGGCGCATAAGTACTCGTCCAAGTCGTTTTTTGTGAAAGGCCCAATGCCGGTAATCGATTTTCGTTCCCCGGACGCGCTTATCGGCGAACAGCTCTCGCATTTTGCGGGGCGTAATATTCAAGTATTCCGCCGCGGCCTTAAGATCATAAACATCGGCGGCTCGTTGAGGCGCTTTGAAAACGGTTAGCACGGGTAGGATTACCACGGTAATTCCTAAGTCGGGGTACTTCCCGGCCTCCTTCGTTGTTAGCGAGGCTCCTGGAAGTTTCTCTTGTCCCGTTTCTTTCTCAGGTAGGGGATCATCGGGATGGTTGAATGGACGAGTAATCACGCCCATCTAGAACGCCCGATCCTCTTACTCCAATTTTCTACCGCTGAATGGAGGCTTTTCACGCCCTGCACCGTTATCCGTTTGTCGGCATTCTAGAGAGGAGTGAATGACATAACCACAAATAACGGGCTGCTCACCCTCTCGGAAGCAGCAGCATATCTCACGATCACCACGCGAGCGTTATGTGGTTACTATAACCGCGGACTCATCCCCTATTCCCGACGTACCTGGTGGTTCCGGCAATCGGATTTAGACCAATTCGTAAACCACTCATAGGCCATGAATCTGGTTATTATCGATAACGAAGGACGGCTGCTCTACGGTCACCAGTTGCTGAAGCGGGTGCTCGAACGAAATATACCGGTGGAAGCGTTGGAAGTCCGCAGAATCATAGCGGAGGTCTACATCGTATACGTCCGAGAGCGGTTTGGGCACATCAAAGAGGTAAAAGCCATGGCCGCCAGCGACCAGGTGGACAGTGAGCTGCTCGAGGCCGTCTCAGACAAGATTGATCTGAGCCATAACGATGTCGAGGTAATGTTCGCGATGCAATCACAGGGAGGGAGCGAAATTTAAATAAGGAGCGCGATGACTAAACCGGACAAACTCCAGCACCGTAAGCGGCGCTTGAAGCGGCTAGAGCGCAAATTGCGACGGCAGCAACCTACCAGTAACAATGCCCAAGAGACGCGGTATTGGATCGAGCGCACCAAGCGAGAGATACGGTTCTTAACTCCGCGAAATGTAGTGCACGGGCATATCGCACAGTAGCCGTTCTACTTATAGTGTAGGTAGGTAGCACATAAATACTCACGGCCGGAGGGGTGGTAGCCTCCGGCTGCTTTTTTTATCCTCCTTCCGAGTAACGCGGGCGGTTATGCGTCGTAGCCGACGATATCGTGGATCTCGTGGCGTTCCGTTACCGGCGGTCGGGTGCATCTGTCGCGGTATTGGTCGTCTGTTTCGCCTTCCAATCGAGATTCGCCGTAACACTTCTCCAGGTATTCATCGAGGGCGAAGCCTGTCCCGATTGGGATGAAGTCTTTATATCGCATTTGGTTTAAACGCTGCCGGAAGTCGATAGCCCATTTTTCGAATTGCGCGCTTGGCATACCGATATCTACCGGCGAGCCCTAAAAAGCTAATTGTTCCAGTCGTATCTCCCGGCATATCCGCGTTTAGCCGTTCTTAATAAGTATAGAGAAACAATATGGAAACAGAAATTAAGCCGCTTTTAACGATCAAAGACGTTTGCCCCTGGTTACGATTCACGGCGCAAACTATCAAAAAGATGTGTCGAGAGGGAAAAATCCCGCGGAATGGAAGCTTGGCTAAAGGACGGCACGTTGCCCGACGGTTCGAAAGGGGTGACGAGAGCCGTAAAAATAGAAACCGAATCCGGGGAAGTTTTGTCTGCACGGGATAGGACTGAAGTGCATCTGATCGAGGATATCGCCTACCACCAAAAAAGGATTGAGCGTTGGAAGCCCGACCTTGATGTCCGTACGGAGGAAGAGTTTTTGGCCGAACACAGTCCTGAACAGCTTGCGAAGAGATTGGGGGATATAGACTACAAAACGCACCTGCTGGAGGTGCACGCGAGGATGATTGCGTGGATACCCGAAGTTGCAGGAAGGATTGAAGTTAGCCAAAAAACTATTCGGGGTTTCACGTCACAACTATGGACTCACCGCTGGAAACGGGCTGTCGAAGATACCCAGGCTATTCACGATGAGAGTGCGGCGTTTCTTGCCGAGCTTCGCGGGCTGAGTGTGGACGTTTTCTCGTGGCTTATCCAGGGGGGTTATGTGGTGCTTTACTTGGGTGAAAAGGCTACTAAAGACGGTTCGCGAAAATGGAACGACACCGAAATAGCATTCCCGGTGGTACAAAGCGTAAATGAGACCGTGTGGCCGGATACGGCTCGCTACTGGCCCGGCTTTCGGCTGGATATTGAGTTCTTGGGGATGCACTGCAAATGGATGAAGAACAAGGTTGAGGGCGGATGGCGATATGAGCCAAAAGGCATCCCTTCAGCGCCGTTAATTATCGGCGATGTCGCGACCGCGGATCGAATAATTGTCGCGGAGAGCACCTGGGATCCAATCGCGTACTTGGATGAATATCGGCTGTACAAAGAAGACGGTTGGGCGGTCGTGAGCACTCGCGGGGCGCGCAACGCTAAACTCTTTCCAGCGGAACTGATCAAACCAGAGGCAGTGATTCTCGCATTAGCTCAAAACGATGCAGCTAACGCGCAGTGGCTGAAAGAGCTGACGGAACGAGTCCCAGGAAGAGAGGTAACCGTCATCCGACCGCCAGATGAGTGTAAAGACTATAACGACTACGTAACCGCGCTATATCGCGAAAGGAATAAGATTTGAATGCGCCAACTATTACCACCGTAATGGCGACTCCGCCCAAACCTGACTGGCTCGTCCCTAGCAGCCTTACCACGCTAATTGAGAGCGCCGACCATTGTTTTGAAGGGTTTGCAAAAACTCAACGACATTTTGCGCGAAACGGGATCTTGATTATTGTGATTGAAAATGAACATGGGGTTCAGTTAAAAAACGTAACCCCTGAGATGTTTTCTTCGGAAATCGAACGCATTTTCTCCGTCCGTATACTGGTTACTACCCATTCTGGTCCACAAATAAAGCAGAGCCTTTGCGATCCTAAAAAAGCAAAACTACTATTAAATTCACGAGACGAGTTAATAAACAATTCTCTTCCTTTACGCTTACTCTCGGCCAGTCCAGTGCTGGTAGAGCGGAATGGCGCGTGTGTGGTTCTTTCGAAAGGCTACCACCAAGATCAAGGGGGGCTGTACGTAATTAGGGATCTAAAGATTCCCACGATATCTCTTCCCGACGCGGTAAAGATTCTAACTCGGGCCTTATTCGCCGATTACGACTTTGTTAATCCGTCGGACTTATCTCGCGCGGTTGCTCAAGTTCTTTCACCAGCGATGAAACTCGGAAACTTCCTACCCGGTGCAGATTTTCCCTTAGACATCGGTTTGGGTGATCAATCGCAAAGCGGGAAGACCCTTAGGACGAGGATCACTGTCACGATTTATGGGGAACGAGCTTACACCGTTACTGTTAAGAAGGGTGGCGTCGGATCGCTGGACGAGTCCATCGCTAGTGCCCTGTGTTCGGGTAAGCTGTTTATTCTGTATGATAATGTGCGTGGGGATTTTGAGTCCCAATACCTGGAAAGTATTCTGCGTGGTACCGGTTCCATTACAGCCCGACTCCCTTACCACGAGGAAATAGAGATTCAGACCGATAGATCTATCCACCAGTTCACGAGTAATAGCGCCAAAACTAACAAGGGATGCGGTTAATCGGGCGATTATTACAAGTTTCCGCAAACAACCCGCCACCTACAAGGCAAAACTTCCTCTAAGCGAAGACTTCCTCGATAGGTTAAAACGGAAACAAGCTATTTATCTTGGTGCGGTACACACTATACTCCGTGAGTGGGTTAGCCAAGGCTAGCAGCGGACAACAGAAAAGGGACATAGCTTCACCGCTTGGGTGCAGTCGATGGATTGGATAGTCACAAAGATTTTCGGATTGGACCCGCTAATGAAGAACCATACTGTGGCGCAAGCAATACTAAGCGATAAAACCGCCGGATGGTTTCGAGAAGTAGTACTAGCTAGTGGACGGGGTACCTTTAAAGCCTCCGACTTCAACCAAACGTGTGAGGCGCATTCAATTACCATTCCGGGAACGCAAAATAGTACTACGGAGGAAATACGAAACCAAACGATTGGACGGTTACTTTCGGCTACGTTTAAAAAATCAAATACGGTGACGGTGGATCAATGGACGGTTACCAAAACAACGGAACCGGGCGGACATGCAGCAAACTATAAGGAGGTTAACAAGTACACGATAAGTTAAGAGTCCACCCTATCCACCCTATCGGTATAATGAAGGAGAATGGGGGTACCCCCCTTTACCCATCCTATAGGTCATAGGGTGGAAAGACGTGAATACTCACAAAAATGGGACATAAAGTCGCACGTAGGGTAACTCCGCAAGAATTATGTGAGGACATTGACAAGACGTTTGACGTTCGAGATCAAGCGGGAGCACCTATGAAATGCCCTTTATGGTTCGCAGAGCATCTATTATCTGACGATCCTGAAATAGTTGAATTACGAAAACGTTATTTTCGTGAGCTACCCGATGATTACCAAATCTACGGAGACAGTTGAAATCTTTCGAGATGTACACTATATAGACGGAATCTCTTGTTCTATATAATTATGGACCCAGATGAAAAATTAATCCGCCGAGAGTTGGCTCGAATCCGAACCTATCCTCGGTGGAAACAGAGTGGTCTCGGCGGTTATCTGTACTATATCGCTCCTGATGCGTGGGTTGAGGAAGCTTTCAGACAACGTGACGGCACTTGGTTGGTTGGTCGTAAACGGAACGGAACAAATCGGGTGTTCACTCAATTACGAGAGGCGTTGAAGTACGGCGAAAGCTTACAAGCTCCCCCTAATCGGAATCGTCGCTGAAATGCCTTTCTCGCTTTCTGTGCCTGTTTAGCTAAATAATTTTCGGCCTCCACGAAAATAATTTCGCGTAATCACGCGAAATGTAGCGGTCGCGTTCGTTCTATAGAAGTAACCCTTACTATGGAGCATAACCGATCCACCACTCTCGAGATCATCGACGAGGCAAGCCAGGAAGTCCGCCTCTTTTTCTCCCGCATGGGTAAGAAGGGCGGAGCAACTGGAAAGGGTAGCGCGAAGAGCAAAGCCAAAACCCGCCGAATGCTCGAAGTGCGTTGGCCGAAGAAGAAACCAACTGCCGAGATCGATTGTGCAAAATGAGTATGAACCAACTACACAAAATCACTAAACGGCAAGAATTAGAGAACGTCTTGGAATCACATATGGACGAGTTGTTCGACCCCGTCGAGCACAGTTCTCTCGAAGAGGCGATGTTTGATTGGTCTGAGGAACCGGAAGAGTTGCAACTGTTCTTACAACGCAATGGCTACTCCGTTAAGCAGCGCATTATTCGAGCATTATCTACCAGCCTGGCTCATCGGGTTTTGGAAGACTCCTAATATGACAGCCAAAGAACTAATAGCCAAACTCAGTTCAGTCCTGGAAGCCCGCGACGGCGAGGATCTGGAAGTGATACTGGACGTCGACTTCCAGCGTAAACATTACATTTCGCGCATAACCGCAATGGAAGATTTAAGCAGCTCTCCGGATCAGGTTGTTATATCCAGCTTTGAAGCTGACGAAGAGTACAAGAAGCGCAACGCCGGAATCTCCTGCACCTACGAACAAGCGCAGTTAAATTAACTATAGAGGAGGTCATGCAATGAGCTACAAAGTCAATATCAACTTCGAGCCAGATAACAGTCATCATTTACTTTGGCTCGAGTCGGCTATTAAGGTCCTGCCAGAAAAGCAATTTGATATTCTGGCGGCTATCGTCAAAAAAGAAGACGACGAAAGAATGGCGCTCGTGCGCTTGTATAAAGAGACCGAATACTAAGCGGGTAAAAGCTCCACGAAATGTATGCCCTTCTCCTTTACACTAAACGAAACGGACTTCGAACGCATCGCACAAGCTTGGCAGAGCGATCACCACTACTGTGGTCCGAAATGGGCGTCTGGTTACATACACCTCCATTTCATGCACCTCCATTGGGATTCTTCCGAATCTCCGCAGCCCGATATAAACGTTCGCTGGCAACTCCATCCAACGACCCAATGGGTAGCCGGTTACTTCGATTTTCTTGACAATCAAGTCGCCAATAATTTTTACCGGAAACGATTCCGACGCGGTAGACATATGCGGATGTCCGCGATGGATACCATCGAGGAATTCCAATCTGCGCTCAATCGAAAAGGACTAGACCCGCAACGAGTCCGGATGGTCGTCGACACTTACGAACGGTTGCTTAACTGTTTAAATATGGTTCCAGAACGCGCGGAGATCCACGATATCATCGGCTACGACTCGTGAGCAACGAAGAAATAACCGAAGCTGCTTTCGCCCAGCTCGCAGTCCGAGGCTTTAGGTAAATAATTTCGGGCTGTTCGAAAATAATTTCGCGGAATCGCGCGAAATGTAGCGGTGGTCTCGGTTCTAATATCTTTGGAACCTGTTACCATGAAGCCTAATCAATCCACTGTCCTGGACGAGGAAGCTAAAGTAATCACCGCATATCTTTCCCGCATGGGTAAGAAAGGCGGATCAACCGGCAAAGGAACGGCTAAGTCCAAAGCCAAAACCCGCAAGATGCTCGAGGTAAGTTGGCCGACTCGAGCAAAGAGCGAGCGCTAATCACTTACCACCCAACTCCTTCCGGATGAAACTTTTAACCAAAAGTGACCTAATCAGCCGCGGCTGGACCGAAGGCACGATCAAAAAGTATCTGGGAAAGCCGGATGAACTACACACCAACCCGCATTACCGGTCCGCTCCCCCAATGCGTTTGTACGCCGAAGATCGGGTCAAACCCTTCGAGACGCAGGAATGGCACTTAGAGAATTTACGTAAGAGAGAATCTCGCTCGCTCTCTGCAACAAAAGCGGTACGCACAAAGACCGATAAAGTGCTCGATTGGGTAAACAGTCTCGAGATCAAGATTCCCAAAATGCGGTACTCGAAGTTAGTGAAGCGTGCCTGCAAGCATTACAACGACTTCCATATGGATCGCGGCGATTGCGAATATCGTTCCGCTACACCCCACGATTCTCAGGAATTCTTGGCGCGGATCTCCCGCAATTATATCCGTCACGAGCTAACCGATTACGAGTACCAGCTCGAGCAGCTATTCGGCAAAGTTGGTATAAACGAGGCTTATGAGCGGCTTAAGTCGCGTATTAACGAAGCCATCTTTCAGCTCTACTCAATATGACCTTAGACTTCTATCAAAAACTCTGTTCAATCACCAACGAGACAATCTTTCAGTTCATGAAAAGTAGAGACAATTGCGTGCTAGCCTCAGCGGCTCTCGACGAAACGCTGACAATTCTAAAAATCCCACATCGCGCCGCGCGATTGTGTCTAGCAGCTCATCACGAGGACCGGAACACGACGGGCGTAGTCATAGGCTCAGAAGAACCCTGGCCGCGCCAGAAAACGGAACCGGGTAAGTGGGCAGGGCATCTGGGAATAATAGCAGAAGACCGCTTCCTGCTTGACCCCACCCCAGACCAGCTCAATGAAGGCAGACCCGGTCTGCAAGCCGCACCGGCAGCTTGCGAAGTTCCCGATACCTTCCTGGACGGGAAATGCTTATTCTTTCCGGCAGGAAACGGCTGGACAATACGGTATCACCTCGCGTGGAGGCAGAAAGGATGGTTGTCAGCACCAGACTGGAAACGAAAAGGAGATAGAAAACTATTCTCTAAAAGCATACTCCGCAAACTAAATGGCCACTCCCATTAAACCGCTGCCAGGATGCGTCACAAAGTTTTACATTTTTTCGAGCATTTGATCGTCGGCAAGGGTCCGTTATCCCGCTCCTTTCGAGGTGCAGCAACCACAAGCGATTTTGTGCAAGCTATCGGCGACCAAATCGACTAAAATCCTGATACCGCGGAGGAAGCATGCCGTCGATGGTCTTCATCAGCCATTCGAGTAAAGATCGGGCGACCGCGGACGCGATTTGTGCCTATCTCGAGTCCGCTGGGATCAACTGTTGGATCGCTCCCCGTGATATCGAACCGGGAGCCACTTGGACCAAAGGAATCATGCAAGGTCTTGACGCCTGCCGAGTGCTCATCCTGGTCTTCTCGGAGCATGCGAATGATTCTGATCATGTTCAGCGAGAAGTGGCGAAAGCTTTCTCCTCCGGGCTCGCCGTCATCCCTTTCCGAATTAAGGATGTTTTGCCAAGCCAAAGTCTGAGTTACTTCCTGGACACCGTTCAGTGGCTAGATGCAAGCGCTCCGCCCATGCAGAAGCACCTCAGCACGCTATCTGAGCAAGTAAAAAAACTGCTAGTCGATGAGACAACTCGCAAGCAGACAACTCGCACGCCGCCAAAAAGACTGGGACCGGAGAAAATTTCAGTAGCCAGATTGCCCATTACAGGAAGTGATGTTTTTGGGCGAGAGGAGGATCTCGCTTTCCTGAATGATGCATGGGCAAGCGAGCATGTAAATGTCATCACAATCGTTGCCTGGGCTGGTGTTGGGAAGTCCACGCTCGTCAACCATTGGCTCGGACAGATGGCTGCTGAACACTATCGTTCTGCCGAGCTCGTATTTGGCTGGTCCTTCTACCGGCAGGGCACAAGTGGGGGCACTTCGTCTGCAGATGAATTTCTGGACGCGACTCTCGCTTGGTTTGGCGATCCAGATCCACGAATCGGAACCGCGTGGGAAAAGGGCGAAAGATTGGCGAAGTTAGTCGCGCATCGTCGCACCTTGCTGGTTCTCGACGGCCTGGAGCCGCTTCAAAACCCGCCTGGTCCGCAAGAAGGACGGCTACGTGAGCCTTCACTCCAGGCGCTTTTGCGCGAGCTCGCTGCTTTCAATACGGGGCTTTGCGTCATCACCACACGCATGCCGGTCGCTGATATCGCCGATCACGAGCGCGCCTCGGCCGTGCGTCGTGAGCTGGAACAACTGTCCAGCGATGCCGGTGCGAAGCTGCTTCGAGCACTGGGCGTTAAGGGGCACGAGGCGGAGTTGCGAAGTGCCAGCGACGAGTTCAGGGGCCACTCTCTTGCTCTGACGCTCCTGGGCAGCTATCTGACCGATGCTTACGATGGAGACATTCGTTGTCGCGAAGAAGTATCAGCGCGTCTTGCTCACGACTTACGACAGGGAGTCCATGCCCGAAAGGTGATGGAATCTTACGAGACCTGGTTTGGGGAGGGTCCTGAGCTGTCAGTTCTGCGCATGTTAAATCTATTTGATCGGCCCGCGGACGAAAAGGCGCTTGGAGCCCTGCTGAAACCACCTGCTATCTGGGGTCTTACAGAGTCATTAATTGATTTGAGCCCAACCGAGTGGCGAACGATTCTGGCCAAGTTGAGAAGAGCGAGACTCCTCGCTCCCGAAGATCCGCATAATCCTGGAGATCTCGATACGCATCCTCTCGTGCGTGAATACTTTGGCGAACAGCTTCGGAGTCAACGCACGGACGCTTGGAAGGAATGCAATAAGCGGCTCTATAATCATTATCGAACCCTCGCGCCGCAGCTGCCGAATAGTTTCAGGGAGATGGAGCCACTTTTCTCAGCCGTCATCTGCGGCTGCAACGCCGGTTTGTTTCGCGAAGCACTGCGTGAAGTTTACATTCCGCGGATTCAGCGAGGGGATGCCCACTTTGCGGCAAAGGTTCTTGGAGCAACAGGGCCGTTGCTCTCCGCTTTAGTTCATTTTTTCGCAGACGGGCGCTGGGGGTCGCTGGTCGAAACGGCCGCCGAGGGACAGAGTCTCACCGCAGAAGATAAGCTCTTCATCCTCATGCAGGCGGCGAAATATCTAACGGCCACGCGAGGATTGGGAGCACCAGAGGCCCGAATTTGTTATGAGCGCGCCGAGCCTTTGTGTCAGTCTCTTAATCAACCCCGGCTCCAGTGTTTGGCACTGAAGGGTCAGTGGCGCTATTGCCTCATGACGGACAAGCTGTCCGTTGCAATTCAGATTGCGGAACGAGGTTACTCACTGGCGCAGGAACAGAACGACGCGGCGCTAAAGATTGGAGCCTGCGCCGCTTTGGCAGCCACGCTCTACTGGTTGGGCGATTTCGAGACGGCGCGACGATACGCGAGGCACGGTGTTCAGATCTGGCGCTCGGGAGCCGTAATATTTCCTCCGGAAGACCTCGATACGCCGGTCGTCGGCTGTCTGTGCCATGGGGCGCTATCCGAGTGGCATCTCGGAGAGATCGCCTCCTGCAAAGCGAACATGGCAGAAGCTATCTCCCTAGCGAAGGAATTGAATGATATGCACGCGTTAGCCCTGGCGCTAGACTGGGCAGCGATGCTCGGTAACTGTGAGCGTAATCCTTCTGAAGTGGACCGCTTGGCGTCGGAATTGATTGAACTCTCCACGCGTCACGGCTTTGTATATTGGCGAGCGAGGGGAGCTATTTACCGTGGTTGGGCGCGCAGCGCTTCCGGTGACACTGCGGGAGGTATTCCATGGATCGAGCGCGGAATAAGAGATATTCGGGTAGCCGGTGCGGTGCTGAGTCTGCCATCTCATCTCGCACGAAAGGGTGAAGCATTACATCTAGCGGATCGTACCTCTGAAGCTCTTGAGGCAATCAACGAGGCGGAAGCACTGGCTGAAAGATTTGAGCAGCGCGAGTCGTGTGCCGAACTGCACCGGCTTCGCGGTGTATTTCTTGCGGCCATGGGTGCTGACGAAACCGAAATTGAGACTTCGTTCCGCGAAGCCATCAGAATCGCAAAAGAGCAGAAGTCGGTTTCGCTGGAGAAACGCGCAGAAGCAACCTACGCAGAATACTGTCGCCAAAAAGGCAGCGCGTTGGGGGGACGCGGATTCCGACTGCCTCTTTGTTAACTTCCTGTCGGTTTGAATTCGTGAGTAATCGAAAAACCGAAAGAGGTAAGCATGCTGCGGAAGAATTCAGGTTATTGGTTAAATTATTGGGCCGTACCCCACTGTTGGCGACTCACATCTTGGCGGATAACGGTAATCGTTGGGTTATTGGTCCTCGCTCTGAATGCCGGGCAAGGCATCCGGCTGCTCGGCCGAACAGCGGTCGAATGCACTCGTGACGCACTAGGCAATCGCATCGGCAGGGACATCGCCAGCATCGCCGCAACACTTCCCAAAACGACACATTTCACCGTCATCGACCCGTTTGCTGGCTCGTGCAACACGCTCTACTGGATCCTGCGATCCGTCCCTAACTCGCAGGGCATGGCCTGCGAGTTCGACTCCCGGGTGTACGAGCTAACGAAGCGCAACATCGCTGGCTTAGACAGAACGATCGACCTTCAACATGGCGACTACCAATCGCTTCTCGCGGACCGCCACCTGCCGCCCGATCATGTGCTTATCTTTTTCATTGCGCCGCCGTGGGGCATAGCGCTCGACGAAGTCGCTGGGCTGGATTTGCGACGCACAACGCCGCCAGTCACTGACATCATTGGAGACCCCTAATTTTGGAGGGCCTCGAGCAACGAGTCTTGCATAAGTTGAGACGGTAGAGCAAAGCAATTTAAAGAGCTGAGTTTTGATCGCGCACGACAAAGAATACTAGACGGCAGCCGACGACCAATCCTGGGCACAAAATTCGGTGCCTCGAATTGCTCGGCTTGCTGACAGGATTCTCGCAATCGTTGATTTCTCGTACTCCTTAATTGCTTCGATACATGCCCTCCTACAGGCAGCGGGAATCTCATCGAGGCCATCCAAAAGCAATGTAAGACGCCCGCTCTTAAGCCATTTCGTTCCTAGCCAACGTGGTATATAGTTTAGTAATGTCTATTCGGCTCGTTGGTCAGCCAGCGAGACAACCGTTCCAAGACTGAAAGGACACCGCCATGAACGTCATTAGTCCTGACAAGGACGATCCGATTCGCTTCGCCGGCTCGGAGCTGGGCGCGGATTGCCACATCTGCGGATTCTTCCGCAACCCCGAGGAGGAGTATCATCTACTGTTGCCGTTTATCAAAGAAGGCTTTGAGCGCGGCGAAAAGGCATTCCATATCGTTGATCCCAAACTGCTTGATGATCACCTTCGGCGGTTAAATTCTGCCGGTATCAACGTGACGGAGGCAGAGAAAAGCGGTCAGCTGGAACTTTGCAATTGGACGCAAGTGTATCTCCCGGACGGCTACTTCGACCAGAATCGAATGCTCGCCCTATGGCGGGACGTGCTCGTGGCGGCCGGGCAGCGGGGTTTTTCCCGCACCCGCCTGGTATGCCACATGGAGTGGGCGCTGGAGGATCACGAAGGGGCGAGTGACCTGATCGAATACGAGGCGAAGTTCAGCCTGATGTACAAGGGCGGCCGCGACCCGGTCATCTGCACCTACGACCTCACCCGGTTCAGCGGGGACATTATCATGGGCGTCCTGCGGACTCATCCAATGGTGATCCTCGGCGGCGTGTTGCAGGTGAATCCCTTCTTCATTCCGCCGGAGCAGTTCTTGCAGGAGCTGCGCGAACGCCGCGTGCGCGATGGATTGCAGCCCGCGGCGAAGTGACGTGGCCAAATGACCCAAAAAACGGCCGACCAAGAGATCAGGCGGCTGCAAGGTTCTATCAATGACCTGATCAGCATCCAGGCGCTGCCCGCCATCTGGAACGGCCGGGAGTCAGGCCACATTGCCAGCACGTTGCTCGACGTGCTGGTGAGCATGCTGCGACTGGATTTCGCTTACGCGCGATTGAGCGATTCCATCAACGGATCGCCAGTGGAGTTCGTCCGATCGACACAACGTCGCACTGCCCCGCCGCAACCCCAGGAGATCGGCCGCGCGCTCGAGCGCTGGTTGACCAACCAGTCCGCCAACGCGCCTCTGGCCGTGCCGAATCCAGCGGGCGACGGCGAAGTCAGGATCGCGCCTCTCCGGCTCGGGCTTATGGATGAGATCGGCCTGCTGGTCGCCGGCTCGAAGCGGGCCGATTTTCCGACGCCGACCGAAACGCTTTTGCTGCGGGTGGCGGCGAATCAGGCGCTGGTCGCCTTGCAGGAAGCCCGGCAATTGCACGAGCAGAATCGCGCCGCGGAGGAACTCGAACGTCGCGTCGCGGACCGGACCGCACAACTGACCACAGTAAACGAAGCGTTGCGCGAGTCGGAAAAAAAGTACCGCACGCTGTTCGATTCGATTGACGAAGGTTTTTGCACTATCGAAGTGCTGTTCGACGGAAACGATAATCCGATTGATTACCGCTTCCTGGAAGTCAATCCGTCGTTTGAGAAACAGACGGGGATTCAAAACGCTCAAGGCAGAAGAATGCGCGAGATCGCCCCGCAGCACGAAGAGCACTGGTTTGAAATTTACGGCCGCATAGCCTTGACGGGCGAACCCGTACGCTTCGAAAACCAAGCCGCACACCTGCACCGTTGGTATGACGCTTATGCTTTCCGCGTCGGAGAACCAGGAGACAGAAAAGTCGCCATCCTTTTCAAGGATATCACGGAACGCAAGCAGGCGGAGGAGGAGCTGCGCCGCAGCGAGGGTTTCTTGGCCCAAGGAGAGAGGATAGGCCATATCGGCAGTTGGGGTTGGCATGTTGCCACGGGGTTGGTCTACTGGTCGAAGGAACATTTTCGGATTTTTGACTACGATCCGGAAACCGCGAAGCCCTCGTATTCGCTGCTCATGGAAAGGATTCATCCCGAGGATCGTTTCGCGTTCGAAGAGATCCTCAATCGAGCAGTCCGGGACAAGAGCGATTTTGAATATGACTATCGAATCGTGCTTCCGGATAAATCGACAAAGTTTTTAAGGAGTGTGGGTCAAGCCCTGGTTAACCCGTCCGGCGAGCTTGAGTTTATTGGCACGGTCATGGACATCACCGATTTGAAGCGCGCGGAAGAAATGCGAGCGGCCATGGCACGCGAACGGGAACTGTTTGCGCAGCAGCGCGCCACC
>WNFQ01000090.1_pt1 | contig 47862 bp, 40 predicted proteins | sample 5400171 | NCBI WGS metagenome assembly WNFQ01 (sample SAMN13153356, study PRJNA577476) | soil metagenome | isolation source: 20 cm soil under Madrone tree | place: USA:California | collected 2016-06-14
TGGGCCGGTTCGAAATTCTTGTCGAGCTTGATGGCGCGACCGTACATCTTGCGAGCGCGATCATGGTCTTCTTTCAGTTCAGCCAACACGCCAGCCAGATTAAACGCTTCCGGTGAACTGTCGTTTATTTCCAGCGCGCGAACGAGGTAGGGACGAGCCGCGTCGAAGTTACCAATGTTAATTAAGCGTTTAGCGGTGGTCAGATGAGCATCAAAATCGGAGCGATAAGTGAGCTGAGTAGATTCGTCATGGCGCCCGATGATTTCACTAACCACTGTTCGCAACTCAGCTGGTCGAAGCGGTTTTTGCAAAAAATCGATCGCACCCAGTTTCATCGCGCGTACCGCATTGGGTACATCACTATAGGCCGTAATAATTACAGCGGGAGTCGGGACGCCTTCTTCCCTGATCAAACGTAAAAGTTCCAGACCATCCGTACCCGGCATCCGCAGGTCGAGAATAGCCAGGTCAAACAGTTCATCATGTAGCAATTGAATTGCTTCTTTGGCATCGCTGGCCTCTTTCACTTCGTATCCCTCGACGTCCAACGTGATGCGATAGTTCAGACGAACATTCGGTTCGTCATCGACAACTAATATTCTCTTCATTGGGTAGAGCCGGGCATAACCGGTAAATCAAAGTAAAACTCACTGCCTTCCCCTGGAGAGCTATTGAGACCCACGCTACCGCCGTGAGCAGTCACGATTTCGCGCGTAATCGCCAAACCTAAACCAACTCCTTCCCGGTCGCTTCCCGGCAGACGAAAGAAGCGCTCGAATAACTTGCTCTGGTATTCTTTGGGAATACCCGGACCGTTATCCGCCACTGAGAAACGCACGAAGCTTTTCCTTGGTTGCGCCGCCACAACAATGGTGTCTCCAAACTTTGAGTGCTTGGCCGCGTTGGAGATCAGGTTCGAGAACACGTGATGAATCTGGCGCGGATCGACATTGACGAGCGGAAGTCCCGATTCTGCTTTGGCTTTGAGCTTAAAACCGCGCGACTCGGCTAACGGCTCACATCGATCAATTGCGGTTTTAATGAGTGATTCCGGTGAGACGGTCTCGAATACTTGCCGGGTTTCGTTCGATTCCAGGCGAGCGAGATCCAACAAATCGTTAATGATGCGCAGCAACCGCTCGGAATCGTCCCGGGCGGCCAACAAGATTTCAGTTTGCTTCCGGGTAAGCGACCCGATTCGTTCCTCTAGTAGGAGGTGTAGACCCATTCGCACGCTGGTAAGCGGTGTCTTCAACTCGTGGCTAACGGTAGATACAAGATTGGTTTTGACCTCATCTAACAACCGGAATCGGGTAACATCTTGCAATATGATGACCGCACCGAAGATCTTGCTGTTTTCGTCTCGCATCCCCACAACGCGCGGTAAGTAGAATTTCTCTTGATCGTCCACGCGCATGGCGATCGCTTTGTCGAAGCTGGTGGGCAGATAATCCGATTCCCCTTTTAGTGCTCGCTCCATCAGCGGAATGACTGCCTCGGGTAGTCGTCCTCGCGTTTCGGTGCTGGCCAACAGCTTTCCCGCGCTTGGATTAAGAAAATTGATCTTCCCATCGGCCGAGCACGCAAAAACAGCGTCGGGAAATGCAGAGAAGGCGATCTCGGTGAGCTGGCGAGCTTGCAGGATCTGATCACTGGTGACTTGGCGATAGTTGCGCAGTTTGCCCGCTAGCTTATTAAACGCTTCAGCTAACTGACTAAGTTCATCTCGGGAGGTGACTGGAACCAGTTGGTCTAGCTTGCCGTCCCCTAGCTCTTTGGCGACACCGGTTAATCTCTGGAGCGGCCGGACGAGTGATCGTTGCAGCCAGAAAGCGAAGAAGAGACTGGCACCAATCCCAACCAACCCGACCAGAATCATGTACCGGGTGGACTCACGGCTCACGGTTCGAGCCTCCTGGTTCTGAGCAAGCATGTTCTCCTCATTGATCCGGATCACTTCTTGGGCAGTGTCCTTAATCCGGGTAGCGATTGGTAAAAGAGTGTTGAAATAGACCTGTCGCTTCTGTGTCAGATCGGTCAGATTCCAGAACTTGGCGATTTCGGAGCTGTAATTCGTGAATAGAGAATTCAAGGAATCGGCAAGAGCCTGCTCGCCCGGAAGCGTGACATTGTGCTCTTCGATTCGAAGATCCTCGGCGAAAATCGGCTCGTTCTCCCGATACAGCTGCCGTCCGCGCGCATCTTCTCCCACCAACGTGAAAAAAGCGGCGGAGTCCATTCGTTCGAGACTCTCTTTCATCTGCTGGCCAGCCACGACACTTCGATAGTTCTCCTTGAGAAGGACGTCGATTTTGCCGCCGAGCGATCGGAACAGAACGATGGCGTAAATGCCAATCCCAGCCACCAGGAGGAGGAGGGGCGCAATTCCGAAAAAGATTCGCCGCTTCATTCTTGACTTTCAGCCCGCCAACACAAACGGAAAGTCATAAGAAGCGAAATCTGTGCCAAGCTTTCCTAGCGATGGCTTAGCAGCTTGGGTATCAACGAGTTATGTATCGACCTGCGCGTCGTCGAGAAGCGGATCTCTCGCAATATGCGAGAATGGCCCGTATTTCAGGTCGCGTGATACGAGACTTTATTCCGCTTGCGATTGTACGGTAGGACGTTCTTGATGTTGCTAAGCAATGTCGGAAGGGGCCGGGCTGACCTTGATTTCAAACGTGGGAGTTCTCAAGCTGCTTTTGGCTTGAGAGAAGGTCACGGGGGCCAGGCCCCCGAAGGATCGCGTCACTTCTTTTCGGATGCTTCGCCGGGCTGCAGCGACAAAAGTGGAACACTACCAGTGCCTTCGAGCAAGGTCTGCGGTAACGCACCATTCCAACGGTCTGCTTTCGCCAGATCGACCACCAGGGGGCTCGTTTTCAGAATATCCGCATTCATGCGGAGAACTGCTGCACGCGATTCACCCTCAAGCCGTATTCCTTCGGCCCTGCCCTGAGCGCTCAAAATTGCCGATTGACGGTCGGCATCAGCCAATTTGAGTTTCGCTTCCGCCTCGCCATTCGCCCGTTCGACTGCTTGCTGGGCTTCGAATCGGATTCGATTCACCGTATTTTCGGCTGCCACCGCCTCATTCTTTGCCTTGACTGCAGCCTCAACCGAAGCACGGAAACTGTCTGAATAGAGAATGCCGGCAATCTGAAAATCAACGACTTCTATGTGGTAGAGAGTCCCGAGATCACTCGATAGAAGGGATTTCAGTGCGTTTAAAATTTGGTCGCGGTTTTCACTGATTCGAGTGGTATTCTGCTGAGCAAAAATTTTGGCGGTTCGATCCGCAACGATGCGCTCGAAATTCTCTGTAATATCAAAATTACCCGCGCGGCCAACCTCATAGAGAAGCGGCAGAACTGCCGCTGGAGGAATGCGATAGGTAAGACCGACAGTCACGGCGATCGGCTGGTTATCGATCGTGTTAACGGTAAGCTTGTCGAGCTTGAAAGTGTCCAGAGACACTTGTAGCCGATCGACCTGGTCGATGAACGGCAACTTGAAATGCGGGCCGGGCCCGAGGGGCTTCGTAGTAATGACTTGCCCGAGGCGCCGGACACCCGCCATCTCCGTGGGTTCGACAACGAAGTACGAATCGACGGCGAAGAGAGCAACGAGGATCACAGCCACGATGCCAACAATCACGCTAAACAGCCATGATGGTCGAATGATCGGCGGCCCCTGGCGCTGCAAAATTATTTCTGGTGATGATCGATCGCTCATATCAAACTATTTTGGCGCTCCATATCGTTTCCAAAGTTCCAAGTTTACTTCCAGCACGTTAACAAACTTCTCAGCGGTCAACCCTCCAGACGGGGCCGAACCATTCCGGCCGGATCAGAGTCACGAATAGGTAGATAAACAACGGCAGTGCAACTACGGAAGTTAGATACATCATTGTCAAACCTGGATTAGATTTTTTCGCAGGCCTCCATGAACAGAAGACATAGACCCATGGATATAAGGCCTAGGAAAAACAGGCATGGCAGCCAAAATCATTGCCACACTTGGTTCAGAGCTTTACTCGTGCCAAACTAATTTGCTTTTCCATAAAAACCATTTTGCGAGCGCCCGCGGCAGATTACATCAACAGCAACTAATGTAAGCATTCGTAGAATGTAAGGTTCGCTCAGGATTACTCTCGCGCATAGACCGAGTATAATCCGATCCAACAAAAACGATATAGGTCAGAGTAAGCCCAAGTAATATCTGTTACTTCAACAGCGTAGAAGGAAGCCGACAATAACCCATTAGAAAAAAGAACTCGCAGATTGCTAGTATTTCGGTAGTCGAAAATCGCGATATGCGAATTTGTTCGCGCTATTTGGGTTAGTAGCTTTGGGTTAACTCGCGGAAAACCAGATTCCCGTGAGAAACTACCCGGTCTGGCATGCGGTTAGCTTGGGTTTTTTGTTTCGACCAAAAACCAGCATGCTCGATCATGGGCCGTACCCCCAAAGAATAACCAGGCATTTTTGGAAGGCTTCTTCCACATTCCGGGCACCGCAGACTCGACGGGCGTGGGACTTGGATTCGCAACCCGTAGAGAGATTGTCGTTTGGCACGGAGGGAGCATCGCCTCCACAGAGTACGCGGGGAACGGGGAGCGAGTTCTATTTTGATCTTCCAACGACCGATAACGGAGTGAAGGCATGAATGAACGACTTCTCATTGTCGATGACGAAACGAATGTGCGTCTGAACTTTCGGATGACGCTTGAAACGGAAGGCTACGAAATTTTTGAGGCCCGTTCAGGGGAGCAGGCGGTACAGTTGCTTGCCACGCATTCATTTGCCCTTGCGATCCTCGACGTGCGGATGCCAGGGATGGACGGATTGGAATTGCTCGCCAAGATGCGCGAAAGCGGAATTAAAGTCCCGGCGATGATCGTTACGGCGTACAGCGATGTACCCCATGCGGTCACGGCGATGAAACTCGGCGCAATTGATTTCCTGCAAAAACCGCTTCGCCCCGACGATTTCCGAAACATTGTGGCTGAAATTATAAAACGGCATGCTCGACCGGACGACCCGCCGGCCGACACTTTCAGCGCCCACATAGTCGCGGCGAAGCGCTGCATCAATCTGCGCGCGTTTGCCAAGGCTCGGCTGCACTTGGCGAAGGCGCTGGAGTTGAACGCAAAGTCAGTCGATGCACTCAATCTAGCCGGCGTCTTGGCTGAGTTGCTCGAGGACTACGACAAAGCGAAAAAGTATTACGGGCGGGCGATCAAGCTCGACAAAAGTTACGAACCCGCCCAACAAAACATGCGGCGTCTGTTTGAGGTAGACCAGTTCGGTTCAAGTAAGGAACCCGTTAATCTTGGTGACAAATGAGAGGACGGTACAGGTCCAGGAACTCGCTCGCCAAACCGTCTAGCGATCGGCTATCGGCTATTGGCTATTGGCTATTGGCTATTCGACTAAGCGTCGTCTCCCGTTGCGCTTACCTCCAGCCTGAGACACGTTGCCACTATGTCGCTTACCCCTTCCAATATGGTGGAACTGGGATCCGGCGCCCCGGATTTCTCGCTTCCAAATCCGCTCACCGGTAAGATCGTCCGGCGCGACGATTTCTCGGACGCAACCACGCTCCTGGTGATTTTTATGTGCGCGCATTGCCCATATGTAATCCACGTGAAACCGGAACTGGTCCGGTTAGGGAATGATTACCGCTCAGGTGGGGTTGGCATAGTCGGGATCAGTGCGAACGACCCGGCAGCATACCCGGCAGACGCGCCGCCGAAACTCGCGAAATTCAGCCGCGACCTTCCGTTTCCGCTCTTGTTTGATGAAAGCCAAGAGGTCGCCAAAGCCTATGACGCAGCCTGCACGCCCGACTTCTTTCTTTTCGATCAAGAGCGGAGATTAGTTTACCGCGGCCAACTTGATGACAGCCGCCCCGGGAACGGAAGATCGCTGACTGGAAAAGACCTGCGCGCGGCTTTGGATGCAGTGTTGAGCGGCAAACCAGTATCTCCCGATCAAAAAGCGAGTATCGGCTGCAATATCAAATGGAAGCAGAAGTAGAGGTTGCGAGTTGCGGGTTGTAGCGTTCACGGAACCCGCAACCCGCAACCTCTAGAGCTTTTTCTTCCGCCGATAGAGAGTTGCCGGATCGATGCCAAGGGTATGAGCGGCTTCCTCGATGGTTCGCGAATTGGCTAACACACGGCGGATATGCTCGTTCTCCAGATCGGCCAGAGTGGCCGGGCCGCCGATGCGAGGTTCCTGGCTAGCATCGGCAAGATCGGCGAGATCACCAGGTTGGATCCAATCACCTTCGGCGAGAATGGTCGCGCGTTCGATCACGTTGCGCAGTTCGCGGAGATTTCCCGGCCAAGAATATTGTTGCAGAGCGGACATTGCTTCGGGCGAGAATTGCAGCGAATTTCTCGCCGATCGTGCGCCGAAAAAAAGAAGTTGTTTGTTCGCAATGCGAGGCAAATCAACGAGTCGATCGCGTAATGGCGGCAGGGTAATCGTGATCACGTTAAGACGATAGTACAGATCCTCGCGAAATTGACCGTTTGCCACCGCTTCCGACAGAGAACGATTGGTGGCAGCAATAACTCGGACATCGGCTTTCCGTGCACGGGTATCTCCGACTCGCTCGTACTCGCGCTCCTGGAGCAAGCGCAGTAGCTTAGCTTGCACCTCCGGCGGTAAGTCGCCGATTTCATCCAAAAACAGGGTCCCACCTTCCGCGGCGGCTATTTTGCCAATCGCATCGGCGTGAGCGCCGGTAAATGCTCCCTTCACATGTCCAAATAATTCGCTTTCGAGCAGGTCGCGCGAAAGGCTGGGGGAACTCACGGTAATAAAGGCGCCCTGGCCTCGCCGGCTGTGTTCGTGCATGGCGCGAGCTAACACGCTCTTACCGGTTCCGCTTTCTCCAAGGAGCAAGACCGTTGCTTCGCTAGTGGCTGCTTTGTTCGCGATCGCTAACGCCTTCTGCATGAGAGGAGCATCCGATTCTAGATCAAATTCAGCCGTTTCAGCCCGTAATCGGCTCTCCAGCTCAACCACCCGATTTTCCAATTGCCGAGTCCGTGCAATTCGATTCAGGACCTGACGTACTTGATCGGGAGTACAGGGTTTCGCCAGGAAGTCGTAGGCGCCGCGACGCATCGCTTCCACTGCAGTCTCGATAGAGGCGTAGGCCGTAACCATCACGACCGAAACGCTAGGATCGCGACGAAGAATCTCGCCGAGCAAATCCATGCCGCTTCCCTGCTGCAATTTCAAATCGAGCAAAATCACCTGAAAAGCCTCCGCTTCCATTCGGCGGAGCGCCTCCTCGCCGGTAGAAACGGTCACCGCCTCATGATCCATTGACTCCAGGGCAGTCCCCATCGTCTGGCGAATATTCCTCTCGTCATCAACAACCAGCACGCGCATAACAGACAAAGCTTGCTTTAACAAGAGCGGCATTCGGATTGCGAAAAACTCGCGACCTGAAACCGTAAGTCTTCCTGAAAGCCGAGCAGATTAGCATAACCTATCCAGAGGAGCGAGCGTCGTTCGACCGTGCGAAAGATCTGGACAGGACCTCCGGGCGAATATCAAATTTGGTGGCGCAGCCATATTGCGCTCGATAACAGGTCAATTGAGCGCGGAGCAGACGCTCTTCAATCAAAACAGAGCGACCAGCGGCCGACCTCAATTTTCGACAGGTAGCAGAAAGAAAATTATGAGCACCCCCCGAACTGTTTCTTCCGGTAACCAAAGCAAGCTGTTGTGGGCAGGCGTCGTCATCCTGGGCACCGTTGCGCTCGGTATTATTGCATTAAGTCGCGGTGAATCGGTTAACGCCGCATGGCTAGTCATTGCCGCGATATGCACCTATGTCATCGCCTATCGTTTCTACTCTCTTTACGTCACTAGCAAGGTCTTGCGCGTCGATCCAACCCGCTCAACCCCCGCCTACCGCCATAACGACGGTCTGGATTACGTGCCGACCAATCGATACGTGCTGTTTGGCCACCATTTCGCCGCAATCGCGGGCGCGGGTCCTTTGGTTGGTCCGGTGCTGGCCGCGCAGATGGGCTATTTGCCCGGCACCCTTTGGATTCTGGCCGGAGTCGTGTTTGCGGGAGCGGTCCAGGACCTCACCGTGCTATTCCTGTCCACCCGGCGCGACGGTAAGTCCTTGGGCGAGATGGTCCGGTCTGAGATGGGACCTGTTGCAGGTGCGATCGCGCTGATCGGAGTGATGCTGATTATGGTGATCCTGCTCGCGGTTCTCGCGCTTGTCGTGGTTAAGGCTTTGGCCGCCAGTCCCTGGGGAACGTTCACCGTGTTTTGCACCATCCCGATCGCGCTGCTGATGGGCGTTTACGGCCGCTTTCTTCGGCCCGGCCGCATTGCTGAGATGTCGCTGATCGGATTGGTCCTCCTCCTGGCAGCCCTCTTATTTGGCCGGACAGTATCGGAGAGTCCCTCCCTTGCGCCGCTTTTTAACTTCCGCGGCGATACCTTGGCGCTGATGATCATTGGTTACGGGTTCTGCGCCTCGGTACTACCGATCTGGCTACTGCTCGCTCCGCGAGATTATCTTTCGACCTTCCTTAAGGTCGGAACGATCGTTTTGCTCGCTGTCAGCATCGTTTTGGTCCGGCCCGACCTAAAGATGCCAGCGATCACTCGTTTCATTGACGGCACCGGCCCCGTGTTTTCGGGTACGCTGTTCCCTTTCTTATTCATCACCATCGCTTGCGGCGCAGTATCGGGTTTCCATGCACTCATTTCTTCCGGGACAACTCCGAAGTTGATTGAAAACGAAAGCCAAACCCGCTTTATCGGCTACGGTGCTATGCTGATGGAATCCTTCGTCGCGATTATGGCGATGATCGGCGCTACGGTGATTGAGCCTGGGGTCTACTTTGCGATGAACAGCCCCGCCGGCCTGATTGGTACTACGGCCGCGCAAGCTTCTCAGGCGATCTCCGGTTGGGGATTCACCATTACCCCGGACGCGATCAATCAAATCGCACATGATGTCGGCGAAAGCAGCATACTTTCCCGCACCGGCGGCGCGCCCACTCTGGCGGTTGGAATGGCCACAATTTTGTCGAACCTGTTCGGCGGCCGCGCGCTAATCGGAATTTGGTATCATTTCGCAATCCTGTTCGAGGCTCTATTTATTTTGACCACCGTTGACGCTGGTACGCGCGTCCTTCGGTTCATGATCCAAGACCTGGTCGGCAGCGTTGTCCCCGCTTTCAGAGAAACCAAGTCGTGGGCCAACAACTTGATCGGCTCGGCGATCGCGGTGATGGCCTGGGGTTATTTCCTTTATCAGGGCGTCATCGATCCGCTTGGGGGAATCAATGAGTTGTGGCCGCTGTTTGGTATCTCAAACCAGATGCTGGCCGGAATCGCGCTTACTCTTTGCACGGTCATCCTGTTCAAGATGAAACGACAACAGTACGCCTGGGTAACTATTCTGCCGACCGTCTGGCTACTGGTATGCACGCTTACAGCCGGTTTGCAGAAAGTGATCAGCGATAATCCAGCCATCGGGTTCGTCTCCCACGCATGGAAGTTCGGTGGCGCGTTGTCAAGCGGTAAAGTCCTGGCACCGGCGAAGAGCATCGCCGAAATGCAGAGGATCATCTTCAACGACTACGTGGACGCGACCTTAGCGATTCTGTTTGTCGCGGTCGTGGTAACGGTCGTTGTCTATGGTCTGATCAGCATTCGTAAGGCGTTCGCTAATCCGGACGTGACCGCAATTGAGATTGGAGCTGCGGCGCCGGCCGTGGAACGTGTTCATGCCTAGTGTTCGATCCATTTTCAGTGTGGCGGCACAGACCGCTCGTCTCATGGTCGGAGTTCCCGACTATGAGACCTACGTGGAACATCGACGCGCATACCATCCCGGAAAACCAATTATGACCTACGAAGAATTTTTCCGGGAACGCCAGAACGCTCGCTATGCGGCGGGTAAAGGCAAATTTCGCGGATGCTGTTGAGGGCGACACTGAGCTGTAATCGGTAAGCAGTATCGGTAACCAGTGATTGGTGATCGGTTACGGTGATGGCGTTCATAGGGCCGTTATGCTCCGATCACGGATGCGACTGGCTCTAAAGTATCCGGTCATAAGCTTGACACGTTAGTTTGATGACTGTTAACTCAACTAGATCCCCCAACTGTTCAAACCCCCAATGAACTATCGACAACCCTCTAACAGGTGCGTTCTGCCCAAATCTTTCCTGGCAGCGGCTGCTGCATTTTTGTTGCCTGCTACGCTGCAGGCTGCCGGTGTTACGATCCATTTTGCCGGCGACTCCGATGTCGGTGAGGGAGGGCGGTGGACGAAAGCGCTCTCAGAAGAATGGGCGAAAAAGACCGGAAACACACTCGAATACATTAGCCGCCCTAACGACGCTTCGGCCACTTTGCAGCAGTACCAACAATATTGGGCCGCCAAAAGTGGAGACGTAGATGTCTACATGATTGACGTCATTTGGCCCGGAATTGCTGCTCCCCATGCCGTTGACTTAAAAAAATACTTCAAAGAAGACGAAATCAAAGCGCATTTCCCCCGAATCATCGAGAACAACACGGTGGGCGGCAAGCTGGTCGGATGGCCATTTTTTACCGATGCCGGCGTCCTTTATTATCGCACTGACCTTTTGGAGAAATATGGTTACAAGGAGCCGCCGAAGACTTGGGAAGAATTGACGGAGATGGCAAAGAAGATCCAGGACGGTGAAAGAAAAGATGGTAAAGCTGACTTTCAAGGATTCGTTTTCGAAGGAAAGGCCAGCGAAAGCGTGACCTGTAACGCAATCGAATGGGTGTACAGCTATGGTGGCGGCACGATCATCGATCCGGACAAGAAGGTCACCATTAACAATCCGAACGCCATCAAGGCGCTTGAGACCGCGAAAAGCTGGGTCGGAACGATCTCTCCGCAGGGTGTCGTGAGCTACGGCGAAGAAGAGGCTCGAAACATCTGGCAGAACGGCGGCGCCGCCTTCATGCGCAACTGGCCATATGCCTACGCATTAAGTGCCGATCCGAAGAGCCCAATATCCGGAAAATTCGATGCGACAGTTCTGCCGAAAGGCGGTGCGAATGGAAAAAATGCGGCGTGCCTGGGTGGCTGGCAATTGATGGTCTCCGCGTACTCCAAGAATCCCGAGGTGGCTGCCGACCTGGTGCGGTATCTTTGCTCGCCGGAGGCTCAGAAAAAACGCGCGATCGACTTGAGTCAGTTGCCAACGCGCCCGGAGGTTTACAAAGACCCGGATGTGTTGGCAAAAAACAAGTGGTTTGAGAATGCACTGGCGATCTTGAATAACGCGATAGCCCGCCCCTCAACGGTCACCAAGGCAGATTATAATCAAGTCTCGACCTCCTTTTTCCAAAGCGTGAACAAGGTTCTGAGTGGGGGTGAATCGGCCCAACAAGCTGTCGCTGATGTCGAACGAGTAGCAAAGCGGATCGTCAGATAACGGCAGTCAACCGGACACTCAAGCGGTGGCCAAACAAATCGAAATCGATCTCTACGCGCGGCAAAAGCGCTTAGCGTGGTTTTTGATCACGCCATCGGTCTTTGTCGTGCTGTTGATTATCGCATACCCCACGATCCAGGTTTTTATCTATTCGTTTATGAAATACAAGCTCGACGGGGTAACCCCGCCGAGCTTCGCCGGGCTTGATAACTATGCGTTTGTCTTTTCCGACCCCGACTGGTGGCACGCGGTCTGGATCACGCTAATTTTTACTATCGTTTCTGTCATCCTGGAGAGCGTCTTAGGTCTGGTTATCGCGATGGTGGCGAACTCGAAGTTCAAAGGCCGCACCTTCCTACGCGTGGCCATCCTGGTTCCGTGGGCAATTCCGACGGTTGTTTCCTCGCAGATCTGGAGATGGATGGTCAACGATATCTACGGAGTCGTGAATATCATTCTAACCAACCTGCACCTGATCCCGCAAAAAATCGCCTGGCTGGCAACACCGGCGACGGCGGTGCCAGTCATTATTGCGGTAGACGTTTGGAAAGCGACGCCTTTTATGGCGCTTCTGTTGTTGGCTGGCTTACAATTAATTCCAAAAGACCTGTACGAGGCTGGATCGATCGATGGCGCCACCAAGATTCGACAATTCTGGGCAATTACACTTCCACTGGTAACACCGACTCTGCTCGTCGCCCTGATCTTCCGAACACTCGATGCTTTGCGAGTGTTCGATATTTTTTATGTGATGGTTGGGGGTCAAGGCAATATGGCGACGATGGCTGTCTATAATCAGCAACAGCTAATTTCCTTCCTGGACGCCGGCGTAGGTTCAGCGACGTCGGTCGTCATCCTGGTTATCATTATGTTGTTTGTCGTCCTTTACACTCGATTTAGCCGGACCAGCTTCGAATGAGCACTACCAAAGGGATCGATACCAAAGTCGTGGCCGCAGCGGTTAGCAGCGCCACTAAAGAGACCGATACCAAGACCGTTGTCCTTCGGGTCCTTTTCTATTTGTTGGTCGTCGTCATTATCGTTTTTAATCTATTCCCATTTGTGTGGGCGCTTCTTTCCTCCTTCCGGCCAAGCAGCGAGTTGTTCTCAACGAAGCTTCTGCCAACCCAATTGACGCTTGCTCATTTCCAGGCGGTATTTAAAGACGCTCGTTTTGTGGCGGGTCTCATCAACTCCATCATCGTAGCTGGTTGTACCGTCCTGATCGCACTCGGACTTGGCAGTTTATGTGCTTACGCGCTGGGTCGCCTTCCTTTTCGTTTTAAGGGGCCAGTGCTTTATCTCGTCTTAACGATGACCATGTTCCCGACGATCTCAGTGCTCTCGGGCCTGTTCGTGATGCTCAAGACCTTGAATCTATTCAACACGCGCCAGGGCCTTATCGTCACTTATCTGATCTTCACGATGCCGTTCACCATCTGGGTAATGACGCAGTATTTCCGTAGCTTACCCAAGGAGTTGGAGGAGGCTGCTTACGTTGACGGAGCATCCCCGTTGAAAGTGTTCTGGGACATATTGCTTCCATTAACCCTGCCGGGCTTGGTCTCCACCGGTCTGCTCGCCTTTATCGCTGCCTGGAACGAATTCTTGTTCGCCCTTACCTTCACCGTAACGGACACGATGAAGACGGTCCCGGTCGTCATTTCGCAATTCAGCGGCTCCAGCTCTTTTGAGCAGCCTTGGGGATCGATTATGGCGGGCTCAATGGTTGTCACTATACCGCTCGTGATCCTGGTCATGGTTTTCCAATACCGTATCGTCGAGGGCCTCACCGCCGGCGCGGTCAAAGGTTAAACTCGAGCTGGAGGCGAGAATGGCAGTCTCCACCTTCAATTGATGATTTGGTAATTTTCATTGACGGTTTGGTGATCAGTTCGGCACGATCCCCGCTTCGCTCAATCGTAGCCGCCGTTTCACGTGACAAATTGAACCTAGCAATATTCACTAAATATGATGAAGACCTCTATTTTTATTCGGTCCCTTCGGATGGCCACCCTCAGTCTAGCAACCGCGTTTTCGGTTTTTACATTTAGCGCCCGCGCGTTGGCCGACGATTTGCCCACCTTCAGCGATCCGGACGTTAATACTTTCGTCAAGACCTACGCTCAGTTCGTGGATGACTACATTACGGCGATAAAGGCGGCGAAAACCGGGGACAATTCGAAGTTGGCTGACGTCCAAACCAAAGCGGGAACACTCCAGAGCCAAGCGACTCAGGCAGCCGGAAAACTCAAACCAGATGAGTCCGACAAGTTTCAGAAGTTTGTCGCCACTTGTTCCCAAAAGATCACCGACGCGGCGAAGTAGACCCATCACTTCGAGAAAGGACCGCTGGGATCCCGATCGAAATGAGTGCGGCAGCGACCATCCTCAAGATCCGATCAATGCAAACTTTAGCTAAGATGGGCGCGGGACGGGCGGCCGCCTTGACGTGGGTTGCTGCTTTTTCTGCTTTCGGACTGCCCGGTCACGCGTTCGCTGATGGACCACCCACCTTTAGCGATCCGGTAGTGAACACCTTCGTGAAGAGCTACTCCCAATTTGTGGATAGCTATGTTGACGCGGCCAAGACCGGAGACACGGCCAAGCTGGCCGGCATCCAAGCAAAAGAATCGGAACTGCAGCAGCAACTCGCTCAGCTCACTCAGCCAAATGGAAAAGTGAAACAAGACGAGGGCGCAAGTTTTCAGACTTTTCTCGCCACCTACAAAGAGAAGATACTGCCGTATTACAAATATAGCGTCGCGGATGTTAATACCTTCATTACGAAATATGCTCAATTTGTAGACAGCTATGTAGCGGCAGCAAAGGCGGGCGACGCCGCTAAGCTAGCCGGCACCAAGGCCAAAGAGGAGAAGGAATTTCAGCAGCAAGCCATTCAGGCGGCCGGAAAATTGAAAAAGGTCGATGGCAAACTGTTTCGGGAGGACGCCCTGTTTCCGGAATTTCTTACGACCTACACACAAAAGATCGCGTCTTCTATCGCGTTATCCTACAAATACACCGACGAGAGCATTAACACATTCGTCGAAAAATACTCGAAGTTTGCCGATGACTACGTTGCGGCCTTAAAGGCAGCGCAAGCTGGTGACACTTCCGATCTGACCAGCATTCAAAGCCGCGCGACCGAGATCCAAGCCGAAGCTGTCCCGACAGCCAACAAGGTTAAGGCTGGCGAAAGCACAATTTTTCAGAGTTTCATTGCGCAAGAAGTCGCGAAAATCAACGACGCCTCTAAATAGATCGGTCAATTCGAGAGAGGACGATCAAAATGGCTGCTTTAATGGCTGGCCGGTAGCATATTTCCACGACACCGTGCACTGATATGCCGTTCCAGATAGAGGCAGAAGAGACTCTGCGCGAAGCGATTCTTCGGACGCGCAATGAACGCCTGGATAAAGCTATCGCGGCATTGCAAGGAAAACCGCAACCTTCAGCCGAGGCGATTCACGATGCGCGCCGGGAGTTCAAACGATTGCGCTCCCTGGTGCGGCTGGTTCGTGGATCGATGGATAAACCGGTTAGAGTTCGCGAAGACCAGGCATTGGGAAACGTCGGACGCGCGCTGGCCCAGAGTCGTGATGCCGCGGCTTTGCTGGAAACCGTAGAAAAGGTGTTTGGAACATTGATGCCGGAGGATCGGAAAAGCCGTCGTATTTCCGCGGAGGGCCAGAAACTACTTCAACAGGTTCGCGAAGAGTTGCGCGATCATGCGGAACGAGGGCTGGACCCATTGGAAATGAAAGCAACCGTGAAACTCCTTCGCGATATGAAGCGGCGGGTTTGGTTGCCAAGTTCAACTGCACCCGAGGATTGGTCCGTGACAGTCGGCAAAGGTCTTTGGCGCACATATCGACAAGGCCGAGAGTTATTCGCCGTATCCAATTCAGTCGGACTCCTCAACGCAAGTGACGAGCTCTGGCACGAATCTCGTAAAAGGGCTAAAACCCTTGGGTATCAACTGCGCTTCCTACGGAAAATCTGGCCGGGGACATTAAACGCGATCGCGGAGCAACTGGAAGAACTATCGGAGCGGTTGGGAGAGGATCACGATCTCGCGCTGATTCGGCTTCGACTGACTCAGGTGGCGTTACCGGAGACAAACTTCGAGCAGTTTTCTGCCGCTCGACTCAATCTGATTCGAACAATCGATCGACGTAGACGCAGGTTGCAGAATGAAGCCCTACGAAGAAGCCGCCTGGTCTATCTGGAACAACCGCGCCGATTTCTCAAACGCATGCATTGCTACTGGGATTGTTGGCGCAGCCAACAGACCCGTGCCCCTACCCCTTCACCGGTTCAACCGGCCAATTCGGCATTGGTGTAACGCCTGTCCCCGGTAACTTCTCGGCCAAACCAAGCAGGCGGCGCAAACTCCCTGGCCTGGGCTTCGGATGAAAACTCGACCTCGACGACCTGGAGTCCTGCGCGCGCTCCTTCGTAGACATCCAGTTCTGCGGTAAGCCCGCCCGCCACAGGAATCCGGTAACGCCGCTTGAACACGCGGCGCCCTTCCGTTAGCGGCCACAATTCCAAGAATTGATCCGTCACGATAGCAAGCTCAACTTCAACCCGCGTCGGCGCATTTCCGCTCTTTACAGTCAGAAAACAATCCGTTTCATCGACGCGACGCAGGCGCAGTTCCACCGGTACCTCTGGAGGATTCTGAAAGACCAGGTAGCCTTGCTCAATGAGCGCACCGTTCCGGAGCGGTGGGACTTGGTCAGCGACTACCAGAAATTTTCGTTCGGTTTCCAGTCGAGATTACAAGTTAGACGTTGCAGGTTAAAGGGTTGCCGGGGCGGGCGCCCGACGGCGCAACCTGAAAGCGGACAATCTCAGCTACTGGACAAGTTACCACGCCCGATCACTGGTTACTGCTCACCATCTACGGCTTACCGTTTGCCGCCTCACGGCTGGGAAGGCGGGGTCGGACTAGAGGGAGGAGTTGGACTAGCCGGCGGGCTAAACTCCGCCTTCGGCAAATTCATACTTTTCAGCTGATCACCGAGGGACTTTATCTGCGCCTCGAGAGCCGCTGACTGCTGCTTAAGCTGCATGCTCATAAGATCCCGATTGGGATTCGGCAGATACAACATTGCCGCGCCACCAATAATCAATCCTAAGAGAAAAACGATTAGTAGTCTCATGCCACGGCTACTCTAGACAACCTGTTGCGAAACGACAGCAAATCCGGATTTCTTTGCGATCTTTGCGACCTCCTTGTTAAGAGCCTTTTTCGCAGGCTCCTGTTGAATCGACACCATCTGCACCCAGCATTTGCGTTTAGGTGAAAGCTTGGCCATCATGTTATGTGAGTCGCAAGATCCAAGCAATTCGACTGCGCCGGCTGCAAGGCAAGGTTGGTGAGCTCGCGTACGAATTCTCGAAAGTCCATTTTGCACAACTTCGTCATCCTGACCCGACCTGGACGCCAGCGATTAACCTTTTTCAGTGTTACCGCTGCCTCCGGATTTGCGTCGATTTAGCCGGGGTACAACCAAATGACATCGACCTTACCATCGAACCAGAACGCTTGTGGATTAGGGGGCATCGCTCTCCGCCGGAACCCGACTCCGGTGAAGATCCAGAACTGACTTTTCCACTCAAAACGGTGCGACTCCTTGCGATGGAAATCGACTATGGCCGTTTCGAGCGGGCGATCGCGCTGCCCAAAGATGCCGACCTATGTCGAATCGCAACGGCCTGGGATAATGGGATTCTCTGGATTGAGATTCCGCGTTTGAACCAGGCATGAGCAGACTTCGAAATTCGGACTGCGGATTGCGAATTTCAGATTCCGCACCCAGCGGTTGAACGATGGCTTCGAATTACAGATCATGAACCAATCGGAAATTAGTAAAAATCCAGTGTTGTTGACCGGTAATGGTTCCCCCCATGAGCCGACTGCGTTGACTACTCGCGGGGGCCAAGAAGACGCAGCGCGTTCAGAGCAGGTTAAAACGGAGGACGAGCAAACCGTTCCCGGTCCCGGCAACGAAAGCGAGCTTCGCGACGTGGCTATTTTGCCCATCCGAGGAATCGTCGTTTTCCCCGGAATGGTTCTGCCGCTGACGATCGGTCGAGCTTCAGCTCTAAAATTGATCGACAGCGAGTTGCCGGAAAACAAGCTCATCGGGCTGTTCACCCAAAAAGACGAAGCTAACGAGCGACCAGGGCCGGCCGACCTTTATTCCGTAGGGGTCATGGCGCAAGTCTTAAAGCTGATCCGACAGGCAGACGCATCGGTTGTTTTGATCGTCCAGGCGCAACACCGAATTCGAACGGAAACGTTCCTACAAGTCGAACCCTACTTGCGCGCGACGGTTAGCGCCGTGCAGACGATCAGTACGCCGGACGATAAAGCTCTCGCCGCAGCATTCAATAATTTGAAGGAAGCAGCCACCAAGCTGTTGGATCTCTCACCGGAAATTCCAGATCAAGCGCGAGCGGTTCTGGCCAACGTGGAGCAACCGGAAGCCTTAGCCGATCTGCTCGCCGGGAACTTAGGAATCGAGACCACGCGAAAACAAGCCATCTTGGAAGAGCCCGATCTCATGCAGCGCATCCGGTTGGTGCAAGAGTCGCTACAAAGACAACTTGAGATTGCCGAACTGCAGCAAAAGCTTCGACAAGATGTCGAAGGCCAATTTTCCGACTCGCAACGGCGAGCTTATCTCCGCGAACAGCTCCGGGCTATCCAACGCGAGTTGGGAGAGGAAGAACCTGGTGACGAGGAACAAGTCGAGCAGCTTCGCACCAAACTGAAAGAATCAGGAGCACCCCCGGCAGTTCTGGAAGTCGCTGAAAAGGAATTGAAGCGACTGGCCCACGTGCCGAGCGCCAGTCCGGAAACTTCGGTTATCATTTCCTATCTGGAGATGCTGGCTGATCTTCCCTGGCAAAAGGAGACGGAAGATCAAAACGATCTCAAGCGGGCCCAAGAGATCCTCGATCGAGATCATTTCGGATTGGAACGAGTAAAACGGCGGATCGTCGAGTTTCTCGCTGTGCGCAAGCTTAATCCGGATGGAAAGAGTCCAATCCTTTGTTTTCTGGGTCCGCCCGGCGTCGGTAAGACAAGTCTAGGGCAATCAATTGCGGATGCGCTGGGACGAAAATTCTCGCGCGTCTCGCTCGGTGGAATCCGGGATGAAGCGGAAATTCGGGGCCACCGGCGCACCTATATTGGATCAATGCCGGGGCGTATCATTCAAGAGATTCGCCGGCTCGGCGTCCGCAATCCGGTACTGCTGTTGGACGAACTGGACAAGATCGGAACGGACTTCCGAGGAGATCCGGCAAGTGCGCTCCTCGAAGTACTGGATCCGCGGCAGAACCACACATTCGTGGATCGATACCTGGACGTGCCATTCGATCTCAGTCACGTTATTTTCATCGGGACCGCCAATTATGTGGAAGGTATTCCCGCCCCACTCCGGGACCGGATGGAAATGATCGCTATTCCAGGCTACACCGAGACGGAGAAACTCCATATTGCTCAGAACTACCTGGTCCCACGGCAGCTGTCCGAACACGGGTTGAGACCCGAACAGTGTCAATTTTCCGAGGAAGCGATCCTGGCGATCATCCAGGAATATACTTATGAAGCCGGAGTTCGAGATTTGGAGCGCCGTATCGCGGCGGTCTGCCGAAGCGTTGCTGCGGAAATTGCTAAGGGCGTGCAGGCCGAAGTCGTCGCTACGCCCTCTTTTGTTCGCGCTGTGCTCGGCAATGCTGCTCGGAGCATTCGCGAACAACGTCTCTCGGAGGATTTGGTTGGGGTGGTGACTGGTCTGGCGTACACCCCGACAGGGGGCGATGTATTGTTTGTGGAAGCAACTCGTTATCCAGGCAAAGGCCAATTGCTGCTCACCGGACAAGTAGGCGATGTTATGCGTGAATCGATGCAAGCCGCTTTCAGCCTGGTAAAAAGCAGGGCAAAGCAATTAGGAATCGATCCTCAGGTCTTCGCCGAAAGCGATGTGCACATTCACGTTCCAAGCGGCGGGATTCCGAAAGACGGACCGAGCGCGGGGATTGCGATCACGACCGCCCTGGCCAGTTTATTCAGTGAACGACCAACCCGCAGCGACGTTGCGATGACCGGCGAGATAACGCTTCGCGGATCAGTCTTGCCGATCGGCGGCCTCAAAGAGAAGAGCTTAGCCGCGCTCCGTGCCGGGATCCGGCAGGTGATCTTTCCAAAAGCAAACGAAAAGGATCTTGAAGAGGTTCCCCTGGAGGCCAAACAACGGCTCGAGTTCATCCCGGCGTCAGAGATTGATGAGGTACTAGAGATCGCTTTGTTGCCGAAAGCGGAGAGGTAGTCGGTAGGGATGGGAGCCATAGGTCCCTGTGAGACAAATAGGTTTCACAGGACACTGCTCCATCATCGAAATATTTGATGCGGATCGGCATTGCTTGGCTGCGTGCTTGCGGTTAATTGCGGCCTGTTTTTCCCATGGCCCGTCTCTTCGATCTCAACCCTCAGCAACTGGAAGCGGTCACGACGACACAAGGTCCGGTTCTCATTCTCGCCGGCGCCGGCACTGGCAAGACTCGGGTGATCACGATGCGAATCACGTATCTGCTTCACGAAGGAGTCAGTCCCGATGCCGTGCTCGCAGTGACCTTTACCAACAAGGCAGCCAACGAAATGCGAGAGCGAGTTGGGACCATGGTGGAACGAGCCAAGGCGAAGCGGCTGACCATTTGCACATTCCACGCGCTCTGCGTTCGCATTCTTCGCCAAGATATTGAACGGCTCGGATACAAAACCAACTTCGCGATCTATGACGAGGGAGATCAGCTCGGACTCATCCGAAAAATTATTTCGCGAATTTCGGCCAAGAATGAAAAGCTCGATCCGCAACTGGCCAGGACTCTGATCAGCCGTGCCAAGAATCAGCATTGGAAATTGGCTGAATCCGCAACCGACAGCAGTTTATTGGCTGCGGTCTTTGAGCGTTATCAGGAAGAGTTAAAAACGGCGAATGCGGTAGATTTCGATGATCTTTTAATCCTGACGGTACGCCTGCTCGAAGCGAATCCAGATGTCACCAACAAATGGCAGGAGCGATTCCAATATCTAATGATCGATGAGTTTCAGGATACAAACCGTCTGCAATTGGAATTGGTGCGCTATCTGGGCCGCCGGCATCGGAACGTCTGTGTGGTCGGGGATGACGATCAAAGTATCTACGGATGGCGCGGAGCAGAGATCGCCAATATCCTTGAGTTTGAAGCTCATTTTCCTGATCCGAAGATCATCAAGTTGGAGCAGAACTATCGCAGTTCAACCGCAATCCTCGGATTAGCCAACAGCATTATCAGGCACAATCCACGACGCCGACCAAAATCGCTCTGGAGCGAAAAGGGGGACGGGCAAAACGTCAAGATTGTCGCAGTTCCGGATGATCGAGAAGAAGCAAATTACGTCGTTTCCGAACTGCAGAAACAGCAGTTGGAAGCAGCCGGACCGTGGAAACGCTTTGCCATTATTTTCCGGATGAATGCCCAATCTCGTTTGTTCGAGGAACAGCTACGCCGTCTCCAAATTCCATATCGAATCATCGGTGGACGCAGTTTTTTCGAGCGAAGAGAAGTGAAAGATCTACTGGCTTATCTGGCCTGCCTAGCCAATCCACACGACGATCTGAATTTGCTTCGGATCATCAACACACCGGCTCGCGGAATTGGAGCGTCAACGATTGAGATCGTGGTCGCCGAAAGCAACCAGGCGAAAACCAGCATCTTCGACGCCCTGCAATCGCCAGGGGTTCACGAGCTGCTTTCGGCTAAGACCAAAACGGCGGTGCACGCCTTCATCGAATTGATTGATCGATACGAGACTCAGATTCATCAGCCACTGGTCGAGCTGGCGCCAATAGCGATGGCACTGCTCCAAGAAATACGATACCCGGAAGAGTTACGGCGAAGTTGCAAGACGCCGGAAGAAGCTTTGAATCGAGAGGAGAATGTTCGCGAGCTCGTTCGCACACTAGCAGATTATCAACGCCGATCGACCGAAGGACTAAGCGGATTTCTGGCTGAAGTTGCTCTCGATCGAGAACACGAGGAAGAGACGGGTACCGACAAAGATGGTGTGACGCTAATTACCTTTCATGCCGCCAAAGGCCTGGAATTCCCGCACGTCTTTCTCATCGGAATTGAAGAGGGAATCCTGCCGCACGATCGTTCGAAACTCGAAGGAAACCTCGATGAAGAACGCCGCCTATTTTACGTTGGTATCACGCGGGCAATGCAGACACTCACCATTACTCATTGTGCTAGCCGAAATAAATATGGCGGATCGGTGCCGTGCCACCCGAGCTCTTTCCTGAAAGATCTCGATCCACAGTACGTGGAAATAGTGAACTATCACCAGCTCGCCAATCAACCGGCCAGCGAAGGCACCGCCCGCAGTCATTTTGCGAAGATGCGCGAGCTGCTGGGATGAAAGGTTGTGGGTGGCAGGTTACAGGTTACGGGTTAGGGGTTGCGGTTGCAGGTCCTACGCCCCTTGCGTTTTCGCGGCATTGTCTTCGGTACAAGCGGCGACTGTCCAACTGTGTATTTGACTTGGGGCCGCCTAGAAGTTGGCACGGAGCTGCGCGTCTGGCGCTACCAAAAATCGCAGTCGCCATCCTTATCATCCTGACTGACGATCAGGCCGGAGCGTGAACCCGACGAGCGGCTCGGCGTTTGCCCTTTCAAAATCGGTGCACTGGTTTTCGCCGATGCGGGACCTGGATCTCGAAGAATGGCTCTAAATCGCGAGCCTGGTGCGATGGCAACCAAAGGCGACTGCGATTTTTGGTAGCGCCAAGCGGGCAGCTCCGCGTCAGTTTCGACGTCGCGCCAAACCAGAGGCGTATTGGGGACAGTCGCCGCGGCCGAAGAACATGCCACGAACCGCCAGGGCATAGGACCTGTAACCCGCACCTGAAACCCGTAACCCGCAACTTCTACCCTTTCATGGCTGCAGCGTATCGCTCCGCGACATAGTCCCAATTAATCGCGTTCCAAAACGCGGCGATATACTCCGGTCGGCGATTCTGATGCTTCAGGTAGTAAGAGTGCTCCCAAACATCGATTCCCAGAATCGGCACTTCTTTTTCATCCTTTTTCGAGATTGGATTATCTTGATTTGGCGTTGGCGTGATCTCCAGATCTTTACCATCCACGACCAACCAAGCCCAACCGCTCCCAAAAACCTTGGTCGCCGCTTCGCTAAACTTCTTCTGAAAATCGGTGAAGCTCCCAAAAGCTGTGTCAATCGCCTTCGCGAGATCGCCGGTCGGTTTACCGCCGTCGTTCTTCTTCAGAAACTTCCAAAACAAAGAGTGATTGAAATGGCCTCCGGCATTGTTGCGGACCGTTGTTCGGACGTTTTCAGGAAGTGTATCCAGGCTCGTCAGCAATTCTTCTAACGATAGCTGTTGAAATTTCGGATCCGCACCGGCCAAAGCTTTGTTCAGATTCTCCACATAAGCGGCGTGATGCTTATCGTGATGGATCTGCATAGTTAACGTATCGATATACGGCTCGAGCGCGTCGTAAGGATAGCCAAGATCGGGTACTTTGAATGGATAAGTGAGTTTTGCTATAGCGGTATCGGTTTCAGCCCAGGAAAACTTTGGGGCCATGGAGATAGCGCCCGCGGCGAGCGCGACAGTCTTAATTGCAGAGCGTCGATTCATCATAAGTTTAAATCTGACAAACGGTGAATGTTACTAATGCTGTCGGACCGTAGGCTGAGCAATTTGTTTGTGCCATTCGAAAGGATAGACGTTAGGTCTTCCAATTGGGTGGCTTTCGTATAGCCCTACCAATCCGGACGCGGCCGCGCGAATCTTGTGGATTCGGTCTTCTCTCCTTTCAGTATTGATCCCGTGGGCCTCTGCCTCTATAGTCACCCGCTCGTTTTATGAAGACTTCTCCTACGTCCGAAGCTGCCAATTTGCGTCAAGCCCCGGAACGGGGCGCAACGATGAACGGCGCCGAGATTCTCGTCGCTGCCCTGGAGCGGGAAGGCGTAGAAGTAATTTTCGCCTATCCGGGCGGTGCCAGCATGCCGATTCACCAGGCATTGACGCGTTCAACCAAAATACGCACCATTCTTCCTCGCCATGAACAAGGTGGCGTGTTTGCCGCCGGAGGCTATGGAAGAGCAACCGGACGCGCTGGCGTCTGTATGGCCACCTCCGGCCCCGGGGCGACAAATCTCGTCACTGGTATTGCCGACGCTTACATGGATTCTGTTCCGCTGGTCGCAATCACCGGCCAGGTGCCTCAAGAAATGATCGGTCGAGGCGCCTTTCAGGAGACCGATGTGTTCGGAATGACCTTACCGGTAGTCAAACACAGCTATTTGATCATGGATATCCACGAGATCCCGCGGGTGGTGAAAGAAGCGTTTCACATCGCGCAGACGGGGCGTCCGGGGCCGGTGGTCATCGACATCCCGAAAAATATTCAGAACCAAACGGCCCAACCGATCTTCCCGCAAGAGTTGACCTTACGGGGGTACACGATCCCAGCACAGCCGGACCCGGTCGCGCTCAACGAAGTGATCGGTCTCATAAAGTCGGCTCAGCGTCCGATGATTTACGCCGGCGGTGGTATTATTTCCGCGAATGCCGCCGCGGATCTTCTGGAGTTTGCCGAGCGCAGCCAGATCCCGGTTGCCACCACGCTGATGGGTATTGGAGGGTTTCCCGAAAGGCACCCGCTTTCGCTCAAATGGTTGGGAATGCATGGGACCGTGTATGCGAATTGCGCCGTGAACGAGGCGGATCTATTGCTGGCTTTAGGCGTTCGTTTTGATGATCGAGTCACCGGCAAAGTGGAGAAATTTGCTGAGCACGGCACGATCGTTCATATCGATATTGATTTCTCAGAACTGAACAAGAATAAGGTGGTCAAACTGCCGATCCATGGGGATATCAAGCACGCCCTGAAGGAATTGAATCGTTTGCTCGCCGAAACCGGCCATCAACGCGAGTCGGCGAATTTCACTCTTCACGGTTCCTGGTATAAAAAGGTCGAGGCCTGGAAACAGCGCTATCCGCTTGACTTTAGAGATACCGAGGACGTGATCCAACCGCAGTATGTGATCAAGCTTTTGGATGAGATGACTAAAAGTGAGGCCATCATCACTACCGGTGTCGGACAACACCAAATGTGGGCGGGCCAATACTACAACTTTAGTCATACTCGACAGTTCCTCACGTCAGCAGGACTCGGGGCGATGGGGTTCGGTTTTCCGGCTGCGATTGGAGCAAAGGTCGCTTTCCCGGACCGTCAGGTAATCGATATTGACGGCGACGGCTCGTTCCTGATGAATATTCAAGAACTGGCTTGTGCCCACATCGAGAATATACCGGCAAAGGTCATCATTCTGAACAACCAGCACCTCGGTATGGTGGTGCAATGGGAAGACCGTTTTTACAATAGCAATCGCGGTCACACGTTTCTCGGAGATCCGAAGGACCGGGAACGGATCTATCCGGACTACGTGGAAATTTGTGTCGGCTTTGGTGTGAAGTGCGAACGGGTGTTGCACAAAAAGGATCTCCCAGCCGCCATTCAGCGGATGCTTGATGCGGACGAATGTTATCTCTTGGATGTGATGGTGCCTTATACTGAGCACGTGCTACCGATGATTCCGGCAGGGAAGACCTATCGCGATATCATCATTGACGATCGTCACGGCAAGTTCCAGGGATAACAAGGTTGCGGGTTGCGTGTTACAGGTTGCGAGTCGGAGGTTCCCTTCGATCTCGACACCGGTTCAATATGACTACGAATGTTCACTGTTAGGATCGAGCGGTTAACCCGCAACTCGTAACCCTGAAAGTCATGGAAGAAAACGAGCTACTTGTCATTCGGCGGCAAAAACTGCGGCAGTTAATCGACAAAAAGGTCGATCCATTTGGCGGTTCGTTCGAGGTTTCCGGTTCGATTTCCGAAATTCGCGACGCTTTTGCCGAAGGGCAACCAGTCCATGCTGCTGGCCGAATCACGGCCCATCGCAATATGGGCAAGAGCCAGTTTCTGGACCTGAGCGATATCAGTGGCCGAATCCAGATTTTCGTCAACTTGAAGGAATGTAGCCCAGATGATGCAGAGATTTTTCAGTTGCTCGATCTAGGGGATTTCCTAGGGGTGGAAGGAGAATGTTTTCTCACCAAGACCGGCGAGCCGACGATCCGGGTTGCTCGTTTTCAAGTGTTGACGAAGACACTTCGTCCGTTACCGGACAAATGGCACGGCGTGAGTGACGTCGAGGTTCGCTATCGTCAGCGCTATCTCGACCTTATCGCAAATCCGGAGTCGCGAAGAATCTTCCTCCAACGCAGCCGGGTAGCGCGCGAAATTCGCGAGTTTCTTCACCAGCGCGGCTTTATCGAGGTCGAGACGCCGATGATGCAGACGATCGCTGGCGGAGCGGCCGCTCAGCCATTCCAGACCTATCATAACACTTTAGGCATTAACCTGTTTTTGCGAATCGCGCCCGAACTTTACTTGAAACGACTTCTGGTAGGCGGCTTTCCGAAGGTATTCGAAATGAATCGGAACTTTCGTAACGAAGGGATCTCACGACGACACAATCCCGAGTTTACCATGCTGGAGGTTTATTGGGCTTATGCCGATTTTCATCAGATGGCGGAACTCGTCGAAGAACTCATCTGTTACTTGGCCGAAACGGTAATCGGAACGTTGAACATCGAGCATCGCGACAGTGATGGAACAGTGAGACGGACGATCCGTCTGCAACGTCCGTGGCGTCGAGCCCGCTACGCCGATCTAATTCGCGCAATTGATGGCGGCTGGTTCGAACGCTCGCGCGAGGCTAAGGTTGCTAAATGCCAAGAGCTGGGCGTGGAAATTCAACCGGCAATGCAAGAGTTTGAAATTACGCAACAGGTGTTCGAAAAATTGGTGGAAGAAAAAACGATCGACCCGGTTTTCGTAACTCACCTCCCGACCGAACTAGTGCCACTCGCGAAACAGAGTTCTGCCGACCCGGCCATAGTTGATGTTTATGAATTGATTATCAACGGTCAGGAGATTTCGCCCGGATACTCGGAACTCAACGATCCGATTGTCCAACGGCAACGATTGCTGGAACAGGCCGGAGAAGAAACTCAGAAAATGGATGAAGACTTTCTTTTGGCGTTGGAGTACGGGATGCCGCCGGCCGGAGGAGTCGGCATCGGAATCGATCGTTTATTGATGTTATTGACCGGCGCGGAATCAATCCGGGATGTGATCCTTTTTCCGCATTTGAAACCTAAGGGTCAAGAATGAGCGCGTCTGCGGCGGTGGGCGAGGAATTCGCGCCGGAGGCGAGGAACGCCAACCAGTTCAGTCTCTACAATCAGCTTAATTTCCAGATCACGCTGGGAGCTCCGATGATCTTGTACGCCAAGTCGCTCGGAGCCGGCGCGACCACGATCGGCATCGTGGCGGCTCTCGCGCCATTGCTTACCGTTCTGCAATTGCCAACGGCCTATTTCATACCCAAAGTCGGCTACAAGCGCTTCGTACTCTTGGGATGGCTTTCCCGCACGATTATAGGGTTCAGTCTGGCACTACTCCCGCTGGTTACTGCACTCGATGCGGCCACCAAAACCAGCCTGATGTTAATGTGCCTTTTTACATTCAATGTTCTCCGAGGAATTTCGACCGGAGCCTGGCTCCCCTGGTTAACTTCCCTGATCCCTGAAACCTCGCGGGGAGCCTTTCTCCGGCGAGACCAAACCTTCATGCAGATCGGAGGCATGCTCGCGATGGCTCTTTCCACGCTCGTGCTCTGGCGCGAAGCGCACCCCGGGAATTTTTCGTTCTTGTTCCTATTGAGCGCTTGTGCTGGAACTCTGAGCCTATTCTTCATCCGGCGTATACCAGACGTATCGATAGAGGATCAAATCCGCGGTTCAGGTCAACCTGTGCCGTGGCTCGAGATCCTGCGCCACCCTCCGTTCAGCAAGCTGCTGATCTTCAACGTGGTTTATAACTGGGTGGTCGGAGGACTGGCCGCGTTTGCAATTGGATTTCTTCAGAGTCGAGCCGGGTTCACCGACGGAGCCATCCTCGCTTGTAGTCTGCTCTCCTTTGTTGGAGCATCGGTAAGTGTGTCCAGCTTCGGCGAGCTGCTGAACCAAGTGGGCAGCAAACCGATCTTGCGAATCGCGATCGTCTGCTATCTTTGGGCAGTGATTTGTTGGGTGTTGCTCTCCAGCAATCTTTTGTATAGCTCAGCATCGACCGTAGCGATCATCTATTTCATCTTGGGTATTGCGGGTGGGCTTTTCTCGATCGCCAACACCCGAATCGCGATGGATACGATGCCGGTGATGGGCCGCAATCACTTCTTTTCTCTGTTCACCGTCTTTTCCTCTCTCAGCCTAGGACTGGCACCAATCGGTTGGGGCATCTTTCTTGATTTGTTAGCGAACTTGGAAGCGAGGATTGGTGCGTTCGAAATCAATCGGTACAGCATTTATTTTTCGCTCTTAGTAGTTCTGGTTATCGCCACCTTTTTCTTGGCCAATCCTTTGGTTGAAAAGAAAGGGCAACCATTTTCACTTGCTCTTCGCGATGCCGTGATCTACTCGCGTCTGCGACTGTTTACCCGGTTTCTTAACCGGTGAGCAGAATCTTATCGGACGAATGAACGCGACCAACTTTTTCGCCCATCGTGTCTAAACGAACCCGCTTACCTTTTAGCTACTTTATCGCGCTTCGTTACCTTAAACCGAAACGCACTTTCCTTTCGCTGATCACCTTGATCTCGGTCACCGGCGTCGTTCTCGGCATCGCGGTGCTGATTGTGGTGATTTCAGTCTTTACCGGATTCGAAAGAGAGATCGAAGCCAAGATCATCGGCTTTGATGCGACCGTGCTCGTGAACGCAAATGGAGAAGGACCGAATGGCGGGTTTATCACGAATTGGCGCGAGCTGCTTAAGACCATCGAAAAAGTTCCGGGAGTAGAGGCGGCGGCTCCAATGATGGAGGGCCCGGTTGTCGCCGAATCGCACGCCAATGGTCAAAATCTTCGCATGACACCCCTGGTCCGTGGGATCGAACCAAGCCTCGCGAACAAGGTCGCCAATTTCGAATCGATGATCGTGGACGGAAAGATGGACTTGGGTGGTGACACCTGCATCATTGGATCTGACCTCGCGGCAAATCTTCAGATCTCGGTGGGCGACAGCCTCACGCTCTATTCACCGGGAAATATAAACAATATCATCAATCTGTTACGAGAAGTGAAGAGCGATCCCGGCAATAAAGAGAAAGTGCAGCAAGCGATCGATCTATTGCTTCCCACCGATCTGACCGTAACCGGAATTTTTAGGTCCGGACGCTACCTATACGACTCCAACTACGTGCTGGTTCCGCTCCATATCGGACAAGAGCTCTATCAGTTGGGAGATTCGGTGCATTTCATTGCGATTAAGACGGGTGGCGACCCATTTGGAGTGGTAGCGGTGAAACAACGTCTCAGCGCTATTCTCCAGCCGCCGTTGCAAGCGACGACTTGGATTGACCGAAATAAGGAATATCTGGACGCCATTCGCGTAGAGCGGACCACGATGTTCTTTGTCCTTCTCTTTATCGTCGTGGTAGCGGCTTTCGGTATCATGAGCACTCTGATCACCACGACGGTCCAAAAGACTCGTGACATCGGAGTGATGAAGGCGCTGGGATCCAAAGTGACCCAGATCCTCTGGATCTTTCTCGCTCAGGGGATGACGATCGGTTTTTTTGGCACTTTGATCGGGCTCGGGACAGGTATATTGGCGGTTCAATACCGGAATCAATTAAGAGATTTGTTGTCCGCGACCTTTCACATGCAGCTATTTCCGGCGCAGGTGTACCAATTTGCGGAAATTCCGGCCCAAATCGTACCAAAGGACGTGGCATTTATCTGCTGCAGCGGATTCGTCATTTGCACGATTGCGGCACTGATCCCAGCCTACTTCGCGGCCCGGTTGGACCCGGTGAAAGCCCTGCGGTTCGAGTGATTCTGGTCGTGACGGTTGTCATTTAATGTGAGAAGGTTAGCAACGCCTTCACTAGATGATCAGCGACTGGGAAAGCTTCGTTCAGAGCCATTCCGACGAAATTTCGGAGGAACTTGATCTGGATTGTGTACGCCCTGGCGATACGCTCCACGTTGTTACAGATCATACCGACTATGTTTTTGAGATCGTTGAGGGGTCAGAGGCCGAGTTGCATTGTTCTCGTCCGGACCGCCCGACTGGCCGCGTGCGGATCGCCGGCTGTGGTTTTGGGTTTTCTACTACCTTTAAGCCGCGTCGCTTATTTTGTGGAGGGCGCTTGGAATTCACTTTTTTCCGTGACGCCGAACCGGCCCGATTCCGGACCACCTCTATCAATGCGATCTTTCATAGCCATCAAAACGAGCCGATTGCTCGTATGATGGTCTGAAACGATAGCGGATATCCAATTACTGACTGCCGGTTCCATGGTCTCTCGATTCGTCGTCACCGACAGGCAGTTGCCAATTAAAGGTCCCGGTGCAATGCTCCTGGATTCGTACTACTGCATTGTGTTTTTCCGTCGATTCTTCCGGGCCGGTCCCTCGTCTGTGGCGATCGGGGACTCAGGCGGGAGGTCTTTATTACTTGTCCCCGCATTTGGGACCGGCTATTGGCTACAGTGACTGGGGCAAGAGGTGGCCATGACAAGAAGGGAATTCTTAAGGATAGCTCGCAATGCTGCGGTTGGATCGGCTCTAGCCGGAGGACTCACAACTGCCGGATACGCGACACTGTTCGAACCGAATCGACTGAAGATCAGCCGGACGCGCGTACAAATGAAGCGGCTGCCGAGGCGTCTAGATGGGTTGCGCATCGTTTTAATGGCCGATTTTCATCTCTTTCCATTTACGTCGGCCGAATTGGTAAAGAAGGCGGTTTATGAAGCCAGCGCCCTCAAGCCGGATCTGGCCTTGTTCGGGGGCGATTTTGTTTACTCAGAAGCAGAGGCAGCCTACGAGCTTTCACCGATCCTCGCACAATTGAATGCGAAACTGGGCTCGTTCGCCGTCCTCGGGAACCACGATCACGTGAAAGGTGCGGCGATTGTTCAAGATGCCCTCAGGCAGTCAGGAATTGAGGTCTTGAACAATCGAGGTGTAACCCTATCCGTTGGACCATCCGGTCTTTATCTCGCGGGGGTTGATTCGATGGCGGCAGGCGCCCCGGACGTGCGCGCAGCATTTGCTGCCCGTCGAAGCGAGGCGTCCACTCTAGTCTTGGCCCATGAGCCCGACACCATCGATTACTATTCACAACACGTACCGATCGATCTGCAGCTTTCCGGCCATTCCCACGGCGGACAGATTCGGCTCCCTGGGGTCGGTCCCATCATTCTGCCCCCTTGGGGTCGCCGCTACCCGCGCGGGCTTTACCAGGTACAAGATTCCCAGTTGTTCACCAGCCAAGGAATTGGGATGGTAGATCTACCGGTCCGGATAAATTGTCCTCCTGAAATCGCGGAAATCACGCTGACGTGTTAGGCGCTTGGCGTTAAGCGTTCGGCGACTATGTCGGACAAGCTAGTCGCCGCTGCCGGATTATTGGCTATCGGCTATTATCACAGGAGGTGATACGGATCGACATCGACCGCGACTTGCACCTCGTCGGGCAAAGTTAATCGGTCTAACACTTGTTTGATCTCGGCCGAGAGCCGTTTCGTATTTCGCGTTCTCAACAGGATTTGGAAACGATAGTAGCTCTTCGTTCGCTCGATCGGTGCCGGGACCGCCGGGTGCAGTGTCGTCGTATCATCCAGTTGCTCTGCTAATCGCCGGTGAACGGTTTGGGCAGTAAACTCGGCTAATCGCTGATGCTTGGATCGCACCTGCACCAGTATGAGATGAACGTACGGGGGGTAATCGCAACGCTCCCGAAATTCGCTCTCTTGTTCCCAAAAGCCGTCAAAGTCATGATGCCGCGCAAATTGGATCGACGGACTAAACGGGGTAGATGTCTGCACAAAAACCTCCCCGGTGATCTCTCCCCTTCCGGCGCGGCCAGCGACTTGAGTGAGCAACTGGAATGTGCGTTCACCAGCTCGAAAGTCGGGTAAGTGAAGTCCGATATCTGCATTGATAATGCCCACCAAAGTGACATTGGGAAAATCGAGACCCTTGGCGATCATTTGCGTGCCGATGAGAATATCGATCTGTCCACTCCGAAAAGCACCGAGGGTTTGTCGATAAGAATCCTTTCGTACCATGGTATCAGAATCCATGCGTCCCAACCGGGCTTTTGGGAAAAGCTTCTGGACGATCCCTTCGACCTTTTCGGTGCCGAAGCCGGCGTAACGGATAGTGGGATCCGAGCATTCGGGACATCGCTTGGGGACCAGTCCAACATGGCCGCACAAATGGCATTTCAGCCGTTGTTCCGCTAAATGAAGTGTCAGCGGGATCGTACAATTTGGACACTCACAGACGAAGCCGCACTTGCCGCAAACCAACGACGACGCAAATCCACGCCGGTTCAGAAACAGAATGGTCTGCTCGCCGCGTTGGAGCCGTTCTTCGATGGCCAGTCCTAACGTCCGGGAGATGATGGGATGATGCTTGGCTCGAGCAAACTCCTGGCGCAAATCGACGATACGGATCATCGGCATTCGGCGATCGTCGACCCGAGCAATCAAGCGAAGTAATCGGTATTTGCCGGTTCGGACATTGTGAAAGCTTTCCAAGGAGGGTGTAGCGGAACCCAACACCACTGCGCATTTTTCCATTTGCGCCCGTACTACGGCAAGATCGCGCGCGTGATAACGCGGGGTCTCCTCTTGTTTGTAAGAGACCTCGTGCTCTTCATCAACGACGATCAGTCCAAGTTGCTGGACGGGGGCGAATACGGCGCTGCGAGCCCCAATCGCCACTCGAGCCGCACCGCGATGAAGACGGTGCCATTCGTCGTGTCTTTCGCCAGCAGACAGATGACTATGCAATACCGCAACCAATTCTCTGGGAAAACGTGCTTTGAACCGTTCGACGGTTTGCGGCGTAAGAGTTATTTCCGGCACTAACACCAGAGCGCCGCGGCCCAGATCGAGACACTCTTGAATCGCTTGCAAATAGATCTCAGTCTTTCCGCTTCCGGTCACACCATGCAGCAAAATCGGCTTTCGATTTTCTTCCTTCATGGTTGCGATGACGATGGACAAAGCGGCGGATTGGGCGGCATTGAGCGGTATCGGTTGCGTTGGAACATATTGATCAGCGGCGAAAGGATCACGGTCATGAGTCTCGAAGTGGATTTCTAACCAGCCTCTCTTCACCAGTTGCTGAATCGTTCGGTCAGTGGTTTTTCCCTCTTCCACCAAGTCGCTCCAACGAATTGGGCCCGTTCCATTCAAAAGGAGCTGTAAGATCTCCGCCTGTCGGGGCGCTCGGGTTGCAAGCTGCTCCAACTCGACCGGACCAGGTCTGCGCGCTACCCGTACAGTGCGAGTTCTTTTAAAGCCAAGTGAGGCATGGCGAATGACCTGCGGCAAAGTAGAACGAATGGCCGCTTCGACGGAACAGCAATAATACTCTGACATCCATCGCGCGAGACGAAGCAATTCCGCATTCAGAATCGGCTTTTCGGAAAGAAGCTGAGCGATGGCGCGCGGATTCGGCGCTACCGTTTCGTCGAGTATCGCAGTAACCGTTGCTAGCACTTCCCGGTTCCGAAGTGGTACTTTAATTCTTGAACCTACATGGACCTTGCTTTTCCAAGCCGGGGGTATGAAATAATCTAATTCCTTGTCGGTAGGGTCATCAGTAACGACTCGCGCATACCGCTGCATGGTTTCTTAGTGGTAGTTTAATGGTCTCTACACCAGAGCGAAGCCAAAACGCGTTTGCCCGCATTCCAGCGGTGGCAAAATTCTTGTTCCGATTCGCTCTAGTGATCGTGTTATCGGGCGTTACCGCGGTATCCTACCTCATTGTGCGCTCGAAAGATCCACTTTATGTGGTCCGCGAGATTAAAGATTGGGGCGATTATCATCGCTTTGATACGCTGATCACCAAAGTTGCGACGGAACACGGACTTGATCCACGACTGGTGAAAGCGGTGGTATGGCGGGAAAGCCGGTTTCAAAGCGATATGTTAGGAAGAAACGGTGAACGTGGGCTGATGCAAATCTCCGCCATCGCAGCCCGGGAATGGGCTACGGCCAACGCCATCCCAAATTTTGAGCCGGATCAGTTGTTCGACCCGAAAATTAACCTTGAAATCGGGTCTTGGTATTTAGGAAAGGCGATGCAGCATTGGAACAATCAAGATGACGCAGTGCCGTTTGCTCTGGCCGAGTACAATGCCGGCCACAGCCGCGTGGATCGCTGGGTTCGAGTCGCTTCCCAGCGAAATCCGCAACTAAACGCCCAAGTTTTTGAGGATAGCATCGATTTTCCCTCCACCGCACATTACGTACGGACAATTCTTGCTCGGTATGATTTCTATAAACAACGCGGACCAATGACGACCGAGAACAATGCAGTTCTGCAAGAGTAGGGATGAAGTGCGGTAGGCATCGGCAAGCCGCCTTCGCGACCTACGGCGCGGCCTTCGGCGCGGCCTAGGGTTGGGCTTAGGAAAGACCGTAGGGTTTGGGGGCCGCCGAACGCAGTCGGGATCCCATCCTACCGATTCACGAAGCTCCGAAGCAAAGCCAGGTTCAGACGATCTTCCGCCAGATCTTCCTTTTTCGGTGTTTCCAAAACTTTTGGTAGATGAGCGAACCTCTCGGAGCGAATGATTTCTTGGAACGGTGCGATCCCAATTTTTCCTTTTCCGATGTGATCGTGCCGATCAACTCGCGATCCCAGCGCCGTCTTGGAATCGTTCAGGTGCCAGGCAGACAAGCGATCGATGCCAATTTCTCTTTCGAACTCCTTGAAGGTCCGCCAAAAACCTTTCGCGGAACTAATATCATAGCCAGCGGCGAATAGATGCGCGGTGTCGAGACAAACCAGCAACCGCTTCCGATAGCGGCAGGATGCGATGATGCCAGCAAGCTGGCCAAAAGTGTGTCCCAGGCAACTTCCTTGACCCGCAGTAATCTCGAGTGCGATCTTGCAGCGCGCCTTTGGCAAGTCGGCAAATACTGCGTCAAGACTCTGTGCTACCAGTTGAATTCCGGCATTTACGCCTGCGCCGAGGTGGGAACCGGGATGAAGGACGAGAAAGGGTAATCCTAGTTGATCGGCTCGCTCCAGCTCTGCTTTGAGCGCTTGCCGGGATTTCTCGAGAATGTCGTCATTGTTTGCCGCCAAATTGATCAAGTAGCTGGTATGTCCAAACACGATTTTTGGTTTTTCGGGAAACGTGCGGAAAGCAGCAAGCTCCGTCTCGGCAAACGGTTTCGCGAACCACTGCATGTTGTTTTTCACGAAAATCTGAATCGCGGTGCAACCGATCGACTGACCGCGTTCAAGAGCCTTGCTCGGGCCGCCCGATATCGACATGTGCGCACCTAAGAGAATCGGGCTTGGCGTCAACGGAAGCCGGGCTGCCTTGGCACGACCAGCTCTTGATGCCAATTTGTCATCTGTCATTTGTCATCCTGTCATTTCCGTGTGGGGCCAACCACCTGCCATTCCGGCGATTCAATCGTACCGGTTACACGCGCAAACGGACCCTCTCCGTCCACTGCGCCGGAAAGATCAACTAAACCACCGAGTAGTCCGATCGAACCGGTCAAATTCAACGAATGACCAGCAGACCACAGCTTAAGCGTCTCAATGGTCAGATTCTCGCCCGCGGCTTCAAATCGCAGATCAAGCGTAAACGGTTCCTGCAATCCGATAGCATGTAAACGGTTTGCCACCGGCTGAAACAATGGAGCATCCTCGACTCGAGCCTGAGCCAAATGAATGGACCCGGTCACGACGGCGTCTTTTCGATTCGTTTGCCGAATACTGAGCGTTCCGGTGGCCTGCCCCGAATAGGGCTGCAACCAATGACTCGCATGCCCCAATCTGGCCAGATCGACCTCGTTGAAACGGAGTTGGGCCTCGATCGGCGAGTTCTCACCTTGGGACCTTGCGTCGGCAGTGCAAATACCTGGACCGAGGTTACCGTTCAACCGGGTAAGACGGACCTCCTTTGAATTAACCCAAAATTCGCTGTCACCGCTATCAAATGGGATATCGAGGATACCCCAGCGAAAGGAAAACGGCTCGCTCGAATGGACCTTGACCGAAAGCGCGCGATCCGCAGGCTCAACCGGTTCGCTGACCGATTCAACCACCGTCAACGGAGCAACATTAAACCGAAAAGCATCCATCAGTACCGGCAAGTGCGGATCGATCCAACTGGCTAACACCGAGGGATTGATGTGCGCCCGAGCCTTAATAGATGAGATTTCGTGACCCAACAGATCGTAACTGAAATTGCCGTTTCCGGTGCCTTCATCACGCGCAACCTGGACATTCTCGGCGATAACCTTGCCATCTCCAATGTGAAACGACGCCGAGGCCGAGTTGAGAAAAACACCGCGAAACCGGGTTCTTCCCAACCAAGCTTGACCCGATCCACTGATATCTTCGGGACGCGGCGAGGTTCCGGATAATGAGAGCTGAATAACCGGTGGTGCGAGAAACTCCCACGGAGCACATATCGAGCGCAGTTCCTCGGGCAACAGCGGACTGATAGCGACCGGGTTGAGCGCCGATTGGACCCGAAGCCGGAATTTATCGGGCATATGCAAGATTTCTCCGGTCAGCGTCCCCGATCGGTGCGTCACCTCGGCGTTGGAAATCATCCAGGCGTCATTGCCTTGTTGGGAGAAAGTTGCCCGCATACTTTGAAACTCGATTCCCTGCACTGCGAATCGTTCAAAGTTCAATTTTCCGATGAACTGCAATGCTCCGCTCCGTTGGGCCGTTCCCGCCAACTCGATCTGCGGCGGTGCGTTGAAGACCCAATCCTTTAACCAACGAGCTCGCGGCTCATCTTTCAGCAGGCGTCCGATATCTAATGTACTTCGTGCTTGAAACTGTTTCTTTCCAGAGGCGAAGTTCCAATCAGCAACCGCAAACAATTCGCCCTGCGCATCCTGCACCTGGCAATGAGCAATGCGCAAGGAATGATTCTGATAAGTAAAATCGGCGGTCAAATTGCGCAGTTCGTCGTCTCCATGAAGGAATCGAGTCGCCACGAGATGACCGCCGTCCAAACGCCAATCTGCCGGGTGCATCAGGTCCGCTTGAAATGAAAATTTCACCTCCGGCGTTTGCTCGGGGTAACGAACTGACTTGAGCTCATGAAGAATTTCGGTGAGGAACCCGAGACGTTCATTAGAAGAATCGGGATCATGTTCCTCGGCCAGAGCAAGTACGGGTAATTCTTGCGGATGCAGAATCGTTCCGCTGGCATCGAATCGGATTCCGTAAAGTTTGCCCGAGGCTTGGCGTATCTCGATGCGTCCGGCCAGGAAGTAGATTCGAGCGTGAAAATCGGTCAAACGGATCTTTTCTCCGGACGGTTTTCCCGGATCAATTGGAATAACAATCCGAGCATCGCGGAGATCGACAGAATTTAACGCTGGTTCGTGCTGGAACAGGTTGGCGTAGTTAACATCGAGGGAGATGTTGTTGATCTCGGCGAGCAGCGTATCTCCGGATTTGCTATCGAAAATCGCGACATCTCGAGCAATTAAACCATGGAACGGATCGAGCGTCAGCTTGCTGACGTCAATCGACAAACCGTAGCGATCGAATTCCTTTTCGAGCATGCCACGCCAGCGTCGGCCAAACCCTCTGGCGTAGCCATACCAGCTGATCCAGGCTACCGCCGCGATCAAAAGTAATAAGAGTGGCCAACGTGCAATACGAATAATGCGGCCAATCATCTGCGGATGATCGGCCAAAGCTGAGAAAAGGAAAGCGGGAGATTGGGAGAGGTGCACTGCCGTCCGACAAAGCGGGTCGGGGGCTTGGCCGGTTACGATTTGCAATATGCGGCACGGACCCTCGTGCGTTGTGGACGCGATCCCGCCCGATTTGGCTTCCAGTTTGGCCCGGCATGTGCTAAAGATGGAATCCCGATGATTCAACCGAACTGTCGGGCCCGGTTCACAGCGGAAGACTTTGCTTTTGTTGTCCGCGTTCTCGGGCGAAACCCAAGTCAATCAATCAGTCTGGTCGATCTGCTTACCGACCCGGAGGTCCGCGATCAGATCCTTGATCATGAAGCACTTTCCCGGGCCGTACTGGAAAATCCAGGCAACCTGGTCATTTCCCCACAATTTTATTTCTATATTTTGGCCAGACTGGTTCTGCGCCGCACGCGAATTGACGATCGGACCATGGCCGATTACCTCGCTGCTTTGTTGGAGAAATTCTCGGAGATTCGGCAATGGTCGGCTCCGGTAGAGGCGGTTCAAACCGCTTACCTCTCTGACTTGTTGGCCGCCCTGAAGAACGCGTCGTCCTATCAGACCTTTTTGATTCGAACTTACATCGGCAATTACTCGCTCTTACTTACTGGTATCTTTTACGAGAACGTTGAATCAAGGCGGCAACGCGGTGCTCCAAGTTTTTCGTTTTACGAAGAACTGGGCCGGACCAGCTTTCACGATGCAGCGTGCCACGAGGTAGCAAAAAAATTCCAACTCGCCGATGTGTTCGAGAAATTGGCTGAGCAATTCCATGATTGCCGTCTCGCCCTAAATCGGTTGGCGGATGAGTTGTTTGATCTGGGCGATCGCCGTTATGCGCAGCCGATCATTTCGTTATGAATCCTACTCTTTTCAGTGAGGTGCAGCGCTTGTTTGAGCGGACTTATGCGAATGTTGGCATTAATCTAGAGGATTGTCTCATTGACCGAAGTCGGTGCCGCCAATTGACTCGGCTGGCGGGCGCAGCAGCACACGAACTCAGCGACCTAGCGCGTACCTTTCTGCGTACAGCGGATGATCGCTTGTATGTCGGCATCTACTACTCCGGTTGGCTCATCGAACAGCTCGAGCGACATGATCCGCGCTCCGGACTTTCCGATTCAAATATTCAATCGTTAATCATGTTCGTGGAAGAGATCAATCACGCGTTACACGGTGCGCTGCAATTCAAGGCCGGCCTGCGCCGGATTGACGGCGAAGACTTTGCTCGCAATCTCGAACTACAAGGGCTGGTAGACACCTACCTAGTTTTGCTCCTTTTCGTGGCCTTTTTTCGACGAACACAAAAGGTGTCTCGCACCGACCGGCGCTGGCTGAGATTCCACTTGTTCGAGTCTCGGTCCGCGGATGCATATCAGGATCGTAACCTGCGCGCTCGTTATCTCGAGACTACCGAGTTGGCGGCCAGCTACACCCATTATCTGGATTCGCTCAACGGGGCGCGTCGCCTGGATGAGATCCGCAATTTCCATGCGCTCAGCTATGACGCAAAGCGGCAGCACATTCTCGCGCTCATGAATCGACCGGTAACGGAAGAGCAGTGATCGGTAATCGGTGATCGGTCATTAGCCTAGTTAGTGACCAGCGATTAGTGATTAGTGAGAGGTTTCAGCGGGTCGTGTCGCCCTTTTTCTGCCTCGCCAACCAGCGCCCGCTCTTTGTCTTGCTAATCACCCCTCACCAATCACATCTCACAGACTACCGATTACCGATTACCGATTACCGATTACCGATTACCGATCACTGATTACTGATTACTGATTACTGATTACCGCTTACTGATTACCGCCTCTCACCTCTGATCTCCCTCGCTCATCAGCGATTGACCCCGCTCTGCTCTTCCTCTACAACCCATGCTGCATGAAGATTTGGATCAATCGATCGGGACAAAATCTCGGCACTTTCTCTCTGGAGGAAGTCCAGCGAGGTCTCGACCAAGGTCAATTCGTCGCTACCGACCTGGCTTGGCAGGAAGGTATGGAGACATGGAAGCCATTGGCGGAGTTTCCCGGAGTTCGGATACCGAGCACCGCGTTGGAAGCGCCTCAGGTATATCCGGTGACGCCGCCGCCAAGTCACGAAATCTCGACGACTGAAGGTCCTTCCATCGCACCGGCCTGGGAACGGCGACCAGAGATCAAACTTTTTCCAGCATTTTTCAGTACCATCCGGGAAGTGCTCTTCGAACCTGGCCCGACTTTCTCGCGGTTGCCCATTACCGGCCAATTGATGCGCCCAACCACATTTTATTTGATGCTGCTCGCGATCCAGTCCGCGCTCGGCTATCTATTTTACGCGGTTTATATTCCGTTCCTGTTCTCCTCGGGTGAGTTCCAGCGCTCCGGAGTGTCGGCGGGGTTGCTGGAAATAATTCTTCCTTTTGGTGTCCTGCTGGCGGTCGCTATGAATGTTGGTTTCAACTTCGCGCTGGCCGGTATCTACCATCTCGTCCTCTCGATGCTGGGAGGCGCCAGCAAGGGCTATGAAGCGACTTATAAGGTGGTGACGTATTCAAACGCGGCTTGGCTGCTTGCGTTTGTCCCCTGCATTGGCTCGATCGCAGCGATCGTCTTCTTCTTCATCGCTAGTATAATCGGTCTCCAGAAAGTGCATGCCACCGAGACCTGGAAAACCGCCGTGGCCATGCTCTTGCCATTTGCGGTCTGCTGTTTTGCGGTCGGAGGAGTTTACGCCTTTATCATTATCGCCGCGGCTTCGCACGGATCGTCGCGCTATTCGTATTGATGCGGATTCGCAAAATAAATGGGCAGTCTACTGCAGGGGAAACAAACTTCGAAGCGTGGTTCCTCTTTGCCTCGGTGATCCTGGCGGTCGGGTGCCTTGGTTGGCTCGGCCTCGGTTTGCCCTGGCCGCATTGCTGGGTGCGACATACATTCGGGTTTCCTTGTCCGACCTGTGGATCGACTCGATGCGCTCTCGCATTGGCCCACGGAAACATAGGTTCCGCACTCCGGTTGAACCCAATGATGTTCGCTGCCTATCTCGGTGTCGGGTTGTTCGATGCGTACGCGGTTGGCACGCTTTGGTTCGGATTGCCGCGATTGCGCCTAACCGACATCCCAGCCAAGATTAAGCAAGTATTCAGCCTGCTGCTCATTATCGTGGCCACCAGCAACTGGATTTATCTTCTCGCTCACCGTTGAGCAGCCCGTTGTGACCCAATCATTCTGTCGCAACGGCCTGGCAACCGGCAGCGGTCCGATCTCGAATTGCGGACTGACCTGGTTTTGTTCGGCGCAATGAAGTTCCAGAGAATCGAGACTGAGCCGTCGCATCGCTCCTAACGCCAACTCCGGAGAGTTACATTCGCGGCTCAAGTGCCCAAGAATCACGCGCCGCAGATTTTCGCCGGCAATATCTGCCACCAATGCAGCAGCAGCCTCGTTGGAAAGATGTCCATGACGTGACAGAATGCGCTGTTTTACAGACCAAGGTCGCTTCGAGTCGGCCTGCAACCGTTGTTCATCGTGATTGGTTTCCACGACGAGAGTGTGCACTTCCCGGATGCGTTCCCGCGCGAGCTTCGGAGCGTAGCCAAGATCGGTGAGAAACCCGACGGAACCGTAATCGCTGGATAAAACAAACGCGACCGGATCAACCGCATCGTGAGGCACGTAAAACGCCTGTACGTCGATGTCCTGAATCGTAAAAGAAGAACCGGTGGAAAAAATCTTGTAGCGGTTGGCCTCAGCAATACCCTCTCGACAGAGATATTCCGCAGTGAGCGAATTGCAGTAGACCGGTACATCAAACTTTCCGCAAAAGACTTTCAAGCCGGCGATATGATCACTGTGCTCGTGCGTCAGCAGGATACCATCGAGTGATTCCGGCTCGATGCCCAACGATTGCAGCCGCTGCGAGATTCGTCTTGCGCTGAAACCTGCGTCAATCAGGATCCGACAACGATCTGAGGTCACCAAAGCGCAATTACCGCCACTTCCACTGCCGAGAACGGTGAGGCTAAACACTAACACTCTTGTATCGCAGCAGTTGACGACTCACAAGTCCGATCAAAGAAAAACGCAACAGATTGTGTTTTTGGATGCACTCACCCCCAAGGGACAGCATCCTGATGAATGACCGATAGCCAATAGCCGATAGCCAAATTGCAGGAGTTCAGACGCCAATGCTCGGCTATTGGCCATCAAAAAGAGTTTGCCATTCGCACGGTTTCCCCGGACTTGTTCCTATTCCCCCAATATGAACCGTTACGTCACCTACTTGATCATGGGCGCCCCAGGAAGCGGAAAAGGGACGCAGGGCAAAATCCTGGGTAATGTACCTCGCTTCTTTCACTGCGCGTGTGGAGAGGTTTTCCGGTCTCTGGACACCCGCACTCCACTGGGGAAGCAATTCATCGAGTATTCCAGCAAGGGGCTGCTCGTTCCCGACGATCTCACGGTCCAACTTTGGCACAGCAGCATCGATGCACAGGTAGTGGGGGGTCACTTCAAACCAGATATTGACGCGTTGGTACTCGATGGTATTCCACGGACTCCGAATCAAGCGAGTCTGATGAAAGACATCATCGACGTAAAACGGGTTCTGCATCTTTCGTGTCCAGATCGGACCGAATTGGTCCGTCGCTTGCGGAAGCGTGCGCTCAAAGACAATCGTCTCGATGACGCCAGCGAAACGGTTATTCAAGATCGGCTGCGTGCTTACGATGAAGAGACCAAACCGGTACTTTCGTATTTCGATGGCATCGTGGCTACCATCGACGCGACGCAGCCTCCGGTGAAGGTCTTGTCTGACATGCTGGTTGCAATCTGGGCCACCCGAAGCGAATCGTTGCAATTCAACGCCTAGTAGCCCGCCGGACTGGTGCAACTGACCCGTGCCGTATGTGGTGAATTCACGTGAAAAGCAAGCGGACCGTGTAAGCGAGCTGCTCAATTTATCGTTTCAGTTCAGCGCGAATCTCGACAGGCTGCTAAAGTGGCCGCTGTGAACACTCCTTTGCGCACGATCTTTATGGGCAGCGGAGAAATCGGTTTGCCCACTCTGCAATGGATGATCGAATCACCAAAGATTCATTTGGTCGGAGTCGTCACCCAACCGGACAAACCAGTCGGACGATCGCAGATTCTAACTGCTCCGGCGCCCAAACGATTGGCGGAGTCAATCGGAGTCACCGTGCTGCAGCCGATCCGTGTCCGCAGACCAGAAGCTTTAAACCAGATTGCAGAATTGAGGCCCAACTTGATTGTGGTGGCGGCCTACGGGCAGATCTTACCTCGACCGCTTTTGGAGATGCCTACAGTCGCTTGTCTGAATCTTCATGCTTCCCTTCTTCCGCGACACCGCGGCGCGGCGCCAATCCAGTCTTCCATTCTCGCCGGAGATGCTGCTTCGGGTATCACGGTGATGTACGTGGCCGAAGGGCTCGATTCTGGAGATATTCTCCTACAGAAAAGCTTGCCCATCCGGCATCGTGAGACCGGTGGAAGCTTGCACGACCGCTTAGCGAGATTAGCGCCCGAAGCATTGGGGTCAGCGCTGGAAATGTTGATCCAGGGCGAGGCGCCACGGGTCCCACAGGCAGAGGATCAAGCAACTTATGCAGGTAAATTGGATCGAGATTCAGGGCTGGTGCATTGGACCGAATCGTGTTGGCAGATCGATCGACTGGTTCGAGCGATGAATCCATGGCCGGGCGCCTACACGCTGGTTTCGCTGGCGGCGGATGAACCACCTCGCCGGCTTAAATTGCACAGAGTCTTGCCAATGCATCGGTGGACACGGGCACCTGGCCAAATTCTGGGTCTCGCAAAACGAGGGTTAATTGTTGGGACTGGAACCGGCAGCGTATTATTGCTCGAGGTACAGCTGGAAGGCAAACGCCGGATGAGTGCCAGTGAATTCGTGCGCGGGTTTCCGTTACCGGTTGGGTCGACCTTGGGCGTGTCGGCGTAACGGCGTTCGGCGATTGGCGTTGGCGTTCGGCATGGGAGCGTTTTCGGTAGCAGCGACTTGCCTGTCCGACACAGTCCCGCGCTTGGTCACTCGGTGGCGCAGCAGGTGGACGACGTCGGATCCTGTTAGTTTTCTCTTATTGTAGGGACTCAAAGCCCCAGTGGAGCGTCTAGCTTCGAGCTTCGCTCCGGTGCGCCGACGTTTGCACACAAAGGATCTTGAATTTAATAAGTTATGAATTGCTTAATTATGAATGACTCGATCGTTCCCCCAGCGGCTAAACAGTTCTTCTTGGCCGGTTCCCTGGCCCGCATCCAACAGGAGCGAATATCGACGGTTCCGGGACTGCATTGTCCGGTTCTGATTTGCTGGCATGATGGAGAAGTCTTTGCGCTGGACAATCGTTGTCCTCACATGGGCTTCCCATTGAGCAAAGGGACGATCACGGATGGAGTGCTGACTTGCCATTGGCATCATGCCCAGTTCGATTTGCGCAGCGGATGCACCTTCGATCTTTGGGCCGACGACGCACCTGCATATGAGGTCAAGATTGTCGGAGATGAAATCTGGGTGTCGCGAGAGCCAAAACACCCTCAGGATCGTGCTCTTTGTATTTCAAGGCTGCGTCGAGGGCTGGAGCAGAACATCGGATTGATCCAAGTAAAGAACATGATTCCGCTTCTGACCGATGGAGCGGAAGAAGTGATTCGTGAGATCGCCCATTTCGGCGCCTGGCATCATCGAACGTGGGGCGAAGGGATGACGATGTTGACGATTGCAGCACGATTGAGGCCGTATCTGAGCGAGACAGCGTTGGTGTATGCATTCGCGGCGGCTGCACGGTCGGTGGCTGAGAATTGTGCCGGCGAACCAATCCGGCACGATCCCGGCGGTTTGGATGGAGAAGGCTTCCAAGAGCAGCAGCTAACCCGCTGGATGTTTCATTGGACGAATGTCCGGCACTCGCAAGGAGCGGAACGGACCTTGCTGACCGCAGCGCGGTCGCGGTTCGCCAAAAAGGCATTGAACCGCCTGATATTCGGACCGCTCCAGGTACGCATCTATGCCGATGGAGGTCATGCGCTGGATCTGTCGAACAAGGCGTTCGAACTCTTAGATATCATCGGTTGGGAAAAGGCCGAGGAGATACTTCCATTGGTGGTGGAACACCTGACCGATTCGCGATCGGAGGAAGAAGGCGGCGCTTGGCGGTCGCCGATCGACCTGATCGAACTGATCGAAGAGGCTGAGGCAAAATTAGCGAGTTACTCGCCCAAACTGGCTTCCGCCGTTCAAATGTCACCGAAGTTCTTTCATGAATTTCTTGAGGAGGATCCTCGCCTGATTCTTGACCTTCTGGTCGACGTCCTGGTTCGAGGTGCGGCCCCGATCGAAATTGCTCGACACCTCACCCTCGCAGCAGCATGGCGTTTGGCTTCGTTCCCGGAATCGAATGATATCGACGATTGGTTCGCGCCGATGCACACCTTTTCGTTTTGCAACGCATTGACCCAGATCCTCGGTCGAGGAGAAACCGGTCCAGAGATCGTCAAAGGTCTGTTACATGGCGCCATGTCCGTTTATATTGATCGGTTCCTTAATATTCCGGCAGCAAAACTCGCTGGAGTTGAACCACTGGAGGATCTTCCTCAACATGCCGATGAACTGCGCAAGTCGATGCTCGAATCGCTCGATCAGCGCAAAGGTTGGTCGATTCTTCCTCGTCTCGTGGCGCGCTATCTTCGGCTCGGGTACTCAGAGCCAGAGTTGATTGATCTTCTGACATTGGCAACGACTCGGGAAGATCTCGATTTCCATAAGATGCAAGTTTTTGAAGCGGCCGTGACTCAAGCGCAACAATGGCCGACATACCAGGCCGCGCGAGAATTGTTGTACACAGCCGCGGCTCGGCATTTGGCCGCGCATTGTCCGACCCGACGTGGCGCCAGTCAATCGGTCGCGGTTGCCCTCCGCCTGAATCGGGGAGAAGAAATAGGGGTTAGCAGCTAGTCATGATGGTAGATGCCCATCACGTCGACACCCCCTCACGCCGGTTGCGGCGCTCCGTGTTCGACCTTGGCTTCGGTGCGCCGGCGGAGCCGGTCAAGGTACAGATAAATGATCGGCGTGGTATAGAGCGTAAGCATCTGCGACACGATCAATCCGCCAATGATCGCAACACCAAGCGGTTCGCGAATTTCCGAACCATCACCTTGTCCGAGAGCCAAAGGCACCGCACCAAACATCGCCGCCAAAGTGGTCATCATGATCGGTCGAAACCGAACAATACAAGCCTGGTAGATCGCCTCGGCTGGGGTCAGTCCCTGGTCCCGTTCAGACTCCAACGCAAAGTCCACCATCATGATCGCGTTCTTCTTTACGATCCCGATCAGGAGAATGATTCCGATAATCGAGACGATAGAAAGATCGACTTGGCAAATAAGAAGCGCTAACAAAGCACCTAAACCGGCCGATGGTAAAGTCGATAAAATCGTAATCGGATGGATAAAACTTTCGTAAAGAATGCCCAGCACGATGTAAACAGCGATGATCGCGGTTATAATCAGCACCGGCTCCGACGAGAGTGAATCCTGGAAAACCTGCGCTGTGCCCTGGAAGCTGCCTCGGATATCATCAGGCAGGCGGATGGCAGCGGCCGCCCGGCCGATGGCGTCAGTCGCTTCCTTTAGCGACGTACCCTGATCAAGATTGAACGAAAAGGTAACCGCTGGAAACTGGCCTTGGTGATTGATCGCGGTCGGCGTATTCGTTGTCTGGAAGTGAGAAATTGTGCTGAGCGGTACGACGATTCCGTGCGCGCCGGTCACATAAATTTTGTCGAGTGCAGTCGGATCTTGGAGATATTCCGGGAGAGCTTCCAAGACCACGTGGAACTGGTTGCGTTCGGTGTACATGATCGAGACCTGCCGTTGACCAAAAGCACTATATAATGCGCTGTCCACTTGCTGTGGTTGGATGCCGAGCTGAGCCGCTTTCTTCCGGTCGACTACCACATCTGACTGTAAACCCCGTTGCTGTTGATCCGTTGTCAGGTCCTTGAGTTTTGAATCCTTCTGGAGCTGGGCCATTAACTTCGGAACCCAGGTATTTAGCTCATTTTGATCGGTGGACACCAACGAGTAGATGTATTGGCCCTTGGTAGCGCGTCCGCCGACTTTGATGTCCTGAGCAGCTTGAAAGAAACATCCTATTCCGGGAATGCGTGAGGTCTTCGCCCGTAGGCGAGCAACAACTTGGGTAGCGTTGTCTTGTCGTTCGCTCCGTGGCTTCAAAGTGATAAACATGCGTCCTTGGTTGCTACTGCCGCCGCCGCCGCTACCGATTGCTGAGGTGACCGATGCCACGGCCGGATCGCGTTTTACAATATCCGTGATCTGATTCTGCTTCTGCACCATCAAATCGAATGAAATATCCTGAGCGCCCTCGGTAATCCCCATGATGCTCCCGGTATCCTGTTGCGGGAAAAATCCTTTCGGGACAATGCCGTAGAGCCAGATCGTCAAAACGATGGTTACCACGGTGACCAGCAACATGAGAAAGGAATGTTTTAATACCCACCGCAGCGATCGAGCATAGAACCCAAGCATCCCGTTGAACACGCCTTCAGTGGCTCGGTAAAAGCGGCCATGGGGCCGGTCGGAACGCTCTTCTTTAATAAGACGGGAGCAGAGCATCGGCGTGACGGTCAAAGAGACTACTCCGGATACCAAAATAGCAACGCTTAGCGTGACCGAGAACTCGTGGAATTGCCGTCCGATGATTCCTCCCATGAATAACAATGGGATAAAAACAGCGACCAGCGAAAGGCTCATCGAGAGTACGGTAAAGCCGATCTGTCTGGCGCCCCTAAAAGTGGCCTCCAGCGGAGACAAACCTTGCTCGGCATGCCGAACGATGTTTTCGATGACGACGATAGCGTCATCTACCACGAAACCTACCGAGATGGTCAGCGCCATCAGCGAGATGTTGTCCAGACTGAAATTCAACAGATACATCGCCGCGAAAGTACCGGCGAGTGATAGCGGCACCGCGGTACAGGCGATGAAGGTGGTCGAGATTCGCCGTAGAAACAGAAAACAAACCATGACGACGAGCCCAACACTGATAAGCAAAGAAGTCTGCACGTCGGCTACGGATGCGCGAATCGTCAGGGTTCGATCGCTCTGAATATCAAGATGAATCGCCGGGGGCAGCCAGCGCCGGAGCTGAGGCAGAATTTCTTTTATGCGATCCACCGTCTCGACGACGTTAGCGTCTGCTTGCTTGCGAACGAACATTACGACCGCTCGCTTTGAATTGAACCAGGCGGCCTGCAGCCGGTCCTCGGTCGCATCGAGCACGTGACCGACCGAACTGAGCGTAATGGGTACGCCATTTCTTTGGCCAATAATCAAGTTCTTGTAATCAGCGGCCGTAAATAGTTGATCGTTCGTGTTAACGGTAAAGCTGAC
>WNFQ01000092.1_pt1 | contig 47824 bp, 45 predicted proteins | sample 5400171 | NCBI WGS metagenome assembly WNFQ01 (sample SAMN13153356, study PRJNA577476) | soil metagenome | isolation source: 20 cm soil under Madrone tree | place: USA:California | collected 2016-06-14
ACAGCGGCACGCTGATCGCCCCCATCATCATCGCGCCGAACAGGCTTAAGTAGAAAGGCAGCGACGGCTCCAACATGAAGGCGATGCGATCTCCCGGCTGAATGCCGTTCTGCACCAGCCAGTGCGCGAAGCGCGAGGACCCGGCGGCGATCTCATCGAAACTTAAGACCTCGTCAGTTCCATCGGCGTGCGCAATGCGTACCGCGGCGCGGCCCGATCCATCGGCATGCCGGCTGACGCACTCATGCGCGATATTGAGATATTCGCGATTGCCGTCGAACAGTTCCCACAGGGCACGCGCGTCGGCGAGCTTCTGGGCATCGTCATAGTCGGTGTATTCGGTGAGTTTCGCCATTGCTCCAACAGCCGGTTGCTCGAAGCTGCGTAGAAATTCGCAGATCTATTTGTAATGCGCACAGTTTGCCACCGGGAGGTTTTTATTGCAAGTATCGAATTGTATTGCATATATAAAACAGCTATCATGAGCACGTGATGTCGCGGTTCAACTATTTGCGCGGGTATCCATGACGAGCGAGCACGTTCAGTGATTGAGCAACGGCAACGTCGCCCGCGACCGGACCGCGAGCTCGCGCGGGCCGTCGAATCGAGTAAAGCGCCCGCCATTTCGCGTGCGGCCGCAGTTTTGCGCCTGCTCGGGAAAAGCGATACGCCGCTCGGCGTGCAATCCATCGCGAGGGAACTCGGCCTGGTTCCGAGCACCTGCCTCCACATTCTCAGAGCCTTGGTTGCCGAGGAGCTTGTCTCCTTCGATCCCGATACCAAGCGCTACTCACTGGAGGCGGGCGTCCTCACGCTCGCCCGCCACTGGCTCAGACGCAACGGTTTCACCGATCTGGCGCAACCCGTGCTGGATCGCATCAGCCAGACCTTCGATGTGACGGTGCTGGGGGTGCATATCGTCGGGCTCGACCATATCATCGTCGTTGCGCTATCCCAGTCAGGGCACAGCTTTCAGTTAAGTACGCAGATCGGCAGTCGCTTTCCGGCGCTGATCAGCGCGACAGGCCGGTGTATTGCGGCATTTGGAAATCACTCCGAAGCGGAGCTGGAAGCCCGGTTCGAGACGCTGCGCTGGGATGAGCCGCCGACACTTGATGAATGGAAGGCGCAGGTCAGGCAGACGCACGTCCAGGGGTTTGCCGTCGATGCCGGCAACTATATTTCCGGGGTCACGGTGATTGCGGCGCCCGTGTGGAGGACTCGTGCAATCTTGAGCCACGCACTTGTCGCCATCGGTATCAGCGGCGCTTTGAAGCGAGCCGGGCTTCCGGCGCTCCAGGACGCCCTCCTGTCTGCTGCGAAGGTCTTGTCAAACCAACTCTGTGGCGAAGCATCGCCGGAACGGAATTTCAGGGCGCCAAAGAGGTGATATGCGCGCGGCCTCGGCGCTGAACACATCACTCCAATTGTAGCGCTCGTTCAACATTGACGCTTCACGTACCGGCAGTTGCCAGGATTCGCAGCGCTGCGCCAAAAAATGTATAGGGAAGGCAGAGGGGGCATTTGCGATGCAATGGGATGTGATCATAGTTGGCTCCGGTGCTTCTGGACTCACGGCCGCAGTGCGCGCCGCGGCCGGGGGTCTCCGGGTGCTGGTCCTCGAGAAAGCGAGCGTTTTCGGCGGCACCACGGCAATTTCAGGTGGTGGCATCTGGATTCCGGGCAATCACTTGGCGACAGGCTCGAAAGTTGCGGACGGATTCGATGTCGCGCAGCAATATGTGCGCACCGTCATTGGGGAGACGGCTTGGAGCGATACGATCAAAATGTATCTGGAAACCGGGCCGGAAATGGTCCAGTGGCTTGAGGCTAACAGCTCGGTGGAATTCGTGCTCTCGCCTAAAAGCAGCGACTGGTACCCGGAGTTCGCCGGGGCCAAGTCTTACGGACGCGCACTCTCGTGCAGGGAATATGATGGGAGAAAGCTCGGCAATTGGTTTACCCGACTGCGCAGCGCGCGTCGGGAGTTCAATGCGCCGGGGGGCTTCATGATCGACATATTCGACCTGCCGCTGCTGGCTAATATGCGCTCCTTAGGATCTCTCAGCCATTTTGGGAGACTACTGATTCGCTACGGTGTTGATAGGTTGCGTGGCTTTGATCGTGGGACGCGCCTTACCATGGGAAATGCTTTGGCGGCGCGGCTGCTCCGTTCCGCACTAGACGCTAACGTGACCCTGGAAAACAACGTCGCGGTGACGGGACTCGTTCAGGAGGGCGCGCGGGTGATCGGTGTGTCGACCGTGAGTGCTCATGGAAGCCGCACCCTGATGGCGCGCTGGGGTGTCGTTCTAGCGTCGGGCGGATTCTCTGCCAACGAGCAGATGCGCAAGGCGTATATCCCTTATGCCGATTCACATATTTCTTTGTTGCCCGACGAGAACAACGGCGACGGCATGAACATGGGCATCGCGGCCGGGGCATCCCCAGTCGATCAGAATCTAGAAAACGCCATGTGGGTCGTGTCATCGAGATCGGTGCGGGAAGATGGCTATGTTGCGCGCCATATCCACTTAACCGACATGCCGAAGCCTGGCTGCATCGTAGTCAATGAGAGAGGAGATCGCTTCGGCAACGAGGCCTCCGTACATTTCGTCAAGTCCATGCACGCAGCTGGTGCCGTGCCGGCCCACTTGATCTGCGACGCCCGCTTTCTTAGAAGATATGGCATGGGGCTTGTCCTACCAGGGGCGCTGAACCTGAGAAGCCTGCTGAACCGTGGCTATATAGTGGAGGCGCTTACAGTGCGCGAGCTTGCTTCCCGTAGCGGGATAGATCCGGCCGGACTGCAAGCTACCGTCGCAAGAGTGAACGGCTATGCGAAAGTCGGCGTGGATCCCGAATTCGCGAAAGGCGCCACGGAGATCGATCGGGAGTTTGGGGATCCACGCCACGTTCCCAACCCATGTCTAGGGCAGATCAAACAAGAGCCCTTTTATGCTGTTCGAGTGTTTCCGGGTGATGCATCGACCACCGTTGGACTGAAGATCGACATCCATAGCCGCGCCCTCGATAGCCAGGGACACGCTATCCCAGGACTATACGCTGTCGGTCTCGATGCAAACTCCATCTGGCGCGGCAAGCCGCCCTCCCATGGCTGTTTCATAGGTCCGGCCATGGTTCAAGGCTACATTGCGGGCAGGGATCTCGAGGCCCGCGCGCGCTTGGGCACGAGACGCAACTAGCGGATGACTTTCCCATCTTTGCCCTTTCCGGGTAATCACGCGCCCCGTCGAGCCTTTGTTACCAGGTAGTTCCCGCCGTCACTTCTATATAAATCAATCGTTTGGGCGGGCGGTCTAGGCTCAATCTCATGATTTGTGCGACAGGACAACACGGGCCACATCGGCCACTCAAAATTGTCCATATCGAAAACGACACTTTCAATGCGATCAACTTTGGAATGCATTTCAAAAACAACGAAAAATGAGGTTTGGTCAGCCCTCTACGCATGGTATTCGATATATCGATGCCTTATTGCCTATTGACAACATCCGGGCATTTCGACGATAGTCAAGCTAGTTCGAATAGCGCGCCTGCAATGGGCACTTGATTTGTCGGATCCAAAAATAGCGGCTCTGCAAAGCGAGCGGTTTCATGGGGGGAGGCAGAATGCGAAGACATTTCGGCAGCACCGTACAGGCACAGCTTAGCAATTGTGTGATTGGTTTGACGTTTAGCGTCTACGCGGCGTTAGCTCAAGCGGATATATCGACGGACACAGCAGCAGATTCAGCTAGCGATAACTCGGAGCTGGGGGAGATTGTTGTCACCGCGAACAAACGCGAAGAATCGATCAACAAAGTGGGGCTGACCATTCAGGCGATAGGCGGTGCGGAATTGCAGCAGCGTAACTTGCAATCGCTTCAGGATCTCGCCGCTGCAGTGCCCGGCTTGAGTTTTACGCAGACCGAATCGAGCACACCGGTCTACACGTTGCGTGGCGTTGGTTTCTACGACACATCACTTGGCTCATATCCGGACGTGAGCGTCTACGTGGATCAGGTGCCGCTGCCGTTCCCCGTTCTGACCACTCTGACGATTTTCGATCTAGAGCGGGTTGAAGTGTTGAAGGGCCCGCAAGGCATTCTATTCGGCAACAATGCCACCGGTGGTGCAATCAACTACGTCGCGGCAAAGCCTACCAAGGAGTTTTCCGCAGGCACGGATGTCTCCTTCAGCCGGTTCGCGACGGTTCAAGCGGACGGGTTCGTAAGCGGTCCGCTCACGAACACTTTGCTTGCGAGGGTGGCCTTTAACTATGTCAAAGGTAGCGGCTATCAAATCAGCGCTTCGAGACCGGGCGATACCAACGGAGCCCCGAACACGCTTGCGGGGAGAATACTGCTTGATTGGACGCCGAATGACTTCACGCGCTTCGAACTTAATGTGAATGGTTGGTACAATCGGACGCAGCCAACGGCCGCGCAATATATCATTTTCCAGCCATCCTTTGCGCCCGTTCCAGTCGGCGGCCCCCTCATACCGAATGCGGTGAGTAATGACCGCATCGCCGATTGGTCGCCCGACACGCCGCCAAGTGCCAACAACCGTCTTCAGCAAGTCAGTCTGCGCGGAGACATTGATCTGTCACCCGCCATAGCTCTTACCTATTTGTCTTCGTATGTTCATTACATTCAAGATCAAGTTCCCGAGGGTGATGGCGTACCGCAGCACCGCGATGATGTGGCGTATAACAACGGGAATATCAATAGTCTCTCCCAGGAGTTTCGCATTGCCAACAACAAAAGCGATATTTTCCGCTGGCTCGCCGGCGTCAACTATTCGAACGATCGGGTCTACGAGGACGACTTTCTCTTGTTCAGCGGCGGCACAACGGGCAACAATCCCGCCTTTAAAGGCTGGAGGGGTAATGCGTTTTACGCCCGAGAGAGAATGCAAAATTATGCCGCATTCGCGAACGGCGAGTATAGCGTCGGCGATCTTACATTTAAGGCCGGGGCGCGTTATACCGAGGCACGACGTAGCACGGACAATTGCGTGTACGGGCCCTACATTCCGGCGTTGGACGGCATCAACGATCCGGAGCCGGCGTTCTTCACTTTTTTGTCGAACTTGCTAACCGGAGCTAAGCAGCCAATTCCGGGACCGTATCAATGTTTCAACCTTTTGCCGACTACGCTTTTGCAAGGTGCATATATCGCGGAACTCGATCAACACAATATTTCCTGGCGGGGCGGGCTCGACTGGAAATTGTCGGATAGCGACCTCGCGTATGTGAACGTTACCAAGGGTTTCAAAGCGGGTGGATTTCCTGCCCTGTCCGGCACCGGCACATCGTTTACGCCGGTAACCCAAGAATCTGTCTTGAGTTACGAGGGCGGCATCAAGTCCCAAATGTTGGACCGACGTCTGTCGGTGAATTTCGCCGGATTTTACTATAGCTACGACAACAAGCAGCTCAAATCGAAGAGAGTCGACCCCATTTTTGGTCCAATCGATGCGCTGGTGAACATACCCCGATCGACCATCAAAGGTGCCGAACTCGAAATACATGCACATCCATTCAAGGGGTTGACAATGGGCGCTGCGGTCACTTTCCTGGATGGGGTCGTCAATGAATTTACCGGGGTGGCCATATCCGGCAAGACGAATGATTTTGCGGGTTCTCGGATTCCCTATACGCCCGCCTGGCAGTTGGCTGGAAACGCCAACTATCAGTTTCCGATATCGGGAACTTCGACGGGATTCGTCGGTGGCCAAGTTACCCGGCGAACAGCTACGAATTCATCGATTGGCTATCCTGCTCTGTACACCCTTCCCACCTACACGCTCCTGGATCTCCAGGCCGGAGTCGACCTCGCCGGCGGCCGCTACCGTGTGATGCTCTGGGGCAAGAATGTCACGAACGAGTTTTATGTAACCAACGTCACCAACGCCGTCGTCGACGGCATCGCACGATATGCCGGTTTCCCGGCGACCTTCGGCGTGACGTTTTCCGCCCACTACTAGCGGCGCGACTGACTGGCGCCTCACGGGGACTCATATGGAACCTGGACCCTTCGACCGCCTGAACATGGTGGGCCGAGTCATCATCGTAACCGGTGGAGGGAGCGGAATCGGTCAGGCAACCGCGACGTTGCTGGCCGGGCGCGGAGCCTCTGTCGTCATAGCTGATTATGATGATCGCGGGGGCAGCGCGGTTGCCGGTTCCATTCGGGACGCAGGTGGCCGGGCCGCTTTCATTCATACCGATGTCGCCATCGAGGACCAGGTCAAACGCTCCGTTGACTTCGCTCTCTCCGAGTTCGGCGGATTGCACGGTGCTTTCAACAATGCCGGTGTCATGAGCAAGGGAGCTTCCCTGGTCGAGATGCCGCTGGCCGACTGGCATAGGACGATGGAGGTGAACTTGACTGGCGTCTTCCTCTGCATGAAGCACCAGATTGGACACATGGTGGGGCATGGCGGAGGAGCCGTAGTGAATACCTCATCCGGCGCCGGAGTCGTAGGATTTCCCAATCTCCTCGACTACGTGGCCAGCAAGCACGGTGTGATTGGTCTAACTCGTGCGGCAGCGGTGGATTTCAGTGCTCGCGGCGTGCGGGTCAATGCAATTCTCCCGGGCGGGACCGAGACGCCGATGTTGCTGAACGCCATGGGAAAGGATGCCGTGGTTCGCGCTGCCGTCGAAGGCGGGCACCCGATCGGCAGACTTGGAAGCCCATTCGAGATTAGCGAGGCCGTTGCATGGCTGCTTTCGGACGCCGCGTCATTTGTGACAGGGGCGATCTTCGCAATCGATGGCGGATATACTTGTGTATAATGCCATCGTTCGCCCTCGCCTTCTCGCCGGACTCTAGCTTGACGAGGAGACCATCGCAATTCCGGGCAGCCGGTCGGTCGGCAGGCCTCATCACATGGAGGCCGACGATGTCCGGACTGTAAAGGCGCCAACATGAATTTCTGCAGCGTATGCGGGTCACCGCTCGCGCCAAGACTGGTAGACGGCGACATGCTGCGGCCTTTTGTTTGTGTGCGTTGCCGGACGATCCACTACCGAAGTCCCAGAATTCTCGTCTCCTGTATCGTGTACTGCGGCGATCGGATCCTGATGTGTCGCCGAGCACAAGAACCCAGTCGCGGCACGTGGACGATTCCGGCCGGATTCATGGAGGAAGGCGAGACCATCGAACAGACCGCGGCGCGTGAGACCAAAGAAGAAACGGGCGTCGATATTGACCCGGACGGCCTGGACCTTTATTCGGTTCTGAGCATTCCCCACATGAATGAGGTCTACCTGACGCTCAGAACCGAAATCAAGGTTCTTCCGGAATTGGTTGCGGGGCAGGAATCATTGGACGTGGCTATGATCGGGGAGCATGACATCGCCCACGAAGACTGGGCGTTTGCCAGCGAGTTGGTCAGGAATCAAGCGGCAATACTTTTTCGCGAAATTCAATCCGGAGTCTTTGGAATCCACAAGATCCGCATGGGTGCAACACTGGAGAAAGGCTATGAAACCCGAACCTGTATCATAGTGGGCCAACCCGACAAACCGCTAAGGAGACAGTCGGGGGATGCCGAATCGATCCTTGATCCGCGTGTGAAATGACTTCTCAAACAGCTCCCCCAGATGAAACGAGGTGTCGATCACCGGATGCAAGGTGATCGCGCGAAGCTGCCGCCCGGGGATGGATTCTCGATTGGCGACTGACAGAGTGATGATGACGGGCGACCGTACCTGCTCGACGCACAGGCGAACATCTTTTGCATCGCGGATGCTGTGCTGGACTACGGCACGCACACGATTTTCATTGGCAAGGTCTATGCCGTGCGCGTGCACGGCGATGTTCGACCACTGATCTACGGCAACGGCCGCTTCATCGACTCTTGAACCTCCTGCTATCGAGATCGACAGCGACGGCGTGCCGCTCAGTCCGGCAGCAATTGCTATTATCGAATGAAAATTTCTTTAGTAATTAGTGAGATAATCCTATTGCCAAGATCGAATGAATATGTGACAAATAGGTACGCCATCAAAAAGGAATATTCGAGAAGCCATGCAAATTTGGGCTAGACTATAGCGTTATATACGACTTGGCTCAGATCGTCGGAGACTCGGGAAACCTTGTTACACAATATGGCAGGGAATACTGTAAAGCCTAGAAAAGCTGAATCGGCGTCGGACAAGGAGGCAACCAGCCCTTCGCCCTCCAGTCGCGCGCCTGCCGTGTCGCGGGCCGCGTCGGTACTTCGGCTGCTCGCGGCCCAACAGACGGGTCTAGGCGTATCGGACATCGCGCGCAGGGTCGGTCTCGTTCCCAGCACTTGTCTGCACGTGCTTCGAGCTCTTGTCGATGAGGGCTTCATATCCTTCGACGACGAGAAGAAGACCTATAAGTCAGGAGTCGGACTACTGACCTTGGTCCGTGACGCGATGGGGAATTCTGAATACCCAAGAATTGTACAGCCTGTGCTCGACAGACTGGCAACGGAGAACACCGTTACCGCCGTCGGCATGGAACTGGACGCTCGTGACAGGGTGGTGGTCGTCGCCCTTTCTCGCGCACCTAGTTTTGTGAGCCTTCATGTCAGCGTGGGAAGTCGGTTTCCGAAGTACATCAGTGCAACCGGTCGGTGCGTAGCAGCAGCTTCGGGACTCAGTCGTGAAAAATTGAAGAAGCACTTCGATACTTTGAACTGGGAGAAGGGACCACGGTTCGAAGATTGGTATGCCGACGTCGAGCGAACGCGAACCGAAGGTGTTGGCGTCGATCGTGGAAACTATATTCGTGGGCTGACCGTTCTCAGCGCATTGCTTCCGGTTGGTACCGACCGTGCGCAGCGCGGCATTGCCCTAGTTGGCTTTGACCATCAGATGACAGAAAGATCAATGCGTCAACTTAAGGATCAACTCAAGGAAGCAACCCGGATGCTCGCCGCGCAGCTCAATTAAGACCGGGGTTCACTTCCAGAAAGCAAAGAAGCGCGCCTCGAGGCCCTCACGCGGGATGGCGTTTGGTTCGGCTGCCGCGTTGTCGAAGCCGGTATGTAAGACGCTTTGCGTGTCGCCAAGCCGGGTATCATTTCCCTTAAACACCAGCAGCTCGTCGACCCGCACGTTGGAGAAATAGTACCAACGATCACCCGGGTCGCGGTTCGCCCTGCTTCAGCGCGCATTTATCAGCCCTTAGTGCCGGTATGCGGTCAGCATCCTCGCCCGGTATTTGCGACGATTAAATCGACCCTCGATACCAAAGCAATGGAGTCGTTGCCGCAAAGTCACCAAGATTATTGGTCTGCATGCAATCGTCGATTTGTAGCCGTTCACCTTCCGCTTGGGCCACCCTATCTCCGGAAAAATCCAGACCTGGCCTGCATTTTATTGGTAATATCATGATTTCCTTTATCGAAAAAGCCAATTGAGAGGAGAACCTCGAAAATTGTCCAAACCGCGTCACAACCCGTCGAAACGAGTCGCGGTGCGCTCCCGAGAATTGCGCAGGTTCAGGGTGCCTGTGTAGCTGGGGGTTTCATGGTGGCAAACATGTGTGACCTGATGGTCGCCTCCGACGATGCGTACTTCGCGGATTCAACCTGCTTATTGCTCGTTCCGGGGCCCGGTGGCATCGGCAAGGATCTGTGCGCTCTCGCCGCCTCAACCCGACCGGCTCCGCTGATTGCGCCGACAGTAACAGCCGAGGACCCGCACCGTCTCTCCTATTCTGGAGGGACCACCGGACGGCCGAAGGCGGTGGTGGGGTCGAGTGGCGGCGAGATTTCGGACACGCATCCGGACGCCGATTTGATACGCCCCGGTGGAGCGTTGGGCGCGCACAACTGGTTGCCCATGGCTTACAGCGTTCGCCAGTTTATCCGCTCCCGCGCGAATATCGAGCAATGAGAAAGGTCTCCTCGTTCTGCCGCGTCTGCCATGCGGGGTGTGGAGTTGCATTGACCATTGATGATCTCGATCGGATCGTCGATATCCGAGGCGATCAGAACAATACGATGTCGAAGGGGTACGCCTGCTTCAAGGGTATCCAAGCCGCGGCAGCCCACCATGGCCCGGAACGCTTGTTACACTCATTGAAGCGCCAGGCGGACGGTTCTCATGCCCGAATCCCCAGCGAGCAGGCCCTCGATGAGATAGCGGAAAAAATCCGGATGATTCGAGATCGCAATGGCCCCGATGCGATCGCGCTGTATGCCGGTGGCGGCACGTTCTTCTGCGCTTCGATGATACCCATGTATGGAGCTATTCTCGCAGCGCTCGGTTCCGAGTCATTTTTTACGCCGCTGACCATTGATCAGCCCAACAAATACGTATCGGCCGACCGCATGGGGGGATGGGGGCCTGGTATCCATGATCTCGAGCATTCAGAAGTCGCGCTGTTATTGGGCACAAACCCATTGGTATCACACCAGGCTTACGGCCTGCTGCTCGCCGATCCGACGCGGCGGCTGAAGGCGGCCAAGGCGCGCGGCCTTCGGCTCATCTGCATCGATCCAAGATACACAGAGACCGCTCGCCATGCCGACATATATTTGCAACCGGTACCTGGCCAGGATCCCGCGATCTTGGCGGGAATGATTCGTCTGATTCTCTCGAATGGCTGGCAAGATCATGATTTCTGCGAACGCTTCGTAGGCGCCGAGCGGCTCGGCGCCGTCAAAACTGCGGTATCTCCGTTCACTCCGGATGTCGTGGCGCAGCGGGCGGGTCTAGGTCCAGACGACCTCTACGAAGCTTCGGCACTGTTCGCGCGGGACCACAAAACTGGTTCCGCCGTAATGACCACGGGAGGAAGCTTTGCGCCCTTCGCTAACTTGACCCAGCATCTGCTCGATCTACTCAATGTCATTTGCGGCCGCCTCAAGCGCGCCGGCGACTACGTCTCGATCAACATGATCGAGCCAGCCGGCACAATCTATGAAGAGGTGACACCGCCAACGCGCAGCTGGGAAACCGCACCATTGAGTCGCATCCGCGGCGTCGGCTCGTTCTTCGGCCAGAAGCTGACTCCAACTCTCGCTGAGGAGATATTGGAGCCGGGTAAAGAGCAAATAAAGTGCTTGATAATGGCGGGAGGGAATCCCGCCAGCGTCGTGCCCGACCAACCTCGAATGATGGACGCACTGCGCTCTCTCGAATTGTCGGTAACGATCGATCCCTGGTTTACCAGTTCCGCGCAGTTTTCGGACTATATTATCGCGCCGACGATGATGTATGAGCGAGCCGATGTTCCCTTCTCGATTCCAAATCTCGTCACGACCCATAACAGCTACGGACAGTTCACGCCGGCGCTCATCAAACCTCCCGTCGGCTCGGACGTGATCGACGACTGGTACTTCTTTTGGGGGATCGCATGCAGGCTGGGCTTGGAGCTAAATTATGACGGCGTAATTCTCGACATGGCAAAGCGGCCAACCACCGAACAACTTCTCGAGACGAGGACCCGAAATGCCAGGGTGACGCTAGACGAGTTACGGCAGTATCCGAGCGGCAAGGAATTCTCTGATCATCCCGACTGCATCGTGGCGCCCGCGCGTCCAGGTTCGGACGCATTGTTCGATGTGATGCCAGGCGACGTCAGCGCAGAACTCGCGGAATTTCTAGCGACATTTTCGGAGCCCGGCCGATATGAGAGCAATGGCCGGGATTTTCGGTTTCTCCTATCGACTCGCCGATCCCACCATATTTTCAATAGCACCCTCAGCCAATTGCCCGAGGTCCGGAAACGCAATCCATTTAGCCCAGCATTCATTCATCCTGACGATATGGTCGAGATGGATATCTGTGAAGACCAGATGGTTGAGATCGAATCAGACTATGGCAAGATGCGGGCTCTCGCACATGCCGACAAGACGATGCGCCGAAGCGTGATTTCCGTCACCCATGGCTGGGACAATCCCTCGAGTGGATACGATCGAAGTCAAGGCAATGTCAACGCGCTAGTCAATGTGAAGCGGGATTATGGTGCGATCAATGCCATGCCCCGCATGTCCGCGATTCCGGTGAATATTCGCCCAGTTCGGGCCACCTGATTGAGGCCGTCAATGCCGCCACGCCCGCGACATAAACCCCTGCCTAAGGCCCGATACTCGACTCGACTCAAGCGGCATTCCGTGCCGGGCGGAGGGCGGGAGCGTGCTCCCACATCTGAATCATGTTTCCCTCATGATCGTAGAATATAAATGACCGGCCCATAGTCGCACAGGACCACACGTAGTCGGTCTGCGTTTGATACCCGGCGGCGCGAATCTTCTCGAAAAACGCGTCGATACCATCGATGACCAGCGCGAGTTCGTGAATGCCGCTATTCCGGTACAGCCGCTTCTCCCTCGGCGTCGGCTCCACAGCTGGCCACTCGGGCTGAAGAAGTTCGATCATCGCTCCCTCGTTTGACATCATCAAGGCGACGGTTGCGCGCGCGTCCTGGTCCTTGAAGGTATCGCACATGAGCATTCGCGGCGCAAAGATCGTCGGACCATAGTCTTCGCCATCGGGAATCGCCATTTTGACTTTGAGTTCGAAGCCCATGACGTCTTGCCAAAAGTGAATCTGTTCATCGATCTGGGTCGTTACGATGCACATATGGTGGAACTGCATTCAAGCTCTCCTCGTTGGCTCGGTTAGGCGTCGACTCGGCCGTTGCTTCCCGATCAATCCAATCTCAGTGTCAGGGAAACATACAGTGACCGCCGTCAAGCATGAGGTTCATGCCGGTGAGGTAATCCGATTCCGCGCTGGCCAGGAAGACGGCCATCGGTCCCGCGTCCCTCTGCGGATCGCCGAAGCGACGCATTGGGATTTGCTGCATGATCGCTTTCATGCCATCCGGATCGGCACGTTCGAAAGCTTCGAGCGCATCGGTACGCATCATCGGTGTGATGACGTTGACGTTGATCCCGTATTGCCCCCATTCGCGGGCCGCGGTCCGTGAAAGGCCGCGGATCGCTTCTTTGTTGCTGTTATACGCCGCCGCACCGGCGAAGCCGACGATACCGAACTCGGAGGCGAAATTGATTATCTTACCGCCCCGGTCTCTCATGTGCGGAAAGACCGCCTTCATTCCCCACAAGGTTGCCTGCACCCCGGTCCGAAATGTGTGCTCCCATTCGTCCTCATCGAAGAATTCGAGCGGTTGCATAACGGGCGCAGAAGCCGGTTTCGAAGATGGTCCGAAGCCCTGTGCATTGTTGGCGAGAATGTCGACTGGACCGTATGCTTCAACCGAACGTGCAACCATATCGAAAACCGCTGCGCGATCGCCCACGTTAACGGTGAGGCCTTGCGCCGTACCGCCAGCCGCTCTGATCTCCCCAACCACGCCTTCGACCGTGGCCGGCGAGCGGGAAGCGACGATGACTTTGGCGCCTTCCGCAGCGAACGCTTTGGCGATACCGCGGCCAATACCGCGACCGCCTCCTGTTACAATTGCTACTTTTCCGCTGAGTCTGGCCATCTCGAGTCCTATGTTTGGTGTGATGATCCGGTGTCGCGGGACAGGTCACATCGTCGCTGACGGTTCCCGCGCCATCAATCCGGCAGGAGCATTTTGCCGTTCTCGACAACGCGCGAGAGTCGACCGCACCAGTCGTTGTATAGGTCCACCATTTTGGTGCCATATTCCTTGCGGCCGGTCGTGATCTTGCTGAAGACACTAGGATCGTCAGCCTTGTTGATAAGCGCATGCGCGAATAATGGCGCAGCGCCGGGGAAGAGAATCTGTCTCTTGATACCGGAAGAATCGAGAACCTGGAGTCGGCGCTTGAAGTCAAAAGCGCCGGGCGCGTACCCCATCTTCAGATTCCACACACTATGTGAGTCTATGGTGACTTCATCGACGAGTGGGGGCGGCATATTGTCGTTCACCTCCCTCCCCGCCATTTGATTCGCGATCGTTATGCACGCATCGCGTAGAGGCGCTATCGCGGACATATCGTTTCTCCTTTGTCCTCTTCGCAGTTTGCACTACTTGCACGTAATAGAGATAATGGATTATTCGCTCAATCGAATGTATATGCAATAGGCGCAATATGAAAATGGCACGCGCAGTGACACCGATGTAGCGATCAGGTCAGCAAAATCAATGGGGTATGTTGATGTCCGACCGATTTCTCATCTATGGAGCCAACGGGTACACAGGAAGCCTGATTGCCGAAGAGGCTGCTCGGGTTGGACTCAGACCAGTGCTCGCCGGTCGTTCTGCCCTGAAAGTGGCACCACTCGCGCGAAGATTGGGCTTCGAATGGGTGGACTTTGAGTTGTCCAATGAGGCTGCGCTGCGTCGCTCCGTGGGGGGTATGAGTGTGGTATTGCATGCCGCCGGCCCGTATTCCCGTACTGGCCAGCCAATGGTTGACGCATGTATGGCCGAAGGTGTGCACTACATCGACATCTGCGGCGAAATTGCCGTTCTTGAAGCGCTCTCCAAGCGAGATGCCGACGCTCGAAGGAAGGCCGTGATGCTGCTCGCAGGCGCCGGATTCGACGTCGTTCCTAGCGACTGTCTATTGGCCCATCTTCGCAGGCGGCTTCCATCCGCGAACGCGGCTAGGCTCTTCATCGGGGGCACTCCAGTTTTGAGTCGAGGCACGACACGAACATTGGCGGAGAGCATCGCCAGCGGCACCATTGTACGACGCGAGGGAAATCTCGTCGAACTCGACCACCCACCACGCGATTTCTGCGACTTTGGCAACGGGCTCCGCCCGGTAATCGGGGTAAGCCTAGGAGATGTTGTGACCGGTTGGTGGTCGACGCAACTACCCAATATCGCCGTCTACTTTGAAGTGTCGCCCGCCCTTGAACAACTGGCGGGCACCCCCCGGTTTCTGCGCCATTTGCTGTCGACCCAACTAGGGCAGTGGACGCTGAATCGACTCATTGACCGCCAGCCAATCGGCCCATCGCCTGATGAGCGCAACGCTCGCAAGTCCATTCTTGTGGGTGAGGCCACGGATCCGGAGGGTAGAATTGTGCGATCGCGACTCAGTGGACCGGAGAGCTATGGCCTCTCAGCGACGACCGCGATCGAAATCGCGCGGCGCGCCCTGCTGGGGGAATTCCGCGCTGGTTATCAGACGCCGTCCACGGTCTACGGAGCAGACCTCATCACATCCATTGCCGGCGTCGCGCGCGAAGACCTCACGTGATGACCATTTTGCACCGCATGAAGTCGCGCAAACAGATGACCATGATCCGGTAATCGTCGGGCGGTCCGCTTCAGCACCGGTGCGTGCCTTGCAGCGCCAACGCACGATTTGAACGTTCCAGGCTCCGTTGATCTTCTCGGGCAATCACCGTCCCGTTGAAATCGGCCTCGGTCTCCTCGACAGGGAGCGCCGGAAGAGTGTCTCCATTCATGAATATTCTATTAGCGCAATAATTATATTATATTGACAATAAGATTCGGCTCACCGAATATGTAATTACAACGTTGCTCGGCGTCAATCCTGTATCTGGTATTGCCGAGACAAACCTGGCGGATGCCGACTGAATCGTAGGATTGAGATTTGTGGCGAGTGCCTCGTAAGCATACAAGTACGGGCTCGAGGGATCGTTACATGCAATGAACGCAGGAGTGCAGTGATGGAGAGCCGTAATCGACGTTTCGACGGTAGGGTGGCTATTGTGACTGGTGCTGGCCGAGGCATAGGTCGCCAAGACGCCTTACTCTTTGCCCGCAATGGCGCCAAAGTCGTGGTTAACGACCTAGGCAGTGGGCCGGCGGGTGGCGGCGGTGACGCATCGGTAGCACAGTCAGTTGTTGATGAAATCAGCGCTGCCGGTGGGACAGCGATCGCCGAGACCTCCAGCGTCTCTACTATGGCGGGCGCCAAAGCAGTCGTCGAAGCCGCCATGGATAGCTTCGGTCGAATCGATTTTCTGATCAACAACGCGGGGTTTACCCGTGCCTGTCGCATTGACCAGATGACGGAGAGGGACTTCGACGACATCATCGCGGTTAATTTGAAGGGGTATTTTGCTACTATCAAATACTCTGCACCTCACCTGATAAAACGGGGCGGATCGATTGTGAATCTGTCCTCGGCTTCCGGTTTTGGCCACTATTCCATGAGCACCTACGCTGCCGCAAAGGAGGGAGTCGTCGGGCTCACTCGTTCCGTCGCCCGTGACCTGGGACAGTTTGGGATCCGCTGCAACGCCGTCAGGCCGATGTCCGGGGAGAGCGCAATGACGACGAAAGAGGTCCTGGACACCGTTCGTTATTCGAATGAAGCACTGGGCCTTCCTGTGTGCGGATTCATCCATCTGAGCAGTGGCGTTGGTTGTGAAGCATTGCCCCAGCATGCGGCGGCAGGCACCGTATGGCTCTGTACTGAAGAGGCGTCTCCTCTCAACGGCCGAGAGATTTTTGTCGGTGGCGGCCAGATTGCCCTGGTTCAGGAACCTGAATTTATCCGCGCCCAATTCAATGCGCATGGCTGGACTCTCGACAGCCTATGTGAGCCGGCAATCGTGGCTGCCCTCACGGAAGGTGCCCGCAATCGCTTTCCTCTCAGGTCGAACTAGGTAGGAATGGTTGCTGCATTTGTCGTGAGTCGCGACATGCCCAGTGACCATTAACGACCCTGCGTCGCCGAGAATGAACTCCTGAGTTAGCCTGCGAAGCGCCGTTTCGCGCCCTCTAAGATAGAGCTACGCCAGCCGGGGGGAGGAGGTTTAACGTGATGGGCCGCGTTGTTCGCTTTGGCAGCATTGTAAACTTCCATGCAGCCATAATAGCTGCTGAGATCCGGACCACCATTCGGCGCGACTCCGGTCAGACCGCCGAAGATTATCGAAATCTGAAGTACGTCTTCTGGGCCCAAGACGGCGCCATGCTCAATATCGACGCCCTCGCAGACGAAGTCCCCGGCAAACACGTTGCCAAACTCGTACTCGAACGACCCGGTCATGATATAGCCATATGCCTCCGAGAGATGATAGTGAGTCGCTACAGGAATCCCGCCCGGTACGACAAGCATGAACACGTACATGTCGCGCTGCCAGTCCACGGCTATGAGCTTGAATCGGCTACCTGCAAGTGCAAAGGGTGTCCACGGTAGACGCTCGAGGCGGCACAGCGCTGATCCATTGGGGAAATAGGCGCTCTCGGTATCGCTCACCATTTCAAGCTGTCCCTTGTTGCGCAGGCGGGACAGCTCCGAAGATTGCTCCTCAACAGTAGCGCCCTTGTATTGTTGTGACACTTCTATGCTCCTTTGGTCCACGCGACACACAAATTAGCTATTAACTACCAACGTCTTATTCCCATGGTACAATGATCATTGCGCCAGTGCAAGGACACAGTGAGAGTTTAGTATGCTCGAATCTTACAGATCAGATATTCGCGAGTTTCGTGGCGAGATTCGCGAGTTTCTTGCCCGTTCGCTGTCGCCCGAACTGCGGGTCGAGGGTGCCCGGCAGATTGGCGTTTTCTCCGAGGCGTCAGTGGGTCGCAGATGGCACCGGATTCTCTACGATAAGGGCTGGATCACACCCACGTGGCCCCTGGAATATGGCGGCATAGGCTGGACGCCGCTGCAGAAATATATTCTCGACCAAGAATGTGCTCTAGCGGACGCGCCGACAATATCAGCCGCCGGATTGCAGATGTGCGGTCCGATTCTTATTCATTTTGGTACGGCGGAGCAGCGAGCCCGCTTTTTGCCTCGCCTCCGGTCTGGCGACGACTACTGGTGCCAAGGCTATTCGGAGCCGGGATCGGGCTCTGACCTTGCTGCGCTTGCCTGCCGGGCGGTTCGCAATGGCGATGAATACATTGTCGATGGGACGAAACTTTGGACCACTCACGCCCATCACGCCGACTGGATGTTTATGCTCGCCCGCTCATCGACGGGTGAACGGCCCCAACATGGCATCACCTTTCTACTGATCGATATGCGTAGTCCCGGCATCGTCATCAAGCCAATCATCAGTATGTCCGGCGAGCATGAAGTGAACCAGGTATTCTTTGATGAAGTTAGGGTTCCGGTGGCCAATCGCATTGGAGGAGAGGGTGACGGTTGGAGTATCGCCAAGCGCTTGCTCGAGTTCGAGCGCAGCAGCGCCTACGGACCCCGCGTCAGGCGAATCATTGCGCGAGCAAGACGCCTGGCCAGCGCGACCGATGATTTGTGGAACCAGCCCGACTTCCGGAGGCGTTTCGCGGCGATCAGCATTGAAGCCGATGCGCTCGAAGCTGGAGAATTGCGACTACTGGGGGGTGCGACTTCAACGTCCCAGGCCATCACCTCGTCCCTGCTCAAACTTGCCGGCACCGAGACAATCCAACGGGCAAGCGAACTTTGCGTTCTCGCGAGCGGTACCGCCGCCGCCTATGCCTACGATGTGAGCGAGAACGAGATTCAGATCCGAGAGGGTGCCATCTCAATGGCCCGCTACCTCAACATGCGCGCGGCGACGATCTACGGCGGGTCGAGCGAGGTCCAGCGCAATATCCTTGCCAAGATAGCACTCGATCTCTAAATCGGACTTCCATCGCCCTATCCGCAGCCGACGTTAGATCTAGGCGATCGCCCGGGTCTGGGTCAGTGAGCTGCCGAAGCTATGGACTGCCGTGGCATGCAAGCCACCGGTGCCGCCGCAGACTATCAGGATAATATCCTTCGGCTCGGGCGTCAGATAGATGCGGCCATTGGGGCGCACGCGGCCCTGAGCTTCGAGCTGGTCCCGATGACGCCGCCCGAGCCAGTCGGCATCGACGCTGGCCTGATGCCAGAGCGCCTCTTGCAAATCCTCTATCTCCGGCATTTCCTGAGCAAATAGCCCGGCCCAAATGGGGTTGATCGCCACCAGCACCTCGCCATAGGGCATCGACGGAGAGAAACAGTTGGTACCGGGATACGCGATCGATTTTCCAATCATCTCCAGAAACTCAGACGGTTTCTGAGAGGTGGTATCGAGGACGTTCATCGTCCCCATCCCGCCGAACGCCGTTACCGCGTTGCCGGAGACGCCGCGACGCTCGGCCAAGGGCGCCCAAGGCGAGCGCTCCTCCCACTCACCGACGACGATGCCGGCTACGCGAGTCGGCGTGCCAAAAGTACTCTGCGATGTGATCCCGACGACTTGCCCAGAGATATTGCGCATGATGAGGCGCAGCGCGCGACCGATCGCTGGCGCGGCGCAGGCCGCCCCGCCGAAGCAGCCATGGCTGTACGGGATACCCAGTTGATCGCGAATGGGGCCGTTGATGAAGAGAGCGGGCGCCACCGGCGCCGTGGTCGCGTTAACACCGAATAGCTCGAAATCCGGGTCGGCCACCGCTTCCACCGAAGCGATCAACAAAGGCAACGATTCGGGCAGCGCACCCGCCATCACTGCGTTGATGACGATCTTCTCGACCGTGCATGCGGCTCGCGTCGGCGGCAGGTGCGCGACGACTTCGTCCGGATAACGGCGGTTGGCAGCGAGGAAGGTGCGCACCCGCGCCTCGGTTGGGGGTACCAGCGGGAGGCCATCACCCCACCCCTGAGCCATCGCAAATTGAGTGAAACCCACGACGTCCAGATCGGATTCGTGACGGGTGCTGGCCAGCCAGTCAATCTCGCACCCATCCGGTCCGCAATCGCGACTAAGAAGTTGCTTCGGCGGCCCTTTGTGTTTGGCGTGGCTCGGCGCAATCGTCACGATGTTCACGCCGCGGCCGCCTGATTTCCGCCATTGGCGCCCATGGTTATCAACATCTTCGAAAAATGCTCATGTCCGACCGAATCCACCTCGTCTCGCCCGCGCTCGTTGAGTGGATAGGGCAGGACGTGCACCCGAAGGCCGGAGCGGCCGCCGTGCTGGGCGAGTGTCTTGGCGAATTGCTCGAAATTGGCAGTAGCAACGGCGACTGTGGGCAGGCCTCTACTGGCGGCGGCCAAGGCGTCATGCACGGTCCACCCAGTGCAGGAGCCGCAATTGGCAAGACCAACAACAGCGATGTCGACACAGGCGAGAAACTCTTCAAGCTGCGCGGCCATTCGCTCGCCCTCTTCGCCCGAACGACCGCATGAGCGCCAGAACTTTACTTCAGCGCCCGCCCTGCGGAATTCTTGAGCCCATATCTCACTGATCCAATCCCAAGCGCGCCATATCTGATCGAGTCGGATGCCGACCAACTTGCCCTTAAGATCGCCGGCATCCGGTCCGGGAGAGGAAATGTCGTTCGCCATTGAAGCAGTCGGGTCGAGCACAAATCCTGTAGCCACAGCCAATGAACTCCTGGGATGTGCGAACGGTGCGCCATACCCGCACCGCCGATGCCCAACTCTCTGTACGGGGGTTAGGTTCCTTCTACATTGGGCCGCTGGCATTGTCAATATCGAATTGTGCTATCATATATAGAATGACAATGTGACAGAGCGGATCGCATCGCTATCCCAAGCGCAGCCAAATACGAGACAGGAGAATCAAATGGGTGTTCTGCAGGACAGAGTCGCGATCGTCACGGGCGGCTCAGCCGGACTAGGCGAGGCTACCGCGGAACTCTTCGCGGCCGAGGGTGCGCACGTCATCATCGCCGGCGCCTCCGATTTAGGCGAGAAGGTGGCGGAGCGGCTCGGAATCACATTTATCAAAGCAGACGTATCACGATCGACGGAAGTCGACACCCTCGTTGACCGAGTTGCGCAGCGCTTTGGTCGCCTGGATATCATGGTTAATAATGCCGGCGTTACCAGAATCGCCACTATCGTCAATGAAACCGATGAAGGCTTTGATCACTTGGTAGGCGTTAACCTTGGTGGGGTCTTTTACGGAACGCGCGCGGCCGGGCGCGTTATGAAGAGCCAAGGTAAAGGCGCAATCATCAATATCTCGTCGATTGCAGGGATTTTGCCGGTCCCAGGATCGACGGTGTATTCGGCTACCAAAGCGGCTGTAATTTCTTTGACGAAAGGAGCCGCGGTGGAACTTGCACCTTTTGGCGTTCGGGTCAATGCGATCGCTCCCGGAATTTTTCCAACCTCCATGCACGCCAAAGCAGGGCTGGATGAGGCGCAGAAAGCCGCTTTGTCGAGTCTGCAGCCAATTGGGCGAGTCGGATACCCAAAGGAGTTGGCGGAAGGCGTCTTGTATCTTGCCTCCGACCGGTCAAGCTTTGTCGTAGGTCATCACCTGGTAATCGACGGTGGCGCTTCCGTCGGCAGCGCCATCAGGAATAATTAGAGTCTGCTCGATGAACTATATCGTCGCGGAACCACCACCATGTGCCGGTCCCGATCCCAATCCCGGATCGCCCAGCTACATGCTGCCGCCAAATGCCTGCGACTGCCATTCACACATTTTCGGACCGTTACAGTATTTTCCCTATGCTACCGCGCGCAGCTACACGCCGCCCGAGGCGTCACTCGCGGCCTATTTCCATATGCTGGATACCGTGGGCCTGGCGCGCGCCGTACTGGTGCAGCCGAGCGTGTACGGCGACGATAATCGCTGCATCTTGGCGGGGCTAACAGAATCTCCCCAGCGTCTGCGCGGTGTGGTCGTCATCGATCCGCGAAAGCTCCGCGATCGGATGGTCGCCGACTGGACAGCGAAGGGAGTCCGAGGTGTCCGCATGAATACCTGGACGCCCGGCGGATTACCGCTCGATGAACTTGAGGGCATCGCTGCGCGCTTAGCCGAGATCGGGTGGCACCTCGATCTCGTTACCGATACGGCTGAGCGACTGGTCCAGATCGAGCGGCGGCTGCGTGCGTTGCCTTGCGAGGTGGTGATTGAACAGATGGGCCGGGTCAGAGGCGACCAACCGGTGACGGCACCCGGCTTTCAGGCGCTCCTGCGGCTCCTGAGAGAATACCGCTGCTGGGTAAAACTGTCGCACGCTTATCACATTTCCGTCGCGGGGCCGCCTTACCAAGATACGATCTCCCTCGCGCGTACATTGATAGCGGTCGCGCCAGATCGCTTGCTATGGGGCTCCGATTGGCCGCATCCAATGTTACACGGCCCGATGCCGAACGACGGTAGCCTTATTGACCTTCTGGCTGCGTGGGTACCTGACGAGGAGCGACGACATGGCGTGTTGGTAGACAACCCGGCGCGGTTATACGGTTTTCCGTAAATGTAGGGACTGGCAGCACCGGCGTAAGTTGTATGTCTAGGTCCAGGAAATCTACCTAGGAGGGCGGATTTGGATTTCGAACTCAGCGAAGATCAGACCCTGCTGTATGACATGGTCGACCGGCTGGCGTCGGAGAGACATGATTTTAGGATCCGGCGTATGGCCATCGAGTCTCCGATTGGGTGGCATGCGCCCTTTTGGCATCAGCTCGCGCAACTCGGCGTGCTTGGCGCCCCGGTTCCGGAGCAGTTTGGCGGTTCGGCGAGCGGCAGCGTGACCGTCATGTTGATTATGCGGGCATTCGGCCGCCGGCTCGTGATCTCTCCTTATGTACCCACCGTCGTATGCGCCGCCGGCCTTCTCGCGCGCGCCGGATCGGAGATGCAACGCAACGAGCATCTGCCAAAGATCGTCGCGGGAGAACGAATCTTTGCGTTTGCCTGTTCGGAACCTGGTGACCTCGGCGATCTCGGCCGCTTGCAGACGACAGCGGTGCGCAATGGGTCGGGCTATCGTCTGACCGGCCGAAAGACGATGGTGGTGGGAGCCGCGTGGTGCGATCACTCACTCGTCGTCGCAAGATTGGCGGAGACGCGGGAGTTGGCAGCCTTCATCGTGCCGCAGGGGGCTCCTCACATGACTGCGCGCCATCGCCGTCTCGTGGACGGATCCCGCGCTTCGGAGATCATTTTTGACGGCCTATTTGTTCCAGAGGCAGCCTGCATCGGCACACACGGAGGCATTACCGAAGAAATTGAGCGCAGCGTAGACGAGGCAATCGTGGCTCTCTGTGCGGAGGCCTCGGGATCGATCGATGCGCTTCTGACATCCACGGTTGCTTACGCCAAGACCCGGCGTCAGTTTGGGCAGCCGATCGGGAAGTTCCAGGCGCTTCAGCACCGCATGGTCGATATGCTAATCGCTCGCGAACAGTCGGTCTCAATCACACACTCTGCGGCACTCTGCTTGGATGGCGAGACGGCGACTCGACAACGCGCCGTATCCGCGGCGAAGGCCCATGTGGGTCGCCTCGGACGTTTGGCGGCGCAAGCTGCCGTCCAAATCCATGGCGGCATCGGCACCACGGATGAGTTGGACGTCAGTCATCATTTCCGCAGAATTGAAGTGCTGGGTCTGCAATTCGGCACGATCGACGATCATGTTCGTCGTTACGCGTCGTTGATGGAGGGACCGGCGTTGCGATATCAGCATGAGCATCGACGTTCCACCCAGGAATCGATATTGAGTTACGAGGGTGAGCTGCGCTGCGGCGAGACGTAGCCGGCCGCGATACGATCGTCAAAAATCCCAGCCTCACACGGACCTTCGAAGCACCAGTGCGCTACGCAGGCATTGGCAGACGATCTTGCCGTGTTGATTGCGCATTCGATGATCGAAAGTTACGATGCCGTTTGATGGCCGGGACCTACTAACTTTGAGTTCATGGATGCTCGTTTCGCCACGAAGCGTGTCGCCGATGAAGACTGGATTCGGCATGATTACCTTATCGTACCCAAGATTGGCGACCAGTACGCCGACGGTCGTGTCACCCACCGACACTCCGATCATTAGGCCAAACGTGAAAATACCGTTGACCAAAATCCGTCCAAACTCGCTCGCGGCGGCGGCCTCAGCGTCGAGGTGAAGCGGTTGACAGTTGTGGGTCAGCGTCGTAATCAGCAGGTTGTCCATCTCAGTGACGGTGCGGCGAATCGAATGTTCGATCAGATCGCCCACCTTCCAATCGTCGTAGAATTTCCCGGGCATTTTGCTTCCTCACGAAAATCCGCCCCCCCCGCTCACAAGCGACCAGGCAACACCTCGAGGACAGGGTGCGCGCCGCCCACGGGTAAGTGGAGCTATCCGAAATTTGCTCGCGGTATTGCCACTGTTGGTCTGTCATTGTACAGGGGGAATGGCACATTGCGTAAATTTTCAGGGGCCAAACTGAACCAACCTAATCCGTCAGGCTACCGGCTCCGGTTCATGAATCCAGAAGAGTGCTGTAGCGTCGAAGATGCGCATCGACGTCCCCGAATTGCATATTGATAACTTCGATCAGCCGGAAATAGTGACTCACCGCAACATCCTCGGTGATACCGATGCCCCCGTGGATCTGGACCGCCGCCTGTGCGGTTCGTGTCCCGAGTTGGCTGATCTTGACCTTGCATGCGGAAACGGCTCTTTGCCGCGTGTGGGCGTCCGCGTTCAAACATAGACTTGCGTGATGAACGATGGAGGCTGCTTGCTCGCGCGCGATGAACATATCCACCATCTTGTGCTGCAAGACTTGGAAGCTGCCTATGGGCCTACCAAACTGTTTTCGAGACTTGGCATATTCGACAGTCGACGTGAGTAAGGCAGATATTGCTCCGCAGGCCTGCGCACAAAGCGCGACTGTCGCTTCATCTAAAATTTTTTCGATGACAGCGCGTGTAGCGCCGGCGGCTCCGATCATCGAGTCAGTATCGACGATGACGTTCTCAAACTGCATCTCAGACGCGGCGCCACCATCAATGGTTCGGAGGGTGGTCGTGGTGATGCCCTTACAATTTGCGGGAATGATGAATGCCCCAAACTGTGCTTCCTCACCCGCTACCTCGGCACAGCGGGTGACCACGATGAACCAATCCGCCCATGGCGCGCCCATGACCAGCGTTTTGGACCCATTGATGCAATAGGAATCTCCCCTGCGGACTGCCGTTGTTCGCATATTGGTCAAGTCATTCCCGTCCTGGTGCTCTGCGCACGCGAATGCAAATACTCGTTTTCCCTGAGTAATCTCAGGTAGGTGTTCTCTTTGCTGGGCCTCCGAACCTAGTCTGGCAATCAGCCCTCCGGCACAGACAATCGTGGGCACGTAGGGTACGGTGACGAGCCCTCGGCCAAATGACTGCATCACGAGCATGCTTACGATTGCGCTCCCTTCGGTGCCGCCGGAAGCCTCTGCGAGCCGCGCCCCGAGAATACCCAGCTCTCCAAATTGCAGCCAAAGGTCTCGTGGCCAGCCTACATCGGACGACAGTGCCGCACGCCGGGCGTCGAACGCGTACTGCTCTTGAACGACGCGATCAACCATGTCCCCGACCATTTGTTGCTCCTCGCTCAATAGAAAGTTCACGATTTACTCCTCCCGAGTTGATGGAACAAATTCTCTTTCTCCGTTTATCCGCACTTTAGCCTCATATTGTCATTCTCATAATACAATTATCATTTCACTGGCGGAATACCAAATTCTAGCGTATGCTTGAAAGACCAGCATAGATAGGCGCGGCCGCGGAGTAGAGATGCCCCACGCTGAACACCCCTCCATAGATGCGGACGAACGGCATTACCGCTTCGGCTCCCACCTTGGGCGATCACGCTCACGCGGCGGGGCGAATCGGGGCAGCCGATGCGGGTTCGCCTCTCGGACGCCATGCAATGACTCGGGGCCAATATGGTTGGCTGGACCTTCACCGTATGGAACTCACCTTTACAACGCGTTGCCGGTTTGACGGGGCGCACGGAGAGATTCGGGATTATGTCTGAATATCAGGATGTCACGTACGAGGTCGTCGGTGCGGTAGCGCGGATTTATCACAACCGGCCGAATCGCAGAAATGCGGAAGGGACGCGCTTGCTCGACGAGCTTTCTTTGGCGTTGACCCGCGCAGCGGCAGATGACGAGGTGCGGGTCGTCATCATCGGGGGCACGGGCGATCATTTCTCGGCCGGACATGATGTCAAGGAGGCCATGGAACGCCCAGATGTCGTGGAGACCCGGTACGCGTACGAGGAAACCCACTATCTGGGACTATGCCTTCGATTATGGGATTTCCCGAAGCCCACGATCGCCCAAGTTCAAGGTGCGTGTATTGCGGGTGGCTTCATGGTGGCCAATATGTGCGACTTGCTCGTTGCGGCTGACGACGCCTATTTTGTCGATTCAACATGCGTGACGCTCGCTGCAGCGGCCACAGAGGTTCTCGTTCATCCCTGGGTCATGGGGATGCGTACAGCAAAGGAGTTTCTATACACCGGCCAACGGATGACTGCTGCCGACGGCTATCGTATCGGCATGGTCAATCGGGTCGTGGCGCGTTCTGAGCTGACGGAAACGGCCATGAAATTGGCGTCGGATATCGCAAAGGCCCCCCCCTTCGCTATCAAGATGCTGAAGCGATCCCTCAACCGGACGGCCGACATGCAAGGGTTCCGCAATGCGATTCAGGCGCACTTCGACACCCACGAGCTATGCCACACTACCCAGGAATATAAGCAAGTCAGGGCGTCTGGCCTCGACGCGACGATTGCGCGCGCAAAGCGTCTTGCCCAGTAACTCGAATGAGGGCGAGACGGTCGCGAAGCCGTCTCCGCTGGGAGAGGAACTGATGACGGTCGATGAGAAAACAACGGCTGCGGAGCTGCATCAGCCACTCTTCCAACCGCATTTGCTCGTTTCGGCGCTGCGTTACGATCTCAAACGGCCACTGCTCCACCTCGACGATGGCAAGACCATAACTGTCGGCGAATTTGGTGAGTTTACCAGCCAGTACCTCCAAGCATTCATAGCCTGCGGCTTACAACCCGGTGCCCGAATAGCAATCTTATCGGCCAATCGGCCGGAGGTACTGTACGTCACAGCTGCTTGTTTGATCGGCAAGTACGTGCTCGTCCCGCTACACCCTGCCGGAGCGTTGGACGATCTCCTATACATGATCGAGGACTCGGATTCGCAAGCACTTGTCTTTGATCCAACGAAGTTTTCCGAGCGAGCCGCCGCCGTTGGCGAACTCGCACGCACTTGTTGCCTGTTGGCCTTCGGCCCGAGCGAAGTGGGCGACGACCTGTGTGCTCGTGCCGCGGCGTTTCGGGCGGGCCCTTTGGTCGCGCCGAATGTAAGAGCCGACGATCCCTATCGTTTGTCCTATTCTGGGGGCACTACGGGCCGACCGAAGGCCGTCGTTGGAACACAGAGAACCGGTTCGGCGGTGTTGCATATCCAGCTTGCAGAATGGGAGTGGCCCGCAAAAATTCGGCAATTGGTTTGTGCACCGCTGAGTCACGCCGGGGCGGCCATGTTTCTTCCGACACTGTTGCGTGGCGGTACGATGGTTATTCTCCCCGGTTTCGATGCGCTGGCTGTGCTTGAGGCCATCCAAAAGCATCGCATTACTTGCGTGCTCCTCGTTCCCACGATGATCTATGCCCTCCTCAATCATCCCCGATTCGACGAGTTCGACCTGTCGAGCCTCGAGACCATTTTTTATGGCGCATCTCCCATGTCACCTGAGCGACTTCGCGAAGGCATCGCCAAGCTCGGGCCCATTTTCTTTCAGTTCTACGGTCAGGTCGAAGCGCCGATGACAATTTCCGTGCTACGGCGCCTCGAGCATATCGTCGACAATCCATCGAGGTTGGCTTCCTGCGGACGTCCCGTGCCCTGGGTACAAGTCGCGTTACTCGACGACAAGCACGCCGAGGTTCCGGTGGGTGAGCCCGGAGAGATTTGCGTGCGGGGCACTTTGGTGATGGCTGGCTATTTCAATCGACCTGAGCAGACAGCGGAAGCCTTTGCCGGCGGATGGCTTCACACCGGCGATATAGCCATTCGTGACACCGACGGTTTCCTACGCATCGTCGACCGGAAGAAGGATATGGTCATCACGGGCGGCTTCAACGTCTATCCGCGCGAGATTGAGGACGTGCTGAGCGCTCATCCAGCGGTGTCCAACTGCGCCGTCATTGGCGTTCCTGACCCACACTGGGGCGAGGCTGTGAAGGCCATCGTGGTGCTTCGCCGCGACTGCCGGTCCTCCGCGGATGAACTGCGGGCGTATGTTCGTGAAATCAAGGGGCCGCTACACACTCCAAAGACGGTCGATTTCGTATCGGTTATCCCACTGACGCCGGTTGGCAAGCCCGATAAGAAGTTGCTCCGCATGCAATTCGCTTCTTCCCGTGAGGGTTCGACTACCCATGACTGACGAAGCATCGGCACTACCTGCCGTACCGTTCCTTCGCTTCGACGACGCCGGCGGTGCATATTTGCAAGGCAGCCGGTGCGCGAATTGCGGCGCCGTCGCGCCAGGCGACCGCGTCGTGTGTAACGCTTGCGGCGCTCGCGGCCGCACGGAATCGATAAGGCTATGCGAGCAAGGCAATCTCTATAGCTACACCATTGTCTACCGCAGTTTTCCCGGGGTGCGGACGCCTTTTATCGCCGCAGTCGTCGAGCTCGAAGGGGGCGGTGCACTTAAGGGCACCCTGTTGGGTGTGCCGACAGATCCAGCAAAACTTCGTTTCGGCATGCCGGTAAAGATCGTGTACCGAGGCACTGGTCAGACCTCGGCGGAAGGTCGGCCATTTGTTTCCTACTATTTTGCGCCGGTAGAGGCTCTTCAATGAGCGACGTCTATATTGTTGGAATTGACATGATCCCCTTCGGCCGCTACCCGCAGTGCACCGTCGCAGGTCTCGGAGCGGAAGCAGCGTTGCTTGCCTTGGATGATGTCGGCCTGACTATTCGTGACATGCAGGCTCTGTACTGCGGCAACCTTTTGGAGGCCCATCTGATGGTGGGACAGCGCATTCTGCGCGAGATCGGTCAGACCGGAATCGCCGTTGTCAATACAGCCAACGCGTGCGCCACGGGAGCGACAGCGTTCCGTGAAGGACTGATTGCGATCAAAGCCGGCATGTATGATCTCGTATTGGTGGTCGGCGTTGAGCAGATGGGAAAGGGTCTCCTGGGGGGCGCGAAGCGTAGTGACGGATTTGTCGAGGAAGGGGTGCTCGGATCGAGCACAATGCCGTCCATGTTCGCGCAGGTGGGTATTGAACATTCGCGCAAGTACGGCACCAGCTTCGAACAGTTCGCCCGTGTCGCGGTCAAGAATCATCATCACTCGACCATGAATCCCAAGGCCATGAGCCGCCGCGAGACGCCGCTCGAGGAGGTGATGGCGGCCGAAATGATCTCTTATCCGAATACCAAATTGATGTGTTCCATCAATGTCGATGGAGCGGCAGCGGCGGTGATCGCGTCCGAATCGGCGACTAGGCGCCTTGGTTTGATGGATCGTGCGGTTCGCGTGCGGGCATCAGAACTCACATCGGGTCCCTACACTCCCCATGAATTCGCTCTTCCCGATTTCAATTTGGTCACACAGAATTGCGCTCGGTTGGCGTATGACGCCGCCGGCATGAGTATCGACGATGTCGATTTGATCGAACTGCATGACTGTTTCGCCACCGCTGAATTGGTGCACTACGAGAACCTAGGCCTGTGTGCCGCAGGCGAGGCAGGCCGGCTCATTGACAGCGGGGAAACAGCGCTCGGAGGCCGCATTCCCGTTAACGTCTCCGGCGGACTATTATCGAAGGGCCATCCTCTTGGCGCAACAGGGATTGCCAACCTGTATGAAATTGCGACTCATCTGCGCACGGCCGCTGAACGGCGCCAAGTCGAGGGAGCCCGTATCGGAATGACTCATGTGGTCGGCGGCACTCCTGATCGAGGATCCGCCTGCGTCATACATATACTCGAAAAGGCGTGACAGAGATATCTACCCTAAGGATGCCAAGTCATCCCGAAAAAGATCGCAATCGCCGGCTGTTTCGGGCGCGGGAAGTTACAGATCGCGCAAAGCCCACGGGAGCGAGAGCAAGATACCTCATGGGATCGGTAGAGAGGCCGAATGCGAGCATCACACGATAGGGCCGGTCAACGAGGCTCGCTGTGATAGCTCTATCCAATTGCCGTCGGGATCCCGCACCAACGCGTAGCGCGCGACGGTCCCCAGTGTTTTAGGAGGGCGACCCATCCGCCCTCCCCGCGCGAGCACGGCGTCGTAAACGGCGTTTGCTTCGAATATTTGCATCGTGATATACCGCCAGCCCAGTCCATCTACAGGAGGATCCAATGTCGCATCCGGATCCTCTGTCAACAACAGACGACTGTCACCCACTGAGACACGACATCCCGCTGCATCATCAGATACCGGCAGTCCCAGCACGAAGTCAAAGAAATATCTAGTCGCGGCCAGATTGCGTACGCGCGTGCGGACGCCGATTTGATGGATACCAAAAGCCCCTGGGGGCACCAGAAGGACTCGGTTTCCTTCGGGATCAGTTAACGCCGAGGGTTCCGTCAAGCCAGGCCGGGCGATGATTAGCTCTCGAAACCCGGCGACCGGTTCGCGCGACAGAGTCACCGACTGATGATTGATCTTTATAACCGAGCCGGCGACCGAGTGGCGATGCTGTGTCAAACCCTCGCGAATAGGCAGCACTTCCTCGCAGAAGAGGCCCACCGAGTCGCGCCAGAATTCAAGCACTGCGTCAGCGCTGTTTGTCACAAGACAAACATCCAGCGCCGATTTTGCCAGGCGCAACTGATGGCCTCCCACGCTCAACCCGGCGCCGCTTCCATACGCCAGGCGTCTTTGCCGTCGAAGGCACCAGTCTTGGACAGCGCCTGTATCATCCTAAATTCCCCCGTGCGTGCCCGAGTCTGCTAGTTGCCCGAAGCCGAACGCTCGACTCTGCTGCGTGCCCGCAGGAATTGACGCAGATCGTCAAGAGCCGGAGCGCTAAGTTCCGCGAAGCGCGGCATGCCTCTGGCCAAAAGATCGCCTCCGTGAACGATGCCGACAAAAGCTTGGGGAGACTGAGGCACCGCCGATGCGCGTAAATCGGGCGCGTTGCCTTGGGCAACCACTCCGATCCCGTGGCATGGCAGACAGTGCATATCATAGATAATCGCGCCACGCGCCTCCGCGGCAGGATCCGGACTGAAGGTCGGATCGGGTGGATATGTAATCCTGAAAGGTGCCGCTTCTGGGATGGTTGCGGTACCGCCGATCTCGAATGTCAGCACACGCCGCGCTTGAGTCCGATAGTCGATGTGCATATCACCTAGGAGCGGCCCGAAGGATGCATTGCCCGTGCCATTGCCTGACAATACCGTGACGTATTGCCGTCCTCCAACGCTGTAGGTGATTGGAGGCGCCATCACCGGCGCCTGCGCGTTGAATCTCCATAGCAGTCTGCCGTCATCTGCCGCGTATGCATTAAACGTCCCATCGAGCTGGCCTTGAAAAACCAGGTTACCGCCGGTTGCCAGCACGCCACCGCTGATCACATTCGGCGTCGGCACACGCCACACGGCCTTTTGCGTTACCGGATTCCAGGCAAGTAATGAGCTCGAGCCGGAGGAGGCTCCGGCGCTGGCTGTGAGGTCGGCGTTGACACCAGGATTGATCGTTTGGCCTCCCATTGGCGTCCAATGCGCGAGATCGATGCCCTTGTCGCTGTAGGTTACGGCGGCATCGATGGTCGGAATATATACGAGACCCGTCTGCGCACTGTAGGCCATTGGTAGCCAACTATGCGCGCCCAAGGCACCGCCCGGCCACATCGTAAAGCTTTGACCGTCGGGATAGCGGGCTTCGGGATTCTCGACCGGGCGGCCGGTGTTCAAATCGATTCGGTTCGCCCAATTGACATGCACGATGGGCTCCGCCGACAGCAATTCTCCGTTGGTACGGTCGATGACGTAGAAGAATCCATTCTTGGGTGCCGACATCACCACCTTGCGCAGCCGGCCGCCGATATGGAGATCCGCGAGCTCCATATCCATCGCGGCGTTGTAATCCCAGCTCTCGCCGGGATTGTACTGATAGTGCCACTTATATTTACCGCTCCTCGCATCCAGCGCGACGATGGAGCAAATGAACAAATTATCACCGTGGCCTAGGCTGCGAATCTTGTGATTCCAAGGAAAACCATTGCCGGTACCGATCATTATGGTGTCGGTCTCGGCGTCATAGGTCATCGCATTCCAGACGCTCCCGCCGCCTCCGAACTTCCACCATTCGCCGGACCAAGTCTTGGCCGCCATGGCCATCGCGTCGTTCTCGAAGCCGTCGGCGGGGTTGCCGGGAACGGTGTAAAAGCGCCAGAGTTGCTTGCCAGTATCGGCATCGTAAGTAGTTACATAGCCCCTCATCGGGCCAATATCGGCGCCGCCATGGCCAATGATGACCTTGCCGTCGAACACACGCGGTGGACCCGTAATGTACCGTACATCATTTCTGTCGACGGTCAGAGCGCTCCATACCAGGTTGCCCGTATGCGCATTGATGGCGATCAAGCGCCCGTCCAAAGTACCTACAAATACCTTACCGTTCCAATAGGCGATCCCACGGCTTCCCCAACCCTGCCGCAATTTTTGGGCTGCCGCCTCGGCGACCTTCGGATCGTATACCCACAGCAATTTGCCCAACACCGCGTCAACCGCATGGGTGATGCTAAGTCCGCTGGAAAAGTAGATGACGCCGTCCACTTCGACCGGGCCCGTTACTGACAGCCCATTGCCCAAATCCAGGGACCATGCGAGCTTCAGTTTGTCGACACTTGTTGTATTAATCTCCGTCAACGGACTGTAATGCTGTTCGCCGTAAAGTCGCCCAAAGGCGGGCCAATTTCGCCCGTCAGTTGCGTCGAGAAATGGCTCGTCACGAGGTGCCGCCGTCGCATCAGACACTGCACCACCGTACGTAACAAGCGCCAGCAGAACGGCAGCGATCGGTCGCATTATGCGCATGTGCCACTCACTGTTCACTGCCATTTCATATTGCTACCGGGGCGCTTACATCAGAAGCGATACGATACTGTGATTCCGACGTTTCGCGGCAATCCTGCATCCTTGACATAGGCGTCACCCGCAAAATTGGCGTCCGTCCAATAATATTTGTTGGTGAGATTGCGTATCCAAAGCGTTGCGGTCACCCCACCGGTGGTCGCAATACCCGTGCGAGCGTCGAAGATCGCATATCCCGGAATATTGAAATTAGGCTCGGTCGATAGATCGTTCGATTGCTGACTTTGCGCGGAACCATCGACACCAACGAACGCATCGACACTGTCGCTTACGGGATGGCGATACTCGGCATCTAATACGCCGGAGACTTTCGGCGCGTAGGGGAATGAATGGCCGACATAGTTAATCGGATTGCCAAAACCGTCAAGAGCTAGCGAACCAGCATCGATTACCTCGGTTCGCAGGTACGTAATTGATGCGTGCAAACTCAAGCCTGGTATCGGTACATACGACGCCTCCGCGTCGAGACCGTAGGCTTTGGATTTCGGGAGATTAGATAGGATACTGACCGGACCCAAGAGTGGAACCGGTGAATCCGCAAATACCTGCTTATTCTTGTAGTCATAGTAAAAACCGGCAAGTGACGCATTCAGTCGTTTTGCGAAGGTGTACTTGACTCCCGTTTCGTACGAGGTTACCTCTTCCTGTTGAACCTTGACCAACTGGGAGGAGACAATCGAGGTTTGGAAAGGGTAAGCGCCGGCTTTGAAGCCTCGGCTCACCAGACCATAGAGCATCAGATCGTGAGTGACATGGAAGTCCAAACCCGCGCGCCATGACACATTGTGATCGGTGCTGGCAACGTTGTAGGCGAATGGCAGATACTCCGGCGGCGGACCGAGGGTGGAACATTGGCCCGCTACATAAGCACCCGTCGGCCCGAGGCCTGTCGCCGCGCGGAAAGCGTTCGCAAGCCCCGCAAAGAATCCCACTTCAAGCGGTGTCGACGCCGGCAGGCAATCCCGATCGGTCTGATGATCCACCGTGTAGCGTGCCCCGGCCAAAAGCGTGATCTTCTCGGTAGCCTCCCACTGCATATTGGCGAACGCGGCGCTGGTGTGGCTTGTGAATATACCGTTCGGGTTTAAGAAGAAGCCGGGAGGAAGGATCGAGAAGTGTTTGAATTCATAGGGTTCATACTCGTCAACTTTGCTGTTGGAGTAGTTGCCGCCCGCGATAAAATGCAGACCCAGGTCACTGAGATTACCCGTCGCGCGAATTTCTTCGCCGTAGGTCTCAACCGTGCCGTTATGACCGGCGGTAATGATATCAATTCTCGTACCATCGTAGGGGCGAGTTATCGAGGTGCTTTCGCGCGCATAGTTGGTTAAGGATGTGAGCATCACGGGGCTCGACACTTGATAGTCAACCCTGATTACCCCCTGGTAGAAGGCCGTGTGCTGTGAACCCGGATACGGAAAGTCAACGGCTCGATCGCTGTGCGGCGGCAGCGGATAGGTCTCAACACTCCCGTAGACGGGATCTACGTAGGCGCTTCCCGGGCCGCCCGACGGTGCAGCTTTCGACAATTGCACCAACTGAGGGTCGGAATTGTCGTAGTAGGCGTTCTGGTTAACCGTCACCTTGAGATCATCCCTGGGATGCCAATCGAGTAATAGCCGCTCGGAGCCCTTATCGGCGGCGCCCGTCTTCAGTTGCGGACCCGGCGTGTAAGTCTCCTGCCAATTACCGCCCTGCGTCTCTGATACTGCCAGGCGTGCATTGAGTGTCGAGGTCACGGGACCGCTGACGAACCCCTCGATGAAGACGCGACTGAACCGGTCCAGGGACGTCGTGAAGCCCGCAGACAAGACATCTGTGGGCTTCGCCGCAATGAAATTGATCGAGCCGCCACTCGAATTATTGCCGAACAATGTCCCCTGCGGGCCTTTCAGGACTTCCACACGCTCGAGGTCCAAGGTTGTGCCACCCGTCATGACCAAATAGGGCAGCGGCGCCTCGTCCACATACACGCTGACGGTGGGCGATGCCGCAATTTGATTGGAGTTGAAGCCAAGACCACGAATGCTGAACTCCGGTAGATCGTCGTAGCTTTTCGAAACGTGAAAACCCGAGACCACACTGGGGAGCTGCGAAATGTCCGTCACACCAGCATTTTGCAGCTGCTGGCCGGTCACCGCTGCCACGGTGACACCGACATCGGTCAGTCTTTCTTGGCGCTTCTGTGCTGTGACCACAATCTCGGCCAGTTCACCGGTTGTGGTCGGACTGGGCGAGTCGGCCAATCGCTCGTCAGATGCGCTCGCATGGGCACCAAACGTTGCAACCAAGACGAAGCATGCGTTCTGTAGACAAAGAGATGCCTTCGTCCCGTACCATTTTGACTCGGACACTACCTACCCCCAATAGCGCTCAGTGAAACCCTCGATGACGATCATCGGCGACAGCGATCATCATTGTCAATATAATATAAGTATTGCACCTAGCGAATGATAGATATAGGATCTATTCCAGCCCCAAATAGGTACGACGCACAACGGTATCGATCCGATGAGCCCCAGCCTGCCCCTAGAGAGTCGAGATTCAGCAAGAATTGGATCGGCAATGGTTGAGAATCACATGCCGCTTGACGCGTTCCGCGCGGAAGTCCGTCGGTTTCTCGCCGATGCGATGACCCCTGATTTGCGCGCCGCGAGCGCCCGTCAGATTGGTCTGTATTCTGAGCCCTCAATCAGCCGCCAATGGCATCGCATCCTCTACGAGAAAGGATGGATTACCCCGACCTGGCCCATCAAACACGGCGGAATTGGCTGGTCGGAACTTCAGAAGTATATTTTCGACCAGGAATGCGCCCTGGCGCAGACACCCAACCTGCCGGCGGCCGGCCTTCTCATGTGTGGCCCGATTCTCATTGCGTACGGCTCACGGGAACAACAGAGCCGCTTCTTACCGCGTCTTCGATCGGGAGATGACTATTGGTGTCAGGGTTATTCGGAGCCGGGTGCAGGGTCGGACCTGGCCGCGCTCGCTTGCCGGGCGGTTAGAGACGGCGATTCCTACGTGATCGACGGAACCAAAATGTGGACCACGCATGCGCACCACGCCAACTGGATTTTTCAACTTGTTCGCACTGTCACCGGGTTAAAGCCCCAGCAAGGAATCAGTTTTCTTTTGGTGGACCTAGCATCGCCCGGTGTGACGATCAAGCCCATCATCAGTATGTCCGGTGAGCACGAAGTAAACCAAGTATTCTTTGATAAGGTTCGAGTACCGGTTGCCAATCGAATCGGTGAGGAAAATGCAGGTTGGGACATTGCGAAGCGGCTTCTGGAGTTCGAACGCAGCGGCGTCTATGGTCCTCGCACCCGTCGGATACTGACCCGCGTCGAGCATCTGGCGCGAATCGACGGCGATCGGTGGCATCAGCCGGACTTTCGGCGTCGGTTTGCGCAGGTGTCAATTGAGGCGGATACCCTGGAGTCGTGCGAACTTCGCATGCTGAGCGGACGTCCGTCGCTATCCGACAACGTTATACCGTCACTCCTGAAAATTGCCGGCACGGAAACCATGCAATCGGCGACCGAATTGGCCGTCCTAGTTGGGGGTCATCGTGCCGCATATGTGTGTGATTCGAATCCGCCCGATCCAATGGTCGGCGAAAGCGCCATTTCGATGGCGCGATACCTTAATGCACGGGCTGCCACAATTTACGGCGGATCCAGCGAGGTGCAGAGAAACATACTCGCAAAAACTGCTCTAGGCCTTTGATTGTGCCGGAATCGCATCGTCGGGCATCCCCGCGGGACCTTCCGAAGAATAACCCCGGGCCGGTTCGTGATCGACCATGGCTACCCGCAGACACTGACACACGATCTGGTCCCGCTGATTGAGCATACGATGTCGGAAAATGACAATCCCAGCGCCTGGACGCGAACGGCTCGCGCGCAGGTCTGTAACCTCACTTTCGGCACGCAGCGTATCGCCGACAAACACAGGATTGGGTGTTATCACTTTCTCGAAGCCGAGATTCGCTCGCATCGTGCCCAAAGTCGTATCGTTGCCCGACACGCTGACCAACAGCCCGAACGTGAAACAACTGGTGACCGGTGGGCGGCCAAGCGCGGTTTGGGCCTCCGCCTCGGCATCGTAGCCCAGAGACTGCCCATTGTGCGTCAGAGACGAAAACAAGAGGTTATCCGTCTCCGTTACAGTCCGGCGCAAACCGTGCTCCACCCGGTCGCCGATTGACCATTGGCCAAAATATCTGCCGGCCATCAATGATTCGCTGCGCCGCCGAAATGTACTGAGACTTTGCCGAAGTGGCCCTGCCTCTCCAGATAAGTCAGGGCACCCGATAGCTCCTCCAGCGCGTACGATCTGTCAACGATCGGACGGATTCTATGATGCGCGATAGCGCGAACCATTGCTTCGGCGCTCTCACGACTACCGGATATGATACCGTCGAGGTGTGCCTCCTTGACCATCAGAGGCAGCACCGGGATACTGGCCGTGATGCCGGCTAAGACCCCGACCTGTGAAACATGACCGCCGCTAGTCAATGCCGTGATGGACTGTTCGAGTGCGCCCGGTCCTACGACGTCGACGACAAGGTCGACACCGCGACCACCTGTTGCTCCTAGAATCGCCTCGCCCCACGCTGGCGTTTCGCGATAGTTAAGCGTGTGATGAGCGCCTAATGCGCGCGCACGCTCCAGTTTTTCATTGCTGGAGGAGATGAGGTAGGTCTCTGCGCCAGCCGCCAAGGCGAACTGCAGTGCGAACAGGGATACGCCGCCGGTGCCTTGAATGAGCACCATGTCGCCGGGATTTAGCGATACGTTTCTGGTAACCGACGACCACGCGGTCACAGCGGCACAGGGCAGCGTAGATGATTCAGCGTCCGTTAAAAAGCCGGGCACCTTGAACAGCTCTTCGGCGCTCAGCACGAGATATTCGGCAGCGACGCCGTCAGTACCCGCCCCCCGGTCGCGCGCAAACTTGCCGGGGGCGATGCCACCGCTAATCCAATCCGGGTAGTATGTGGCGCAAACGCGATCACCCACAGCGACGCGTGTAACGCCTTCTCCCACCTCTATGACTTCGCCCACCGCATCAGACAATGGAATGCGTGGGTAGACGATCGGTAAAAAGCCCTTTGCGATCAAAACGTCGCGATAGTTGATTGACGCTGCTTTCACCTTAAGTTTCACGTCACCTCGTGCTACTTTGACAGCGGGACGCTCGGCGACTCTCATCGCCTCGAAGCCTTGGCCGGTAAGTTCAACAGCTCTCATGACTAGTCCTTGTGGAATTTCAATGAATCACGGCACTCGAAGCTCTAGCGGGGCGTCCGCAGAGTGCTCCCAGATTTGAATCATGTTCCCTTCCTTATCATAGAAAATAAAAGTCTTGCCCATGGTGGCGCACGGCCACACATACTCTGTCTGCGTTTTGTACCCTGCCGCGCGAACCTTGGCGAAGAACTCGTCGATGCCCTCGAGCACGAGGCCCAATTCATGAATGCCGGTGTAGCCGTAAAGGAGCTTGTCCCGCGGTGTCAGTTCCACCGATGGAACATGCGGCTGCAACAATTCAATCATGGCGCGACCCTTGGAGATCAACACCGCCACCGTCGCCGTGGCACCTTTTATCTTGTACAGATCCTCGAGCAGCTGCCGCGGCGCCATGACCGTGGGGGCGAAGTCTTCTCCATCGGGGATGGTCAGTTTCGCCTTGAGCTCGAAATCCATGATGTCGCGCCAAAATCGAATGGCCTCATCGATGTCCGCTGTAACGATGCACATGTGGTGAAAACGCATTCTTGACCTCCCGTCACGTCTGTTGGCATCGCTGCTAGATTTTCGTATCCAGGTCCTAGAATGACAATGTCATTGCTTATTTGCAATACTCATTCTATATAATACTCACATAATATCCTTACCGTGGCCTCTGGCATGGGGTCAGGCCTGGATAGGCGATCGACAAAACGAACCCAGATGGCACCGGAGATTGCTATTAGTAACCCTGTGAGGACCGACGAGCCGCAGAACCTTCAGGGAGCATTCAAAGCGGCGATGCGTCGATTCGCGGCCACCGTCACCATTATCACCGTGGCGGACGGCGACGTAAGGTCAGGTATGACTGCTACGGCGGTGTCTTCCCTCAGCACGGATCCGCCGGCGATTCTCGCCTGTGTCAATCGGGGGGCGAGCATTCATTCCAATATGCGGCTGGGTACACCATTCTGCGTCAATCTATTGTCTGCCGACCACGGTCCGTTGTCATCGGCGTTTGGAGGGAAAGTATCGCCCGCGGATCGGTTCTCGATCGGAGATTGGCTCATCGATGATGAGGGGCGTCCCTACTTGATCGATGGCCAGGCGAATCTCTTTTGCATCGTCGACGCGACACTCGACTACGGTACGCACACCATCTTCATCGGCAAAGTTCACGCCGTTCGCTTGCATGGCGCCGTTCGACCGCTGATTTATGGCGATGGAAAATTCATCGACGCCGGTTTTCCGCTCTAGGTGGGCAGGTGTTCGTTCATCAGATATGCACAACTATCTTGCCGATGGCTTTACGTGCTGCAAGGCAAGCGATGGCCTCCGGGGCACGCTCCAGCGGGACCTGCTCGGAAATGCGGGGCTTGATACGCCCCTCTTGTAACCAATTTAACAGGCGCGCAACGGACGCACGATTGCTTGCCGGCTCGCGCAATGCGTGCGCGCCGTAAAACACGCCTGCGATATCGCAACTCTTGAGCAGGGGCAAATTCAGCGGCAGGCGCGGCAGCCCGGCAGGAAATCCCAGCACAAGATAGCGGCCGAGCCACCCGATTGCCCTCAAGGCAGGCTCGCTGTAGTCCCCGCCCACCGGATCGAAGATTACTTGGGCACCCTTCTCCCCTACAGCCTCCTTGAAAAGGGAAGCGAGGGACCGAGCGCCAGCCTCGTCGAAAGGACCTGAGGGATATATTATGGCAGCGCTCGCCCCGGCCTCTCGAGCAAGCGTCGCCTTTTGTTCGTTCGACACGGCGGCTATGACGCGAGCACCCAGGAGCGCGCCGAGTTCGACCGCCGCAATACCCAAGCCACCCGCCGCCCCGAGAACGAGGAGAGTGTCCCCGGCCGCTAAATGACCACGGTCTGTCAATGCGTGAAGTGCAGTCGCATAGGTTAGGAGCAAACATGCGCCGTCTATTGCACGACAGGCATCCGGCAGTCGGTGAAGACGCGAGGCTTCGATCACGACCTGCTCAGCCAGCCCGCCATAACCGATAACTGCGATCGCGCGATCTCCCGACTTCCATTCGGTGACATCCTCTGCCACCGCTTCGACCACGCCCGCCACTTCGCCGCCCGGAGCGAACGGACGACTCGGCCTCATCTGGTATCGATCCTCGATGATGAGCACATCGGGATAGTTGATTGCACATGCCTCGACACGCAAACGCACCGCCCCCGCCCGCATCTCGGGAACGGCGATCTCTTGCAGCACCAGAGTGTCTGGACCGCCGGGCCTGATCGATAGTAATGCTCTCATATCGCGACGTGCGCAGCCTGTAGATTTACGCCGATAAACCTCCGTCGACGGCCAGATCGATGCCGGTCACGAATTTCGCTTCATCCGATGCGAGAAAGACGCACCCATACGCAATCTCCTCCGGCTGCCCCCAGCGGCCCATCGGGCCCAGATTGGCGGATGCAATACTCTGCGCCACCATGTCTCGCGTCGATGCCGGCGTCTCTATCAACCCCGGGTGGACCACGTTCACGCGGATACCCTCAGCAGCGTGAGCGAGTGCGGTCGACTTGGTGAGCTGACGTATGGCGCCCTTGGTCGCATGATAGACAGCGTAGCTCGGCGAGGCGCGCAGTGCGAACAGTGAGCCAATGTTGATGATCGAACCGCCGGCGCGAGCTCGCATATGGGGAATGACATACTTCATGGTCAGGAAGGTGCTCCGCACGTTGACGCCAATCATGAGTTCCCACTCCTCGATGCTGCTCTGCTCGGCCGTCTTGCCAATGCCGACGCCGGCGTTGTTCACCAGGATGTCGATACCGCCGAATGACACGACCGTTGTCTCGATCATGGCGCGAATGTCGGCTTCCTTGCTCACGTCCGTCCTGACAAACGACGCTATGCCGCCGCCAGCTCGAATCTCGGACTCTGCCGTGGCGCCAATCTGGTCGTCGATCTCTGCAACCACTACTCTGGCACCCTCGCGCGCGAAGACCCGGGAAATGCCGCCGCCGATGCCCGCGCCCCCGCCCGTAACAATTGCGACCTTGTCCTTGAGGCGGCCTAAGCCCCTCTCCGCCACCGTGCTTGGCATCGCTGAATCCTCGCTCCCTCAAGTCGAAAAATGCTGAGTAGCGCCCGCGCGTTCTACAGGCTCGGCCACTTGCTTCGCCATCCGGGCGGTGGCGGGATGATGTGGTCCGCCGCACCGTTGGCCTTGGCCATGTTATAGACCTCCATGCAACCAACTTTGGTCGATAAATCGGGACCGCCGTCCGCCGCCACTCCACAGAGTCCACCGAAGATCAACGAGAACTGAAGCACATGGTCTGGGCCAAGTTGGGCGCAGTGAGCGATGTTATCGCCTTCACCTAAATAGTCGCCCGCAGCGATATCACCATATTCATAATCAAACCCACCGGTCATGATATAGCCGTGCGCCTCACCGAGATGGTAGTGCGGTTCGACGGTAAGACCGCCTGGGACATCCAGAATCATCGTGAACATATCGTGATGCCAGAGAACCGACAGCAATTTGAACATCGAACCCTCATCGCTTCCGACCAGGTTGAACGGCGTCCAAGGCAGCAGCTCCACTCTTACAATGTTTGACCCATCGGGAAAGTAGCCGCTTTTGTTTTTTGGCAGCTTGAAGATCCCCTCTTTACTCTTTGCCACGACTGTCGTCACGTCTTACTCCTTAATGGGTGGTGATTCTGTTCATTGGCGGACACCGGTGCTATTGCATGGCGGGCCATTTCCGCGCTAGTCCGGAAGCAAACTCCGGCCGTTGTCGATGAAAACCTTACGAAACACCTCGGGACTATGCCCTTTCAGATGACTCACAAAACTGTTCATGGGATCTTTCCCGCCCTCGTGGTGCGGGAAATCACTCGCATAGCAAAACACGTCTTCAAAACCATATCGGCTGATATAGGTCCCTACCGGCTCGAAGTCGAAGCAGGCGACGCGCACATTGCGCCGAATGTAATCCGAAGGCTTCAATTTAAGCTTCGTGTGAGCCTGCCCGGACGGGAAAGGCGTGCTGCCGTAGAATCGATCCATGTTCTCGGCGAGTGGACCTACCCAGTGCCCGGTGAATTCCGCTGTGCCGAAGATCAGATTCGGATGGCGATCGAACACACCGCCCAGGACCATGGTTAGAATGTAATTCTGCACCTGCAGATGAATATTCGAGAGGGTCCATGGATCGAGGGAAAACTCGGCGCCCAACATCCACCCTTCAAAAGCAGGCGCCTTGCGCCATTCGAGCGTTGCGAGCAACTTCTCGCTGATGGAGATATGACCCAAGGCGGCGCAGTTTGCTGCCGCAAGCATGGACCAGACTGGATCCATTCTCGGGTGCGCCGGAGATACGCCGCCCGGCGGCTCATCCGTGGCCAACATGAACAGGCGCACGCCCGCATCGATCAACTTCCGCGCCTTCTGCGCCATGGCCTCCGGGGTCTCATCTATCAACAGCGCGGTGGGGCGCACACGGTCTTGCTCGCGCGACACCCGCCCGCACCAATCGTTGTAAATGTCCATCAGCCTATAGGCATAGCCCTTACGATCGCCGGTAATTGAACGGAACACCTTCGGGTCGTCCGCCTTGTTGTACAGGGCGTGTGCGTAGATGGGCGCAATGCCCGGATACATGATCTGTCGGTGGACGCCCATAAAGTCCATGACTTCAATCCGCCGCTTGATGTCAAAGGCACCCGGCGCCTTTTCCATCTTGACCTTCCATACGTTATGCGTATTGATCTCTGTATCGTCTGCCACAAGGTCCGGATTCTGAATGATCGCCACGCCTTCATTCCCAGCATTGAGCAAGGCGTCGGCGAGAGGCTTCACCTCATCGCCGTAGACATCTGCCCACCGTTTGATGGGCATTGCCTCATGTCCATCGGTGTCGTTAATTTTTCCGGCAAACGCCGCAATCGCCTCCGGGAGCACAAATTTCGCCGTATTAGGCTCAGCACGATTGAGCATGTTCCACCTCCGTCTGAAAGGCCCTTCAAAAACCAGTTTGCATTATAGCACAGATCGAATGACTATTGCTTGGTGACAATATCGGCGGTAAAGCCGCATCCACACGATGAACGGAATCTACGTCCGCCTGCAATTTCTCGCACTTTCTACGCCATGACTCAAGAACCATCTATTTGTCGTCGTACCATTGTTCGTCGGTGCGAAGACGTGTTGTTACAACCTTCTTGATCTTCCATTTACCGTGGATTTTCACGTAGTCCTCATGATAATGCCCCCAGCCCTCGAACCGGTTGGTGGGCATATACAGGATATCGTGCAAGCCCCAAATGCCCTTGGCGGTGGTGGGACTGGTCAAGGTGATTTCGGGATTTACCGCCGTGTGGCGCGTTTGAATCCCTTTCAATGCGACTGACCACAGCTCGACAACGTTCTGCACCCCAATTTGCTTCACACTCGTTGGATCATTTTTGGTAAACCGGGGGACCCCGTTCATTTCCGCCTCGTAGTCCTCGGTAAAAAGCTGTACCCACTCTTCCCATTGCTTGGTGTCGCCGAGTCGACAGTACTTACTTTTGAGCTGCTTGATTTCTTCGAGATCGGAAAGTTGCTCCAGGGTATACATTAGTGCGCTCCTTCGATTGGTCGCGGTTAAAGTTCCGGCTACTTCCAGAACGCGAAGAAGCGGGCCTCGAGACTTTCCCGGGGGATGGCATCGGGCTCAGCAATTGTGTTGTCAAAACCCGTGTGCAAGACACTTTGCGTGTCCCCAAAGCGCGTATCATTTCCCTTGAAGACGACTAATTCATCGGGTCGCATATTGGGGAAATAGTACCAACGGTCGTCGGGATCCGCTTTGCCGAGCCGTGTCTCAACCACGTTGTCGCCTGTTGCGTCAGCGGTGATGTAATTGTCCATGACAACATAGTTGCCGGGTTTGACGCTTATTCCATCCGTGAGCGCCAAGGGGTAGTCCTGAGGGGGCGGGGACAACGCGCGCCACGTCTGATAGAAGACGACCCGGCTATATTCTCCCGGCGTTACCCCCTCAGCTTCCTGGACCCAGCGTATGAAGTCGCGAAAGGATTTCTGCGTGAAGTCCATGTGCACGAAGCTCGCGGGCCGCGTAAATTCGTTTCCGCTCTCGCCCGGCGCCCTCTGGGATAAACGAAGCTGCATGTACTTACGGTAGGGTAGAACAAAATCCGCGCCCGAAATATCGCTTATCAGCTTTCCGACTTCCTTGTGATAGGGCCCGTCGATCTGTTCCGCGCTACGTAGATGTGTGACGCTGCTCTTATGGTCAAATAGCGCGAAGCCATAGGTTTCTAGGTCTAACTGTTCCCGAATGGGACGGGCATCTCTTATTTTTACCGTGGTTGCAACCAAGGGCCGGTAATTTTTTTCAGGCGTCACCACATATGCGCTGGCGCGAGGAACGTCGGCGCAGTAGTTGACCGTCGACACGACAAATGGAAGTTCCGATTCTACGGATCTACGCTTGGCAGTTGCTTCACTCGACATTTTACCTTCCCCCGATGATGTTGCTCCACGTACTGACCGCCCGCGTCGAATTCGGCTTGGGGATCCCGTCGCTCGTCAGGATGCGGCCCCAGGCGTCGAGACAGAGTGGTCCCGTCGATGTCTCGCGTTTCCCTTCTATATGTACTATATACATTTCTCTCATCGAATGAAACAGATAGCCATAACACGGGAAAGACTAGCAAATTCATAGACATCCGCGAGCTTCCTCAGAGTCACGATAACTAGCGCGGCGCCATCCGGAGCGCACCATCGAGCCGTATGGTCTCCCCATTGAGCATGGGGTTGCGAATAATGGCCTCGGCCAACATGGCGTATTCCGTAGGGTCGCCGAGACGACTGGGGTAAGGTGCTTGCTTACCGAGTTCCGATAGCGCCGGCTCGGGCATCCCCTTCAAGATTGGGGTAAGAAATAAGCCCGGCGCAATCGTCACAACGCGAATGGCGAGCTGGGCTAGGTCGCGTGCGATTGGCAAAGTCATTCCGACGATTCCACCCTTGGACGCCGCGTATGCGGCTTGACCTATTTGCCCCTCGAAGGCGGCGATACTAGATGTATTGACAATCACGCCCCGCTCCTCGCCCAGGAGATCGACTTTATGCAGGCGGGCGGCGAACTTTGAAACTACATTGAACGTTCCGACTAGATTGACCTCGATGACTCGGCGAAACTCTCCAAGCGGGAAGAACTCCCCCGATCGATTGACGGTTCGAATCGACTTCCCGATGCCGGCGCAGTTCACCAGTATGCGCGCGGAACCATGCGCGGCAATTGCGTTATCGAGGCCGTTCGACACTCCAGCTTCGTCCGTGACGTTGACGTTACAGTAGTGGCCGCCTATGGATCGCGCCACCTCATGTCCCAAATCGGGGTTCAGGTCGAATATGGTCACCTTCGAACCGAGTTCCGCCAAGCGGAGCGCCGTTGCCGCTCCCAGACCCGAAGCGCCGCCTGTTACGATCGCCGATACACCGTCGAAATTCATGCGTGCTCCCTAAGCGAAACGCCCGGAATCAACATGTCGGACTCTCGCAATACTCGGCAATCTTCAACTTTCCAAGCTGAGCGAGGTGCACCTCGTCCGGTCCATCGGCAAGTCGCAGGAAGCGATTGACGGCAAAGAAGGAAGCAAGAGGGGTATCATCGCTCACACCTAGTCCGCCGTGGATCTGGATCGCGCGATCCGCAACCGTTTGCGCCATCTTCGGCGCCACGCATTTTATCGCGGCGATCAGGTCTCTCGCCAATTTATTGCCGACTCGGTCCATCGCGTCCGCCGCTTTGAGCGTCAACAATCGCGCCATCTCGATTTCGTAATACGAGCGCGCAACATCCTGCCGCACACTCCCTTGAGAGGAGAGCTTCTTACCGAATGCCACCCGTTGGTCGGCGCGACGTGCCATCAGCTCCAGGGCGCGCTGCGCCTGACCAATGCTGCGCATGCAATGGTGAATACGCCCGGGCCCCAGCCTACCCTGCGCTATTTCAAAACCACGCCCTTCTCCAAGAATGAGATTGTCGGCAGGTACGCGGACATTCTCGAACAAGAGTTCCGCCTCTCCGGCCGGTGAATGGTGGCTGTTGAACACAGTTATTGCCCGAACGGTCGAAAGGCCGGGCGCGTCGCGCGGAACGATGATCGTCGAGTGTTGCAAATGCTTGGCCGCGTTGAAACTGGTCTTCCCCATGACCAATAGAACCTTGCAACGTGGATCCATAGCTCCCGAGATCCACCACTTGCGGCCATTGATCACGTAGTCACCGCCGTCACGCGTGATCGAAGTCTCGAGATTGGTCGCGTCTGAGGAGGCGACGTCCGGCTCGGTCATCGCATAAGATGAGCGAATGTGGCCCTCGAGCAGCGGTTCCAACCAACGCTTCTGCTGTGCCGGCGTGCCAAACTTTGCCAGAACTTCCATGTTGCCGGTGTCTGGTGCGCTGCAGTTAAACATTTCAGATGCCCATCGGACTCGTCCCATCAACTCCGCCAACGGCGCATATTCCAGATTGGTGAGCCCCGGACTATGCCTACCGTATTCACGCGGCAGAAAGAGATTCCACAATCCCTCGCTCTTGGCCTTGGACTTGATGGCCTCTCCGGGCTCCCAAGGAGCCCAGAGATTGGCCGGATCAGAAACGAACTGATGACGTTCCTTTTCCCGCGGATAAATCTCTGCGTCCATGAACGCGGCGAGCTTGGCGCTGAGTTCCTTAACTTTGTCAGAATGCTCAAAATTCATCCTCGCCTCCTGAAGAAACACTAGCCGATACGCTTGAGCGCACGCTCACAAAGTCGTACCGCGGCAGCATGAAGCCTAAGACCCGTTGCAATGGGGTCCAGCCCTGCTTGCGCACGGGCGAAGGTGCCCTCGAGGATGATCGCAAGCTTGAAACAAGCCATGACGTCGTACCATTCGATGGACGACAAATCTCGATCGGACTGACTGGCGTACCGATCGATCAATTCGGGAGCCGTGGGAAAGCCATCGAACGGTTCTACCTTGAGTACGCCGATGTCTATTTCCCCTGGACCGCGCCATGTCGCGAGGATCCAGCCTAGGTCGATCAACGGGTCGCCGATCGTTGCGAGCTCCCAGTCGACTATCGCCGCAATCTCCGGTCCATCAGGGCGATACATGACGTTACCGATGGAATAGTCCCCATGGATGATCCCAGGCTTCGATCCCACAGGCCGTCGTACGTCGAGATACTCGGCGATGACGCCGAGGCCCGGCAGACTCGCTGGCCCCGGCCAACCTTGGTAACGGCTGTACCCCTCCAGCTGGGATCGCCAGCGGGCGACTTGCCTTTCCAGATATTGCTGCGGCTTCCCAAAACCATCGAGACCCACTTCGCGATAGTCCACTTGTCCGATTGCCGCAGCTCCATCGACCAGCGCCAAACCCATCCGATGGCGAATTGCTGAATTGCCCGCATGAAGATCGGGCATGCCATTGATCGCACTGAATCCATTTACCGGCTGCATTAGATAAAACGCCACCCCAAGGATTGTCTCGTCGCCGCAAGCCGCCACCAGGCGCGGGTGGGGTATGTCTGTCTGAGCGATTGCGGCGAGAATTCGCGCCTCGCGGCGCATCGTCTCGTTGCTTTCCCTTCGCGCCGACACCGGCGGACGGCGCAATACATAATCGCGACCTCCTTTCGTCAACCGAAGTATTACGTTCTGACTGCCTCCGCCGAGGCGAACCACATCGGTGATGGGGCCCGTCGGCAGCTGCTGTTCATTCATCCAAGCCGTCAGTCGCGGAAGATCGATCAACTCGTGTATGGATTCGTGAATCATCAGGGCGAGGACCTAGAGAAGTCTGCCCCCGTCGACCAGCAACGTCTGACCGATCA
>WNFQ01000149.1_pt1 | contig 47720 bp, 32 predicted proteins | sample 5400171 | NCBI WGS metagenome assembly WNFQ01 (sample SAMN13153356, study PRJNA577476) | soil metagenome | isolation source: 20 cm soil under Madrone tree | place: USA:California | collected 2016-06-14
GCTGCAACTGACGGCGAAGGGGAGCACTCTCCAAGGTACTGTTCTCTTTCTAAGACTTGCGGGAACTCAAGTGCCGCCTCTTGCGTCATGTGATCCTCCCGTCCGAGAAATCTGTCGAGCGATGTTTCCAGGGCAGATGAACCTCACGCTGAGAGCGCAATGAAAAGGGCGCGTGCCAGTCATCTCGTGCGGAGCTTACGGGTACCGAAACGGGAATCGAATCCGGCGACTTCCCGAAATAAGGAACAGGTGAATCCTTCAATAGGAACGGGGGCAAAATCCTGATTTAGTCCCACGGGACATTCGGCCGGCGATGGCCCATACAAGTACGCCACGACGTAAAGGCTACGAGACACAACTCCGACACTAAGTACCACGCAGACACAAGCTTCAGGATTAAAAGAGCAGAAGGAGATACCCCCAAAATTCTCAAAAGCCACCGCAAGGTTCAATGCAATATAGGACTCAGGGAATTACCTGTGCAGCGATTACAGGTCTTTGCTGATTGACGACTCAATGTGCAGTGAGAAGCTCTTGATAGCTTAAAGGACCCGCTGTGGGCCCCTCTTCCCCGCGAGGCAATCAGCGATGGATGGTGCTAGGCATTTCAACGGCAGGATTGAGAAACGCCTTCCTACTTTAGTTCCCGTCTATCTCGCAAGCTTAGAAGAACCCCGCTCTCGGGAGCGAACACTTACGGAAAATGTCAGTCCCCACGGTGCGCGTGTCATCAGTCAGCGGTTCTGGCAGTCTGGCGAAGAGTCGCTTATTACGCCTTTAACGGGAGAATTTCGGCAAGTCGGAAGAGTGATTTATTGTTTGCCAACTGCGGGGGATCGCTTTTGCCTGGGGGTTAAATTCCCGGATCGCACGGTTAAATGGGGCGAGCATTCTTAGCGCAATTCCATTTCGCACAACGCGCGTTTCAACTCCTCGAAAAATGCACGGACGCGCGCCTAACGTCTCTTCCTTGGACGACCCACGCCTGAAAGCAGGTCCGATAAACTGACGTCGAATGCTGCCGCTATCTTCACTAAAGTCGCAAGATTTCGGTGTCCGCTTGCGCTGCTCTATCCAGCCGTACCCCACTCGATGAAGTCCCGCCTTGTGTGCGAAGTCTTCCTGTGAAATGCTACGTTCTTTTCGGAGTTGCTTTAGCCGTGCCGCCAACCGTGCAAGGATTTTGCTGCATCTCGCACAGTTTGGAGATAACATTGCGGGCAGTCTACAACCGCCTGTCTGTCCTACAGTCGGTTGAGTATTAAGCCCGTGTGGAACTGTTCATGAATGAACGCCTACCGCACTGGCGTTGGCCTGTTCGTCGAGTATTATGCCAAAATACACGTGGAAGATGTAACTAAGCAGGACATAATCAACTTTATAAGTGAGCTCCGGCCGTAGCCGTTGCCTAAGCGGCATAAGAACACTTAAATCCAGCCTTCGGTGGTAATTAGTTCACAGTACGCGTAGAGCCTTGTGTATCAAGGGTATGGCACGACCTATTTGGATATTCTTCGGAGACAGATTGCGACGGCAAAGCCGTAAACTTGGCGAGGCGCAGACGAGTATCTAAGAACAAGGCTTGTGGCCCCAGCCCCTTGGCCCTCGATCAACATCGAATCTGGTCCGGCTTGTGAATCAGCACCTGTCCCGCAGTTGAATCTAGCCCGGGGAGCCAAATCGTCTTACTTCAATTAGTTACCGACTGTTCTTCGTTCCCTCGTTTTGTTGTGGTTAAAATTGTTGGAAGAGCATAGAAAATCGCGTGAAATCCGAGCTTTGGTCCCCGTCGACAAATGCAATTTAACGTTGCATTGCTGTGAGATAGACTCCCCGTGCTGCCCAGGAATAGCAACTCTTTGCGATCAAACTGAGGTGATCAAATGAAGCAGCCGTTAGTTCTTAAGTCGTCGGCGGCGGCGATTCTTTTTCTGACACTTCTGGTGAGTTCTTTCAACTACGGTTATCTGAAGGCGAAGGACACAACATCCGCCTCACGTGGTTTGCGCGTCAGGGTTAGTCCTGCAACGGGTGACTATATTATCGGACAATCAGGCACGGCTGCGGATGTATTGACTGCGACTGTTGCTGCTAAGGTGGACGGTCTGTGGCTTCATGCGCGCGATTATCCGAAACATTCAGTCACCGAGTCTGTCGCAAACGATGATTTGGGAACGGCTCATGAATGGACGATAAGGCACTCAGGGTTGGCAGACGCGCCGGAGTTGATTTGCACACTGCATTCTTATCAGGACAGGCCATTGGGGGACATTCGGGTTCAAGTGTTCAACGGTTCTGGGAAAACCATTCATATCCAGGCCATTCGTCCGATAGAAGCCACGCAAAGCAAGATCCTCGACTTAAGTGGCCCGGTCTCTTCAGACCGGGTTCTCTCGGACAGTTTCAGCGAAGATCGTCCTGCGATGAAAATTCACGACCTGGGAGACGCCGAAGGAATGCATCGCGGAGTCGGCAGCCAGCTTCTGTACAACCGGCAGAGTCACCTTAGTTTCTTCGTCGGCGCGCTCACTTCCAATCGTTTTCTAACCGTGGCCCGTCTTCACGTTGGCGGATCGTTGAGGGCTCCGCAAATCCAGGCATTCGAAGTTGACTCCACCGGCACAACCGAACTGACCAAAGAGAATTCCCTGAAGCAAGCGCCCGCCGAAGATCAAATTGAATTGAGTCTTCCCGTCGCACCAGACGCAGATTTGGATTCCGAGAGACTGCTCTTCGGCGTGGGCGACGACTACCACGCCCTACTGGAAACCTACGGATCGCTGATTCGCGTGCTTCATCACGCGCGGACTTCGTCTCCCCAGCTGATGGGCTGGTGGAGTTGGACCGCCTATTATTTCGGGCTCAACGAAGGGACGGCATTAACAAACGCAAATTGGCTGGCTCAACATTTGAAGCCGCTGGGGTACCGCTTCTTCCACATTGATGAAGGGTATCAGTACGCTCGAGGCGAGTACACTACGCCGGATTCTACACTGTTCCCGAACGGCATGGCTGAGCTGGAACGAAAGATTCGCGACGAAGGTCTGATTCCTGGAATATGGACCGCGCCATTCCAGGTTGCGGATCGGTCTTGGGTTTACCAGAATCACCGCGACTGGCTAGTGCGCAACCCAAAAGGTGAGCCAATCCGCGTTGGGCAAGTCCACGGCGCGGACCGGTTATTTGCGATCGATACGACGAATCCCGAGGCTCAAGAGTATTTGCGCAGGACTTACTCGACGCTGGTAAACGAATGGAATATCGGGTATATCAAGCTGGATTTCATGGAAGATACAGCGGTCGAAGGTTTCTTTTACCGCCCCAATACTACCGCGCTCGAAGCTCAAAAAATTGGTTTACGAATCATCCGGGAAGTCGTCGGAGAGCAAGTGCTCCTGGACAAAGACGGAAGCCCAATGCTCAATGCTGTCGGCATCGTTGACACCGGGCGCATTTCTCTGGACACCGGCCACACTTTCGAGGCAACAAGGGATGCCGCTCCTGGAATTGCGGCAAGATACTACATGAACCGTAATTTCTTTGTGAGCGATCCCGACGCTTTTTGCGTTTCCACGCAGACTTTGACGGATCAGCCTTGGCATGGGGGCAAAGTTCCCCTCAGTCTTGACGAAGCCAAGGCTTCCATCGCACTTTCCGCGGTTTCAGGAGGAATGTACGAAATCGGTGACGACCTGCCTGCTCTCGGTGCAGATCCAGAGCGTCTGGCCCTGGTTCAGAATCAGGACTTGCTCGAGATGATCAAATTAGGCCGATCCTCTAAGCCTCTCGACCTCATGAGTTATTCGCCCGAGGATTATCAGCCAAGTATTTTTTGGATGGAGGAAGATCACCGCCAAGGCATGCTAACTGTCTTCAATTGGACGGACCAACGTCATTCGCGTTCCATCGAGTTCTCCAGTCTTGGCCTACCGGCCTCAAACCAACGCGAAATCTCAGATGTGTTCGATGGCAGAGCCATAGCGACTCCGAATCTGAGCTTCCTAGTTTTGGACCTGCCTCCACATTCGGCTCGTGTACTCAAGATCGTAAACAAAGGTGTTCCCGCGAAGCCACCGATTATCAAGGTTGAGCATCTACCAAGCTTGAAGACTGGAGCGGCCGCGACCTTTCGTGCCCAGCCGGCAACCTCCGACGACGTCGTAGTTACCTATCGGTGGAGTCTCGGGGACGGTGTCACTCTGGAGGGCCAAGAAGTTTCTCACGCCTATACAAAACCGGGCGCCTACCAGGTGGGGGTAACTGCAATCGGCTTGACGGGACTCTCGACGGAAGAGACCTTCCGCCTTACGGCATCAGGTCCAGTATCGACTATGTTTGTCCCTGCAGAAAAGAGACGTTATCAGCCGCCTAAATAAACCGTAGTGGCATTCCCGGAAGGGTCGACGCAACGTTTCACGCTTGCGCTGCAGGGCTATGCCCCTGATGGGTGGTCGAGAATCGCTTCGGCCTTTGGATCCCAATACATCTTCTTCCCGGACCAATAGGCGCGCGCGGCCATCATACAGGCTACTGAGTGTGAGAATCCGTTGTGGACGGTAGCGTTCGGCTGCGTCCGGCCGCGCAGACAATCCAGCCAGTTGATCATGTGCGAGGGGTCCTCGTCCCCTATTCCCATAGGCGGAAGCGTTTTGTCACCGGGCAGCAGGATGTCTTTGACGGCACGCTGTCTGTCAACATTGGTGTCGTCTTCATGATTTCCCTTCTCTTCCACCATCTGCCAGCGCGGGCTGCCCTCGCCCCCGTGATTGATCATTGTGGCTTTCTTTCCCATAATCCGCGTGAAACTGGGCACATCGTTTCCGAAGCTCGTCGCATAGCTGACCAAGAAACCCTTCGGATAGGTGAAGAGCGCATGGAAGGTATCGGGATTCTCACGGCCGTCAGGCCAGGCAAAAATGCCGCCGTTTGTGACGACCGACTCGGGAAAGCTCTCGTCCATGAAGTAGTGGCAAAGGTCAATGCCGTGGCTCATCCATTGGTCAGAAATGCCGCTCGAAAACTCCTTGTAGAGGCGAAATTCGAAATAAACCTGGGGATCGAACGGCCGATTGGCTTTGTTCATCAGCCAGGCGCGCCAGTCCGTATCCTGTTCGTGAATCATCTTCACTTCGGGGCGCCCACGCCAGCGGGGTCCGTGATAGTTCCACTCAATTTCATATTTGCTGACTTCGCCAAGAACACCGGAACGAATCAGGTCGCGCACGGCAATTTGATACGGTTCGCTGCGGTGTTGAGTGCCAATCTGAACGATAAGGTTCCGGGAAACGACGGCATCACGCGCCGCTTTGACATCTTCGAGAACATTGCCCATGGGCTTCTCGCAGTAGGCATCCTTGCCAGCTTCGGCGGTCATTTTCAGGAGTGGTGAGTGGGAGTGCTCGGGCGTGGAAATCATCACCCCGTCCACGTCCTTGAGCGCCAGCAGCGCCTGCGGATGCTGGAGTCCCCTGGGCGCTTTGCCGAAGTACTTTTGGTTGGCCGCGACCGCTTGCTCGAGATTGTGACTCCACAAGTCGCAGACCGCCGTCACTTCCACTTTTTTTGTATCTTTGAGCAACGCTACTATGCCGTCGAGCTCCCTGCCGCGATTGCCGATACCGATGTGCCCCAGCGAGATTCGGTCGTTAGCTCCAGCAATGCGCGAATATGACAGCGCCGTGGTGCCCAGTGTTGCCCCTCCGGCGGCTACAACCGCACCTTTCTGCAAGAACTCTCTTCGGTTGATTTTGCTGTCTGACGTGCTCATAGGATTCTCCTCGGAATTGAAGTTATTGGGAGCCATCTCTCGAAGTGGAGCTCTGCGCCTTTTGACTTCGACAATGGGCGCACTTTGATAACGTGCACCGGCCGCAGTCTCGTCGTAAAGACCAATCTCTTCCAATGGGTGATTCTACCGCTGTTTGCTATGCCATCCGAATACAATCAAGTGGTGTTTGGCAATGTACCGAACGGCGCGGCAGCGCAAAAGCGACAGACCAACTGTTCGGGCCAGTCCATTGTCAAATCGATTGCGACAGCCAAGGGCTGTGATATAAAAAGCCTTTCCATGAACATGTTACAAGCACCTGCATGTTTGCCAGCACGGAGGAAAATCACAGCGTGATTGTTAGAGTGTTTGAAGATAAGCATTCTCTCAGCCAAGCCGCCGGCGAACAAGCATCCGCTGCCGTGCGCCGTGCCATCCTCGATCGCGGTTGCGCCCGAATCATCGTCGCAACGGGAGCGTCCCAGTTGGATTTTCTTGACGCGCTGACCAACGCGAAAAACATCGACTGGCAGAGAGTCGAGATGTTTCACCTCGATGAGTACGTCGGGTTGCCGATCACTCATCCGGCCAGCTTTCGCAAGTATCTTCTGGAGCGCTTGATTGATAAGGTGGGAATCACCCGGTATCACTTGCTTGACGGCAACGGTGATCCCGCCGAGGTTGTCCGCCACGTTGGCGAATCCCTGCGATCAGCCCCCGTGGATATTGCATTTGTTGGTATTGGAGAAAACGGCCATCTGGCGTTCAACGATCCTCCGGCGGATTTCCAAACAGAAGAATCTTATCTCGTCGTCACTCTCGATGAAGCCTGCCGCCGCCAGCAAGTGGGCGAGGCCTGGTTCGCAGATATTTCGGAAGTTCCCCGCCAGGCCATTTCCATGTCAGCGCGCCAAATTCTCAAGTCGAAAGAAATCATTGCCGTCGTTCCGGATTCGCGGAAAGCCCAAGCGGTTAAGCTCTGCTTCGAAGGGGAGATCAGTCCGATGGCCCCAGCTTCCATTTTGCGCGCCCATCTGGCTGCAACGCTTTATCTAGATAAAGAATCCGCCAGTCTGCTGAGCGCGACAACGCTTGCGGCGTTTGCTGCCACCGGATAAAACGTGCCTCCTCTGATTTTCATTAGCGCTTTTGGAATAACGGGAGCTGCGGGATTCTCATGTCGGTAGACGGACAGAAGAATTCGCCTCAGCAACCCTCCATCCCTTCCTTACGCTGGTGGATTGGCGGGATTCTGTTTGCCTCCACGGTGATCAACTACATCGATCGCCAGACACTTTCCATTCTGGCCCCCTACCTGAAGCAGGACTACCACTGGACAAACGTTGACTACGCCAATATCGTCATCGCTTTTCGCATCGCCTACGCAATCGGACAGGGTGTGTGCGGACGGCTGATAGACCGCGTCGGCACGCGGCGCGGACTGACCATCAGCGTGACATGGTATTCGATCGTTTCCCTTATGACTTCGCTCGCGAATGGCTTTTCGAGCTTTGCTTTGTTTCGTTTTCTGCTCGGCGCAGGCGAGTCCGCTAACTGGCCCGGCGCGAGCAAAGCCGTTTTCGAATGGTTTCCAAAGCGGGAGCGCGGACTGGCGGCCGCGTTTTACGACAGTGGCTCATCCGTCGGGGGTGCCATTGCGCCTTTCCTGATTCTGCCGGTGTACCTTCGCTGGGGATGGCGCGTCGCTTTTATCATTCCGGGCCTACTCGGATTTGTGTGGTTGATCGCCTGGCGACGGCTGTATTACCTGCCTGAGGATCACCCGCGCATCAGCGATGCAGAGCGCAGCATGATTCTTGCCGAGACCCAGGAAGTTCAAAGCGCCGGAAAACCACGGCTTCGATGGCGCGACCTTTTCAAACTGCCGCAGACGTGGGGAACCATCATCTCCAAAGGCCTTACCGATCCCGTCTGGTTCTTCGTTACGGATTGGTTTCCCATCTACCTGGTCGCAAAAGGGATTTCGCTCAAGAGCGGTTTGCTGGCTGTATGGGTTCCTTTTCTTGCGGCGGACCTGGGCAATTTCTTTGGCGGTGGCGTTTCCGGGTACTTGATTCGGCGAGGCTGGTCGCTCGGCGCGGCGCGAAAAGCGCTGGTTGTTTTTGGCGGCATCGGTGTATTGCTTCTCATCCCGACAATTTTCACAGTGAACCTGTATCTGATCACCATGCTTTTCGGGCTGGCCACGTTTTCCTACGCCTCTTTTTCGACAATCGCGAACGTGCTGCCTACCGACCTTTATAAAGGTGATTCCGTTGCGTCGGTGAGCGGCCTGAGTGGAACTGGGGCGGGAGTCGGCACTATCATCGCATTCGAGTTAATCGGACACCTTTCCGACGCGCGCCAGGCGACGGGGACTCATTCTTTCGATCCAATAGTGGTCGTCGCCGGACTTATTCCATTCGTTGGGATGATTCTGGTCTTGTTGCTCGTACGCAACACGCGTGCAACCGATCGCGGGTTAGTGCGGCGCATATAAACTGCTAGTCACGGCATGGCTTAGCTCACTACGCTTTCGCGTAGCGCTGGAGAAACAGCTCACGGTGCTGGCGATCGCGAAAAGCTTCAGTGCCGCCGGCGCGCGTCGTGGAGAGGCCGGCACTCGCATTGCCGTATTCCAGGCAGTCTTGAAGGCTACAGCCACGAATGAATTTGTGCAAGAAGCCTGCGTTGAAACTGTCGCCTGCGCCAACAGTATCGACGGGCTGAACGGGGAGCGAAGCAGCATGAAAGCACTCCTTTCCTTGTTTGGCCAGTACGCCCTGCGCACCACACTTGACGACAACCATGGGAACGAGGTTTGACAGTGCATCGAGTGCGCTATCAACGTCGCTGGTGCCGGCAACTTTGCAGGCTTCGCGCTCGTTCGGCAGAAATACGTCGACGTTTTTGAGCACGGCCTCAACGTCATCGGCCCAGCAATTCTCAGGGTCATCGTTGGTATCGAGTGATGTGGTAAGGCCAGCCTGCTTCATTTGGTAAAACAGTTCAGGCAGTCTCGGACGCAATGCGCGCAGCAGAAAAAAAGATGAAAGATGAAAGTGCCCCGCGTCCCGGAGATAGTCAAAGTCAACGTGCGTGTGGTCCAAATCAAAAGTCGTGCCCGGATAAGTCAAAATGTAACGTTTCGCGGCAAGAGGAAGGATTACAGTCACACCGGTATTCTTACTCGGAAGGCGCTTCACGCCGGAAACTTCAACGCCACTCTCCGACAAACGCTCCACACAAAACTTGCCAAGGGGGTCGCCGCCGATGCAAGAAGTGAAACCAACCCGGCTGCCGAGGAGAGAAATATTGTGGGCAAAAATTGCAGATGAGCTGCCGAGGGTCAGCGCGAAATCGTTGGCCAGGTGCTCTCTTTCAGGTTCAAGCGCCGGAGGAAGCCCGTACAAAATCAAATCGCAATTGAGTTCACCTAGGACGCTGATGTCAAAACGTTTCGCCAAGTGGTTTCCTTCCAGCTACAACTGCTCTATGTGAACGCCTTGCTCCATGCGCGAAACATCCTCCCGCGCAATGCGGCCGGGGAGTACAGCCACGCAGTTTGAAGGTCCGCAAGCAACCGCGAGAGCCAGGCTTCTTTCAAAGGAGCAATCAGTTGCCGCAGCAAAGGCTAACCCAGCAAGCGCTGCGTCACCGCACCCCACCGTAGATTTTGGCCGCAATGGATTGGTCCACGCGTGAATTGCCTTCCGATCATGCTTTCGAACGCCGACCATGCCGCGTTCGCCGAGGCTGACCGCGGCGGAGTTCGCGCCCAGATCCAGCAACTTGCGAGCAGCCTCGGCCGCGGAGATGGGGTCACGTATTACAATTTGCGTGACAAACTCCGCTTCCTCGCGATTGACTTTGACCAGGTCCGGTCCGGCACCCAGTGCCTTGGAGAGTGGTAAGCCACTGGAATCGACGAATGACAAACAGTTCGCTAATCGAGCCGAACTAATGAGCTCCGCACAGGCTTCGGTTGGAACGCCAGGAGGCAGACTTCCAGAGATAACCGCGATTTTCTTGTCCGCCACAAGCTGAAAAGCGCCCGCGCAGACTTGCTGAAACTCCGACCATTCGGACTGAGTAATCGTTCCGCCGGGCTCAAGGATCTCCGTAGCTTCTCCACCCATGTCCAAGATTTCCAGGTTAATGCGCGATGCCTGGCTAGTGGACACTGGCATTGTTGCTATCTCCAAAAGACGAAGTCCAGCAAGCAACTCGCTACCGGTGGCCCCGCCGGCGAAACCAATCCAGGTTGGAGTCGCGCCCAAGCCTTTGAGCGCCATGGCGACATGAACGGCTTTGCCTCCGGGCATTCGAACAACTTCTGAGACGCGGTTGACGCGGCCTGGAACAAATCCGTTTACGATAAGCCGTGTGTCGATCGCCGGATTCAAGCTCACGCAGAAGAATGAGTCTGCCCGCTGATTGGATTGGACGGCTGGTTTATTCATTGGCGGGATAGTTTTCCGACCATGGTGTGGCGGCCTTGAGACTTTCGTTGATGCTTCGGATATTTTGTACTCCCTGCGTTTCAAGCCATTTCTGAAGTGCATCCGCTCCTCCATGGACGAAGACGCTTACGCCATCCTTCCAGGTCGCGCGCCCACAAAGCACACCGCAGAAATGTACGCCCGCTTCCGAGGCCAGTTCGAGAGCCTCAGTGAACGCGCGATTGCTAACCCCAGCAGAGAGAAACAGGAACGGTTTGGCGGTGACCGCAGCTGCATTTCGAAAAAGTTCCAGAGCCTCGGCACGAGTATGTACGACTGGGCCCGATGAAGTCGAAGAGCTTTCGACATAGGCCATGGTCACAGGCACGCCAACTTTCAAGACATCCACGCCATAGTGAGGTCTTGAGAATTCCTGCATTGCACTGGCGAGTATGCCGGGTTTGCAGCGCGCAAATTGAGGACCTTTTTCATCCAACCCGTCCTGGTACGGAACAATTTCCAGGAAAAACGGAACGTCACAACCAGCACATTCCGAGCCAACCTGTTCGACCCAAACACGTTTACGCTCCTGTATTTCGCGTGCGTCGGACAAGGCATAGTACAGCAGAACCTTTACGCACTGAGCGCCGGCATCGACTAACCTACGTACGGACCAATCTTCAAGAAGTCGAGGAAGGCGAGAAGGAACTTTATGGTCGTAACCGCTCACTTCGTAGGCCATCAACAAGCCTGAAGATGGAGCACGCCGCTTTGCAGCGTTCAAACCGTACTCGGGCTCGAGCAAGACGGCGCTGGCATGCGGGGAAAGCACATGAACGACGATAGATTTGAACTCCTCAAGGTGCTCACGTGGAACCAAATTCTTTTCGATTTTCAATTCGGAGGAGAACAAGCTGCGCAACGCGTCGCGCTGGTCTATCGCAAGAGCGCCAATGACGCAGCGAGAATCCGACACGGCTTCGAGCCTCCTGCGCTTGCCGGGCGACAGCCTCACGATATTCTCCTTAACAGTGAACTGCGTTGAATGTTTGAGTTCACGGCGAAACGCTGTATATATGCACCTTATTTGATCAAGTCGCAGCGCCGCAGTACTAAGAATCTACACCGAATGGCATGACTCAAGAAAAAAGGGCGAACGCAGTGTCCGCCCTCTTCGATATCAGTTCCGGCCGTTAGACTAGAACGTAATCCGCAGCCGCAGCCGAATCGTGCGGCGACTGTCGATGCCCTCCTGTGAGAAAGTCTGGCGTGGATTTGCGAAATCCGGGTTAGGTACAATCGGATCGACAGTTGAGGGCCGCAGTCGCAATGTGACCGGATCTACCTCGACGCTGAAGCTGCCGAGGTTGGAGAAGGTGTCTCCGCCATCGTGATTCGGCGCTCGCAGCGGGTGGTTGAAAGCGTTGTTAAAGTCTGCCCCAAGCGTGGCGTTGACTCGCTCGCCGAATCTAAAGTCTTTGTGCAGACCGAAATTCACTCCCCAGGCACCGGGCCCCCACAACAGGTTTCGTTTGGCGACCTGCGGATTATCAAACACGTCGGCGCCCATCGGAGGGAGTCCAAATGCCGCGGGATCGTAGAGCTGGTCTCCAACATGCTTCTTGTAGTTTCCCACGACGACGGGCCTGTAGCCTCCCTCAAAGTCCCCGACAGCGTCCACGGAGCTTGTGGCGATATTTCCTGGACCGATATAGTGGTCGCTATTGAAACAGTTATCGCAGGTCCAGTACGGCGTGAATCCGGTGCCGCTCTTGGCAAACATCTGAAAAGTTGTCTGCCAACCGCCGATCACAGTGTCGGCCCACCTTGAAAGAGAGCTGCCGACCTTTCTGCCCCGCCCGATCGGCAGGTCGTATACTCCGTAGAGAACGAACCGATGGCGAGATACCCACCCATCTTGGCCGTAATCGTGTTCGGGATTGAACGGATTGTAGGCCACGCCGCCAAGACTGGACTCGCCAACATCCAAGCCAGTAGATTTTTGGTCCAGATAAGTGTAAGACGCATTAAACATCAATCCACTGCCGTAGCGACGCGCAAGCTGAGTCTGGAAGGCGTTCGCCTGGCTGTGGCCAAAGTTTCCAAAGCTCAGCAAGAAGTCTCCCAGCGCGGGATAGGGAAGTGCTGCAGTTTGCGCTGGCGTTGGTTCGCAGTCTCCAGCATCAGTATCGCAAGGGGTCACTCCGTCGCCCGTGGTGGTATTCCAACCAACATCACTGGGTCTGAGTTCATTCAGGTCTGTGCCCGCAATTAGCCCATGCGCAGTGGTGCCGAGGTAAGAAAAACGTACGGAACTCTTTAGCCCGAGCTCACGTTCGTAGGTCGCATTGTATTGTTGAATGAGAGGTTGGTGAAGTCCAACGGGCACGGCATTGAATGAAAGAAGGCCAGCCAGGTTATTAACGTCTCCCCCAGTCATGGGGGTCGGCCAAGGCTGCAGCTGCTGCGGGTTTATGCCCAGATTCGACTTTGTAAGCGCCTGATTGAAGGCGTTGGTTGAAAGCGGGTCCCGAATCCCCTGGGCCGCCGCAGTCGGGAAGTAAATCCCGTATCCACCGCGCACAACGGATTTCTTCCCCAGACCTAGGACAACGCCGATGCGGGGCGCAACATTATTCTTATCGGTCCGTACCAGACCTCGGCCGATGCCAAGTCCTGACTGGGCGGCAGTGACCACTGGCAACGTGGTAGCTATTCGAGGATCCAGAAATTGAGTAGTCTTATCCGAGGCAATAATAAAACGCCCAGTGTTGTTGCCGAAGGTTGGATCGAAATTGAGCATGATGTCGTTCTTGTCGACAAATGGCGAAACCAGCTCATAGCGGACGCCGAGATTGACAGTCAACCTCGGCGTGACCTTCCAATCGTCCTGGAAGAAGTAACCTTGCTCCCAGTTGTGTACGTCCATGGGGGGCCGGGGCTGCGCGATGAAAGTGACTCTAGTGGGCGCCAGCCCGAGTAGAAAGTGAGCGAACGGGTTGGTTACCGCCCCGCTGGATCTATACGTCATCGTTCCCCGCGGATTCCCGCGGGCGGCCGCGAACCCATCTTGTCCCACATTGCGCACAAAATCCGCGCCCATTTTCAGGTTGTGCTTTTTGATCACCCAGGTAAGTGTGTCTCCAAAAGTCGCCAAATACTGGCTTAACAGCCGCTCAGTAGTGCGATTGCCGCTTCGGTCAAAGGTGGTGTAGGTAGAGCCGAAATCGATTACAGAGTGTCCGTGCGTGCTTAGCTGTGCCTGGCCTACGACTGCCCCATACGCATCTGTGGCATTTGAATCAAACCCGATGCTGGAAAGGAATCCCGCCAGAGTGGTATTGCTGTGCCGAAAGCTGTATTCCCGATTGAATCCGCCACGCGCCTCATTAATCAGATTGCTCTGAATCGTGCGGACATAGGAGCCCGAAACGGTATTATTTCGGCGGTCGTTCTGAACCAGGCCGAGTCCTGTGAAGGGGTTCCTGACCGGCGACGTGGCGCCGAGGAAAGCGGAGGCGTTGTAAACTACATAAACGTGATCTTTCTCTGTGAAATCGTGATCCACGCGGAGTGTTCCTAGGTCACGAGTTGAGCGGCCCGGAAGCAGCGTCTGAAATAGGTTCGCAATTCGGCCGTTCGCTAAATTGATCGGCACCAATGGGCTTATCTTGGGGAAGTAAATACTAATGAGCTGTTGCACATGGGGGTCCAGCAGGCGCGAAGGTATGGTCACAAACTTCTGCCCCAAGCCCAGGTAAGTGTCTGCCAATACTTCAGCCGGCGTCAGAGTTACACCAGCAGGCACATCCGGGAGTAGCTTGGCGGGATTGGCTGCTGAAGGATTTATAGCCGGCGAGAAGTCGCCGCCCCAGAATGCCGGATGCGGCAACTTTTGGTCCGAAATAGGTACCGCGGCCCTCGCGTAGTTCCGTTCATAAGCCATAAAGAACCAGGTCTTCTTGATGCCGGGAATTGGTCCCCCCAGGGATCCACCAATATCGTTGAGATTGAAATACGGCGTCGGATATTTGCTGACGCCTGGGGTCGGCACAAAATCCGCCATGCCCTGTTTGTCTTGTATCTGCAGGGCCGCCAGGGCCGAGTTCTTATTGTTGTAAAAAGCCGAGCCGTGAAACTGCGATTCGCCGCGCTTGGTGGTGATGCGAATATTGCCAATTCCCGCATATTCAGCGCTGAAATCGGTGGAGAGAACATTGAGTTCGCCGACGGCCTCCAGCGAAGGCTCACTGGTGGTGGGCGAACCGAAGATCGTGTTGGTGGAGCGCTGCCCGTCAATTGTAAAATTGGCGCCATAACTCTGGAAGCCCAGGAACTTGAATTCGCCATCACTTACGCCCTGCGTGATGTTAGGGTTCAAGTAGAGGAATGAGTACACGTCGCGACTGTCGCGAGGAAGATCAATAATCTCTTGGTTAGAAATCGCCGTGCTAATCGTCTGGTCTTCAGTATTGATGGCGGGCGCCTCCATCGACACGACCACGCTCTCTTGTGCAGCGGAAATTTTGAGCACGGCATCGGCGCTCACCGTGTCGCTGCCGTTCAAGACGATGTCCGTGATTTCTTTCTTGCTCATCCCGGCGGCGGTGATTACCACCCTGTACGTGCCCGGTTTCAGACCGAACATTTCGTAATTGCCCTGGGAATTCGTCTTTGTTTCTCTCGCGCTGTTGGTAAGGGCGTCGGTGACCGTCACCGTGGCGCTCGGAATTACAGCTCCCGTGGAATCTGTCACTGTTCCCCGAATGGTGCCGAGATCCGTTCCCTGGCCGAATACAGCGGCGGACACACAGAATAGAAGCGCCAAGCAGATAACGCACGTAAACGCGATTCTGTACTTCAAGGCGAACCTCCCCCACAAAGTAATCTAGGAGGAACGATGTACCACAATAGAAAAGCAAACGCAACAACAAATGCAACACGAACGATGCAAAAAGAAAGAATAAGAAAGTATTATAGTGAGGTATGCTTTCGTCATTTGACCCAACTGAAATAGACACCCTATACTGAGTTTACGGAAACGGGTGCATGACCCCCAAAGCTCGTCTACTAACAGAGCGGCGACGCAGGAGTGTGCTGGACCTCGTTGACCAAGAGGGCCAAGTAACCGTCGCGGACATGGTTAGACGGTTCTCCATTTCTGCCGTCACAGTCCGCAATGATCTCGACGCTCTTGCCGCCATCGGTGCGGTGGTTCGATCGCACGGCGGTGCCGTGCGACGCCTGGAGGCCACCCAGGACTACCCCCTCCGTACCAAAGAAACTCTGCATCGGGATGAAAAAATCAGAATTGGAAGGGCGGCGGCGGAACTGGTGCAATCGGGTGAAACCATCATCCTTGATTCAGGAACGACCACGGCAGAAGTCGCGCGGCATTTGAAAAGGATGAAACTTCAATCGCTTACGGTCATAACGAATGCCTTGAACATAGCGGTCGAACTTGCGGATGCCCCCGGCATTTCCTTAATTGTAGTTGGCGGGCTGCTGCGACCGGTTGCCTGCTCCTTCGTCGGGCCGCAGGCGGAATCCATGATGAACGAGTTCCACGCTGACCGTCTGTTCCTCGCTGTGGACGGCTTCGACCTCGAGAATGGCCCCTCAACACCGGATGTACTCGAAGCGCAGCTCAACAACGTCATGATTCGCTGCGCCAAAGAGGTTAATGTGGTCACGGATTTCAGCAAACTCGGTCGGAGAAGCGTTTCAAAGATTGGGCCATTCGACAGAATCCGCCGCCTGATCACGGATAACCGCGCTACCCAGGATTTCACGGAGGCCCTTCGCAACAAGGGCATTGAAGTTATCGAGGTGTAAGTCGAGGTGTGGTTCCCGCGATAGCCAAACGGCTTAGGTGATAGGACATTCTGGTTTCCGGCGCAAGCAATGCTTCGTGGAGCGAAGTCTTGCCTTTCTCCATGTTCCCGAGCGCCATTTGTAAGACTCCACAGATATAAAGCCACCAGCCCGGTGAGCCTCCGTTTCCCAGGTTGGATTCGGCTTGCGACAACGCTGCATTCAGACGCACGCGCCACTGTGCCGAATCATAGGCATTTAGCTTTCGAGCTGAGGCCCATGCCCATGCAACGTCCGAAGGGCCGGTCGCCTGCACCGAAACCCGGTACCGTCGATCTGCCTCTTTTTTTTGGCCGCAAGCAGAAAACGTTTCACCGAGCAGGTACTTTGTCCGGGCAGAATTCAGTAATGCTTCTAATCCGTCTTGCGTAAACGGAAGGCCCGGAACTGGGAAGCCAAGGGTTTTTGCCACGGCAAGAGCTTCCTTACAGTGACCAGATCGCGCCAGGCCCACGGCTTGTTGCAACTTCACTTCAACCCACACCTGGCGAACGTTTGTTCCGCCTTCTTCGCTGCCGAAGAACCGGTTCTGGAACAAATCAGTGGCGCCCTTGTAGTTCCCCTCCTCCGCGCGGTTTAAAGCCAGTTCGTAAACCAAACTAGTGGGCATGCGGTCCAGATCGGGATAAAGCTCGAGTGCTTTCACCCGCTCCGCTGCGGGTTTCCCCAGAACAGCCATCGCCGAAACCGAACCGGAATAGTTCACGACGTTCGATGGATCATTTTTTATTGCCTCAGCGAATACAGTCCGGGCACCCGCGAAGTCTCTCTTTGCGTGCAGCAACGCTAATCCGAGACTGGCTTCCAACACCGGAATTCGGGGATTGAGTTCTCGCGCCTTTTGCCATTCGCCGATGGCTTCTTCCGTCTTTTCGCGCGCAAAATACCACGTCCCAAGCAGGTAATGAGCGGTCGCATCTTTCTCGTTTGTCCGAATGGCCGCTTTAAGCGCGCGCTGATCTTCGATGGTGTTCGGAAATACAGTCACAGTCGAGAGTCGTGAGGCTTGCGAATAGTCATTCGCACCAGACTCCCCTAGCTTCTCCCGGCAGTACCCACGAAAGTAGACAACCAGCGGGTTCTTCTGAGCGACAACCGCGCCAGGTTCACTCTGGTCCGCGTCAGGGGAGGGATACTCGCGGGAGAGAACCTCCACGGCTCGACGGTATAGCCCCAACCGCGCATATTCGTATGCAACACTGAGGACGCGGTAGGGATCGGCAGCAAAATGCAAGAGGTTCGGTTTTCCAAGTTCAGCTTGTAGAAAATTGCTCAACGGAAAGCGTGCGAGCTGTTCCCTTGCGATCTTTTCCCCGTCGGTAGTTCTTCCCAGCGCGCGCGATACAGCTGCAAGCTCCTCCCCCGCACGCAGGTCGTGCGGCGCGGATTCGAGGCTATTCGTCAGAAAATCCTTCGCCTCCTTCAAGGCACCCCGTCGGGCCTGCAGCTCGGCGAGGCGCAATGCAGCGGCCGCGCGATACGAGGGTAAGCGCATCGCTGCCTCGTATGCGTCGACCGCATCGTTCTCTCGTCCGACGCCCTCGTAAGCAATTCCAAGATAATAGGAAATCTCGGAATCGCTAGTATTTCGGCCATAAGCGGCGGCAAGGTGAGGTACCGCTTCTTCAAAACGCTGCAGACATGCGTCGAGTCGTCCCACTGCCTTCGTCAATTCAAAATCTGTTGGAAATCTCACCAATGCTTTTTGATAGGTTCGGAGGGCAGCTAATAGGTTGCCGTTCAATTCTTCCGTCTTGCCCAGCTGAAGCCAATCGTTCTCGGTACGATGGGTCTCTTCCGGTATCCGGTACGAAATTTGCGGGCCAACTTTGATTTCCGATTCAGGAGTCCAGTCATACTCCCCTTCCGTCTGCCTCAACAACAGAGCGCCCTCGCTGTTTTTGAGCTCAAAGGTATACTTTTTGCCGGCATTTGGAATCTGAATCTCCTTCTTCCACACTCGCTCCGGTACAAGATCTCCTTTCTCGCTGAGCAAGGAATTCTCTCCATCCGAGATTTGGATCGTACCATCCGGCAACCTTCGGTTGGCATTGAAGGCCAGCGCCAAGATGCCGGCCTTTCTCTCCAAATGAACCACCCCGGCAAGATTCGCGCGGGAAATCCCACCAGTATCTCTGACGGGCATCCAGTATTCCGTGAAGGCGATGAATTGCCGCGGTTCAAGAAACGCATATGTCTCCTGGTTTCGGAAGAGTCCCGCCTGCAACTCAACGTAGGCGCTATTGTTGTCGGACAGTGTTTTGCGCCAATCAAGACCGTCTGCGTCAACCCCCCAAGACCAAATTTTCTTCGCGGGTAGCTCAACATAGTCGGCAAAATGCACAGTTCCTGTATTTGTTCGTGGATGCCACACCGCCATGAAGTTTTCGCGGCTCCCATGGACAAACAGTGACACTGGTCCGTCGGTCTGGTTATGAACGACGCTGAGATCCTTACCCTGTGAATCGACCGGCCAGTTCTGCACTTCCGCAAACCCATGCGCTGCTGCATAACGCATGGGGTATTGAATCTGAGAATCGTCCCAAACTTGGACAGCGGCATTGTTCCACCAATAGAAACGATGACGTACATCGCTTCGATTGCTCAGTGTGACGTGTTGTTCGAGAACTGTAGAACCAGGCCGCAGAGTCAATTCGACGGACCATTCCATTCCATAAACTCTGTCGATATTCCCAACGGTAACTGAAGCGCTACCATCCTCGTGGTTCGCATAAGAGAAATCCACAGGTGACATGGAGACCCAGTTGTGCGAAACGGGAAAGTTAAACTCGACTCCGAATGCGGCCCAGGCTCCGCGATAACCGATCCTGGCTTTCTTGATAGAGGGATTGGCATAGAACATCGGCTGCCCGCTGATTTTGTCGATGCACGTATAAATATGCCCGCCCAAATCCGGTAACACCGAACATTTCAGATATTCATTTTCAAGAAAGATCGCGCGCCACCGGTGCTCCACTCGCTGGTCGGTGATTTCATTCCGCATAGTATAGGGATAATTGAATCGGCCGGTCGCGAACTGGTCGAAAGCAGGATTGGCATCAGGCGCTCCCTCGTCGTATGCAGGAAGATTCAGAACGCCTTCCCACACGCGTACCTGAGCCTGAACGGGTACGGCATTAACACTGAGGAATAAGAGCAGGACCGTCCATCGCATCGGCATGGCCTCGCGTGATGCACCTTCGCCAACCGCGTTTCATGTGAGTTCGACACGAGCATGGATTGATAAAGCTACCAGGCTCGTTCGTCCAGCTGCGAGAATCTCCTTCGGCGGACCTTTACGAAGGTGTATGAAGTGGGAACTTTTCGACTACACGGTTGATAATTCCTCCCTCAGACGGTGAATCAGGCTGAAGCCCTTCCACGAGACAACGGAAAAAAGCCAGAAGCTGGGCAACCACCACATACACGGCGGAGGTTTCGTCGTCTCCAAGTTCAGCCAATCCCCGGCACTCGATGATCTCATCACCCTCTCTAACCACAGAATCCGGAATATTTTCTCCAACAATGACTTTGGATCGCCCGAGTTTTTTCCGGTCCAATTCGCGCAATAAATCCAGTTCATATGCGCGTATCGTGGGAGCGCACGACAAATTGCAAACGATCAGAGTATCCTCCTGCGCGTAGCTCATGGGGCCATGCCGAAATCCAAGATACGTTTCGCAAAGTGTCGTTACACGGCCCGACGTCAGCTCTAGCATCTTCAACGCCGCTTCGCGCGAAGCCGCAAAACGCGAGCCAGTGCCTAGAAATACTACTCGACGGAAATCTTCGGCGGCAATCTTAGCCAGGATGTCAAAACTGGATTGGATCAACTCCTTTGTCATTTGGCTCAATCTCTCGCACACTTTTTGGTATGCATCTGGCCTTTCCAGCATTCCGATGAAGCGCGCCGCCAGCAATAGGTTTGTAAAGCTGCTGGTCATGACCAGGCTCTTGTCATGCGTCTCGGCGGGAAGCGTGGTTACATGTACTTTCTCATGGTCGCGCCACCCCCTAGCGAGACTCCCCTGGTCGTTGCAGGTCACCACAACATGCCGGTACTCCGGCTCCGTGTCCAATAGCAAGTCTACCGCTCCACTACTCTCGGGGCTTTCTCCGGATCGCGCTAAAGAAACAAGCAAACCCGGCCTTCCCGGGGGCAAAGCTTTTCCGCCAAACATTAGCAGTGATCCGCCGCTTATTGATTCCGTACATATGCCCAGCTCTTTTTGAAGTGGGAGGCGTACACATTCGGCGGCATACTCTGAACTCCCGGATCCGGTGAGTACCAGACTTCGAATTCCTGCCACATCCTTTTTTAGGCTATCCCGTGATGCAATCATTCGATCGCAGGTTCGCAGCCACGTCCAAGGTTGCTGGCAGATCTCCTTCAAGGTGTGGAAATAGCCAAGCCGTTTCTGTTCCGTTTTCGGCCGGCTAAATAATTCTGCCGCCCTCGCTTGACCATCTGTCAGCGCACGTTGCCAGTCCACCTGGGTCAACAAGGAGGCACTTTCCATGGGTTCTTTTTGTCTCTTTCCCGTCAGTAAGTTCCTAGGCTATCGTCCAGGCTGAAGCTCGGGCGTCACGATGTCCAATGGATGATCTTCTCCATCCACAGAGCCATGCCAAACGCCTCCACCAAACGTGGTGATGTAAACTTTTTTGGGGTCTTCAGGGTCCGCAATGACGCGATGTCCCCATTTGAAGTTAAAACCCGGTATTCGTGACCAGCTCTCGCCGCGGTCGCTTGATTTCCATGCCGAGGACTCAAACCCGGAAGCGTAGAGTATTTTTGCGTCGCGCGGATCTATGGTGACATCGTAAACGTGGCGATCGCGATCAAGTACCTGCATCCAAGTCCTTCCGCCATTCACCGACAGGTAGATACCGCCACCTTCCCCGTGCTCTCCTTTGTCCCTCGCCCATGCCGCGAGATAAAGCCGGTCTGGCGCGCTGGGATCAACCGCCAAGCCATTCGGCGCATTGCTTCCCTCGGGCATCGTTACGCGGCTCCAGTTTTCCGCTCCATCAGTGGACTTATAAACTGCTCCGTCTCCCTCCGTTCCAATGCTTCCATCCTCAGAACGACGCGCCAGCAGCACGTATAGTGTCCCTCTCCTGTCCCTTACAATTCTCCAGGCGAAAGGTTCCTTCTGGGTGATGCCAGCATTCTTCAGCTTCCATCTCTTGCCTCCGTCCATGCTCTTGTATACTCCGCGCCCGAAGGCGGCAACGTAGAGCACGCGTGCCGTGGGCGGACTCGTCGGGTCCAGAAGGATATGCGTGGCCGCGGTTTCCTCCATCCCGTCGTTTGACTTCGTCCAGGTTCTTCCCCCGTCATCACTGCGGCATACGCCACCGCGATAACTCCCGATTCCTTTCCTTCTCCACATTTTCGGTCGCGGTAGATCGTGCGTCCAGCTGTTCACGCTCCAAGCCCGCCCCCTTACCTCGGGGTCAAATACAATCCAGTACGTCGTGTTCATCCATTCCTTCGGCACACCACGCGTTGAACCAATCCAGGACTGCCCCCCATCTTCGCTACGGAAAAGTCCTATGTCCGTCGTGGTGATAAACTGCCGGTTGTGATCAAAGGGATCAAAGTGATAGCCGTAGGCGTTCGTTACATCAAGGCCCGTCGAAACCCATCCGTTTTCGCTGGACTTACTCGAGTAAACTGCGACCCAACTCGCGCCTCCGTCGGTCGTACGCATGGTTCTTCCTAAATCCGTCCCATAACTTATGTTGGCGTCCTGCTCCGCCACGGCAAGCGCCAAAGGATTTTCTCCCCAGTCCGATCCAAATTGTTCGGTGATCCATGCGTCGTGGATATTTGGGGCGGGCTTAGCGGCGGGATTGCTGTCCTCCTTCCAAACCAGCTTCCAATTGCGCCCCGCATCAGTGGTCTTAGCAACCCCTAGCCATTTGATTCCACCTTCTTGCAGATCTCTGTACGAGACGTAAGCTGTGTCCGGATTGTGCAAGCTCGTCGCGATCGCTCGCATTTTTCCACCACTTTGGCCCAGGCTGGCCTTTCTCCACGTAGCTCCTTCGTCATCCGATGCAAACTCAGATTCGTCCCCGATAATATACAGGAGCAGCTTGCCGTCCTTCCTGAATCCAGCCGAAATATCTGTGAGAGTCTCAGCGGGAGGAATGGATACCTTCCGCGTGCCGAACGAAGTTTTCTCTTGGATGAAGTGTGCACCCGCAATGAGGAGCATCCGAGCATCGGCAGGTGAATGAGGATTGACCCACAGCTTGTCGGCCAGTCCAGGCAGCTCCCCCTCTTTTTCCCAATTCTGTGCCCCATCACGCGAGCTAAAGAGCGCAAACGCCCCTTTTTTCCTGTCACCTGCGGCAACATAAAATATCTTGGAATCGGATGGATCGATAGCCATTGCTGTGATGGCGCCTAGAGGATTCGGTTCCGCAATTAGATCCTCGTCGGAGTGATCCGAACTCATTTTTATGCTCTTCACGGAAGACGGCTTTGGATAAATCAGGCTCCAAGACTCGCCCTCGTCTTGACTGCGCCACAATCCGTTAGACTGCGCATAAATGACCTTCCGATCCAGCGGATCGAAGACAAAGAACTGCACTACTCCGCGTAGGTTGAACATGCGCCAAGACTTGCCGGCATCATGAGTGATGTAGGACCCGGTCATGTCGCAGCTAACCAGGACGGTGTTGGCGTCGTGGGGACTGATGGCCGGATGGAACATTGCCCCGCCACCGCCGGGGCCAATAATCTTGAAATCACCTGGGCGGGAGTCACCCGCATTAGTCAACAACAGCGCAGCAATCGCAAATTGAGGAAGAAAAAAGCTCATCTATTGCTTTCCTTTACTTTCGTTACCGTTGTTTCGCTTTCTTTTTGGCAGAAAGTTCTTGCTTTGTCAATCTCTTTGAAGGGGAGCTATATCTTGACCCGTAAGAGCCGGGCGGCATTTTCATAATAGACCTTCTTGAGGATTCCCTCAGCCAACCCAAGACCGTAAATCCGCCAACGTCCCTGCGGGGGCACAGGTGCAGGAGCGTAGTCGAAATATTCGTCTTCGGTTTCAAGAAACCGGTAGTAAATCTCGTAAAGCTCATCAATGAAAACTTGTTGAGGGGTGTCCGTTCCATTGGGGACGGCATCCGTTCCAAAGAAAATTCGATCCTGGTATTTGTCGAAAAACTTTCTGGCCATGCGCGGTTGGCGTCCCAGCTCCCCAATCCTCGCGCCAAGTTCCACGTGCATATTGGGGAAACGGTCCATGCACTCGCCGACGTAAGGAAGATTTTCGGCGTCGTTGCCCACATGCAGCACAATGAACTGAGTCTTCGGATGGCGGGCCAACACGCGGTTGCGCGCTTGCATCAGCTCGGCGTTACTAGGAAAATCGCTGTCATAGAAGGACCAATTCGGATGGTTGTTCAACTCCTCGAAGCGTTCGTTGAAACGATCGATTGGAAGGAAGAATGCCTCCGGATCTGAGACATGAATCGCCACCGGTATGCCCAGCGATCCGCATGTTTCCCACATAGCATCGAAACGTGGATCGTCAATCTTCACTAATGGCCCCTTCGAGATTCCCTCACGCAAATAGAGACCCAATGTCTTCAGAATCTTGAGTCCGCGCGCGCCCGCCTGGTGAGCCCGAACAATCTCATCGGCCTGAAAATTGCTGTATCCTGGCTGATTCGTGCGTTCCCACCACGGCTCCGTGAAGACTATGAACCGTTCCGGATGGGGCTGTTGAAACTTTCGGATCGTTTCCTCCAGTCCTTTGCCGACTCCGCCGGTCAAGTTGACCATCACACGGACGTTCTTTCGGTCCATCAGTGGCAGCACCGCCTCGACGGGCGCCAAGTAGTTCATCTCTTCGCCAATCGCAACTCCGTTCTCAGCCTTGGCAGCGAAAGAGAGATGCGTATGGATATCTATAACCGGATAACGCGAGCGGGGCACTTTCGTCTCAGGGACGTGCAGCATGCTGCGCGGTTGGAAGTCCGCGAGCTGCAACGGCGTCCCCGCACTCTCCGGCACGACTGGCGTCGACGTTATCGAGGCCCTAGGCAGTCTGCTCGTGACGAAAAACATTCCCATATTTTCCAACCAGCTTCTCCGGCCCATCCCACTCATGAATCCTCCAGTCTCGTTCGATCGCGCCGTCATAGATTCCCTCTTTTCTTTTTCTTTCTTCTATATCGTTTACTTTCGGTTGTCAAAGTGGGATAAATCTCCGGATTCAGCTTTCTCTCAAGGTGAATGTAAGCATCTTAAGAAGGCTGAACCGACTTACCCAAGGAACTATTGATGACACTTTGGAAAATGGGAGTTCTGACTGGCGCCCTCACCTGGGCCACATTCACTTTCCCTCCCTTTTTGGGTCCGGGCCAGATCGCTACCATACCGCAAGAATCGTATGCCAGCGACATGCAGCTCCAGGCAAAACGGTTCTCGTTCGACTTCCTGCCAGATGGTGATTCTTCTAAAGCGTCATGGAAACATGCCACGTCGGTGGAATTTGACACCGGCGCCTCGGGTAGTCCCCACTATCCGGAAATCTCGACTCGTGTCGCATCCGTTTGGACCGAAACGCATGTCTACTTTTTCTTTTGGTGTCGCTACGACTCAATAAACGTCTATCAAGGAGAGGATCCGAAGGTAGAGAGATGGCAGCTTTGGGATCGCGACGTGGCCGAAGTCTTCCTGAACCCTCGGCCGGAGCGAGTGAATCACTATTATGAGTTCGAGGTAGCTCCCAATAACCAGTGGATCGATCTCGAAATCGATAAGAACAAAAACCCATTTAATGATGCCTCTTGGAATTCGCACTTTGAGCACGCCACTCGCATCGACGCCAAGAATCATGTGTGGACTGCAGAAATGCGGATACCAATCTCATCGATGAACGTCCACGCGATTCATCCGGGCGATGAATGGCGAGTGAATTTCTTTCGGGCGGCGGGAGAAAGCGGTGCCGACGGGCGTAAATTTCTTGCATGGAGCATCATTCCCGAAGGAAAAACCTTTCACGTACCAACGCGGTTCGGACTCTTGCGCCTCGTGAATTAGTTGAAGCCTTTCGGGAATTGGCTGTTGGCAGGCGGGCGCACGAGACCAAACAATGATCGAACCTAATGAATGTAGGCTCCCGCCGGCAGTAGATACTGGATGGGCCACATCTCCCGTTTCTGCTCCACGAGTTCAGACCACTTCAATACTTGCGCGTCTGGCCGGGTCAATAGCGCCACGCCTGGCAGCGTCTCCGCGATGGCGCTAGCGAGCGTGTATCCGTCACCCGATGCAGTTACAGCTTCTACTTTCGCACCCAGCTTCTCACGGGCGAATCGACCGGCAATTTCTGCATCCTCAATCATTTGCAGAAAGTAGGGCCTGCCGACCAGGAGAGAGTTGTACACATGATTTGCCAACACACCTGAAAGGGAATTCATGTACGCATGATCAAAATCCAACGCACCCAACGCGGGATCATCCGGGGAAACAGCTGTATACGGCATTCGAGTCTCGCCGAGGCCCCGAAAATCAAACGAAACGATGTCGTATCCCTCATCGACATATTTCTTGATTTCAGGCCAATCTGCCGCAGTCGCCTTCCCGTTTTCATTGAACCACAAGAGAACTGTTCGTTTGTCGGCAGCGGACTTGTGAATATGCAGCAGCGGCATCTCAGTCAGTTTGTTGTGCCGGAGGACGTAGCGGTCAATCGACACGCCACCTGCTTTCCAACTCCCCACAGCTTCCCAAGTAATTTGTTCTCGCCCGGCCGCGGCACCTATGTACTCGCTGACCTGCCAATCTTTTACGCTGCTGTATTTGCCCCCGTAGTATTCCTTCGCGAGACTGCGTCTCGGCCCGGCTTTGTGCTCTTCGTAATACTCTTTGATCTCCGACATCAAGGATTTTGCGTCGGTGTAGTCGAGACTGACCTGCCCCGTTTCAGTGCATTGCAACGATTTGCCCGCAAGCTCCTTTACTGGAGGAAGTCCATGCCGAAGCGGCATTTGATTGAAGTGGTCGAGAAAGTCGAGCGCAGCTTCTTGATTCTCCGCTGAAAATTGATGCTGGTGATAGCCTTCGACCAGCGCTATTCGGTTTTCGTGTTCGAAACGTTCGTACAGCCTTCGCACTTCTCGAACAGTTTTGCGCGTGCCTTCAATTGGGACAAAATCAAGTACCGCGGCAGCCACCAAGACCGGCCGCGGATACATCAGCAGCAACAACCCGGGGTGGTCTACGCCGTTTGAAATCATGCCAAACAGGTCCTGCTCGGGATCGCTGTCGGGATCGGCAAATATGCGGTTAGAAATCCGCATCGGTAGTGCGCTGATATAGCACGAAGGCGCGGCCACTTTAATGCGATCATCGAGAGCGGCAATCAATGTAGCCTGAAAACCGCCGCCGCTCGTACCGGTGATGCTGATTCTCTGGCCATCAACCTCAGGGCGCGTGAGCAGATAATCTAGTGCTCGGATCCCATCCCATACTTCCCACCTGGCGAGATTCGCACCGACCAAATAGGCCAGGTTCCCCAGCACCGCGTGTTCGCCACAGATCAAGTTATATCGGCTCTTGCCTGTTGTCGCATCCCAGAACTGGCTGCGCTCACCCTGCCCAACGGGGTCCCAGGAGATCACGACGTACCCTCGTCCCACCAATCGTTGACTTAATGCCTGGTAGTGGAATTTTCCGTCCGACGCGTGTCCCGCAGCCACCAGCACCGCTGGATGCTTCTTGGAGTGATCATCCGGCAAGTAAACGAGCGCAGTTACATAGACGCCCGGCAAACTCTGGAAGATTAGTTTCTCAATCTTGAACCCATCCATCTGAATCCGCCCGGTAACTCGCGGACGCAGATCCGTTTTTGCCTCCGGCAAGCCGCCGATCATTTGCAAGAGCTTTTGCCGAAGTTCGCCTTGCGTCTTCAGCAGTTCTCCCTCGCTATGGATGGTCTCCCAGGCTCTTAGCCGATCATCGTCTTCGCTCCAGGCTTGCTCCGCCTGATATTGCAGGAAGGGTGTTATTCGCGGCCCCGGCGGCAAAGGTTGTTCACGGACATGGAAGGCCCGTGGTGGCGGTGGATCGTCCACTGCCAGTGCGCAGGAAGCAATCGTTCCGGCCAGCACAGCCATGATGCAGGACCGGATGCTCCGTCCACTCTTTGGCTCGCTTGTGTCCTCAGGCCACCAGCCACTTCTGCGGAGGCACCGGAGCCTGAAGTACTTCACTGTTTTTTCACCGTGAGGGATCCCATCCCATACCAGCCGTCGTCTTGGCGGCCTTCAATCGCAAAGCGAATCGCCGGTTGCGCCGTCCTCGGATCCAGCATCGCAACACGGAGATTGTAAGTATCTTCTATCAGATTTTCAGGAACATACAGCGTGCCATCGAATACCGCGTCGCCTGGAAGCCATTTCCGAACGTCCATTGGAATTCGAATGACGGTCGCCGTCTTGGAAGATCGCAGTTCCACGGCCAGCGAGAATTCCCTGTAAATGGGAGCGACTCCCGCGTTCAGCCACCACATATGAATGGGCATCATCGAGCCGGCGTCAACCGTCTTCGGATATTCCAGGCGCCGCAAAATAAAACGGTATCCCATCTTCCTCTGAAAATTCTCGAATTGACTTTTCCATTCAGACGGAATCGGTGCGGACTTTATGTTCACGGAGCTCACATGCCAGCGCAGCGCTTGGTCGAGAATGTAGTCCAGGTCATAGCCCCTCTCCTTCCAACCCGCTACCGTGAAACAAACTTCCAGTGAGACTGGTTTTCGTTGCCAGATGTCTTGAATCCCGGCGCGCACCACCTGCTGTGGATAAATCTCCAGCATTTCTGCCGGAAAGTAGGGATTCGTGGAGCTCGTCCGCATGTCCCCCAGGCAATCCAGCCTCCATCCTGCGCCATGTTCCGTACCATAGGTGAGCGCCTGTTGTTCGTCAAAATTCATCAGCAACGGCGTGCGCTGAAACGCTTCCAGCCAAATATCAATAAGTTCCTTCTGATAGGCAAATGCCGGCATGTACGAGCTCCAGCCCTCTCCCCAATAGCCCACCGACGAGATATCTACGCTATCCAGATAGGGATTCCCGTCGTATCGTTTCCCTGCTTCAGCGACCAGCTCGCCCCAGTACTTTAGAAATAGTGGATCGCTGAAATCCGGCTGCCAAATTTCTCCATCTTTGTCTGCCGCTTTGTTGGCACGCCGCGCTCCCGAGTTCCGATACCAGCCAGGGAGGGGATCTTGGTTCGAGTATGGCATCAGGCGAATGGCTAGAGTTTGCCCATGCGCTCTCGCCTCTTCCAATGCGAGATCCACAATCTCCCAATGAAACTTGCCAGGCTCCGGCTCAAGGACGTTCCAATACCAGCGGCAATACGAGACGGAAGTATCCGGAAAATCCGGCTTCGTGGACGCTTGTAGCAGCTTCCTAACCGGCCCGACTTCGGACCATTTCAAAGGAGGATTTGGCTCTTGCCCATTAAATCTCTGAAACGTCGTAATGCCCATTCCAGGGTTTACAAGCACGTCGTGGATTTCTTTCGGGCGAACTACGACCACATTGGATTGTGCGAGTCCCTGGCCCGCAGTCGCCAGTATCAGAAGCGTTCCGAAGCAACAATTCCTCATCGTTGATCGTGCCTGGTCCGTGCATGATCTGAATCTTCCTAAGGCCCGAAACATTTCTAAGTTCTCCATTCTCAGCGAGCCGTTCGGCAGTCCTTCCCGAACGAGAGGCATGCCCAAAATGATGTTGCTCGGTTTAGTCCGGTAGGGCAAATGCCACCAGCGCATCGGAAACTTTCCCTCTGAAATACCCGCCTCCGCCGGCAGCAATCGCAACGAACTGTTTGCCGGACTTGCCCATGTACGTGATCGGAGTGGCATGCGCACTTGCTTCCAGGTCGGCGGCCCACAGTTGCTCACCTGTTCGTGCATCGAAAGCGCGAAAACGGCTATCCATTGTCGCTCCGATAAATACCACTCCGCCGGCAGTCACAATCGTGCCGCCAAGGTTGGGCGTCCCAGTAGACGTCTTCAGCTCATCTACTACCCCAAGTGGTACTTTCCAAACAATCTCTCCCTTATTCACGTCCACGGCGTTGAGCGTTCCCCAGGGCGGTTTCTGGCATGGCCATTGGTGCTCGTCCCAGAAGCGGGCATATTCCCCTTCTTTGGAGCTTCTCCGGTATCGCACTGGCGCGTCAGCAGCCTGCGGTTCCATCGCTCCAACGGCGCCCAATTCATTTGCATTCACAAAGAAGTAGCCGGAAGTGCTATCAAAAGAGCCGCCGGACCAATTGGCCCCACCCAATGTGCCAGGTACGACCAAGGTCATCTTGCGACCATACGGCGTGTACATTCCGTGGCTCTCGAGCGAATGAAACAGTTGAGCACAATAACGGTTCGATTCCGGCGTAATTGTGCTGATGTCGCCTTCGCTGAAAGAGTGTCGAACAAGAGGCAGAGGCTTGACCGGAAAGGGTTGTGTCGGCCAGGCAGATTCGCCGGGCACGTCGCTCTTGGGAACCGAGCGTTCCTCCACCGGAAATAGCGGTTTTCCGGTAAGCCGGTCGAGGATAAACACAAATCCCATCTTTGTAAGCTGCACAATCGCAGGAATATCCCGGCCATCGCGCCGCACCGTGATCAGCACGGGTTGCGCGGGCATATCGTAATCCCAGATATCGTGGTGCACCATTTGGTAGTACCAGACGAGTTTTCCGGTTGCGGCCTCTAGCGCTACCAGGCAGTTGCTAAACAGGTCCAGGCCCTTGCGGTCTCCACCGTAGAAATCGTAAGAAGCCGAGCCAATGGGAAGAAACACCAAACCGCGCTCTGCGTCTACGCTCATGATCGACCAGACATTCGCGCCCGTGCGCTCCTTCCACGCAGCTCCTTCCCAACTTTCATGCCCCAGTTCTCCCGGCTGGGGAATCGTGTGAAAGGTCCATACGAGTTTGCCCGAGTGGACATCAAACGCGCGCACCTCCCCACTCGGTCCTTTGGAGGGATATTCCGGAACCGCCGCTCCCGTCATGACCAGATCCTGATAGATGGCGGGAGGCGACGTCACCGAGTATTCTGCACTGGGATGAGCGTCCGCGACCCCCGCGCGCAGATCGACCGCGCCGTCTTTTCCAAATTCGCGGCAAGGTCTCCCGGTTTTCGCATCCAGGGCGATCAAGCGCCCGTCGAAAGTGCCGTACAGAATCCGCCCTTCTCCTGTCTTGCTCTGCCAGTAGGCCACGCCGCGGTGCTGGAAGAAGCGGCGAGGCCCGTAGCGCCCCGCTTGCGGATCGAACTGCCAAATCTCCTGGCCAGTTTCCGCATCGAGGGCAATCACGCGATTGGAAGGAGTCGAGAAGTAAAGCACTCCACCAATCACGATTGACGTGGACTCAAATGGCACAATGTGATGCCGGTCCGTTTCGTTGCCTCCGCGGTCCACTTCTCCCATGTGATACGTCCACGCTCTCTTCAAGTTCTTAACGTTTTTACGATTGATCTGTTTGAGCGGAGAAGACCGCGTCCCGCCGGCATCACCACCATAAAATGGCCATTCTTGCCCGGAAACGGTTGGCGAGAGCACCAGTAAAAAAAGGATTTGACGTAACGCAGTTGATCTCATCGTCCACATTTTTGCTCGCGCCGGCGTCGCCGAGACTCCCAGCGAGCGGTGATGATCCTCAGGTGTTCCCGAGCCGGATTTCCTCAGCCAAATGTTCGCTGGCCCGAAGCGCCAGCGCCATGATCGTGAGCGTCACCGACTTCTCCGGATGAGACATGAAACAAGCCGCATCCACCACCAGCAGATTTTTTATGTCATGGCAACGGTTCCATTTGTCGAGCACGGAAGTCCTCGGCTCATCCCCCATGCGCGCGCCACCGGCTTCATGCGTTACGCTTCCAAGCGGATACGGATTCTTTTTCTCGTAAGGAAGGACTTCAGCACCGGAAGCCTTCAGGATCTCCTCCATCTGGCAGTACATTTCATCCCGCATGGCAAACGCGTGATTGTATTCTGCATTCGTGTGGAAGCGAACTTGCGGAATCCCGTAGCGATCTTTCAAGCCCCCTGGATCAATCTCCACGAAGTTCCAATCAAACGGCAACCCCTCACCATAGCCGTCGATGCTGACGCCTGCCGGATACAGTTCTTTAATTCTCTTCTTATAGGCGGAGCCAAACCCTGGCAAATGGGCGCCCGGCCCGGGACCCATTCCGCACCCCGTATAAAAAGTGAAGCGGTAGCCTCGCAGAAACTTGTCATTCTTTTTCCCGAAATTGTAGCGGGGTATATAGAGGCTGTTCGCGCCTGGGCCGTCGTCGTTTGTCGATGGCTGGCCCACTAATTGGGGAAAGTACCCTTGAATGGAATTAAAAGCGACATGTTCCATCAGGTATCGGCCCAGTGTGCCGCTCGAATTCGCCAGTCCCTGCGGGAACTCACCGGTGCGTGAGTTAAAGAGAATGCGGATCGATTCCACCATGGATGCGCCCAGAACCACGGTTTTTCCGTACGCCTCGTACTCCAGCTTGTTGGTGGTATCGATGTAAGAAACTCCGCGCGCCTTACCCGTCGATGGATCAAGCAACACCCTGTGCACCGCAGCGTTGGTGCGCAGGGTGAAGTTTTTCATTTTTTGAAGCTTGGGAAAGAGCACTTCCAAAGTGCTGAACCGCGAGGCCGTATCGCATCCAAAGTTACATGCGCCGCAGTAGTGGCAAGCGGGCCGATCATCGTAAGGCTTGCTGAGCACCGCCAGCGGAAAAGCTACCGTCTTGATGCCTAGTTTGGCTGCGCCCTTCTTAATCAGCCACTCACCGCAGCGCGGGCGAAACGCGGGCAGAATATTTTTGTTAGCGGGCGAGTTGTAAACGTCTTCGCCTCCACCCGCTACTCCCATTAGCGTTTCCACTTTGTCGTAGTACGGCGCCAAATCCTCATAGGTGATAGGCCAATCCTCGCCGAATCCGTCCTGCAAACTCTTGGGCTTAAAATCGAGAGGGCCAAATCGCCCCGATTCCCGTCCCCACACCAGCGTCCGGCCGCCCACGGCGCGCAGTCTTGTCCAAGTAAACTTCGCTCCTGGTGCCAAAGCATAAGGGTCGTCCTGAGGTACGGTATAAAGATTCTCGGTCCACTCGTTGATCTTCCATTCCATTCCCTGCGGCAACTCGCCGTACTTTCCGGGTTTGCCGTTGCCGCGATACGCCCATTTGAACGGGTACTTGTGCGTGTGGAAGTCCTTGTGGGGCTCGATCATTCGCCCCGCCTCCAGACACAGAACTTCCAGTCCTTTGCTTGCAAGCGCGTAGGCGGCAACGCCACCGGAGGCTCCGGAGCCCACCACAATCGCGTCATAAACTATCTGTGCGCTCACTCAGTCGTCCTTGGCTAGACCGGCCGTCTCCAGCAAACCAATTCAGGCGCTCGAATACTTGCGGCAAAGAACCTTGATCTTCTCCAGCAACTTCGGCACGCCGGTCATCGGATCTTCTTCTGCTTCGTATTCCGCGGACATATGACCTTTGTATTCACCCTGAACGAAAAGCCGCCAAACACGGTCCAAGTCGATCGGCCGTTTTGTTGCGCCAAAAAGATCGCGGATGTGCGCGTGGCTCGCATGGGGAACGCACGCCTGGATATCGGAATACATCTCGTCGTCCGTTTTGCCCTCGAAATTGGAAATGTCAAGATTGATTCCCGCGTAAGGAGAATCCACCCGCCGGAGAATTTCCAAAGTTGTCGCAGCCCGAGCAGTCATTCCTCCGTGGTTTTCGATTCCCAAAGTAATGCCCCGCTTGGCAGCATAATCGCAAGCAGGCTTCATCGCTTCTACTACCCACTCGATTCCCTTTTTTTCGCTGGCCCCACCGGGAAGATTCCCCGCAAATACGCGCACATGCGGCGCCCCCAGCAATTCGGCCGCATCAACCCACTGCTGAATCCTGCGAACTTCCTCACCGCGGATTGCGCCTCCGGCCTGGCACATTTCCGTTCGAATCGCTATGCCGGAAAGGGATACGCCATTCTTAAAAGCCAGGTGGCGTAAAGACGTTAGGTATTCCGGCTCAGTGGATTTCAGCCAGTACGTTGTGATGTCAACACCGTGCACTCCCAATTCGACGGCTTTCTGAACAAAACTTTCCATCGTCATAGAGCCAGTATTGAAGTATTTGAGATAAGAATAGGCGCAGCAGCCGGCAAAGAGCCTGGCCTGGTTACCGGTTTGATCTGCCTCGGCGGCGTTCCCTGTTGCGAAAACACTTCCTGCCGCGGGCGCCGCGATAGCTGCGACACCCGCGCTCACCAGAAATTGGCGCCGTAACATGGGTCTCTTCACGCAAACCCCCGATCCGAAACGAATCCACCTTCTATCTCGATGAGCCGCCTTCCATCCCGAATGTTGTTGCGAATGGCTGGACTTAAATTACCTAAATCAACGTTGATGCTCTTGGTGCGTGCAGCCCAGAAATTCGCTCATATAATTCATGCCCTGAAAGTCCAACACATCGATCAAGCCAATTCGTGACGTGTAAAAACCCTCGACCGTCATATTCTTGACCAGCCGGAAAAACCCGGAACCTCCATGACGCGCTTTCGGATCGCGCTCAGGCAAACTCATCTCCGTCAGCAAATTTACACGCTCTGCCGTTGGGGCCATGCGGAAGACACTCCCAAACTGTTTCCGGCTCTCACGATCGAGGAAAACCAGGCCATCCGTCCATTCGCGCTGCAACGCCGGTTCAAACTCTCGGGCCGAGAAAACCACGAAATCGATATAGTCCGCTACCTTGGCTTCTTTGGCCCCTGGTTTGTCATCGGTAGGCAGGATCATCTCCACCAGCAGTTCAACAGTCTTGAAATCGTTCGGATTGAAAAACTGTGGAACGTACGCCGTAACACGCTCCAATTCCGGGGAATGGTTCATCCCCTGAATCGTCACCAGTCCGTCGTGTCCGACGGCATGAATGCCCGGCGGCACAAGCCATGCGGCCAAAAATTCCCGGCCTGCAACACTCGCAGCTAGCAAGCCCAGGTATTTCAGCGCGCCTCTTCTGGAAACACCCCAGTTGTCCATAACTGTTTATTGCCTTTACTTTCGATTTGATGCTTTTTCTTACGAACTATGTCAGATACTTTGTTTTCGTATTGCTGTCAAGTTCCGGGAAGTGATTGCCCCCTGCCTGTGCAACTACTGAAGAAGCTTCCATCACTCCGACACATTGTGACGAACGCACATCATTTCGTAACCTGAATGGCGCGCCGTTTCAGGGGGCGTTACCTCACGCAGGACGTAGATGTCACGGATGGTGGCAAGCTATACCTCCCGCTCGGTAGAGGCGCTCCGTTCACCACTTCAGAGGGACTGACTGCCAGTGCGACGACCCAAAGCCATAACGCCATTACACTGCTATAGCGGGGTTCTCTGCCACTACTCGTCGTGGTTAGCGAGGATTTTCGCGTTACTGACTCTCCTTCACGATGCGTCCGTTGAGCGGCTGAGTGGGCCTTACGTCGTGTGGATAAAGCTCGGCGAAGGCGCTGATTTCCTCCGCGGAGATGTCAACCGGAGTCTTGAGCACAAACCACGTGACGCCCTCGGTGCAGGGCGGAGCCGTAAGCGACCCCATGTACATGTAATAGGAGGTGTCGTGGGGCAACAGGCCCGTGGGATTGATCTCGACTCCCGCGATCACCTCCTCTTTGCCCGGGGTTTTGGGCATATGTTCCCAAAGCTGGTGAACGGTGGTATTCGCGCCGCCGGCCTTGAGAAAAACTGCGGCTGCAGCAACCTTGCCGTCGCTGGCTGCGTGCATCAAGTGGGCGACCATATCGTAGGCCTTACCGTGGATGGACTCTTCGCTGGGATGGTGAAAGTGGAATTGCGTTAGTTCGTAGCGCTGGTCTCCCACCATCAGAAAATTTCCGTTTCCGCGGGCATAGTTCACTCGAACCGCCGTGTAGCCATTGTTAATGATTTTGAGCGGGCCGATTTTGTACTCGAATCGTATAGCTGGAAGCTGAGCTTTTTTCGCATTTCGAATGTCGATCGGAGACTGTTGCTTGCCGATGTTGCAGGCAGCGTACTCCGGATCAAGGTCACCCCAATGGTCGGGCCCATTTGTCCCTTCGTAGCTCCATTGTGTCCTCCACTGCGCTCGTGGACCGACAGACCCCAAAACCACTGCGCCAACCAGCAATACAAACGCCATCCAACCTTTTCGCAAATTGCACCTCGCTTTGCACTCAACGGCTTACATGCCTGGTTAGGGGCGCAGCTGGATCCATGGTCGTCAGTATGGCAGTTGCCGGAAATCAACAATTCGTTTACCATCAAAGTATGGATGTCGAGCACCATGCTGACGCGGCGATCTCCAAAATTGCCGCGGCCATCGGCGAACCGTCAAGAGCTCGCATACTCTACTGCCTGATGGACGGCCATGCACGAACAAGCACCGAGCTTTCGGTGGTGGCTGAAGTGAGTCCGTCAACGGCCAGCGTCCACCTGAATCGATTGAAGATGTCGCATCTGGTGAAAGTGCGCGTCCAGGGAAAGCATCGCTTCTACAGTCTAGAAGGGCCCGACGTGGCCAATGCGCTTGAAGGTCTGAGTGTGCTCGCCGGGGCCGGAGGCTCTCGCGAAAAGTTCGTGCCAAGCACACCAAGCGCGCTACGCGCCGCACGGACTTGCTACGATCACATGGCGGGCGTAACGGGGGTATCACTTCATGATCGCTTCAAGGCACTCGGGTGGCTGTCAGCCGTTCCGAACGGCAGCGACAACGCGTACAACTTAAGCTTGGAAGGTACGAGGGCGTTTGAGGCTCTTGGCATGGACATCGAGGCGACGCGGAGGCTGCGGCGCCGGTTCGCGTGCGCCTGCCTGGATTGGAGTGAGCGGCGGCCCCATGTCGGCGGAGCACTGGGGGCGGCTTTGCTGAGAATTGCGCTGAAAAGAAAATGGGTTGTCCAGGATCTCCTCGGCAGAGCCTTGCGCGTCACAAGTCTTGGGCGTCGCGAAATGCTGACTCGATTCGGCCTGCATGTCTGATTGTGCCCGGGTGACGCGCTGTGGATGAAGTGATGTGGCCAACTTGCTAGTACGCAGCAAACCCGAAGTTGTTCAAAACGGCGTTGTGGGGAAAGAACGAGCACTGCCGTCGCAATCGGGCGGAATCCCTGTCGGCGATGCCCACGGGTGGAGCGTGCTGTCCTCTGAATTGCTGGAGAACGTCCTAAGACTTCCTAAGACATCGCGCCAAATCCCAAGTAGCAGATTTCCCATCGTTGACGGGAAAACCTCGATTTGACACCTCGGCTCCACTTTCTTTGTTGACAACAAAGAGGGTTAAGATTTACCAATATCAATGGACATTTCTTAGGCTAGTAGCGTTCGAATCCCACCCTCTCCGCCATACTTTCTCGTGACCGCTATTCACTTTCTAAAGACGAAGGCCGGGCGTTTTCTGCCCGGCCAGTCCTAATTTTTAAAATTGAGCGCGTTCAGAAATGGCAAGAGGCTACGCCGCGCTTTTGCAGATATTTTTGGTGGTATTCTTCGGCGCGCCAGAAAGCGCTTGCGGGTGTGATCTCCGTGGCGATGGGCCGTTTGAATCTGCCGCTGGCATCGAGTGCCGCGCGTGACTTCTTGGCTGCCGCTTCCTGCTCTGGCGAATGAAAGAAAATTGCCGTGCGGTATTGTGCGCCGAAGTCCGGTCCCTGGCGGTTCACTTGCGTTGGGTCGTGAGCCTGCCAGAAGGCTTCCAGCAACTGTTCATAAGTCACTTTCGTGGGATCAAAACTTACTTGCACCACTTCCGCATGCCCCGTTTCATCCGTGCAAACATCTTTGTAAGTGGGATTTGGCATCTCTCCGCCGGTGTAGCCCACTGCGGTGTCGATCACTCCCGGCACGCGTTGAAACGCTGCTTCAACGCCCCAGAAACACCCTGCTCCAAAAGTCGCAATCTCTGTCATGGAATCACCTCTTCGTGCAAATTCTTGTCACATTCTACGTGTCGATGTTAGATGCGCGAGCTGCCGCCCGCGATTCACTGGCGCCTCTAGGGAGCCCTCTTTCGTGCCGCCGGTCCAGCGCTGGCTCTTAATTTCTCCTGTGCGAGCGCTTTGTAGGGACTGTTCACCGAAGCCGCTTGGGTGAATGCCTCTTTGGCTTCCGCATTTCTCTTCAGATTCAGCAGCGCAAATCCCAAACGATATTGATTTCGCGCATAACTTCCATCATCTGGCTTCAGCAGCGGCGCCGCGGCTTTCAGATTCTCCACTGCTTGAGTGTTGTCCTTTTTTTCGATGTTCACCTGGCCCAGCGAACTCAGTGCCAGACCCTTTTGCAGGCCTTTCTGCTGCGCCCATTGCTCATCAGCCACACCTTCCGGCTTAGGTGTGGCATCGAGCGCTGAAATAGCCTTTTTCGCGTACGTTTCAGCTTTCCCGAGTTGATCGGGCTTGTCGCAATAATAGTCGGAGAGCAAGAGCAGCATTCCCAAATTGTTTGGATCTTTCGCCAGGAGTCCGTTCGCCACTTCCAGCATCTTTGGCGCGTTCTGCGCCTGCTGATAAGACGTCGCTGCCACACCGAGAGCCTGATTCGCGTACGGTGAATCAGGGAAAATCTGCGCAAAGCGAGTCAGCAGTCCCGCACGTTTCCCGGCCTCCTTGGCCCGAAGGGCGGCGTTGTAGACCAACTGTTGAATATAGGCGATGCCGTCCCTGTTGCTCTCCAGAGTTTTAGCCTTTTGGTCATCCCAGACTTGCGGCTGCGTGCCTGCTGGGGCGGGGGCTTCTTTGTAGCGCTTCAGGATCCCTTGGGCTTTCTCACCGTACCCGACAACGCGTTCGGAGTCGCCCTTTTCTGCAGCAGCGCGGATCATGTTCATGGCGTTCTGAAAATTGTCGGGGTCTAAAGCGAAGAGTTTGTCTCCGTATTCAAGCGCCTTGTCGTAATTCTTCTGCGCGATGTAGTAGTCGACGTAGAGGCCATCCGCCAGGATGGGATTGTCGCCTTCGCTGCCAGGTCCCGCCGCGAACTTGTCGATGAGCGCCAGCTTCTGCGCCGGGTCTGTCGCCGCATTGATCTCCGTCAACGCGTGATCCACCTCCGACCCTGCTTGAATGGGAACGAACTTGCCGATCTGCTGAGCGAACAAAGGACCTGCCGACCAGCCCAGCAGAAATAACACACCACTCAACAACCTAGTCTTTCGCATTGGGAACCTCCACGCACCGGCGATTGCCTGCATCTTAGTGCGGTGGAGGGTTTTGCGCAAAGAGTTTTCGCCCAAACGCCCGGGTCACGGAATAAACGTCCTGTCTCCATGCCGGGTTAGGCTAACGGGGACTGGATGAACTGCCCGCAAGCGTGGTAAAACATGCTGGGGGCATCCACGGCTGTGTCTAATGGCGCGCACGACTCGGGCGGAACAAGAATTAAGAAAGAACGAAGGAGAAGCGATCGCTATCACCTCGTCATTCCGGTTCACATGAATTGGCAGGGTCCGAGCGGCGAGCGATACTCAGCGCATGCGCAAGCGAGAGAAGCAAATCTGCATGGCGGCTTCCTGGAGTTCATAGAGACGGAGAGGTATCCGACCGATGGGGCTGAACTTGAATTGACGAATTTAGTTTCCGGTAATAAGGCAAAGGCACGAGTATCCGGCATTCGACGATCTGCGCAGGATGCACCTTTGGGAGTTGCCGTAGAACTCCTTCCGCCCATGGAGGAGTTTTGGGGACTGACCTTTCAGTTGAGGAAATCAACGGAAGAACTGTTGAAGTTGGAGCACGGCATAAAGTCAGGGGAGATTGATCCCTACGTGCTGCGCGAATTCCGAGACGCAGTGGATCATATCCGCAAGACAGCATGGGCCGTTCAGGAATGGAAGGAGAGACAGGTGCTGAAGCGGGATACGGCAACCTTAATCCCGTTGCTTGTGACTGAGCGAATCCGCCGCGGAACGCAGCTTTACGAGGCGCTCATCGCCGACCTTCAGAGCCAATCCATTCACCCTGATGACGCCGAGATCGAAGATTTGTTGCATGCCATCGAGCGCCTTCGCGAGGAATTGAAGCGAATTCATTAAGCCCACCGTCTTCATCGAAAGACACGCGCCCTAGAAAGATGGAATTCCGGAAGCGTAGGCAGTCGAAGCAGTTTTTCCGCGAGTCGCGCAATGTAGCTTGTGCAAGCCAGTTTCGTGTCCGCAAGAAGAGGAGCGCTAATTGACGGTTCATGCGGATCGCGAGACGACTGAAAGTTTGAATGGGATGGTGGAATGGATCTGGGGCTTACAGGACGCGTAGCCATTGTCGCGGCAGCCAGTAAAGGACTAGGCCGCGCTGTGGCCGATGAACTCGCCTGCGAAGGCGCGCACATCGCTATTTGCGCGCGCACCGCAACCACACTTGAAGAAACAGCGAGGCAAGTTCACAAGGCCACTGGCCGCGACGTGTTTTACAAGGCACTGGATGTAACTGATTCGAGGGAGGTTACTGGCTTTGTTGCCGCGGTGGAAACCCACTTCGGCCGTCTGGATATTTGCGTTACCAATTCCGGCGGTCCTCCGTCTAACTTGTTTAAGAACACCCCGCAGGAAGCCTGGCGCGCTGCCCTCGACCAGCTTCTGATGAGCACCATCTATTTTGCAAAGGAAACTCTGCCGCGTATGCAGAAGAATAAGTGGGGACGTCTGATTACGATCACCTCCTCGGCGGTCAAGCAGCCCGTCGACGGCCTGCTGCTCTCGAATTCAATCCGCGCCGCGGTGACCGGACTAGCGCGGACGCTGGCCAATGAGTATGCCGCCGATGGCATTACTGTGAACAATGTTTGCCCGGGCTATACGCGCACCGCTCGCCTCGATGGACTTGCCTCCACTATCTCTGCGCGCACGGGCTCAAAGCCTGAAGAAGTGTTTGCCGGTTGGGAACGCGAAATCCCAACTGGCCGCCTTGGAATGCCGCAGGAATTTGCCGCGGTCGTGGCGTTTCTCGCTTCGGAGCGTGCCAACTATGTGAACGGCGCCTCCATCGCTGTTGACGGTGGCCTGGTTAGGAGTTTGCTCTAGCCCTAAATGTCCGCCGCGACCCGTCATCTTGAACTCAGCTTGTTGTCCGAGCGCTTCGCCATCTCCCGGCTGGACGCCGCTTCACCGATTCCGGCGTGGGCAACGCAAGGTCCATTCTTTTCCGTCACGCGCACTGGCGACGAACTTTCAATCGTCACAGAACTTTCCCGCGTTCCCGTAGGCGTGCAGTCCCAACCGGGTTGGCGAGTCTTGAAAGTTCATGGACCCTTCGTTTTGTCGGAAATCGGAGTGCTAGCTGCGCTGGCAACGCCGCTCGCCGAAGCAAAAATCAGTTTGTTTGCCGTTTCGACGTTTGACACGGACTACCTGCTCATCGCTTCCGAAACATTAACGGCGGCCATCGCCGCGCTGGAACGCGCGGAGCCGCGATTATGATCTGCAGCATTCCAAAATTTCGCTGCGCTTTGACCTCGAGCAGAAAAAGGTTCTCGGTGAAGTCACGCACTCGCTATCTATTCTTCGCGATGGAACTGCGAAAATCGTTTTCGACTCGGCTGGACTCACTATTCAAAAAGTGATCGTCAACAAGGCGGTCGCAAAATTTGAAACCACGGCGGAGAAGTTGACCATCCCCCTCGCTGCCGAGGCTAAGACCGGAGACAAGTTTGAAATCACGGTCCGGTATGAGGGCAGGCCCACAAAGGGAATGTACTTTATTTTGCCGGACAAGGATTATCCGGACAGGCCCAGCCAGATCTGGACTCAAGGCGAATCAGAGGATACGCACTACTACCTCCCGACGTACGACTACCCGAACGACCGGCTTACCACCGAAACGATTCTTACGGTTCCCGCATCCTGGATTACCGTTTCCAACGGCAAACTCATGAGCGTCACCGACGCCGGCAAAGGCTTGAAGACCTGGTATTGGAAAGAGTCCGTACCCAGTTCCACCTACCTGATCACCGTGGTTGCCGGTGAATTTGATGAAGTGAAAGAGTCCTGGCACGGCATCCCCGTTACCTACTACGCGCCCAAGGGACGCGGCGACCGCCTTCCCATCAACTACGGACGTACTCCTGCAATGATGGAGCTGTTCAGCAAGAAATTTGGCGTCGATTACCCCTGGGAAAAATATTCACAAGTCATGGTGGATGACTTCGTTGCCGGCGGCATGGAAAATTCCAGCGCCACCACCAACACCAGCGCTTCGCTGGTTCATCCCAAGCTGGCTCCCGAATATTTCACCGGCGAAGATGATTTAATCTCGCACGAACTCGGACACCAGTGGTTCGGCGACCTCGTCACCTGCAAGGATTGGGGCGACATCTGGCTCAACGAGGGGTTCGCGACATTTCTGGAAGCGGTATGGACCGAAGCGCACTTTGGCAAGGATCAAGCCGATTACGAACGTTGGAACAATGCGCGCGAATGGTTCAGAAGTGGCAACTTGTGGAACAAGCCGATCGTGCGGCACGACTTCGACGATTCCAGCGAGTTCGACGGCAACGCATACGGTAAAGGCGGCTGGGTATTGTACATGCTGCACCACCAGATCGGCGAAGACGCTTTTTACCGCGGCATCAAACACTATTTGGAAGTGAATCGGGGCAAGAACGTTGTCACTGCCGATCTCGCCAAAGCTATCGAAGAGACCACGCATACCAATGTCGACCAATTCTTCAGCCAGTGGTTGTACGGAGCAGGCGCACCGAAATTTGACTTGAGCTACACCTACGACAACGAGAAGCATCAAGTAATGCTGAGCGTCAAACAGACTCAAAAGATCGAAGGCCGCGTTGGCCTCTTCCGCGTCCCCGTAGAAGTCGAAATCACCACCGCCACGGGACCCAAGCTCTACAACGTTACCGTTTCGAGGGACAAACAGACTTTCCCTTTGCCTGCAGAATCGGCTCCGGTGATGGTCCTTTTCGATAAAGGCGGCCACCTACTCAAGTCGGTTGAGTTCCACAAAGAAAAGAAAGAATGGCTGTATCAACTGAAGAGCGCCACGGAGCTTGCCGATCGCGCCGACGCTGCTGTCGCACTTGGCACCATGAAGAACGACGAAGAAGTCGTCGCTGCCCTTGAGGAGACACTGCGAAGCGATAAAGCTTGGGGAGTTCGTGCCACGGCAGCCGACACGATAGGGCAGATGGGCGGCCCTTCCGCTTCCAAGCTGCTTCTCGCCTCGCTGGATTCGAGCGATAAGCCCTGGGTCCGGAGCCGCATCGTCAGCGCACTAGGCAATTTCAAAGATGACACGGCCGTTGTAGAGAAGCTCTATGCCACCGCCAAACAGGACGATTCCTATCGTGCCCGTGCCGCTGCGCTGCAAGCCCTTGGACGGCTTAAGGGGCTCAAGACTTTCGCGACGCTCGAAGCCGCCGTCGCGGGCGATTCGCCCGACGGCTTCCTGCGTAACGCCGCTCTTCGCGCGCTCGGTTCGCTGGGGGATGATAAAGCTGTGCCAACTCTCTTGCAGTGGTCGGCGGCAGGCAAGCCCATCGACTCTCGCATGGCGGCCATCAACAGCCTTGCGCGTCTGCAGAAGGACAACAAGGACATCACGAAACAGATTGCCGCTTATCTTACCGAACCGCACTTTCCCGTTCGTATGGCCGCGATCTATGCGCTCGGCGGACGTGGCGATGCCACAGCAATTCCCGCGCTCGAAGCTCTGCTGAGGAGCGACGACCTCAGCATCGAAATGGCCCCTATGATTAAAGGACAGATCGCGCGACTGAAGAAACCCGCGGACGGAAAGCCGAGGGCAAATCCCAGTACCCGCGAAGCCGACGAAGAGTTCGCCGACGGTGCCGCCGGCGAAGAACTCAGCACCGATCAGCGGCTCGAAAAGCTCGAGCGCCTGCTAGTGGAAATGAGCGAGCGGCTTAAATCCATGGAGAAGCGCCTGCCGTCCCCCAAGCCGTGAGCGGCGGATGTTCCCTGTAGGGGCGGACTTCCGTCCGTCCTTTCTTCGCTTTTCTGTCGAATCGCACCTTTACGGTTCCGCAATTAAGATCCGCAGATCGCGGAGATTGTTCCCCGTCGGCCCGGTAACAATCGCGTCCTCGAGCTTCGAAAAAAAAGTGAACGCATCGCTTCGCCGGAACGCATCCACCGGATCGAGCCCCATCGCACGTGCCCGAGCCAGCGTCTCTCCGTCCGCCACCGCTCCGGCAGCCAGACTGTTTCCATCGACGCCATCAGTACCAGCGCTGAGCACGGCAATTTTCTTCCCTGCCATTTTTTCCACACACGCCAGCACGAATGCCGAATTCCTCCCGCCAATTCCATTTCCGGTAACAGGCGAACTCACCTCTCCATCCGCAATCAGGGCAACCCGGTGCCCCGCATGTGTCTCCCGCAGCGCCACCAACTGCTCCAGCAGGTTCTCCGCCGCTTTTTCCACTGGCCAGTCATCGGTCGCATTGTCACAGCAGGCGATAAATCCGTTCGCTTCCGCCGCGTGATGCGCGGGATGAAACAGGTCATCCATCCCCAGCAGCAGCAAAAAATGTGAATTTCGAAATACGGCGTCATTGGCTTTTGGTGTCTCGGGCATTGTCGTTTTGTCGAGCCAAGCCTGCAGGGCCGTCGGAAACTTCTCGTGAAGCAAGTACTCCGCGACGATGCGCTTCGCGTCGGCAACTGTAGTTGGATCAGGTACCGTTGGCCCCGACGCCAGCGCCGACTCCTTTCCTACGGGAACATCGCTGACTGCCAGCGTGATTTTGGTCGCGTTTTCAGCTGCCGCCGCCAGCCGGCCGCCTTTCACAGCGGAGAGGTGTTTCCGGACAGCATTGATCGCATCGATTGGCGCCCCACAGCTCACCAGCGTTCGGTGCAGTGTCTGCACATCTTCAAGGGTTTGCCGTGGGTCAAGTGGCATCTCCACAAGAGCCGACCCGCCTCCCGATAGCAGAAAGAACACCAGCGTTTTCTCGTCGCCTTTTTTTAGCAGCGTCAGAATCGCCTCCGCCGCCTTCCAGCTCTCCGCATTCGGCACTGGATGCCCAGCCACAAAATATTTAATTCCAGGGATGTGTTTGTGTGGCACTGTCGGAGCGGACACCACGCCCTCAAATCTCACAAAAGGCGCCAGCACCAGCGCCAGCCCATCCACCATCGCATGCGCCGCTTTACCGATCGCCACCACGCGCAATTTATCGAAATCACGCAGATCTATCTTCGTCTCACCGCACACCAGCACCGCGCCCTTGCGCAGCAGCTTGCGCTGCATGGTCGCGGGGATATCGATGGCCGCCAGCGTTTCGTGGAAAATCTTCCGGGCAAGCTGCTTCAATTGCGCCATGAGGGGTGTGCCTGGAGTTTCGCTACGGTGTCTTTAGAACTTCCGGGTTCAACATGTTCGGCGGCCGTTGCCCCGTAAACAATGCGACGACATTCTCCGCCGCAATGCACGCCATTTTCGTACGCGTCTCTAAGGACGCCGACGCAATGTGCGGCGCCAGCACCACATTTGCGCGTTTAAGCCCGGGATGAATGAATGGTTCATTTTCATAGACGTCCAGTCCCGCCCCCGCGATTTTCCCTGCTTCCAGCGCCGCGACCAGTGCCGCTTCATCCACGACCGGCCCGCGCGAAGTGTTGATCAAAAACGCTGTCGGCTTCATCCGCTGGAATTTCGCCGCATCGAACAATCCTCGCGTCTCCGGCAGCAGCGGCACGTGCACGCTGACAAAGTCACTCTCCGCCAGCAGCGCATTCATGTCCCTGAAGTCCGCCTTCAACTCTTCCTCCGTCCCTTCGGCCGCGCGCACCGCGTCTGTGTAAATCACCTTCATCTGGAAACCGGCCGCTCGGCGCGCCACGGCTCGCCCAATCCGCCCGAACCCCACGATGCCCAGCGTCTTTCCCCACACGTCTGTCCCCACCAGTTGATCCAGGTCCCAGTGTCTCCAATTCCCTGAACGCGCCAGCGCTTCGCCTTCGCTCAGCCGCCGCGCCACCGCCATCATCAGCGTCCAGGCAAAATCCGCCGTCGTTTCATCCAGCACGCCCGGCGTGTTGGTGGCCGCCACGGTTCGCTTGGTACACGCCGCCACGTCGATGTTGTCAAACCCCACGGCCACGTTCGCCGCAATGCGCAGTTTCGGCGCCGCCTTCAGCAGTTCCTCGTTCACTTTCTCGGTCAGCAGGCAAATCAGCCCCTCTTTATCCTTCAATCGCCGCAAAACCTCTTCCCGCGGCGGACGTTCCGGTTTTGCCCAGTATTCCACTTCACAGGTTTCTTGAAGAATTTGCCGCGCGGCCTCGAACAAGCTGTGGGTTGCAAACACCTTCGGTTTAGCCATCTCTTCCTCTTCGCAAATTTGGGAAAATTACACTAACACATCGCCGCGCTCCCGGCATAACTCAGCGTTGCGCGCGTCATGAGCTTTCCCCCCGCTTTCCTCTCTGCGGCCTCGCTGATTCCGCTGATTCCGGGCGTCCTGTATTCGAACTCTGCACTACTCTATAATGGGACGAGGACATTCCAGCCCTCCTACATTGCAAGGAGGATCCATGCGATCCAGCTCTTTTCAAGTCCAACTACGGGCAGTCCTGGTGATCTTCGCCGCCTGTTTCGCTTTCACTGTAGCCCGCGGCCAGAATCCGACCCACGTCATCACCGGTACGGTCGAAAAAGTCGATGCCAGCGCAAAAACTGTCGCCGTGAAAACTGCCGATGGCACCGTCGAAACGGTCAAGTTCACCGAGAAGACCACCGTCCATGGCCTGAAGGATGGCGCCAAGGGTGCCGACCTCGTCGGCAAAGAAGGCGGACACGTCATCGTCCACACCACTGGCGAAGGCGCGGAGAAGACCGCCCATTCCGTTGAGTGGTTCGGCGATAAAACCGTCCATACCACCGAAGGCACCGTTGAAGACGTCGGCAAGGGCACGAAAACCGTCGCCGTAAAAACCGCCGATGGCACCAAGGAAGCCTTCGAAGTTTCCGAGCATGCCACCGTGGACACCGGCAAAACCGTCGGTCGCTATACCGCCGTCGGTGCCAAGAAGGGCGAGCACGTCACCGTCTATTACACCGAAGAAGCCGGCAAAAAAATCGCCCACGTCTTCAAGCATTTGTAGTGGAGGGGCTTTCGTGTCTTTTGCGTCCCAACCTTTTATGTCGAGAAGACCCATTCTTCTTCAACCTTCACGGCTGGTCGAGTATGAACGCCAGGAACAGCAGCTTCTGGTCCCGTTGGATCTGTAACGCAACTGGCGTTCCCGGTGGCAACGCCTTCAGCGCACTGCGCAGGCGGTCGAGCGTCGTCATCGGCTGTCCATTCAACGTACGAATGACATCTCCGGCGTTCAGCGGCACTTCTACGCCCGCGCCTGCCGCTCGCGCCGCCACCAAAATCCCAAACGGGTCGCGCAAGTCCGACGCCATGGCCGCGATTTTCTTGTCAATCTCCACCCCGACAATCCCCAGCGTCGCCACAAGATTTTTCTCCGGATCGGCAAGCGCCGCGATTTGATCCATATCGTGCGGCGGTTCCATGACTTTCACGTCCAGGGCAAAGCGGTCTTTCCCGCGCAAGAGATCAAGGTGAACCTTGTCGCCGGTCTCCAGCGACAAGAAATGAAACGCCACGAACGGCAGATTGTCCACCGCCCTTCCGTCGATACCTGCCAGCACGTCTCCGATTTGTACTCCTGCTGCTTCGGCCGTGCTCCCCGGCTTCACGTCGGAAATCACCACCCCATACTTGCGCGGCAGGTTCAGTGCCGCCGCCATCGTGGGCGTAATCGTCTGGATTCCAATGCCAATCTCGGCGCGGTGCAGATGGCCATACTTGCGCAATTGCTGAAACGCCGCCTCGACCACGCTGCTTGGAATCGCGAAGCCCAGGCCTTCGTTTTCTCCCGATTGCGACAGAATAAATGTCTTCACTCCCACCACTTCGCCATTCACGTTTACCAGCGGACCGTCAGAATTTCCCGCGTTGATTGCCGTGTCTGTCTGGATGTAGACAAGCCGTGAATCCGCATCGATCTGCCGCGCCACCGCCGAAACCACTCCCATCGTCACCGAATTGCGCAGCCCCTCGGGGCTCCCAAACGCAAAAACCAGTTCGCCTTGTCCCAGTTTGCGGTAGTCGGCCAGCGCCAGCGCCGGCAGCTTCTCCGCATCCACTTTGATGAGCACCAGGTCGATATCGCGCTCCACACCGACAATTCTTGCCGGAACCACCGTTGTGCGCGTCGAGAGCGCTGCCCGCAGCGGCAGTTCTTCAATCGCGGGAGGCAGCACCACTTGCACCCGTTTCACCGAACTCCTTTACCTCCTGAACCTCCTTAACATCCTTTATCCCCCCAAAAACGGCAACGCCCTTTCCGCAGTGATGGGGGCATCTGCGAAAAGGGCGCACCGTCTTCAGAAGAGAAGATCGTTACAGCGCAAAGACTCAGTTCTCCGGCGGTGCAGGCGGAGGAGGCACATTCGTCAGAAATCTCCCTCGGTGGCCCTGCTCGATCGTGTAGCCCGAGGGTACCGCGAACAGCGACGCCGCCGGTTCCGTCCGCTGAATGTTCGTCAATGTG
>WNFQ01000094.1_pt1 | contig 47710 bp, 44 predicted proteins | sample 5400171 | NCBI WGS metagenome assembly WNFQ01 (sample SAMN13153356, study PRJNA577476) | soil metagenome | isolation source: 20 cm soil under Madrone tree | place: USA:California | collected 2016-06-14
ATTCTCGACTGCTGCCACCCGTAGGTGTCTGGACCGTGTCTCAGTTCCAGTGTGGCTGGTCGTCCTCTCAGACCAGCTACCCGTCAAAGCCTTGGTGAGCCGTTACCTCACCAACAAGCTGATAGGCCGCGACTCCATCCAAAAGCGCATTGCTGCTTTGATCTTGCGATCACATGCGGTATTAATTCGCCTTTCGGCGAGCTATCCCCCACTTTTGGGCAGGTAAGTCACGTGTTACGCACCCGTTCGCCACTAGGCCAGTTCTGTATTGCTACAAAACTAACCTCGTTCGACTTGCATGTCTTATCCACGCCGCCAGCGTTCGTTCTGAGCCAGAATCAAACTCTCCGTTAAAATCTTTCTCTAACGTGAGTTAGGTGTCCGGCAGCTGCCGGACAAAAGAGATTCTGACCAATTCATATCTTAACACTCTCTCGAACTTGCGTCCGAAAGCGTAAGGTTGTCGGTCATTAAAAAATATTAAAACCAAAAAGTGTTGACGTATAACGCACAACACAGTCTTCGCTGACTATCACCATTCTGAGTGCTTAAAAACTCAGAACCAAACTTTCAATGAACTCGGTTCTTATTTGTTTTGGGCGACAAAAAAACCCAACCCGCCTCCGGCCAAACAGTGTAAATCAGGATTTCTCCCCATCTATTCAACCGGGACAAAATTGAGCCAATTTGAAGTCCCTAAAAAAAACTAGAAGAACACCACTCGCCCTCCAGCGAGCCTCCGCTTTCAACGGAGAAGTTTAATCTAACTTTTCTTTTGCCTTGGTCAACGCGATTTTTGCAAAAATTGCGCGACTTTCTCAAAAGTACCCGTAGAACTCGGGCCGGCAACCGTAGCGATCATTTGCATCGCCGCAAGCGGAAATTTGAAAATCTCTTTTCAAGTTTACTCGCCTTGGCCAGTCCCTTTTCTCGCAGGGCCGACACAGTAGCAGGACAGATCCTGACGTCAAACGAGTTTCTGAAAAATTTCGGACTCGCAATAAATTGGGCCGGCGAACCAAGAAAACAAGAAGCCGGCATTCAACATCTGGAGTCCAGAAGAGAGGAAGGCTTCGGCACCCGGAGCACGTTCCATACATCGTTGAAGATGGTATCGGGAAAACCTTGAGCCTTAGCGAGCTGTAGCTTTCGTTCGAGCGGATTTCTCAACTGGCGGATCCGGTACCAATCTTCTTCTGAGACCCAACCCGTCATTCTCGACCAGAGTACGGACGTCATCACCGGATAATCGCTGCCATACAGAATCCGATCGGGATCGGTGCGTAACCGGGCAAGTGTTTTCAGGTGAGTGGGTTGAGATAACGCTGAGATATCCCCGTACAGATTGGGGAACTGCCGGCGAAGCTCGAGGAACTCGAGAGAATAGTCCTTTCCCCAAGGCAGAGCAGGGGCGCCACAGTGAGCCGCGATGACTTTTACTCCAAGCTCGAGTGGCACTCGCAGACAGTTTGGGGCCTGCAGATCCGGCCGATAGGTCGGGAGCGAGAACTCACCACCGGTATGTGCCAACAACGGCAACCCAAGCTCGGCCATCCGTTTCCAAAAGCTGCGGTATTTTGGCAGCGAGGGATCGACTATCTGGACGCAGGGCAACAGTTTCAGCAAAACCGCACCTGCCTCGACACCCGTTTCCAAAGCATCGAGAGCATCCTTCCGAGCTGGATGAACCGATATCCCGGGAAGTATCCGAGGTTCCAATTTCGCGATCTGGAACAGGTAATCGTTGGGGACAAAGAGCCGGGAAAGATCGGGGCGGGCTATGCCATCTTCTTGGTGGACATCGTCGCAAGCTAGGATGACTACGCCCGCCAGAGACGAGCTGTCCAACCAATGCCGAAGCCGGCGAACGTAAATCTCATCAAGGTCGCGGCTGCGATGGCTCACCGAAATGCCTATGTTGTGGGCCATAATCTGCACGAACGGAGCTTGCCACCAAACGCTCTGAACCCGGCACCCGGATCCGGAAAGACCATTGCCAAGCAGGTGGACATGAATGTCGAGCGCCTTCATTCTGGGGTCTCGAACCAGCGATACGTCTTGGCCGACGGTAGCCCGATTTGGTCGAGAATTCGGTGCACAACGGTGTCGATTAGATCTTCCACGGTTCCTGGACGGCTGTAAAAAGCCGGCATCGCCGGCAAGATCACCGCTCCGGCTTCAAGCGCGCGACAACAGTTCCGGGCATGAATCAAATTCCAGGGTGTTTCCCGCAGAACCAAAACCAGTTTTCGTTTCTCTTTCAAAAATACGTCGGCTGCTCGCAGGATGAGGGTTTCGCTGGTTCCGGCGACGATCCGTCCCAGCGTACCCATCGAACAGGGCACAATCACCATCGCATTGAAGAACGTGGAGCCGCTCGCAAACGGCACACTCATGCTGCGCTCATTGTGCTCATGAACACCGACCGGAACTTCTAACTTCCCCAACTCGGCGCTCACTACCTGCTTGGCGTAAGCGCTCAAGACTAAATGAACTTCGTTCTTCCCACAGTCGATCTGATGGAGGAGTCGTTGAAGATAAATCGCTCCGCTTGCACCGGTCGCAGCGATGACAAGTTTCATGGTTACAGGTTGCGGGTTGCGAGTTGGGCCCTGCACGGCTCATTCAAGTAGGAAACCATGTGCGATCACCTGAGGGGAAACGCTAAGAGGACGTGGAACTCGTAACCTGTAACCGCTTCATAAATAGCCCCCGGTCGCGAGCCGTTGAGTTAACCCTTTAAATCGGCCGAACACTTCCTGATAAACGTCGGCGGATGCATCAACTGGCAGGGCGCGCGATTTTTCGTCGAGCTTTACGTTTCGGGCGACCAATTCGTTCAAGTTGCTGGATTTATTGTTCACCAAATGATCAACCCAAGCGGAATGCAGCGCCGCGCCGAGCGCCGCGCCCTCCGCCGTGGCCAGACAAACGACTGGTACCCGGAAAGCGTCGGCACAAATCTGACGCCAAATGGCACTACGACTTCCACCGCCGGTCAACCGGATTTCGCTCGGTTTGATCCCAAGCTGACGATAACGGTTAAGACCGTAAGCTAGTCCCAAAGTCGCTCCCTCCATGGCAGCTCGGGCGAGATGGGCGGGAGTCAAATTGCCAGATGTCAGCCCATGAACAACACCGACGCCATTCGGTAGATTAGGCGTTCGCTCTCCATTCAGATAAGGAAGGAAAATCAAACCGTCCGAACCAGGAGCGATACCGCCGACGGATTCATCGAGCTTTGCGATCTCCCATCCGAATAACTTCCGTACCTGTTCAGTCACAACCGTCACGTTCATGGTACAGATCAGCGGCAGCCAGTTGTCAGTGCTATCGCAAAAGGCCGCGACTTCCCCCTGTGGGTCGACCACCGGTTGAGCGGAGAAGGCGTAGATTGTGCCAGAAGTGCCCAGGCTGGCTGTTACCACGCCGCTCTGCACATTGCCTGTCCCAATCGCGCCCATCATATTGTCACCGCCACCAGCGGAAACGATCGGCGAGTTTGCGAGACCCCAGGCTTCTCGCAAATTTTCTCGCAACAGCCCACAGGCTTGGCGAGACGAGCCGAGACTAGGGAGCTTTTCCGGAAGATCGGAGTCGATGAACTCCAATACCGGCTCACACCAATGGCGGGTTCGAATATCCAGCAGTCCGGTTCCGGAAGCATCGCCATACTCCATGCGCTTTTCGCCAGTGAGCCAGAAGTTGATGTAATCGTGCGGAAGCAGAATGCTGTTTACCGACTCGTAATTTTCCGGCTCATTCTGTTTTAACCAAAGAATTTTCGGTGCGGTCCAGCCCGGTAACATCGTGTTACCCATGAGCTTGATCAGGGCGGTGTCGCCACCAAACTCCTCGATAATCTCGGCGCACTGTTTCGCGGTCGAGGTATCGCACCAAAGCTTGGCCGGACGGATGACCTCATTCGCGTCGTTTAAGACAACTAACCCATGTTGTTGACCGCTGACGCCGATCGCGCGTACTTCGGCTTTCCGCGATTCGACCTTTTGCAAGCATTCCAGGATGGTCGCCTCGGTAGTGTTAATCCAGTCCTGCGGCTCCTGTTCCATGTGTCCGGGCGGCAGACCCGGAACCAGGTCATAGGTCTTTTGGGCAGTCGCAAGAATTTTTCCGGATTCCAGATCCAAGACGATCGATTTGGTGCTTTGAGTTCCACTATCGATGCCGAGATAAAGCATAGAGATTCCAAAGACTGCCACAGATCGATCGTTCGGGCTACCAGGGCATAATAAATTCCATCGAGAAGGGTTGTGGGTATCGGCCAACGAACCGTAGCTAAGAGAAGGTTGCCGTCAGGTCGGGGCAAGCGCCGGAACAATTCCTCGGATCGAACTCCTGGAAACCGAGATGGTCGAATTTCGGTAGTTTTGCTACATGACCGGTTGGAAATTTTCGGGTCCGTGCCATTTTTTTGTATGGTAAAGAAGCTTCTCCACACCCGTTATCGCGTTTCTGACCTGGAAAAGACTGTGTCTTTCTATCAGGACGTCCTCGGATTGAAGGAAATACGCCGGCATACTTCGCCGCGCGGTTCACAGTTGGTATTCTTCCAAGCACCCGGCAGCGAAGAAGAAATTGAACTGTGTAAGTTTGATGAAAGCGGTCCGGTGAATGTTGGCACAGACATCACTCATTTAGCTTTTGAGGTCGACGATCTCGAAGCATTTGCTAAACATGCGGCCGCCAAGGGTTACCCGCTCAGCGACGGCCCAACCAAGACAGGTTCCGGCGGCTTCATCGCCTTTATCGACGCTCCCGAAGGTTACGAAGTGGAGTTGATCCAGCACGGGAAATGAGGCGGACGGAATCAGAATCTAGAATTTCCGGCAGATTTAGTTGAGAGCCTCAGTCGCCGAGAACGCATGAAACCCATGGGACTCATGAGACCCCATGGGACAATGAAATAGGCAGCCCCAAAATACCTTCAGCATAGGTGATCGGATTTGCCTGCTATTTGGGGAGGAAACCACCTGTTAGCAGGAGGTTCGTAGCTCCGGAATGCCTCCAAGATCTGGCCGAGGGCGGAGGCAAAAGTGATAATGTCCGTGTGCTCCTTGCGGATGAATCCAGCCCGAAGCATTTGATCGAGCATGGTTCGGACCGGGTCGAAGAACCCTTTTACGTCGAAGAAAGCGCACGGCTTTGCATGGATACCGAGTCGAGCCCAACCCCATTGTTCAAAAATTTCTTCCAAGGTACCGACACCGCCAGGCAGTGCGATGAAGCCGTCGGCAAGGTCGGCCATTTTCGCCTTTCGTTCGTGCATGGTCTGGACGACAAGCAATTGAGTTAGCCCGTCATGGGCGATTTCCTGATCGACCAACGCGCGGGGTATCACTCCGGTTACTTTGCCGCCAGCAGCTAGAACCGCATCGGCAATGACTCCCATAAGTCCGGCCCGACCTCCGCCATAAACCAGCTGGCAATCATTCTCAACGAGTCCTTGGCCTACGCTTCGTGCCGCGTCCGCATACGCCGAGTCGTTACCAGGACTTGAGCCACAGAAAACACAGATACGCACGTGTGACGTTTTCACAGGCAGCCGAATCTGTCGAGCGTCTCACAAAATGAATGGAGGGAAATCGGGCCAATGATTCTGTGCGCTTTCCTCGGAAAAACGCGTTTATTCTCCGCCAATGGACATAACGGCCGAACGTATCTGGGCTGACTTCCGCACCGTGCGAGAGACCATCCCTCTGGTTCTGTCGCTAACGAATTCCGTGGTACAGGAGTTCACCGCGAATGCGCTCTTGGCGCTAGGAGCATCGCCCATCATGTCTGATGCGCTCGAGGAAATTGCCGAGTTGGTCGGCGTCGCAAGCGCGCTCAATCTGAACATTGGAACGCCGACTCCACGGAGCGCCGAAGCCATGGCGCTAGCAGCCCGGGTGGCCAAAGCCAAGCAGATTCCGATCGTGCTCGATCCTGTTGCAGTGGGCGCTACCAGGCTACGACGCGGATTAGCTGACCGACTCCTACAGATTGCGCCCTCCGCAGTTATCCGTGGAAATCAAGCTGAGATAGCAGCCCTCGCCGGACTTCCTGCACTTGCACGCGGAGTCGACGCAGCCGAACCATCGGAGGAAGCTTCCGTCGCCGCGCGTCAATTGGCGAAACGGCTTGGAACCGTGGCGGTCGCTAGTGGGCCAATTGATTATCTTTCTGATGGTAAAACGGTGATTGCTATCGACAACGGACACCCTCTGATGGGTCGTATTACCGGTTCCGGATGCGTGGCAAGCGCCGTGATTGCTGCTTTTTTACCCGTGAATCCGAATCCCCTCGCAGCTGCCATATCGGCAATGATCGTGATGAATGTCGTCGGAGAGCTTGCGGCGGAACATTCCCGCAGCGAGGGCCCGGGTAGTTTCCATATTCGATTTCTCGATACATTCGACCGACTCGAGCCCGAGCACATCGAAGGGAGAATGAGGGTGATGCGGGTCTAAAAGCTGCGAGTTGCGGGTTACAGGTTACAAGTGGCCCCGTCCTAGTTCGCCGCCGGCAAAATACCGAGCGAAGTCAAGCACTGTCGCGCCACGATCATCCGTTTCGGTGCGTCCTGGTCTTTGGCTACATCAAGGTTCAATGCGAAGAAATAGGTGTCATTATCTGTCTCTACCCAGCCGACCCACCATCCAATCGCGGGGGTCCGAGAAGAGCCCAGACCGCTCTTGGCACGAAGGATGTATTTCGAGTTGGCTTCGGTGATCAGCATGTCTTTCACGATCAAGCTGCTGCGTTCGCTGACCGACAGTTGATTGAGGTAAAATTTCTTCAGAAACTCGATCTGTTGCAGGGCAGTGATGCGGAGCGCGCCATCGAGCCAAAAGCGATCAACCCCGCCCGAGACGTCCTCATTTCCGTAGGCAAACTTCCTTACGAATTCCGCTTCGCGTTGCTCCCCAACCTGCCGAGCGATTTCCTGGTATACCCAGACGACCGAATATTTCAAAGCGCTTCGAAACGTATGATCGCGATTCCAGGCATCTACCTGGCGTTCCTGCCCGTCCCATTTGAAGCTTTGATTTTCATCTTTCACAACCCCAGTCTCCAAAGCGATTAAAGAATGGGGGATCTTGTAAGTTGATGCAGGAATAAACGGTTCTGCTGCCCTTTGCGGGTTGTAAACGTGAGTTTCTTCCTTTACGAGATCGGTCACAACGATTGTTCCGGCACCGCCGCTGGCTTCGAAATACGATTTCCATTCGGGATGCTCTTTCGTCTCGCTAGCTACACACGACATTCCGAGACTCATGCAAACTGGGAGAACCAAAAAAACTGTTCGCATAGGCGATCGACATACCGAGAACGACCCCGGGCGCAAGGGCGTACGGAGGCTTTCTTGGTCTCTGGCGGACAAAGCGCCGCTAAATCCGGCGGTGCCTGTGACGAAGTTCTTACGGTCTTACCGTAGCCGCGTATGCACGGCGCTTTCCTTGTGCACTCGAAAGGACTCGATTGCCTCGTATTCAGCCAATCCGAGACGGTCGTAATGCTGCGCGGTTGCCCGGTTTATCTGCTCGGCTTGTTGCCAGCCTTCGCCTGCTTGGGTCTCAGTAAACGGGGTCTGACTGCGCTGGGAGCGGTGATGATAGAGACAATCCAATTTGACAGCGAGTTCGGCCGGGCTCAAAGGCACCGCCATATCGATCTCGTGCGGGGGCCAGGGCCGCTCGTTGGAGGCGTAGAGCCAGATCTGACAGTTGGGATACCACAGCTGGTTGGAACACTCCCGTAACGCTGCCGAGCCCAGCTGAAAGACGATCCCCGACACGCTGCTGGGATCTGCCCCGGCACCGGTCAAGTAAATCTGATGTGGTTGAACCGAGCAGACCAAGGCCGCAATCGACTTAATATCATCAGAGTCCCATCGGAACTGCCGATACCGTCCCTGTTCATAAAACGATAAATCAAGGAAGCGAACTCGTTCCAGATTCAAACCGAGGATTTGGCAAGAGGCGCGCGCCTCGGCTCTTCGAATCAGACCTTTGAAGCGGCGAAGGTCCGGGCTATCCTCATCAAACGGGGCTTTCTTTTCCGTCTCCTGGGCCAGTGAATCGAGCCGTACCAGAGAGTCTGGCTGAGATACTCCGAGCTCGTGCAAAAGGCTGAACGCCATTCGCGCTTCTCCGTCTGGTACGCTGAGATTGCCTGAAGTAAGATAAGCGAGCGTAACCTCGTGCCGTTGTCTCACGAGGCGATGAAGCGTGCCGGCCATCCCTATCTCCGCATCTAACGGCTCCGGGCTAAACACCAACACTCGTTTAAACGGCGGTTCAGCTGGAACCGGACGATTGGTATCGTCGGCATTAGGCTTGCCTCCCGGCCAACCGGTGATCGTGTGCTGCAGCTCGTTGAAGATCCTGATGTTGAGTCCGTAAGCAGAGCCAGTTTCTACCAAAAGCGGAGCTAGGGCGTTCTCGGTATAATCCTCATCCCCGAGTCGGAGTACTGGCTTCTTGCGCTCGCCCGCGAGCCAGGTAACAGCCTTTCGGGCGAGGCTTCGATCCCATTTAACCGGACCTACCTTCCAAGGAGTTCGGAACCGGGTTAGTTCACTTGCGGCGGCTTGATCAACATAACAACCGCAATCGGGATGGCGTTGCAGGAAGCTGGCCGGTACCGCATCAGTCTCGGGTCCTTCGATTGCAGAACGCAGAATCGGCGCTTTGGACTCGCCCCAAGCAAGCAACAGAACCTGGCGGGCCTGAAGGATGGTGCCAATTCCCATGGTTATCGCGTAGGCCGGGACGTTGGCTTCGCCGCGAAAGTCCCGGGCAGCATCCCGCCGAGTCAAGCGATCAAGAGCTACCATCCGAGTTCGCGAGTCAGGGCCTGATCCGGGCTCGTTAAACCCGATATGACCGGTCCGACCAATCCCCACAATCTGAATATCGATCCCGCCGGCTTCCTCTATCAGGCTCTCATAGTCAGCACAGTATTCGAATACCTTGTCACGTTCGACCAAGCCATCGGGCACATGCGTCTGTTTGGGCGGCAGATCGACGTGACGGAAGAGCTGAACCTCCATGAAATGCCGATAACTCTCCGGATGATCGGGAGGAAGACCATAGTATTCATCGAGATTGAAGGTGACAACGTTTTGGAACGAAAGCCCTTCCTCTCGATGGAGACGAATCAGCTCCTGGTACAGCTTCACCGGTGTGGAACCCGTCGCCAGGCCGAGCACGACGCGACGATTCTCGCTTTGCCGTTGTCGAATAACATTCGCGACAATTGAGGCTAATTCGCGGACGGCTGTTTCCGAGCTTGGAAAGACTTTTGTCCGGATCTTTTCGAACTGTTCGGCTTCAGTGTTGGAATTAGACATGATATTCAAATGGGTGCGGCACGGTGCGGTTCAGTTGGAACGGTACAATTCGATGACGTCGTTGCAAAAATTTGCACAAAGCATTTTCCCGTTTTCCGAAAACTATGCATACTGCAACGATCTAGTTCGTCGCAAAAAATCCTGAATTTTCCCACCCAGAATGAACGTTCATCCTGCATCACCGCTTGCCCATCGAAAGGAGGCAAAATCAGCAACTCAAGCATCCAGATCTAATTAAAATCTCGGCTGGTCTTTGTGACCGCAATTGCTACGGATCCGGAATGGGAAGCACCACGCTTGGGCCTCCGACGTTTCGGATTACCAACCGGCACAGGTCAATGTGCAAGAGAAGCAGCCGAACGGCTGCACATCCCAGTTTTCCCCCTTTATCCATGAGAAATTTTTTCAGTGGTTTCATTTTCCTCCTACTATCCGCCAGCACTCAGTTTGCCGGCGCCTGGTCGCTCGAAGAGGCGGCTAAACCGTACAGTGGCACGGAGGTTTCCGTGATTTTCCTCGATCGACCCGGATACAACGCAATCATCAAGCTGCTTCCGGACTTCGAGAAGAGGACCGGCATCAAAATCAAATACCAGATCGTTCCTTACGAAAATACGCGTGAGAAAGAGGAACTCGATTTCAGCTCCAACGGTGAGTTAACTGTGGCCTTAGTTGATCTCGTTTGGATTGGTGAATTTGCTGAAGCCGGCTGGATTGTACCATTCGAAGAGATCAAAAAGAAGTATCCCGAAATCATCGATCCGAATTTTGACATTAATGACTTTATCCCGCTGATCTTAAACGCCTTCGGGACCTGGCAAGGCAAAGTCTACGGTCCCCCATTCGACAACTATTCGGGCCTCCTCTATTACAACAAGGACATGCTCAAGGAAGCCGGTTTCGATAAGCCACCGGAAACCTGGGATGAGCTGATCAACACCTATGCTCCGAAGCTGACCAAGAACGGGAAATACGCTTTTGCCCTGCAATCCAGACGAGGAGAAACGCAGTCATGCGATAGCTTTATGCGGTTTCTTTGGCCTTGGGGTGGATCACTATTGGATGCCAAGTTTCATTCGAATTTAGGCAGCCCAAAGAGTCAGGAGGGTCTGAACTTCCGGCAGTCGTTGGAAAAATACATGCCGCAAGGGATCGTGGACTACGATCACAACGATGCGGTTAACGCTTTGGCCCAAGGAAACGTCGCCATGATTACTGAATGGTCAGCATTTTATTCCACCCTGGTTGATCAGAAGAGCTCCAAAATCGTGGACAAGCTCGGCGTCGCGCCCGAACCCAAAGGGCCAGACGGCCGCAAACCGGCGCTCGGGGGTTTCTCGCTGGCGGTCGCTAGTCAAGCCAACGACAAACAGAAGGCAGCAGCCTGGTTGTTTATCCAATGGGCTACGGGCAAAGAGATCGGAAAACAATATGTCGAAGCGGGCGGTATCAGTGGACGGCAATCGACGTATAAAGATCCCGCCTTGCTGGCCAAATATCCGTTTATCCAACCGATGCTCGATTCATGGCAACAGGGCGTACCGGAGTATCGGCCGCGATTTTCGGAATGGTCTAAGCTGACCGATATCATTGCTGAATGGGGTACCAAGATGATGCTGAATCAGGTTTCGGTGAAACAAGGTTCGGATGAGATCGGTACGCGAACCGAAGCCGTGCTCAAGGATGCCGGCTATTACGATGGCAAAAAACCACTAGCGCAGTGACAAGATCTGGTCGTGCGCTTAGGACTCGACCTAAGCGCGCGCGACCCCTGACGACGGAGCGAAACCGCTTCCGACTTCGCCAATTCGTACGGCAAGGTGCGGCTTCCGGGAACAGCCCATGATAGAGCGACATCGCATCACTGAACTCGATTGCTCGGTGCGCGCGGGATTATTTCCGGGCATCACGTGTGTCCGACGGTACCGAGCCGCAAATCAAGATTTATGACAACTCGGGCTGCACCCAAAAAGACCTATTCAAGTGGAGTCATCTTCTTTCTTGCTCCGGCGGTTATCGTCCTTCTGGCCGTTGGGATATTTCCTCTGCTTTTCGCGGTTTGGAATTCGCTGCACGAGTTCATTCTGAGCCGGGCCCGAATCTACGCCTTACATGGCCAGCCATTCCTTTGGTTTCAAAATTATTTGGGCCTGATGAATGATGCTGGATTCAGGGAATCGCTGTTTCGCACATTTGTCTTTCTTCTCATCAATCTTCCCATCCAATTGGTTCTTGGACTGTTTATCGCGCTATTGCTGCACAAGGTTGGCCACGAATGGCTGAAAAATATTTGTCGCGTGTCTCTGGTGATCCCACTGGCCACGACTCTTGCCGTCGTCGGTTTAATGGGACGCCTTATGTTCAACAGCAGCTTCGGTGTGGTGAACTATGCCGTGGCGACCGTTATATCGCTTTTCCGTTCCATCGGACCGCTGCTCCAGGGACATTTTCAAGTAATGCATGGTTTCTGGCGTCACGTGGTTCCCTCGAACATGATCGATTGGCTGGGGAATCCGAACCTGGCCTTCGCCACCGTCTCAATTATGGACTGCTGGCAGTGGACACCGTTTTGTGCGCTTGTCCTTCTATCCAGTCTTACCCTGGTACCGACAGAAATTGAGGAGGCGGCCAAGCTCGAGACGGATCGCTGGTGGCAAGTGCTCTGGCGAGTCCAGTTGCCCTTCCTGCTGCCAGGAATCACCGCGATTTTAATTCTGAGAACCGCTGACATTTTGAAGATGTTCGACGTGGTCTATACGATGACCCAGGGAGGTCCAGGTAACGCGACCGACTTGATCAGCGTCTATGTTCAACGAGTTGGTTTTCGCCAAGTCGACCAGGGCGTTGCATCGGCCCAAGCGATCGTGTTGCTGATCATCACGATCATTCTTTCTCGCATTTATATCCGCTACTTCTATCGGGAGATCTGAGATGGCTGCCATTCACACTAGCAAAAGGCGGTTCGGTATTGCCCATTTGTTCGGGCTGCTGCTCATTCTATTTTTCTGCGTCTTTCCGTTTTATTGGATGGTTTCTTCTTCGCTGAAGGACCCGCAGCTCATTCTCTCGCAAAAGCCGACGCTGACTTTTCAACCGACATTCGAAAACTACCAAGCTGCTTTCCAGCGGAATGTGGGCGGCAGCCTCGGAATTTCTTTGTTTGTAGCGTTGACGACTACCGTGCTTTCCTTGTTGTTAGGTACACCTGCCGCTTATGCCTTGGCCCGTTTCGATTTCAGAGGAAAAAAAGATATCTGGTTCTGGTTCATCACGAACCGGATGGTAAGCCCAATCGTATTGGCGCTTCCGTTTTTCCTCTTAGCGAGCAACTTTCATCTGATCGGCAATCCAATTGTCCTGGTTTTCATCTACCTGACGTTCAATGTGCCAATCGTAGTTTGGATCTGCTCCGACCAATTTCGTGGGATTCCCAAAGAGCTGGACGAGGCCGCCACCCTGGAAGGCTACAATTCGTTCAGTATCTTTTGGCGGGTGGCTCTTCCGCTGGGGGCACCAGGTATCGCCGTCTCCGCCATTTTCTGTTTTATCTTCTCCTGGAACGAATTGCTTTACGCGCTCATTCTGATGCGGAGGGAAACCCAAACCGCCCCGGTAGTCGCGACGAGCTTCATGAGCGGCTATCAGGTCCCCTGGGGTCAAATCATGGCTACTGGGACTCTGGTTGCCCTTCCGGTAATTATTTTCAGCCTGATTGTCTCCCGACAGATGGTCCGCGGTCTGACCATGGGAGCGATCAAGTAGCTCCGAAAACTGCGATCAGTTTTCGGAGCTAGCGGCAGTTGTATTTGTGACCGAATGTGCCTGAATAAATTAAGTACTTAAAAAAATGAACCCCCGAACCAGAAGGAGGATCAGTCCGTGAGCAGTGTCGTTGATAAATTACCAAAGTCGGTACCGGCTAAATCCGGGAGCAGCGTAGTGGATAAGCTACCGAAATCGATGCCAGCCGTGATGGCCCACGGGCCGCACGATTACCGTATGGAGGAACGTCCGGTCCCGAAGCCAGGGCCCGGCGAAGTGCTCCTCAAAGTCAAAAGCACCGGGGTGTGCGCCAGTGATATTAAATGTTACACCGGAGCTGCGCTCTTTTGGGGCGATGAACATCGCGTTGGGTATTGCCAGCCGCCTGTAACCCCGGGTCACGAATTCGTCGGCGAGGTGGTCGGTCTCGGCGATGGCGCCGGAGAACTCTATGGCCTGAATATCGGGGACCATGCAATCAGCGAACAGATCGTCCCGTGTTGGAATTGTCGTTACTGCAAGATGGGCGCTTACTGGATGTGTAACGTTCATGACATCTATGGCTTCAGACAGCGCACTTTCGGATCTTGGGCCGAGTACATGCTATTTCCGGCCGGTGCCTTAAACTATAAAGTACCCAAGAGCATCCCGTTGCATCACGCGGTCTTCATTGAACCGCTTGCTTGTTCCATTCACGCGGTGGAACGCGGCAATATCCAATATCAGGATACGGTTGTAATCGCCGGTTGCGGACCACTCGGGCTAGGTATGGTAGCGGCAGCCAAAATGAAAGGACCAGAACGGCTTATCGCTCTCGACCTGAGCGACGAGCGACTCGAAGTCGCTCAGCGTTGCGGTGCCGATCTGGGTATTAATCCGAAGAAACAGGATGCAGTCCAGACGGTACGGGATCTGACTGACGGCTATGGGTGTGACGTTTATATCGAAGCCACCGGGCATCCGAGCGCGGTGGAACAAGGTTTGCACATGATCCGCAAGCTTGGAACGTTTGTGGAGTTCAGCGTCATGCGAGAGAAAGTGACGGTCGACTGGACGATCATCGGCGACTCAAAAGAACTCAACGTTCACGGCTCCCACCTTGGTCCTCGTTGTTATCCGGTCGCTATTCGGATGATCGAACAGGGTCGTCTGCCGATGGACGAAATCGTGACTCATCGTTTACCGCTGAGCGACTACCAGAAAGGTATCGATCTGGTTATTTCCGGCCTGACCTCCGTAAAGGTTACACTAGAGCCGTAACGAGGTTGCAGGTTGTCAGGTTGGCGGTTCGCGGCGGCAGTCGCGGACCACCACCGCTAGGTTGTTAGCGCGTCCTCGATCGTTAGGGCGAAAATCTCGGCGCGGTTTCGGGCGCATTTTACAAACTGCGGCCGTGCGCGCCGGATTTGAGCCACGTTGGAAGGCGAATTTTTGATAGTGCGCCCCTAATCACTCACGCCCGATCGACGCGGCAGGCGTAACAACCGGGGCGCGCGTTGTGCACGTGGATATAGGCGACCCGTGCATCACCGAAAAACCGTTGAATCGACTGTTCAATGTCCACACCGTTTATCGCGTCTGCCCCAACCAGCATGTCATTATCATAATAAGCACGCACAGATAGTAAACGTCCCGGAAACAGAAGAACTTCCGGAATTTCGTTGGCTTTCGAGTAGGTTTCGGAGGCTGATTCTCGAACAAAAATGGGTCCGACACTTCGATAAGGCGACAATCCCGGCAAATGCTCGAAGTTAAGCAGCAACACGGATTCTCCGATCTCTGCATCTACTAAGCTAACGCGGCAGGGAAATCCGGGCTTTTCGTCGGCAACCAGTCGAATGACGCGGTGCTTTTGTAGTTCCTCGTTGGAAAGATGGCGGTATTGGGCTATCACATCGGCTGAAATTCCAGAGACGCGAAAGGTGTAGGCGGGGCTTGTATTCACGCCGTTATATAGGCTCACAGGCAAGGCTCGTCTGGCCATTTTCGGCCACACAATTCAGCGTTCCCGGCATTGTCATCGGTAGCGGCGACCAGCTACAATACAAATGATGGAATCCAATGAGCATGACTATCGGAACTTCCAACGCCACGTTGATCGGCTCTGCTTCCTCATCGTCGCCACTAAATGCTCGGATCGCGAGATCGATATCGAGAAGCTCCATCTCCGAGTCCAAGCGATGCGTCTATTCCCGGACAAGATTTCACTCTATGACCTGATTTATGAGAGTCGTTTCCGGCGATTGCGCGAGCAATTCCGCCAAAATAGCGCGATAAGCGAACAGGGAAATAATCCTTCACCACTGGAGCGAGCAACCTAATCTTAGACTGATCGTTTTGCGACTTAGCCATGGTACCGCATTTAATGCAGTACGTCGCCCACGAGCCTGGTGGAGGACCTGAAGTCCTGCGAATCGAGCGGCAAAAAACGCCAGAACCTGGAGCGCGCGACGTTTTAATAGAGGTGAAGTTCGCCGGAGTGAACCGCCCGGATCTTCTGCAACGTGCCGGCAAATATCCACCGCCCCCTGGGGCTTCTCTGATCCTCGGCCTGGAAGTAAGCGGACAGATTGCGGCTCGGGGTGCAGAGGTAACGGAATGGAATATCGGTGATGCGGTTAGCGCTCTGACGCCGGGCGGCGGCTACGCTGAATATTGCCTGACGAATGCTGATCACTGCTTGCCGATTCCGCAGGGATTCGATTTCGCTCAAGCGGCCGCACTCCCCGAGAATCTGTTTACGGTCTGGGCGAATCTGATCGACCGCGCCCGACTCAAAGCCGCAGAGCACGCATTGATCCACGGTGGCTCAAGCGGTATTGGCTATATGGCGATCCAGCTCGCCAAGGAGCATGGTGCGACCGTTTTTACCACCGTTGGCAGTGAAGCCAAAGCCGAGTTCTGCCGTTCTCTGGGCGCAGCATTGGCAATTAATTATCGAAGCCAGGATTTCGTTGAAGCAGTCGAGAAAGCCACTAATCGTCGCGGTGTCGATGTGATTCTGGATATGGTCGGTGGAGACTACCTGGGAAAGAATATCCGATTGCTCGCCCTTGAAGGTCGCTTAGTCCAGATCGCTTTTCTTCATGGCAGCACGGTTCAACAATTTGATTTTCTGCCTGTCATGACTCGCCGGTTGACGATCACGGGATCCACTTTGCGTCCGCGCACTATCGAACAAAAGGCGGCAATCGCTCAGAGTCTTCGCCAGCACGTCTGGCCTTTGCTGGAATCGGGTAGGATCAAAGTGGTGATCGACCGTATCGTTCCCATGGAAAAGTCAGCTGAAGCCCATCGGGCTATGGAAGCCAGCCAGCACATGGGAAAGATTTTGCTGCAGGTCGAGTCGCGATCCGCATGAGTCTTATGAGACTTATGCGACTCAGGAGACCTATTACGGACCGGACGCGGCCGCCCGGCGGACGAAGTTCGGGAACCGTTCCCTAGCGACTCGCGGGAGCGCCTACCTAGGGGCCCGCGGTCACCGGCTCAAGCGCTATCGCCTGTTCATCCTCATCGAATAGATACAGGTGCTCCGCCGGCAAATGGAATTCGATCCGGTGATTGCGTTCGGGAGCTGTCATTCCCGCTGCCTTTGCCACGACGATTGTATCCTTTCCAATCTCCGAATGAATCAAGGTTTCGCTGCCAAGATGCTCGACTACGTTCACGATACCAGGTAAGCGAACCGAGTTGGCGGAGGAACCGAGTCGTACATGTTCCGGCCGAAAACCGAGGGTCAACGATTTGCCGCGGAGCGATTGCGACACTTGGAGCGGTAGACTCACGGTTCCTACCGCTTCCGACTTACAGCGAATCTGGCCCGGTTTCTCATCTTCCACGACGAGGGGAATGAAATTCATTTGCGGCGACCCTATAAAACCCGCCACGAACTTGTTGGCCGGCCGAGAATAAACTTCAATGGGACTGCCAATTTGTTCAATTTCACCGTCGTTTAGAATGACAATCCGATCGGCCATCGTCATCGCCTCCACCTGATCGTGAGTGACATAGATAGCCGTGTTGCGAGTTTCGTAGTGTAAGTTCAGCAGCTCAACCCGCATTCGGACGCGCAGTTTGGCGTCGAGGTTAGAGAGCGGCTCGTCGAATAAAAAGAGTTTCGGTTGCTTGACGATGGCGCGTCCGATCGCCACCCGCTGTCGTTGGCCGCCAGAAAGTTGCTTCGGTTTCCGTTGCAAGAGCGGTTCGATATGGAGCAGCGCCGCTGCGCGCTGTACCCGTTGGTTGATCTCCGCTTTGGTCAATCGTTGAAGCCGCAGACCAAAGGCGACGTTTTCGAAGACCGTGAGATGAGGGAAGAGGGCATAATTTTGGAACACCATCGCTACATTGCGCTTCGAAGGATGCTCAAAGGTGATGTCACGCCCGTCTAACTCGATCTTTCCGCCGGTGATGGTCTCCAGTCCGGAGATCGACCGTAGTAGCGTAGTTTTCCCGCAGCCCGAAGGACCCACAAAGACCACAAATTCTTCTTTTTCAATCGCCAGCGAAAGATTTTTGAGGGCGTGAAAGCTATCAAAGTGCTTTTGGATATCGGTGAGATTGAGGTAGGCCATTGCGGTTGACGACGGGGTAAGCAGAGGAAAAAAGAATCGGCAATATACTGCAGGAAGCGCCGCGGTTCATCAATGGGGAATCCACCGAAAGAGCCGTGCGCCTAGCCGGACTGCCATTGGCGCCGGTGCAATTGCCGTTTTTATCGAGCGGCCGTGGCGTGCTCGTTTGAAACCACCTGGCTTCATAGAAGCCCAGTATCCGACAGCTGCCTCATGCGCATTAACGTAAGGTGGCGGTCTGGCGCGCAGGTAGGGCGTATCTCTCCGAGACCGCAGGACCGAGGACGCAACTGCACCCTGTGGGCCCGAGAACCGTTGCGAGAGGGAAAGCATTCGGCCTAATGGGGCGATGAGTTGCCGGTGGTCCTGCGGTCTCGGAGAGACACGCTCTACCTGCGCGATCGCCAGACACTACCAAAATCATGCGCCCTTCAGGCCAAACAAAATATATGTATTTTTCTTGTTATGTTTCGATTATAGAAACAATATAATTACGTATTATATAAATTGCTGATCTGTTCCGCTGCTTGCTGGTTCGGCTACTTAGTGCATGCAGATACCCCAGCCGCTTTAGCGGTGTTTGTTCAGCACGCAGTTCCGGCCGGCGAAATCAGGTATTGGGGTGCCTTCCTTGTGTCGCCATCGGTCTATCACCTCTTCACATTGCAACAGGCCGAGCGCAAAGGTGTCCTTTTGGTCCGGCAAACCGGTCAGAGTGGGTTTGCAGTAGTCTGGGCGGATACGTCCTTTGATTCTTCCCCAAACGGAGGAAGCGACTCGGATGCCGCAGTAAGAGTAGCCGCTCGGCTACTGAACGGAGAGAGTGACGATCCTTTCGCCGCCCGCGCCAGAGCTTCTGCCAACGACGTTTGCCCGCTAGGCGCTGCTCTCAATGCTCTTGTGGTACCGGTCGCCGGCTTTGCACTCAGTTCCAATGGTACCCTCGGTATTCTTCGGGATTTGCAGCACGCCGACGCCTACCTGGTCGATCCGGAACATGCCTCGCCCGGATCGATACTGGTGTGCCCTAGCCATTTTTCGGCTCAAGGACCGGTCATCATCGGCTTCGCTGTGGTAGTAGGACCTGATCATTGCGTCTACGGGCCGGACTATCGGCAAGGCGGCGCTTGGCACCGGTTGGCGACATTGCGGGAATGGCTGCGAGCCAATCAATCTGTGTCAAACGTTCGCGGTTTCCTCCTACGAGCAAAGAAGACTGACCGAGATCGCGGCGTACCGCGCAAACCGTCACCGCCGCGGCCCTTATGAGAGGGGCGAAACGGATTCTTTGGGCGAGCTTAGTAGCCGTTGCTCTGTCTGGTTGTGACGATTCGGACACCTTCGGTTCGGGAAGCGGAAATTCTTCACCTTCAGCCAATGACTTGGCCCAGGGGAACCAATTAGCGAATGGAGCGGCAGGAGGACAAAGCAGCAATGGAGCAGGGCTCGATCTGACCTGGCGAGAATACCAGCCGACCGATCTAGCATCGTTCCAGGCGGCGCTGCCAGTTTACCTGCAGCCTTATGCGCAGGCCTATATCGATGCCGGGCAGAAGTACAATATCGATCCCGCCGTGTTAGCCGCGATTACGGAAGAAGAATCCGGGGTCAGTGGACCATCTTACGCCTTCAGCAATCGCAATAATGCGATGGGCATTTCGCCAAATGACAGCGGACCCCGAAACTTCAATTCGATTGATGACAGCATCAACTACGCGGCGAGGATCCTATCCAATCCAAACGGAGCTTATGCTGATGATTATACTATCGGTCAGCTCTGGCTGACCTATTCGCCCCCGGGAGCCCGCAATGACCCGAATGGCACCAATAAAGGCTGGGGTCCCGCCGTCGCGTCTTTCTACAGTAATCTAAAATTAAAAACGGGTGGAGGAGGATAACCATGAGAGCACTGCTAGTTCTGTTGCTGTTGGTAGCTTCGCTGGTCCAAGCGAGGGATGTGACGTTTTATCAATGGGTAACCGTTCGAGCAAAGATCGACGGGTCTTTGCTGATTCAGAACCCGGGTTGGATCTGTCTGAGTTTCGGAGAGTCGGTGCGGGGGGAGGTCAGTGTCGATGACAAGACTTACACGGTCAGCGATAAGCGCAGCGTCCTTCTGTATGGCCTTTCCGAAGGCCAGCGCGAATCGTTCCAAAAACAGGTGGAAAAAGAGGTCTGGGTGACCGGGAAATTCGAGCCAGCACCGTCTGATCGGTATCCTCGAAACATCATTTTCAGTTTGAAATGAGACATCAGGCACTCCGGCACAGACTCTGCGATTTAACGCGATTGAATGCAGTTTCGTTGAGACGAGCATTTCATCGCTGGGTGAAGCGAACAGCCGTGATCGGCTAATTCCGTTCCCGACAGCTTCACAAATCGGTCCGGCGGAAGTCGAACCTACCGATCACATCGAATTTGGCCGTTCAATTCCTCACTTTACAGAGAATGGTGATTCCGCGAAGGTGCGCCTCCTCTGTATGCAAAAGATCGGGATTGGGCTCGCCGGATTAGGTACGGTCGGAGCAGGCGTTTATCGGCACCTCCTCCAAAACCGCATCTTATTGACCGAGCGGATTGGACTAGAGCTGGAGGTTCGCCGGATCGCGGTACGCAACATCTCTCAGATCCGCAGCGTACAGCCACCACAAGGAATTCTCACCGAACGCTGGGAAGCGCTCATTGACGACCCTACCGTCGGCATCGTCGTTGAACTGATTGGCGGTATCGAACTTCCTTACGAACTCTTTTGCCGAGCACTCAAGGCACGAAAGCCAGTCGTGACCGGCAACAAGGCGTTGTTGGCCGAAAAAGGCGCCGAAATCTTCGAACTAGCCGCTGAAGTTGGGGTGCCGGTTTTCTTCGAGGCCGCCGTGGCCGGCGGGATTCCAATTATCAAATCGATTCGAGAAGGATTTATCGGAAACCATCTCCAATCGATCCACGCGATCCTGAATGGCACGAGCAACTACATTCTCACCCGGATGACGGATGCGGGAATGGATTTTCCCGAAGCACTTCGAGAAGCACAAGCAGGAGGATACGCTGAGGCCGATCCTACGTTGGATGTCAATGGCTGGGACGCCGCCCACAAAGCGACTATCTTGGCATCGTTAGCCTATGGATTTTGGGTGGACACGGCTCATATCTATGTCGAAGGGATCGAAAAAATTTCGGGTGCGGACATCCGATTCGCTGAAAATCTCGGATACCGAATCAAGTTGGTGGCGACCATACGGGCGGATTCCAACGCGTCGATCGAGGTGCGAGTGAATCCAACTTTGGTGCCAAAAGGCCACGTCCTCGCGTCGGTTAACGGAGTGTTCAACGCGCTGATGGTACGTGGCGACATCGTTGGTGACACTTTGTTTTATGGGCGCGGAGCAGGACAAGATCCAACCGCGAGTGCGGTAATTAGCGATTTGGCACAAGCGGCTATTTGGATCGATTCCGGCGGGAAAGCGTTCGGATTTACTCCGCACGGCTTGTACGGAAAATGTTTGCCCACCGAGGAGCTCGTTTCGGGATTTTATTTGCGCCTCACCGTGGATGATCGTCCCGGCGTTTTAGCCCAAATCGCAAGCATACTTGGATCGCACGACATCGGCATCTCGTCTGTCATTCAACCCGAAAGCCACGAAGAGGCGGCTGTTCCCCTTGTCCTGATGATCCATAACGCTCCATTTGGCCGAATGAGGGAAGCGGTAGAACAGATGAGCGAGCTCGAATGTGTGAAAAGCGCGCCGATGCTGCTCTGGATCCTATCATGAGTCCAGCAACCGAGCGATATGCCGGAGTAATCGAGCGATACCGGAGCCTACTTCCGATTACGGACGCAACTCCCATAGTAACGCTGGGTGAAGGTTCGACTCCGTTGATTGAGTCGCCGAAGCTGGGAGCGCTGCTGGGCAATCGGTGTCAGGTCTTTCTGAAGTATGAGGGGCTGAATCCAACCGGATCTTTCAAAGACCGCGGAATGACCGTCGCAGTCAGCAAAGCGGTCGAAAGGGGTGCTACGACCTTGGTCTGCGCTTCGACTGGTAATACCTCAGCTTCAGCTGCCGCCTACGCTGCTCGTGCTGGGCTTCGATGTGCAGTGCTTGTACCGGCGGGAAATATCGCGCTGGGAAAGCTAGCGCAAGCCTTCGTCTGTGGGACCAAGGTCATTGCGATCGACGGAAATTTTGATTCCTGCCTACGGATCGTTCGTGAACTCGAAAATGAGCCCGGAATTGCTGTAGTGAATTCGATTAATCCCGATCGCTTGGAAGGTCAAAAAACGGCGGCATTCGAGATTGCGGATGCGCTCGGGGAAGCGCCTTTTGCGCACGTCCTGCCGGTTGGTAATGCGGGAAACATTACGGCGTATTGGAAAGGATACACCGAATACCATCGCCTGGGCCGCATCGGAACCACCCCGCGGATGATTGGTTTTCAGGCGGCCGGTGCCGCTGCTCTTTTTTATGACCGGGTAATTGAACGGCCCGAAACCGCAGCCTCGGCGATACGGATCGGAAATCCGGCCAGCCGAGCGCGGGCCAAGGCGGCCCTGCTGGCATCGCAAGGGGCGGTGGACATCGTCACGGACGACCAGATCTTCGCAGCTCAGCGTTGGCTCGCATCGGAGGAAGGCGTCTTTGTAGAGCCGGCCAGCGCTGCCGCGATCGCCGGCCTTTTGAAGTGTGCAAAGGCGGACCTACGCTGCGAGAGTTGCCCTTTGTCGGGCATACCGGACGGCACCAAGATCGCTGTCACTCTTACCGGCCACGGACTCAAGGATGTCGCCAGTTTAGCCGATCGCGGGATCGAAACGTATCCGGCCACAGCTGATAAGGCGGCGGTCCATCGTTTGTTATGAGTTTGATTGTCCAGAAATATGGGGGAACCTCGGTCGGAACTCCGGAACGCATCCTCAAGGTCGCTCAGCGCATTCTCAAAGCGCAGGCGACCGGTGATGAGATTGTAGTAGTGGTGTCAGCGATGTCCGGTGTAACCGACAATCTGATCGGCTTAGCCCGCCAAGTGGCGGATCATCCCAGCGAACGGGAGATGGATATGCTCCTCGCGACCGGCGAGCAGACGACAATCGCGTTGACTGCCATGGCTATCAATGCACTCGGAGGCAAGGCTGTTTCTTTGACCGGAGCGCAGGCTGGGATCGTCACTGATGGCGTCCACACCAAAGCAAAGATCGCCAACATTACTCCGAAACGTATCCATAGGCTGCTTGACGGCGGCCATATCGTTATCGTCGCTGGATTCCAGGGTGAAAGCTTTGATGGTCACATTACGACTCTGGGCCGTGGTGGTTCAGACTTGACGGCGATCGCGCTCGCTGCTGCCTTGGGTGCCGATCTTTGCCAGATCTGTACGGATGTGGATGGCGTCTATACTGCCGATCCTCGCAGCGTTCCCGGTGCGCGCAAAATCGCCGAAGTTTCGTACGAGGAGATGCTCGAGATGGCGAGTCTCGGATCGAAGGTGATGCAGTCGCGAGCAGTGGAATTCGCCAAAAAGTTCGGAGTGATTTTCGAAGTACGCAGTAGTTTTAACGACGAACCGGGGACTATCGTGAAAGAAGAAACCAGCGGAATGGAAAAGGTCGTCATTCGTGGCGTCAGCGTCGATCGCCGCCAAGCGAAGGTGACAGTTAACCGGGTCCCGGACCGACCAGGAGTAGCGTCTCGCATCTTCACAGGAATTGCCGGAGCCGGCATCAATGTCGATATGATCGTTCAGAACGTTTCAGCTGATGGCACAACCGATATTTCGTTTACGACCCATTCCGACGAGCTGCCCAAGATCAATCGTTTGCTCGGCCCACTCGTTGGCGAAATTGGAGCTCACAGCTTCTCTGCACAGGGTGGAATTGCCAAACTGAGTGTTGTCGGAATAGGAATGCGCTCTCATTCCGGAGTTGCAGCAAAAATGTTCGAGCTGCTGGGTGAAGCCGGTATCAATATTCAGATGATCACCACCTCAGAGATCAAGATCTCGGTTATTGTGGATGAGGAACGCGTCGACGAAGGCGCTAATCTGGTCCATGCGGGATTTGGGTTGGGTGAAGAAACCCCTCGCTTCGCCAAGAGCATTGTTAGCTGAGCTTCCGGACTCGCGCAGTGATCGGTGATCAGTCACCTCGTCAACGGTGATACTTATTGAGCGCCGAAGGCGTGGTTCAAGATAGGCTCTAGGCTATCCTGACATGCGCCTTGGGCGCTGGCGCCGGAATGTGAGCCGTGTGTTGCCCGTCGTTATGCTCACACGCCTTGGCTCGCTATCGCTTGCGGCGCGTTTCGCCCTACCCCCTCACGCTACCAGTTTGGCCGATCGCTTAGCCTCTATTTCGCCCCCCATCCTAACGGCACAATCGATAAACCAACGGACCACCGGCGACAAATTTTCTCGACGCCAAACAGCTCCGATATCGACGAAAAGCGCTGGGTTACTAATCTGGATGCATCGGACACGCTCTGATGCGATCAGAGATTCAAATTGAGGTACTAAGGCCACGCCTAGACCACGCTCAACCAGGCCTACAGCGGTCGACGGAGCGTCGACTCCGCTGGCAATTCGAGGCCGAAAACCAACTTTTGTCGCAAGTTCGATAATAACTTCGTGAAAGCCAGCCCGTCGATCGCGATCTCATGGTCGTGAAAGGCGTATTCTTTCCCGATCTGAGTTTCCCATTTATTCCGACCTCCGATGCATCCGGAGAAGTCATTGCGGTGGGAGAGCAGGTCACTCGGTTTGATAAAGGGGATCGAGTCACCACCCATTTTATTCAGGATTGGGAGAAGGGACCGTTTGAACAGGATTATCTGGGTGAAACCTATTTGGCTACCAGCCTCGGTATTCCCGGGCCCGGCACACTGACCGAATATATAAGTCTGTCCGAACGTGCGCTTGTTCGCACTCCAGCTTATTTGTCTGACGACGAAGCTTCGACTCTTCCCATTGCTGCTCTTACTGCCTGGCAAGCGCTCACATTAAAGCCCCTCAAAAGAGACCAGTCATTGTTAGTTCAGGGGACCGGTGGCGTCTCTATCTTCGCTCTGCTGTTCGCAAAACTGTTCGGTGCGCGCGTTATTGTTCTATCAAGCAGCGACGATAAGCTAGCTCGGGCGAAGAAATTGGGCGCGGATGCGACGATCAACTATCGTAAGAATCCGGTTTGGTGGAAGGAAGTCCGAGAACTATGCGGCGGGCATGGTGTCGATCACGTCGTTGAGGTGGGTGGACCGGGAACATTCGATCAATCAATCAAAGCGTTGAAGGGCGGCGGCTTCATCGCCGTCGTCGGATTGTTGGGTGGGACTGAGACGACGATCGATCAGCTCACGTTCATTGTTCGCAACGCGAGAGTAGAATCGCTTACCGTTGGCAGTCGTGAATCCTTCGAAAAGATGAACGAGTTTCTTGTGGCCAACGAACTACATCCAATCGTTGGTGCGGTTTTTCCATGGAGCAAAGCGGCTGAAGCCTTTCGCGAGCTCGAGGCAGGGAAGCATTTTGGGAAGATTGTCTTGAGGCGGGAGTGATAAGGAATTTAGAATCCGGGGAGCGAGCAATTGGCATTCTCAGGCGCTTTCAGCGCTGACGGTTTATATACGCCCTGACCTGGGCCCTGCCGGACTAGGCTGTCTTGAATCGCGGCTTCGCCGCTGAAACCGGCCCATCAGGGCTTATCCGCGTATGCTTCCCTGCCTCCTGCCTCCTGTCTTTGCGCTTGCTTCTAGTTTTCCCTCCGGCAGATTCCTTCCGCGATGTGGAAAGGACGATTTCTCCAGGAGACCGCACCTGCTTTGCAGCGATTTTCCGAGTCGGTTTCTTTCGATTGGCGACTCTATCGATTTGATATCCTCGGCTCCATCGCTCATGCCAAAGCATTGGAAAGAGCAGGGATTCTGACTCGCGAGGAGCTCGATCTAATCGAGAACGGTCTCAACCAAATCGAAGCGGAGATCAATGAAGGAAAATTTCCATTCCGCATCGAACTCGAAGACGTGCACATGAACATCGAGGCGGCTCTGACCGAACGCATTGGCCCGGCCGGAGCAAAGCTGCATACCGCACGGAGCAGGAACGATCAGGTCACGCTTGATCTGCGTCTCTACCTGCGACACGAGTCAGATCTCGTTGACGTGCGCGCCCGCGAGTTGCAGCGAGCCCTGGTGGAACTGGCCAAGAAAAATTCTTCCGCCATTTTGCCGGGCTACACGCATCTCCAGCGGGCGCAGCCGGTTCTTTTTGCGCACCATCTGCTGGCTTATGTAGAAATGCTTGGGCGAGACAGAGAGCGGCTCCGGGATGCGCGCACGCGAATTAATCACATGCCCCTTGGCTCCGGCGCTATTGCCGGTTCTACCATCGAGCTGGACCGGGCCTACGTCGCGCAGCTACTCGATTTCCCGGAGATCACCCACAACAGTATGGATGCAGTTAGTGACCGCGATTTCGTGGCGGAATTCCTTTTCGTCCTCTCCCTGATTGGCATTCATTTGTCGCGGTTGAGTGAGGATCTAATTCTCTTCGCGTCGGCAGAATTCCATTTTCTCCGGATCAGCGATGCCTACAGCACCGGTTCAAGCCTGATGCCACAAAAAAAGAATCCCGATGTGTGCGAATTGACCCGCGGAAAAACGGGCAGATTAGTCGGGAACCTCGTTGCTTTGCTGACGAACTTGAAAGGGCTGCCAATGACATACAATCGCGACTTGCAGGAAGATAAAGAGGCAGTCTTTGATTCTCTCGACCAAGTCGCAAACGCCCTCGAGGTCTTTGCTGGAATGATCCGGGAGATCGAAATCGAACCTGAGCGGATGCTAAGCGCCGCCAGCGATCCTGGATTGTTAGCTACCGATTTGGCGGATTACCTGGTCAAGCGGGGTGTTCCCTTTCGGCAAGCTCACGAAGTCATCGGGAAGCTCGTCGCTTTTTCCATTCTACACCAGCGGCCTTTCAATGAACTGACGCTGGCCGAGTACCAACAGTTCAGCGATCGCTTCACCGAAGATGTTTTCGCGGTACTACACCTCGATCACGCCCTTCAAAGTCGAACGGCAGTCGGTGCGCCTTCTCCAAAAAATGTTGCGATGGAATTAGAAGCATGGAACGCAAAGCTCCGTGAGTAGTAATGAAGAGTGGCGTCTGCTGGAAACCCGCACGCTTTTTAGCAATCCGCACCTCGAAGTTCGCCAGGAAAGGGTCGCGATAGGTGGTACCACGACGAACCGGGAATGGACGGTAGTCCGGCGAAAAAAGGCGGTGGTGATCTGTCCGATCACACCGGAGGGACGGTTTGTTCTGATTCGCCAAGCCAGAATTCCCGTCCAAAAATGGCTGTGGGAGTTCCCAGCGGGTCAGGTCGACGACTCGATCGACCCTGACCTGGAAGCTTTGAGGACAACTGCTCTTCGGGAGTTAACGGAAGAATCTGGCTACGAATTGACTACCGGCAGCGAGCTATTCCCTTTAGGCCATTACTATGCCTCGCCCGGTTTTACTGACGAGCAGCAATATCTCTTTCTTGCCCGCCCGGTTTGCCTGAATGAGAAGGGAGCTCGAATTGATAACAGTGAGACAATCGCTGAGTCTCGCGAATTCACTCTGGAGCAGTTGCGTTCTATGGTGGCAGAGAACATCATTCAGGATGCCAACACGCTTGCTCTTTTTGCGCGACTTTGTGCGCTTGGGCTGATCGGGTGAACAAGCTGAGGACCCGATGAAAATTTCTAACCTTTTCAAATTTCGAGAAGGGAATGATCCGGAGGCGGTCAAACCGTTTCTCGATCATCTGGAAGACCTCCGCTGGGTCATCATTAAAATGGCTCTCGCTCTAGGTATAGCAATGGCAATTGCGTTCCTATTTCGAAGTCAGCTCGCTCAGGTAATGCAAGCGCCGCTTGCCTCTTTGGATCCCAACCTGGTGCGGACGCTGGTTTCGTTCGGCGTGGCTGATTCGATGACCATCTCATTTCAACTCGCGTTTTACGCTGGCATCGTGATCGCGTTCCCGTTTCTGATTTATTTTGCGGGAGGATTTATTCTGCCGGCACTGACTCCGCAGGAGCGTAAGGCCATGCTGCCAGCGGTCTTGGTCGGATTCGGCCTCTTCCTGGCGGGCGTCTTCTTCTCTTACTATCTTGTGCTGCCACCGACGTTGCGTTTCTTTTTTCACGATGCAATGAACATGCATTGGGCGCCGACCTGGAACGTCCGAGAATATTTTTCTTTTGTGACCCAATGCTGTGTCGGCTTTGGGATTGCGTTTGAGCTACCAGTAGTGGTTCTGGTCTTGGTGCGACTCGGTATTGTTTCCGTAGCGCTTCTTCGCCGGACCAGAGCTTACGCCTTTCTTCTGATCTTTCTGGCCGCAGCGTTCCTTGCGCCGGTCCCCGATGCCCTCTCGATGGCAATGATGGGTACGCCGATGTACCTGCTGTATGAACTCTGCATCGTGGTGGCCGGGTTTGTGGAACGCAAACGCATTCGAGATGAAGCCGCGTTAGCGGCGAAGAGTGGGTAGGGCGATAGACGCCTGAGCCATAGCGAAGGTGTGTGAGCCAAACGAAAGGGTACGAAGATGGCTCACAGTCCGGCGCACAATCGCACGACCTAATCATAGCCGATGAAGCCGGACTGTGCCGCCCTACCGTCAATTCGTCTTCGTTAGAAGCAGGTAATCGATCCGGACAAGGTAGTTGATCGAATTAGGGTTTTTCCCGACGAGCGTGAAAGTGAGTTTATGGGCACCGGCACTCAATGGAACCGACCCATAGTCGACAGTGGCGACGGTGACGTTAGGATAGTTGTAACCATCGAAGGGTGGCCCGAGTTGACTTCCATCAACCATCAGCGACACAATGCCATAATCGCGTGCTTTGGTCATCACCGCGGATAGATCGTAGGTCCCAGCCGCAGGGACGTTGATAGTGAGCACCATGTAATCACCACCCTTCGATGCCTGGAACCAGAGTTGGGCGTTTCCGGACCAAATAATCCCACAGCAATTGCCTTGTATCACCACCGGCGCAGTACCGGTTGCGGTCGAGACCAGACTCTCTCCCTCGATCTTTAGTTCATTCCCGGTGCGAGCAGTCACAACGCCTGAGATCGGACCGAGATGGCCTGCTCCATCGACGGCTCTGACTCGATAATACCATTGCTGCTCCAATCCAAGGTCTCCGTGCTGGAATCCTGGGACAGGCGATTGGCCGATCAGAGTAGTGGCATTGACCGGAGCAGCAGGATCCATCGAACCATAGACCTGATAACCGACAACCCCAACGCTATCCGTGTCCGGTTCCCAGGAGAGACTGATCGAATTGAATTGGGACCCGGCTGCGGCGAGCCCAGCGATAGGACCTGGAATTTGGGTGTCGGCAAAAGGCGCCACTTCGGAGGTCGCTTCATAATGGGCAGCCGTCCAGACCGACGTTCCAGTGAGCCCGGTAAGCGGGACCAATCGTACATTAATAGCTTGCTTACCGCGCGTGAGATCACCTGAGATGTCGAAAGGATCATCCAGCCAGCGGGAATCGGGATTATTCCATGGCTCCATCCAGGTGCCCGCCAAGGTCCCATCGATATAAACGTTGGCGGTCTGGTAGGAGAGATTCTGGTCTGAGACACGCGTGAGTCTCACGCCGTTGTTTGCAGGATTAATTGCCATCTGAAAGTTGATCGCACTCTCCCCGTTCCTTTCCCTCTCTCCCGTTTACTTGCATTTCGTTTCGCGCTAGCTTACGCGCTCTCGTGACCCACAATGGCTAAGGTCTATATCAAAACCTATGGTTGCCAGATGAACGAGCGCGACTCCGAACAAGTCGCGCAGATGCTCATTGCCCGAGGCCATGCCATTACTGCAAACGCGGAAGACGCAGACGTCGTTCTGCTCAACACCTGCAGCGTTCGGGATTTGGCCGAACAGAAGGCGCTCGGCAAAATCGGCATGCTCGGCTCGCTATCGCGGCAACGCCCAGTGGTTTACGGATTGCTTGGATGCATGGCACAGAGCCGGGGCTCTTCACTGCTTAAGGACGTTCCTCACCTCGATTTAGTCGTCGGCACTCAGAAATTTCATCGGGTCGCCGAATATGTCGAACAAGCACTGAACCGAAAAGCCGCGCAGCGTTGGGATGACGTACGTTTTTCCATTGTTGATGTGGACGAGGAGACCGGCTCGCAGAGTACCATTCGCGACCATCTCCTGAGGCCGCAGACGGTGAGCGCTTTCGTCTCAATCATGCAGGGATGCAATATGCATTGTTCTTTTTGTATCGTGCCATCCACTCGAGGGGAAGAACGCAGTCGCCCAATCAATGAAATTGTCGCCGAAGTGGAGCAGTTGGCGGCACGCGGAGTTAAGGAAGTGACCTTGCTCGGTCAAATCGTCAACCTGTACGGACGACACGAATTTCCTAAGATGGACGGTAAAAGTCCGTTCGTGCAATTACTTGAGGCGGTACAGGAGGTACCGGGAATCGAGCGTATCCGCTTTACCTCACCTCATCCGATCGGTTTTCGTCAAGATCTGATCGAAGCTTTTGGCCGCCTACCAAAGTTGGTAGAACACGTTCATCTTCCGCTGCAATCTGGATCCGATCGAATTCTGCGAGCGATGCGGCGGACCTATAATCGCGACAAATATCTGGATTTAGTCGACCGCATTCGGGCGACTTCGCCCGATATTGCAATCACTACCGATATTATTGTGGGCTTTCCGGGCGAGACCGAAGATGATTACCGCGAAACTTGTGAGCTCGTTGAACAGGTTGGTTTTGATAACGCCTTTGTTTTCAAGTATTCACCGCGAAGAGATACCGTCGCCGCTGAGTTCGGCATGCAGGTCGCCGAAACGATTAAAGAAGACCGGAATCACGCTCTTTTGGAGGTGGTAAACTCCTGGGCGAAACGACGCGGTGAAGCGTTGGTTGGCCGGCAGGTCGAAATTCTTTGTGAGGGACCGAGTAAGACCAACCCAGAGCGTTTAATGGGGCGTACCCGCGGAAACAAAATCGTAGTATTTGAAGGTTCGCCGCGTCACGTCGGACAGCTTCTCCCGGTGCGGATACTTCGTTCGACCGGATATACCCTGTACGGAGATCCCGCTATCCATTCTAATTAATCGCTTCATGGATTACCCGCCACGCATCTACGATTTCACTCTCCACGTTGTCGGCCTCATCGTCGGCGCAGCGCTGATCGTCGGACATTTGTATGCGTTGCTGCGGACCGGTGAAACCCAGAGATGGTTGATCAGCCTTCCCCGCTCAAAATCGGCAGGAATCGGAATCCTGGCCCTTGACGCCGTATGGTGCTTCTGGTTGGTCTCTAGCGTCGATCTAGAGGAATTTGGCTGGTTGCGAGTTTATCTCCAGGTAGCGGTACCGGTATTGTTCATTCTTACTGTCTTATTCGTCGAAGAATTTCTGGCGGCACGTGCACTAGGTATTCTGGCAATGCTGGTGGCCGAGCCTATTTTGTCGGCGGCGTTTCTTCGATCGGAGGGTTCCCGGCTGTTGCTGGTAGTCCTCGCTTATATCTGGCTAACGCTCGGGATGTTCTGGGTTGGTAAGCCGTATCTTTTGCGCGACCAAATCAATTGGATTACAAAATCGCTTTTTCGTTGGCGAGCGCTCGGCGGTCTGGGAGTACTCTGGGGTGCATTGGTTTTCTCGCTCGCGCTGTTCGCCTACTAAGTTGCGGGTTGCGGGTTACAAGTTGAGCTTTGGGCGACCATCATATTTCCGATTCCCACTCAGACCTTCACATACAATAATAACGGTATATTTTTATGTTGCTATACCTTTGCGGCCTGCTAGGATTCCGGAATGGCGAGAGTGAATGATTTTCCGGATTTCGACGCGTTCAAAGCATGCCGAGCCTTTGTTCGCGAAACCGGACTGTTAGTGCGAACTCCTTCGTTCGCCCCAAATCGAAGTTTGGCTAATCAGATGGAACGGGCATCGATCTCTGTCCTTTCGAATTTCGCTGAAGGATACGAACGCGATGGGAATGCGGAATTCATTCAGTTTTTGAGCGTTTCCAAAGGCTCTGTGGGCGAGCTACGAGCACAATTGATCTATTCCCTCGACATCGGACTGGTTCTACAATCCAGGTATGAGGAATTGGACATCATGGGTATTTCGGCGGGCGGGCTGAGTCGTTATCTGGCAGGTTCCGAAAAGCGCGGACGAAAATATGACCGTCGACCTAAGACAGCCAACAAGAGGTAAGTCTATGAGTGAACGGTGGGATGGAATGCGCCAACCCCCAACCTGCAACTTGTAACTCGCAACCCGCAACTTGTAACCGGTCCCTACAGCTCCAAAATTTTCGGAAACTTCGATAAGACTCTGAAACCGTTTTCTGTTACTAATCCGTCGTCTTCGTGGCGCACCCCGCCGACAGTTGGAAGATAAAGGCCGGGTTCCACTGTGAAGACTTGACCCTTCTTGAATTCGGTGGCGGCGATCCGTGGCGATTCATGAATTTCTAATCCGAGGCCATGACCGAGACCATGAAAAAAGCCGGTCCACCGGCCTTCGCGGACTTCGGTCGGGAACCCGCGATCCGTGAATAAGTCGGACACCTCTTTCTGGAGCTCTTGTCCGGAAACACCGGGGCGAATCTTTTTCAAGGCATGTTCTTGACCTTCCAGGACAGTGTGCCAAAGGCGTTTTTGAGCTTCGCTTGCTTTTCCGCGCAAGACGGTTCGGGTGATATCACCGTAATAACCGGTATCGGCAGCTCGTGGAAAAACATCGAGAATGATCAGTGAATTTGCCGCGAGTGGCCCGGAACCGCGGTGATGGGGATCGCAGGCCTGATCCCCACCGGCCACGATCGTGTTCGTCGGTAGCCCACCGGCCCGAAGAATGGCGCACTCGATCTCCGCACGTAGTAATTCGGAGGTGAGCCTTTTACCGCTCCAAAAAAGCTTACGCCCGGGCTTGATTTCTGATGCCCGAAGAACCTCTTCAGCCCTGGCCAATCCTACTTCAGCCAATGCGATCGCCTGTTGAACCTGCTTGATTTCCTCGTCGCGTTTAAATTCGCGCTGCGAATCGAATAAACCGGAAATCGGCTCTAGCTTAATTCCACTCACGTTTAGCGCATGGGCTAGACCGAGTGGAAAATCGCGCGGTACCGCAGCGCGCCTGACCCTGCGTTGCCGTAAAAATCGTTCAATCGTCTGTTCGATCGTTGGCTTCTTTTTCAAGCGCTTCTCCAGGGGACGCTGAATCAAAGAAAGGGAAATCACTTCATCCACTTTCGCTTCCCGGCGACCGCGATCGATTTCCAGATCGGAAAGCAGTATGCTTTTTTTGCCGTTCTGCTCCAGATACAAGAATGGATCTGGCACAAAGAATCGAGTGGCGTAGAGCATATCGGCCGAGGACTCACTAGCAGCATAGATCAATCGGGGAATCGAATTTTTTGGCATGGTGCAGCGATATCCTTCGAGCGTGAACTGGCCGAAAGTCAACGGAGAAATCTATGGGTTAGAACGAGGAACCATGAGTCCCTTGTGACTCAAGAGCCTGACTTTGCCGCCGCCCCCCCTCGGCGAGGTAGCTAGGTGCCGATCGCTTGACAAAGAGACTGGCTCGCGCTTTGTCTTAAGCTCCCTTCCAGAAATGGAAGGTCCGCAATGACCTCCATATGATTAACGTTGAGAAGCTGACCAAGAGTTTCGGTCCGAAACTCGCAGTCGACCACATCACGTTTACCGTTGCCAAAGGCGAGGTCCTCGGGTTTCTCGGACCTAACGGCGCCGGTAAATCGACTAGTATGCGGATGATTACCGGATACCTACCACCAAGCGAAGGAACAGTAACGATCGGCGGGTTTGATATCTCGGAGAATCCACTGGAAGCCAAGCGTCGCATTGGATATTTACCCGAAAACGCGCCGATCTACAGCGACATGTCGGTGGCGGGCTTTCTTAGTTTTTGCGCCGAGATGCGAGGATTATATCGGGCGGCTAAGGCCGAAGCCATCGAGCGGGTCGTTGAAATGTGTTTCCTGAACCGAGTAATGCAACAAAGTGTCGACACGTTGTCGAAAGGATTTCGGCATCGCACCTGTCTCGCCCAGGCATTGATTCATGATCCAGAAGTCTTGATTCTGGATGAGCCAACCGACGGTCTTGATCCCAATCAAAAACACGAGGTCCGATCGTTGCTTCGACGTCTGGGCACGGATAAAGCCATCATCTTTTCGACCCACATCTTGGAAGAAGTAGAAGCTGCCTGCACCCGTGCCTTAATTATCGACCAAGGCGCCATCGTAGCAATCGGAACGCCCCAAGAGCTGAAGGCGCGGTCGCCGGCGGCGGGCAACATCGTCGTTACTGTGAACGGAGCCGAGAAGCAGTCGCTCGTTTCTCAATTGGAATCGCTGGCCACCGTTTCGCAGTGCGAGTTTTTGTCCGCAGGCGACAACCGAGTAACGCTTCGGCTAACGCCGAAGGGGCAAGTCCTGCCTGAGCTCGTTGCCTTAGCTGGCCGAAATAGCTGGAAAGTCGAGAACATTCAAATCGACGAAGGCCGGCTCGACGATGTTTTCCGGGCCATCACGCTGCCTGATACCAAAACCGCCGCATGAAGACGATTTGGACTATCACAAAACGGGAGCTCTGGGCCTATTTCACGTCCCCGGTTGCATATGTCTTCATCGTTATCTTTCTCTTGTTGGCCGCCGCATTCACTTTGCTGGTCAGTGGTTTCTTTGAACGCGGGGTGGCTGACTTGATTCCTTTCTTCTTCTGGCATCCTTGGCTTTACCTCTTTCTCGTTCCGGCAGTGGGCATGCGTCTTTGGGCAGAAGAACTCCGCCTGGGCACAATAGAGTTGCTACTGACCATGCCAGTTACGCCGTGGCAGGCGATTCTCGGAAAATTTTTGGCGAGTTGGATGTTTCTCAGCATCGCGCTGGCCCTCACTTTTCCTTTGGTAATAACCGTAGCGTATCTCGGCCATCCAGACTTTGGTCGAATCGCCTGCGGGTATATCGGCAGCTTCCTTTTGGCCGGCGCATTTCTTTCGATCGCGTCCCTTACTTCGGCACTGACGCGAAACCAGGTGGTGGCTTTTATCCTAGCTGTGGTTATCTCCCTTCTGCTGATCCTGTGCGGATGGCGACCGATAACCGATCCACTCTCGGCTTGGGCCCCGGCTTGGCTAGTTGACGCAGTCACCTCCGTTGGAGTCATGACCCATTTTGACAGCATCCAACGAGGAGTGGTTGACAGTCGCGACCTGCTATTTTTTATCAGCGTCATCCTCTTTTCACTCTTCACTACGAGCGTAATCCTCCGGGCTCATCGCACGTAAAAACTAAATGAAAAAGGTTGTAGAGAATTGGCTTTTTTCCGTTGTCGGCGTCGTAGCTCTGTTGATCATACTCGTCGCGTTGAACGTATTGGGAAACTTCATCAAACTCCGTTGGGATTTGACCGAGAACCATTCATACACCTTGTCGCAGGGCTCGCAACGAATCGTGCAGAAGCTTGATACTCCGGTAGAGATTCGCTTCTATTATAGTAAGGATAATGCCTCGACGCCGGTCTATCTGCGCACCTACGCCCAGGAAGTCGAAGATTTACTCGCGGAATTTCAGCAGACGAGCCACGGCAAAATCAAGATCGTCAAACTCGACCCTAAACCCGACTCGGATGCCGAAGACTCAGCCAGACTCGACGGTGTAGAAGGACAGACGGTAAATCTCAGTGATAAAGTCTACCTAGGGCTCGCGGTAAGTTGCCTCGATGCCAAGACGGCGATCCCATTTCTCAGTCCGGGCCGCGAGTCGTTGCTTGAGTACGATGTCTCTCGAGCCATTTCCAGCGTGGCTAATCCCAAAAAGGCGGTCATCGGCGTAATGAGCGCCCTACCGGTACTCGGACGGAATAGTCCAATGATGATGATGCAGCGGCAGCAAGGCAGCGCGCCATGGGTGTTCGCGCAGGAGTTGAAGGAAAACTACACCGTCCGAGAAGTGCCGCTTACTGCTGATAAGATCGACGATGATATCTCTGTTCTCCTGCTTTGCTACCCAAAAGGGATTACCGACTCAGCTCAGTACGCAATTGATCAGTTTCTCCTGCGCGGCGGCAAGATGGTCGCTCTACTCGATCCGTTCTCGTTTGTCGATTTTCAAATGAGTGGCCAAGCCGGGATGATGGGAGGCGAAGGTTTTTCCGCCTCCCTCGACAAACTCCTCAAAGCCTGGGGCATCAATTTCACATCAAATCAGGTCGTGGCGGATCCGGCCTTTGCAACCAAGATTCAGCGTGAATCTAACGTGGTTCAATCGGATCCGAGTGTTTTATCGCTGACCGCCGATGCTATCAACCGCAGTGATCCACTGGGCGCCGCGTCGAATGATGTGCTGTTTCCATTTGCCGGCGCCTTTCTCGGTACACCCGCTGCCGGCCTGAAGGAAGAAGTTCTCATTTCCTCCTCCGAACAGAGCAGTCTGATCGATGCGGTGACTGTGCAGATGGGATCGGACGCGGTCCGCAAAGCGCTCAAGCCCGCCCACACGCGCTATCCGCTGGCAGTCCGTCTGACTGGAAAATTCAAAACCGCTTTTCCTGATGGCAAGCCGGCGGCATCTCCAGCGGAATCCCCAAATCCCTCCGCGACTCCCACCCCCACTCCTTCGGCTAGTTCAACGTCAGCACCGCTAAAGGAAGCTACGAATGAAGGCGTGGTCGTATTAATCGGAGATGCCGATTTTGCGTTCGACACTATCGCCGGAAACGAACAGCAGGTTCTCAATCAAACGGTGTTTTCTCCGACTAACGGAAATTTGAACTTTATCGAGAGCAGCGTCGAGATGTTGGCCGGTGACTCCAATCTCATGTCTATTCGGAGTCGCGCCTCCGCTAACCGACCATTCCTGGTTGTCAACCAGATGGAGGCAGCGGCAGAGCAACGTTACCAGAGCAAAATTGATGAGCTCGAAAATAGCATCGCCCAAACCAAGCAGAAGTTAGCCGCTCTGCAGAGCACCAACCCGTCCGACCAAAAGACGGTCCTTTCTCCTCAACAACAGGCTGAAATCAAGAAGTTCCGGGAGAATGAAGCGAAATCCGATAAAGAACTGAAGCAGGTGCGCAAGGATTTGAGACAAGAAATCGACTCCCTGCAAAACACTTTGAAGTGGATCAATATCGCCGCCGTGCCGTTGCTCATCACGTTAGCCGGCTTGGGATTCGCGATATTTAAGCGTCAAAGTCGCGCCGCTCGATGAAACGAAAACAGGTTTATCTGCTGCTTGGCATCGCCCTGGTGCTAACGATCGCGGGAACAATTTTCCAGATGAGCCAATCCTCAACCTGGAAAGGAGAAACCGGTGACCGGGAAATTTATCCCAATTTAGCGGTCAATGATGTCACTAAGGTCCGGGTACAAACCGGGAAAGAAAACCTGACCCTGCAAATCTCCGGGGACATCTGGCAGGTCGCGGAACGATATGGATATCCAGCTGACTTTGCCAAGATTCGGGAACTACTGCGCTCACTTTGGGAATTGAAATATGTGCGGGCATTGGAGGTCGGACCATCTCAATTGGGAAGGCTTCAACTGCTTCGGCCTGGTCAGGGTGATCAGTCGGGCACTGAGATCGAGCTACTTGGTACCGGTGACAAAAAGATCGCCACGCTTACCCTTGGAAAGAAGCCGTCAACCAGTGAAAGCGCTCTCGGTTCGGGACGTTTTGCTGCTAATCCGGATAAAAAAGATCAGGTGTACCTGATCGACGAAACATTTCCGACTCTCGATCCATTGAATCCGAGTACCTGGCTGAACAAACAATTTATTGATACCCAGAAGCTGCGGTCGGTAGTCCGGGGTAGCGTCGGCAACGCTTCCGGCTGGAAAGTAAGTCGGAAAGATGAGCACGCGGATTGGGAACTTCAAGAGGTTGCTGCCAATGAGAGGTCGGAGAAAGAAAACGCCAATCCGCTCTCCTCTCTTTCCATTTCCGTGCAAGACGTTCGTCCGGAGAATTCGCCCGTTAGCGAGACTGGCCTCCAGCAACCGCTGGAGGTTGAGTTAGATACGTTCGAAGGCTTTCACTACCGGTTGGAAATCGGCGGCGCGGGTCCGGAACAAACTCACTTTGTCCGTGTGAAGGTGAGCGCAAATTTTCCCCAGGCGCGGACGCCAGGTGCCAATGAAACTCCGGAGGAGAAAACGAAAAAGAACGATGAGTTCAACCAGCAGTTGGAGCAATGGAAAACACGGTTGGCCAACGAACAGAAGCTAGAACACTGGATTTTTCTCGTCAGCGATTGGAGCTTGGATCCGCTGCTGAAAGCGAGATCCGATTTTGTGAAGAAGACGGAGCCTTCTCCGACTCCTCAAGCATCATCACCCGGTCCGGCCATGGTTTCGCCTACTCCAGCCGATACTCCGCATACTGATCTCTCGCCGAGTCCGCACGCGACGGCAACGACGACCGCTACGCCAAAGAAAAAGACGGAATGAATCTGGCCAGAAGCCCAAGATGATCGCAGAGTAGGCGCAACGCGATGACGTTGAAACCTTCGCCTCAAAACGGTTTTTATAATTCATCCGACCTTGAGTCGCTACATCCTCGGGAGCCGGACGATTTTCGTTCCCCTTTTGAGGTTGATCGAGATCGCATCATTTACAGTTCCGCGTTTCGGCGTTTGCAAGCCAAAACCCAGGTGTTTGTTTCCGGTGAATTTGATTTCTATCGGACGCGACTGACCCATTCCTTGGAAGTGGCGCAGATCGGCCGCTCAATCTGTTCTTTCTTGCAGAAAAGCTCTGCTGTTATAGGGACCGATTTTTTTATCGATCCGGACCTAGTTGAAGCCGTTTGTCTGGCTCATGACCTGGGCCACGCTCCATTTGGCCATGCCGGCGAACGAACGTTGCATCAACTGATGCTCCAATATGGCGGATTCGAGGGTAATGCACAGAGTCTGCGCATTATAACCGAGACCATTTATCCCGGAGGTTCCGCGCGCCGCGGAATGAACCCCACCCGTGCCTTTGTGGACGGGATCCTTAAATACAAACGCTTGCTCAGAGAAACGCCGGACGCCCGTAATCACTTTATTTATAACGGACAGGAGTTTCTGCGACGTTTCGTTTGCGATGGAAACGAGCTTCTTGGCGTTGAGGACTGGAACCGGTTTCGCTCTTTAGAATGCGAAATTATGGATTGGGCAGACGATACCGCCTATTGTCTAAATGATTTGGTTGATAGTATTAACGCGGGCTTTCTCCGCAGCGAACGAGTCGAGGCCTGGGCGAGCCAACGAGGTTTAAGCGCGGACGAACTTCAACATGCTGAAACTGTGATCGCAGCGATCAAGGACCGAAAAGCAGAAGCGAGATTTAGCCGGAAAATCGGTACCTTCATTCGCGCCACCGAGCTAAGAGAGCGCAACGGACCACTGTCGTCCTTTAGTAACCGCTATCGCTTTACACTATTTATCGATCCGGCGGTTCGCGCAGAAGCGGATCTCTACAAGAAATTGTCCCATGATTTAGTTTTCGATCATTCGCAACTGCACCAGTTGGAACGAAAAGGTCGCGTGATCCTGGAAGGAATTTTTACTGCGTTATGTGAAAGCTATCTAACCGCTAAGGACTCAGGTCTACGTCTTTTGCCGGAGGCATTTGATCAGATTGTGCGCAATCAAGGATCCCTCGAAGGCAGGGCAAGAGTTCTGTGTGATTACGTCGCCGGGATGACTGACGGGTTTGCGGTCCGAACCTACAAGAGGCTTTTCGATCCCGGATTCGGATCGATCCTTGATTGGGCCTGATTCTTCAGTGGGATCAAGGGTAGTTCATTCTGTCTGGTTGGAGAGCGCTAAGAGTATCCGTCACAGCAAGCACCGAATTCAGATTCAGCCGGCATTTTTGCTAAGGGGTAGCCTGCCGAACAGTGTGAACCAATATCTGAAGAATTCGGCACAAGCTGTGAATAAGTCGGATTACTCCATGGTGGTTCCAGCTTGTTCGTGCATGTTGGTGCAGCACGGGGTAGTTGTTCACATGATCGAACCGGCTGCGGTTCTATTGCTGAAGCCTCTTGCCGGATGAGAATCATAGTTGTCCACACGTAGATGATTATTAAACTTGGGTCATTATGGAATAAGCAGAACTCATCAGTGTGTGAACAACCTTGGAAAGAGGAACGCGACGGCTCAAGGTAAGCGAAACCGTTGTTGCCATGTATAAAAGCGAATCAATGAAAGTCTTGCTTGCGGAAGACGAAAAAAAGGTCAGTCATTTTATCCGCAAGGCTCTGAGAGAAGCCGGTTATGAGGTCGAAACGGCCTACGATGGAAACCAGGCAATGGACCAAGCGGGCAAGCAAACCTTTGATGTCATCATCCTTGATATCATGATGCCGGGTAAGGATGGGCTAGCTGTATTGCGACGGTTGCGGGAAGAGAAAAACGCGACTCCGGTGCTGTTACTGACTGCACGCGGCGAGGTTTCGCAAAGAGTGGAAGGGCTGGAGTTGGGAGCAGATGACTATTTGGCCAAGCCTTTTGCGATGCGCGAATTGGTCGCGCGGGTAAATGCGCTCGGTCGGCGAAGCAGTGGTGACCGGGCGACCACGTTGCGAGTGGCCGATTTGAGCATGAACTTGCTGACTCGCGACGTCGCGCGCGGAGGACAGAAAATTGATTTGGCGGTGCGAGAGTTTGCTTTACTGGAATTTCTCATGCGGTACCCTGGTCGCGTTCTCTCACGGACGAGCATTTGTGAGCAGGTCTGGGATTACCACTTTGATACCGGTACCAATGTGGTCGACGTCTACATTAATCGGCTGCGACGTAAGATCGACGATTTTCACGAAGTAAAACTGCTGCAAACAGTCCGAGGTGTTGGGTATATTCTTAAAGGTCCCGAATGAAACGTTGGCCACTCAGCACGAAGCTCACCGTCTGGTCGATGCTCTTGGTCGGTATCGCTGTGGTATCGTGTGCGATCGGTACGGGGTTTTACCTGAAGCGCGCGCAGACCGACATGCTCGATACTGAGCTGAAGGGAGAAGCAAAATATTTCTTCACACAGTGGGAAGATCGCGCCCGGCTTTCGCAGTCGGAACGACTGGGTAGGATTAAAGAATTAATTCCGTACTCGGCGAGCAAGCGTCTAATCGAAATCCGAGATTTGGGAAGACGCTTGCTATATCGCTCTTTTGAAAACCCAAAGGTGTCCTTGCCGGTCTCAACTTTGGGCATGCGAACGGCCAAGCTTCACCGGAAGAACTATCGGCTTGGGACGTTTCAAAAGGATGAGCTTATCCTGAGCCTGGCGGGAGACATGCAAGACATCGAGGAGGACGCAGGCTCTCGAGCGTTAGCGGTGTTAGGGATTCTCCCTTTTATGTTGGTGGTAACCGGGTTTGGCGGCTGGTGGATCGCACGGACCGCCCTGGCCCCGGTTTCGGCCGTAGCGGAAGCGGCCGAAAAAATTACTGCTCAACGTCTTGATGCGCGACTGGACGAGCCACCGGTTGATGATGAAATCGGTCGTCTGACGCGGGTCTTGAATGAGATGTTTACCCGATTAAATGAAAGTTTTCGTCAAACCGAGAGGTTTAGTGCAGATGCGTCGCACGAACTTAAAACACCTCTTACTGTTCTGCGGAATAGTATCGAGGATCTGTTGGAATCGCCGACACTGGGAGAGAACGACAGGCAGGGCGTCGCCGGCCTGTTAGAACAGACCCGACGCTTATCCGCAATAACCGAGAGCCTACTCCTGTTATCAAGAGCGGATGCTGGACGCCTGCAATTGGATTTAACCTTGGTGGACGCCTGCGAAATCATCCGGGCTTGCGCGGAAGACGCCGAAATCTTGGCGGAAGAACATGGCATCACGATCGAAAGAAATCTGCCGGAGAGCATCATGGCCGGAGTCGATGCCGGACGGCTGAATCAGATCCTTTGGAACCTGCTCGACAACGCAATCAAATATAACGAACCAAATGGAAAGGTGGGAATTCGAGCAGGAACAGATTCGGTGCAAAAACTGGTCTGGATCGAGATCGGTAACAGCGGGCCGGGCGTTCCCGCGGCCCTAGTCCCGCAGCTATTTGAACGCTTTTTCCGGAGTGACCCGCGAGGAGTCAGGGACGGCCACGGCCTTGGCTTGAGCCTCTCTCGAGAGCTGGCTCGGGCTCATGGCGGTGACGTGATATTGATCTCTTCTCGTGCAGGTTGGACCGTATTTCGGGTGACGTTGAGATTAGTTGTGCTGCGCGCAAGGACGGGCACCACGCAGTCCGGTGCGGATCGGGTGCCTGCAGGAACGACTCGACGAAGTGCGCACGCAACGGAGTCTTAGGAGTACTGGAATGGGACTCATAAGTCTATCAGACTCAGGGGTCCTATGTGCCTCGCTCCCGATGAAGGCGCAAAGACTAAATATGGATCGCTTCGCCGAAAGCGGCGCCGGCCGCTTCATGCACTGTTTCGCTGAGGGTCGGGTGAGCGTGAATAGTAGCCTCAATTTCTTCGTAGGTGGCTTCCAGCTTCATAGCGAGTCCAAGTTCGGCGATAAGCTCCGTTGCTTCGGCTCCGACAATATGCGCTCCCAAAATTTCGCCGTGCGGCTCACCGACCAGTAATTTAATGAATCCTTCAGGTTCCCCAGCCGCTAGGGCCTTCCCGTTGGCCGAAAACGGAAATTTGCCGAGCTTGAATTGAAGTCCCTGTTCCTTGGCGGCTCGTTCAGTAAGGCCGATGCTGGCCACCTGAGGCTGGCAATAGGTGCAACCCGGGAATTCCTTCAAGCGCTGTGGCCGGAAGCCTGTGGTGAAAATGCCTTCTACCGTCTGGATTGCTTCCCACATGGCAACATGAGCGAGCCAGGGCGGTCCAATGACATCTCCGGCGGCGAAGATACCAGGAACGTTGGTCTGGTAGCGATCGTCGACCGAAATAAATCCTTTCTTATCGAGAGTGATGGGCACCCCAGCCGGTATGACTGGGCTCACACCGATAGCGATCAACGCGCAGTCGCCTTCCAACTCTTGGGCTTGTTTTCCTTCGATGCTCACACGGACCTGTCCTTTTTCAATCTTGGCGGCACCGACTTTGGTATTGGTAAAGATCTTAATCCCCTGTTTGGAGAGTGACTTCTCAAGCGCCACGCTGATTTCGGTATCTTCCACGGGCAAAACGTTGGGGAGCATTTCGACGAGTGTCACCTCGGTTCCGAAGGCATTGAAGAAATAGGCAAACTCTACTCCGATGGCGCCGGCCCCGATTACGATCAGTCTCTTCGGTTGAGGATCGATGATCATGGCATCATGGCTGTTGACGACGGTCTTGCCATTAATCGGTAGCCCCGGCATTTCGCGGGACGCAGCGCCGGTCGCGAGCAGGATATGGTCCCCCTCGGCAGTCTCTTCTTTGGCGTTGCGATCCTTGTAGGTGACTTTCCCAGCGGCCGGAATAGTCGCTTCGCCGCGCAGATAGTCGATCTTGTTTTTTTTGAAAAGGAATTCGACGCCGCCCGCCAGCTTATCCGCTACGGAACGGCTTCGAGAAATGATCTTGGGCCAATCGTACGAAAGCTTTTCAAAGCGAAATCCGAACTCGGCCGCCCGCTTTTGCATGAGCTGATAGAGTTCCGCGTTGCGCAGTAACGATTTAGTTGGAATGCAGCCCCAATTCAGACAGGTTCCGCCGGCTCTTTCTTTTTCTACACAGGCCACCTTTTTGCCCAGTTGAGCCGCGCGAATGGCGCCGACGTAGCCGGCGGGCCCGCCGCCCACAACGATCAAATCATATTTCATAAAGTAGTTTTTGGCAGGACACCCTCCTGCGTGTCCGGTTACCATTTATTTCCGGTAGGGATGCACTGCTGTGCGTCCGCGGACCGGCGGGAGCCGGTCCCTACCGGGTTCACGGACGCGCAGCTACCGGCTTAGATCAACATCAACGCAGGTGTTTCCAAGAGCCGCTTTAATTCAGCGAGCAAGTGTGCCCCGATCGCCCCATCCACCACGCGATGATCGCAGCTGAGTCCGAGGACGATGCGTTGCCCCGCAACAATTTGGCCTTCAGTGTTCACCACCGGCTTAGGGACAATCGCGCCGACCGAGACAATCACCGATTGAGGAGGATTAATGATCGCGAAAAACTGTTCAACCCCATATCCGCCCAAATTTGATACGGTGATTGTCCCGCCTTGATATTCTTCGGGCTTGAGTTTCTTCGAGCGAGCGCGGGCCGCCAAATCTTTTATCTCGGCACTGATCTGGCTCAGGCTTTTGCGTTGGGCTTCTCTGATCACTGGTGTGACCAGGCCCTCGTCAATGGCCACGGCGCAGGCGAGTTGAACGTCTGCGTACTGAATGATTGCGTCACCGGCAAATGCTGCGTTGGCTTGTGGCACGCGGGCGGCTGCTACGGCGGTCGCTTTGAGAATAAAATCGTTGACGGTGATCTTCGGTAAGCCGGCGGCCTCAGCCGCGCTATTGATCTGTTGGCGCAACGAGATCAATGGCTGCGCGTCGATCTCCGCCTGCAGGTAAAAATGGGGGATAGTGGTTTTCGATTCCAGGAGCCGATTGGCGATCGTCCGGCGCATGCCGGAAAGTGGAATGCGTTGACCAGTCTGGAGCGCTTCCGGTTGAGGAGCCGTTTTCGGGTGCTCGGTAATTTTTGGCTCGGTCTTAGCGACCGAGAGTACATCGCTGCGAACGATGCGACCACCGGGACCGGAACCAGAGACTTGACGTAATTCGACACCGAGTTCAGCGGCGACCTTGCGAGCGAGCGGCGACGCTTTGGGACGCGACTGAGACGTTTCCCCGGACGGCGCGGATTGCTTTGGGCTCTCGGGAGCTACTTCTGCAGCCGATTGAACCGGCTCTTTGACCGAAGCCTTCTTTTCGGGTGTAGACGGCTCCCCGGCTGTCTCTTTTTCTTTTTTTTCGACGCTGACTTTTTTTGATCCGTTTTGCGGTTTGGGTGCCTCTTCTCCCTCTCCGGTGAGAATGGCCAGCTTTTGCCCCACTTCGACTTTCTGGCCCTCTTCGACGTAAACTTCCGCTAAAGTGCCCTCATCGAATGCTTCCATTTCCATTGTGGCCTTGTCCGTCTCGACCTCAGCGATGACGTCACCAACTTCAACGGAATCTCCGACCTTTTTAATCCAACGAAGAAGAGTCCCCTCCGTCATCGTGTCGCTGAGTTTTGGCATCTCAATAGTGATGGGCATAGTTCGCGTATGAGCTTAGCAGATTTCAAGAACCTTGCCGATCACTCGCTGCGGATCGGGTAACTGGCGTTTTTCGAGAGGAGGACTGTAAATCGCTGGAGCGTCGAGAGCTGAAACCCGGCCGATCGGAGCGTCGAGATCGTCAAATGCCTTCTCCTGGATGACGGCTGCCAACTGGGCGGCGATGCCGCAGAATGGCTTGTTTTCTTCGACAACAACCGCTCGATGTGTCTTTCGGACTGACTGCAATATAGTCTCTTCATCCAGCGGTCGAATAGATCGGAGATCAACCACTTCAACGCTTATGTCATGTTCGGCAGCCAGAAAGTCAGCGGCTTTCAGGCAGGTCAATACCGCGCGTCCATGAGCAATGAGTGTGACATGCTCGCCGGCACGTTTCACATCGGCGAGACCGAGAGGAATGAGGTACTCCGATTCTGGCACTTCCCACTTCTCGCCATAGAGCAGCGTGTTCTCCATAAACATGACGGGGTCGTTATCGCGGATGGCGGTCTTCAGAAGACCCTTTGCATCGTAAGCTGTTGCCGGGGTGACGACCTTTAATCCAGGATTGTTAGCGAGAAGATTTTCCGGGGTGTGGGAGTGAGTGGCGCCGACGTTCGTTCCGCCGTTAGCGGGTCCACGGATGACGATTGGCAGGTGAACCAGGCCACCTGACATGTAGCGGATGCAACCGGCATTGTTAACGATTTGGTCAAAGGAAACATAGGCGAAGCTCCAAAACATGAGCTCCATTACCGGCCGGAGGCCCAGCATGGCAGCCCCGATGCCCATTCCAATAAAGCCGGCCTCGCTGATCGGCGTGTCGACCACCCGCCGATCACCATGCTTTTTCCAGAGTCCCTCGGTAACCTTGTAGGCGCCATTGTACTGGGCGACCTCTTCCCCAATAACGACGACGTTTTCGTCGCGGAGAATTTCTTCATCGAGCGCCGTGCGAAGCGCTTCCCGGTAAGTAATTTCAGGCATAGCAGTAGTCAGTCATTGAAGAAGTGGGTCCCGCGAGTCCCTTCGGTCTGGTGGTCAATTTCCCAGTAGACGTCCTCAAAGATATCATCCAGGTCCGGGTAGGGACTTTCTTCGGCGAATTTGACGGCAGCGTTTGCTTCCTCCTTTGCTTTCTGATCCATTTCTTCGGCCTGCCCCTCTTTGAGAATGCCTTCATCCGTGAGACGCTTGGACCAGATCCGAAGCGGATCGTGTTTGCTCTTGTATTCTTCGATTTCCTCGGCCGTTCGATATTTCTTGGCGTTGGCATCGGCAACCGAGTGCCCGTAGTAACGGTAGGTCTGGATTTCTAATAGTGTCGGCTGGTATTCCCGCCGTGCTCTTTCCATCGCGACATGAGTCCGGGCGCGAACCTCATAAATGTCTTCGCCCCCAAACACATCCCACGCCATGCCATAAGCTTCGGCTCGCTCGGCCAGGGAACTCTTGAAAGCCGAAGAGCGCTTTTGGCTGGTACCCATCGAATAGCCGTTGTTCTCGATGATGTAGACGACCGGAAGCTGGAAGAGTGCAGCCAAGTTTAGCGATTCGTGAAAGGGACCTTGATTAATAGCGCCGTCTCCCAGGTAGCAAAGGCAGCAGCCCTGAAGCTGCTTGTATTTGAGGGCGTAGGCGATGCCAGCGCCCAAGGGAGTCTGCCCACCGACGATGCCGTGACCACCCCAATACCGCTTATCCGGCGCGAAGAAGTGCATCGAGCCACCTTTGCCCTTTGAACAACCGGTCGCCTTACCGAAAAGTTCGGCCATGCATTCATTCATGCCCATTCCGACCGCCAGGGCGTGTCCGTGGTCGCGATAAGCGGTGATGATGTGGTCGTTCTCGCCTAACAGAGAAACAGTGCCGACGGCTACGGCTTCTTGGCCCGAATAAAGGTGTAGAAAGCCTCCCATTCGGCCGAGGTTGTAATATTTGAGAGAGGTTTGCTCGAACCGGCGAATGCGATACATGTCTTGCAGGAACCGCAATTTGTCTTCATTGGTCAATTGCCGGTTGATAGCGGCAGCAACATCGGACGACTGATCAGCCACAGAATACATAGGAATAAGTTAAAAGGTTTGGCGTTCTTGCTGTGCAATTGAGGGAGTGGCTTCTCGGACGGAGGAACGGAAAGCGGACTGCGTAAGCAAAAAAACCGCTGTGAACAGAAAATCACTCACCAGTGTGTTTCGCAAAAAAAGGTAGGTAGGAGGAAAATTGGAGTGGCCGATGGTTAACGCTTGCAACCATCCGCCGAGCGTTTTCGGATAGATGACGACTGCAAGCGGTACCGACGAGTCGAAGAACCAATCGACTGTGTTGGTTACAAGATAAAAGAGCAGAGAGCCCGCGATTGCGCCGCCGAGCATCCAAAATGCTTTCCTCGTTTGTCTTCGATCCAACCAACGGCCGAGCAAAAGCAATACGCCGAAACAAAAATACCCGGAAAGCATCCGGGTATCTAAAAGTGGCACACGATAATGGGCGTTAATAAGTACGTCCGATACGAAGAGAGCAAGCAGGGGCCAGAGGTACGCGGCACGCCGATAAAGGAACGCGCCAGAGCAAAGGAAGATGGCGGCAACGGGAGAAAAATTCGCCCAGTTTACGGGCGAACCGGCCAACACATAAAGAAGCCGATAAAGAATGGCGCAAAGTGTCAGGATGATTCCAGGTAGCATGCCCGCGAAATAGATAGACGACCCTGTAACGAAATCAAAGTGAATTGAAAAATCAATGGCGACTCCACAATGGAGATA
>WNFQ01000095.1_pt2 | contig 47674 bp, 38 predicted proteins | sample 5400171 | NCBI WGS metagenome assembly WNFQ01 (sample SAMN13153356, study PRJNA577476) | soil metagenome | isolation source: 20 cm soil under Madrone tree | place: USA:California | collected 2016-06-14
CGGGGAGAAGCTGATGGTGGATCTCGGAGCCCCCGGCATCGTGTACAAGGACCTGCTCATCGTCGGTAGCCGCACGGCCGAGAGCCTGCCGACGCCGCCGGGCGACGTGCGGGCCTACGACGTCCGAACCGGGGCGCTGCGGTGGACCTTCCACACCGTTCCCCGCCCCGGAGAGCCCGGATATGAAACGTGGCCCGCGGACGCGTGGACGTACACCGGCGCGGCGAACAACTGGACGGGAATGTCCCTCGACGTACAGCGCGGCCTTGTCTTCGTGCCCACGGGCTCGGCAGCCGACGATTTCTACGGCGCCAATCGGGTGGGCGATGACCTGTACGCGAACTCGCTCCTCGCGCTCAAGGCGGAGACCGGCCAGCGCGTCTGGCACTTCCAGTTCGTGCGACACGACACCTGGGACCGGGACTTGCCGGCGCCGCCGAATCTCGTCACCCTGCGTCGCGACGGCCGCCCGGTCGACGCGGTCGCGCAGGTCACCAAGTCCGGCCACGTATTCGTGTTCGAGCGCGAAACCGGCAAGCCGCTGTTCCCGATCCGATATCGGAAGTACCCGAAGTCCGACGTGGACGGCGAGGTCACCGCCGACTCCCAGCCGCTGCCGATCGTGCCCGAGCCGTTCGCGCGCCAGCAGCTCACCGAGAGCATGCTCACGAACCGGACGCCCGACGCACACCGCGCGGCGCTCGAGCGCTTCCGGACGGTGCGAAGCGCCGGCCAGTTCGTGCCCTTGAGCCTGCAGGGGACGATCGTGTTCCCCGGCCTGGACGGCGGCGCCGAATGGGGCGGAGCGGCCTTCGACCCCGAGACGTCGATTCTGTACGTCAACGCGAACGAGATGGCATGGGTCGTCAGTCTGGTGGAGCGCGCACCCACAACGGAGGCGGCGGGCGGCCAGGAGCTGTACACGCGGGAATGCGCCGGCTGCCACGGTGCCGATCGTCGGGGTTCACCTCCCACCATCCCGTCGCTCGTGGACCTGACCGACAGGCTCACGCTTCCCGAGATCAGGGCGGCCGTGTCGGACGGGCGTGGACGGATGCCCGGCTTCGCGCGGTTGGGCTCGGACGCCCTGGCGGCGATCCAGCGCTATATCCTTACGGGCGAGACCTCACCCCCGGTCCCCGACTCGGGAGGCGCCTCGAGCCGGGTGCGGTCTCCGATCGAGCAGAAGTACCGCGTCCAGTACGGTCGATTCCTCGACCCCGACGGATATCCCGCGCTGCAGCCGCCCTGGGGCACGCTCAACGCCATCGATCTGAATTCAGGCACGTACGTCTGGAAGGTGCCACTCGGGGAGTATCGCGCTCTGGCGGCCCAGGGAATGTCGGGCACCGGTTGCGAAAACTACGGCGGTCCCGTGGTCACGGCGGGTGGCTTGCTCTTCATCGGGGCGACCAACTGCGACGACAAGCTCCGCGCCTTCGACAAAGTCACAGGTGAGCTGTTATGGGAAACCACCCTGCCCGCCGCCGGGAACGCGACGCCCGCCGTCTACGAAGTCGGCGGACGGCAATTCGTCGCGATTGCGACGAGTGGCGGCAAGTCGAACGCGCGGACGCCAGCCCGATACGTGGCGTTCGCGCTCGATGCCCCGTAGACGCGACGCCTACCGTGCTCCGGCGCCGCGCAGGTATTCGCCCGACACCGTCGCGAACTGTGCGATCGCGACCTCGGGCTCCGGGATCTCGGGGTGCCAGCGCTTCTCCCACTCGAAGCTGTAGATGCCCCGGTACCCGAACTTGAGGAGGGCTTCAATCTGGCGCCGCACCGGTACCTCCCCGGTACCCGTCAGCACGTACCGGCGATCCGTCCCGACGGCCACGGAGTCCTTCAGATGCGTGTGACGGATATAGGGCCCGAGCTGCCGCACCGTCTCCTCGGGCTGCTCCTTCCCCGAGACGAACGTGTGGTGCGCGTCCCAGAGCAGCGCCACAGCGGGCGAGTCCGCTTGCCGCAGGACGTCGAGCAAGCTGGGCGAATCGGTGAAATCGCCGTGCGACTCGATCAGCACCGTGACTCCCGTAGGACGCGCGTAGTCGCCCAACTCGCGCAGGCCCCGGGCGATGTGCGCGCGCGTGGCGTCGTGCGGAACGCCGCTCACGTAGTTGTTGCCGAACACGCGTACGTATGGGGCGCGCAACCCTCCCGCCAGGTCGATGAAGCGGCGCGCCTCGTCGAGCTGCGCGGCGCGCTTGGCCGGCTCCATCTCGTGCAGCTGGGCCGATGCGCCGAGGCAGGAGACGCGGAGCCCACGGTCGACGAGTTGGCGCCGTACATCGGGGAGTCGTTCGGGCGCGAAGTCGGGCGCCTTGGTCAAATCCATCGTCGCCTGGAGCCCGCGCAGCTCGACGGCCGCGTAATCGTGTGCGGCGGCGAAGTTCAGGATCTCGGTCCAGGTCCACGCCGGGCAGCCGAGCGTGGAGAAGCCGAGCGGCAGTCGCGCCACGCCGCGCCGGACGCCCACGTACGGAGCAGCGAGCAGGGCGGCGGCGATTTCGAGAAATTCGCGGCGAGTCCTCATGGGGCAGGCCTCCATAACTCCTTCCAAAGCTCGTACGCCCCGCGCCACTCGTGCCAGTGGGGGGGTCTGGTGACGGGAGCTGGCGAGCAACGAGAATCACGGGTACCCTGAGATGGCCATCTGGAAGGAAGGGATGACGCTATGATCCTACCGCTGCTCGTAACGCTCCTCGCTCAGGGGACCTTGACCCATCCCGTCGTGCCGAACACGCTGACCGCGGCCGAGCGAGCCGCCGGCTGGCGACTGCTGTTCGACGGTCGCACGCTGCAGGGGTGGCGCGGGTTGGGCTACGACAGCGTCCCCACGGCGCATTGGGTGGTCGTGGAGGGCGCGATCAAGAAGATCGCGAGTGGCAACGTGCCGAAGCTGCCGGACGGTCAGCCGCAGAGCGGCGGCGATCTGATGACCGCGCAGACGTTCGGCGACTTCGAGCTGACCTGGGAGTGGAAGGTCACACCCGGAGCGAACAGCGGGCTCAAGTACAACGTGTCCGAGGAGCTGTCGCTCGCGAACGCGCCCAACCACGCGGCGCTCGGGTTCGAGTACCAGATCCTCGACGACGATCGCCACCCCGATGGAAAGTTGCCCAGCCACCGGGCCGGAGCGCTGTACGACCTGCTCCCCCCGAGCGACAAGAAGCACGTGCAGCCCGTGGGCGAGTGGAACCGCTCCACGATCATCTTCCGCGGGAATCACGGCGAGCACTGGTTGAACGGCGAGCGGATCGTCGCATTCGACCTCGGCACGGCGCGGATGGATTCGGCCCTCGCGGCGAGTAAGTTCCGCTCGATCCCCGGGTTCGCCACGCGCCGCAAGGCGCACATTGTCCTCCAGGATCACGGGGACGAGGTCTATTTCCGTAACATCAAGGTTCGGGACCTATGAAACGCCGCAACTTCTTGAAAACCGCCTCGGCGGCCGGGTTCGGCTTCGCGGCCGCACGATCGCCGTTGTTCGGGCTCGCTCGTCCTCCGAAGGACAAGGTCGTGGTCGCCGTCATGGGCATGAACGGACGGGGCACGGTGCTCGCCCGGGGTTTCGCCCGGTCGGCCCACGCCGACGTGGCCTACGTATGCGACGTGGATTCGCTCGTGCTCGCCAAGGGCGTCTCCGCCGTCGCCCAAGTCCAGGCCAAATCTCCGAAAGGGCTCGGCGACTTCCGCAAGGCGCTCGAGGACAACAACGTGGACGCGCTCGTGATCGCGGCGCCCGACCATTGGCACACGCCCGCCGCGCTGCTCGCGCTGCAGGCGGGGAAACACGTCTACATCGAGAAGCCGTGTGGGCACAACCCGCGCGAAGGCGAGCTGTTGGTCGAGGCGCAGCGCAAGCACGGGCGCGTCGTGCAGATGGGGACCCAGCAGCGCTCCGCGCCACGCTCGATCGAGATCGTGCAGGCGATCAAGGAAGGCGCCATCGGGCAGCCCTACCTCGCGCGCGCCTGGTATGCCAACACGAGGGGCCCGATCGGCCGCGGGAAAACGGTGCCTGTCCCCGCGAACCTGGATTACGAGCTGTGGCAGGGCCCGGCGCCGCGCACCCCGTACCGCGACAATGTCATTCACTACAACTGGCACTGGTTCCGGCGCTGGGGCACGGGCGAAATCTTGAACAACGGCACGCACGAGATCGACGTCGCCCGCTGGGTGCTGGGCGTGAGCTACCCCACGCGCGTCACGTCCGTCGGCGGCCGCTATCACTTCGCCGACGACTGGGAGTTCCCCGACACGCAGGAAGCCTGGTTCGAGTTCGCGAACGGGAAGACCATCATCTGGCAGGGGCAAAGCTGCAACGGCCTGACCACGTACGGCCGGGGGCGCGGCACCGTCATTCTGGGCACCGCCGGCAGCGTGGTGCTCGACCGCGACGGCTACACGATGTACGATCTCAAGGAGAAGGTGGTGAAATCGTCCCTCTCCGTGCAGGCGGGGGACGGCCTCAACACCCGCGCTGACGACGAGATGACGGCCCTGCACATCGACAACTTCGTGGACGCGATCCGCACCGGCGCCGCGCTGCGGCAGCCGATCGAGGAGGGCGCGAAGAGCGTGCTGTTGGGACACCTCGGCAACATCGCGCAGTCGACCGGCCGCGCGCTGCGCATCGACCCGACGTCGGGCCGGATCACCGACGATGCGGAGGCGATGCAGTTGTGGCAGCGGGAGTACGCCCCAGGCTGGGCACCGGCCGTGTAAGCCTGTGACCGCCGTCCTCGACCGAGACCGCTTTTTCGATCCCGATCCCGCGGTGCGCCGCGTCGCGCGCGAGCTGTACGAAGAAACGCGCCGGCTGCCCATCGTCTCGCCTCACGGTCACATGGATCCGCAGATCCTGGCCCGGGACGAGCCCTTCCCGGAGCCCGCGGCGCTGATCGTTCAGCCCGACCATTACATCCTGCGCCTCTTGTACGCCAGCGGCGTCTCGCTCGAGGCGCTGGGCATTCCGCGCCGGGACGGAGCGCCCGTCGAGACTGATCCGTGCAAGGTGTGGCAGCGGTTCGCGGATCACTACTACCTGTTCCGGGGCACGCCCAGCGGCGCGTGGCTCGATTACGAGCTGCACGAGGTCTTCGGCGTCCCCGACCGGCTGTCTGGCGTGACTGCGCCGCGGATCTATGACGAGATCACGGAGAAGCTCACCTCCCCTGAGTTCCGGCCGCGGGCGCTGTTCGAGCGCTTCGCGATCGAGGTCCTCGCCACCACCGACAAGGCCAGCGATCGGCTGGACCACCACCGCGCCATCCGGGAGTCCGGGTGGAAAGGGCGGGTGATCCCCTGTTTCCGGCCCGATGCGGTGTTCCAGATCGCGTCCCCCGGCTGGCCGGCCGAGCTGGAAGCGCTGGGCCGAGAGCACGGCGCGCCCCTGGTGGATTACGCCGAATTCCTTCACGCCCTGGAGGATCGTCGCACCTTCTTCAAGAGCATGGGGGCTACTGCCACCGATCACGCGGTGCTCGAGCCCTACACTGCCTGGCTTCCCCTGAACGAGACTGAGGTCCTGTATCAGCGGGCGAGGCAGCGCGACGTGACAGCGGCGGACGAGCGGCGCTTCACGGGCCACCTCCTGATGGAGATGGCACGGCTGTCGCTGGAGGACGGTCTGGTGATGCAGATTCACGCCGGCGCGCTGCGGGACCACAACCGACAGCTGTGCGAACGGTTCGGTCCCGATCGAGGCGGGGACATTCCGGTGGCCACCGAGTTCACGCGTAACCTGCGCCCGTTGCTGAACGCCTGCGGCAACGATCTCCGCTTCACGCTCGTGGCCTTCACGCTCGATGAGTCCACGTACAGTCGGGAGTTGGCGCCGCTGGCCGGCCATTATCCGGCCATGCGCCTCGGGCCTCCCTGGTGGTTCCACGACTCGATGGAAGGCATGCGGCGCTTCCGCGAGCGCACCACGGAGACCGCTGGGATCCACAAGACCGCCGGCTTCAACGACGACACCCGCGCGTTCTGCTCGATTCCCGCCCGGCACGATCTGGCGCGCCGCGTCGACGCGAACTATCTCGCGGGGCTCGTGGCGCGCCATGTGATCGATACGAGCGACGCCCGCCGCATGGCGCGGGCGCTCGCCTACGACCTGGCGAAGGAGACTTACAAGCTATGAACCGGGAGGGGCGTTGAAACGGACGAGTCAACGCGAGCAGGCGGAGGCGTTCCGGCGGCTGCATCGGGAGCCCGGAATCCTGGTGCTGCCCAACGCCTGGGACGTGATCACCGCCCGCGTGATCGAGAGCGCGGGGTTCGCCGCCATCGCCACGTCCAGCGCCGGGGTCGCTTGGGCGCTCGGCTACGCCGACGGCGAGCGCATCAGTCGTGGCGAGATGCTCGCGGTGGTCCGCCGCATCGCGTCAAGCGTGCGCGTGCCGGTGACCGCCGATATGGAGGCCGGGTACGGCACGACGCCGGAAGCCGCGGCCGAGACCGCGCGCGGTGTCATCGCCGCGGGCGCCGTGGGTTTGAACCTCGAGGACGGGACCAACGAGGGTCGCTTGGCGGACATCGCGCTGCAGCAGGACCGGATCCGCGCGATGCGCGAGGCCGGGGCGGCGGCGGGGGTCCCCCTCGTCATCAACGCGCGGACCGACGCGTTCGAAGTCAAGGAATGGTCGCCCACGGAGCGCCTCACCGCGGCCGTGCGCCGCGCCAACGCCTACCGGGCCGCGGGAGCCGACTGCCTGTTCGTGCCGCACGTGAGCGACGCGGCCATGATTGGACGGCTGGCCCGCGAGATCGAGGGGCCGCTCAACATCATTGCCGGCCCCCCTGCCCCGCCCATCCCGGAGCTCGAGCGCCTCGGCGTGAAGCGCGCGAGCCTCGGCCCGCGCGTGGTCCAGGCCGCGCTCGGTCTCGTACGCCGCGCGGCGACGGAGTTGCGCGAGCGCGGCACGTACGACACGATGGCCGACCTGTTGATCCCATTCACCGAGCTGCAGCGCCTGGTCGCGCCCACCCCTTGACGGGTTCGAACGAGCGGGTATATTTATGCCGTCCAGTGAATATTAATGCTTTCGGGTTAATACTTTTGGGTGGCCCCGACATGTCGCACGACTGTACGCTGAAGGCCGTCGCTATTCTGAACCCGGCGACTCCCACCGATGGGAGCGGGCGGCGGGCGTAAGCGCGTAGGCGACTCAAAGCAAACCCCCGGCCCGCTCCCAATCGAGCGGGCCTTTTTGTTGACCGGGCGTGACGAGGAGACACGATGCCCGCAGCCGACCGATCGCGTTGGGCCAACAGCCGCGCGCCGGACCTGGACCCCTGGCGGGAGCAGGATGCCTGCGGCGTGGGGTTCGTAGCGCGCGCGTCCGGAAAGCGCTCCGCCGATATCACTCGCCTCGCGCTGCAGGCGCTGGCCCGGGTGGCGCATCGTGGCGCCGCGGCCACGGACCGCTCGGGCGACGGGGCGGGCCTGCTCACCCAGATCCCCGCCCAGTTGTTCTACCGCGAGGCCGCGAGTCATGGACTGGCGCTGGCGCCCGGCCAACCGTTCGCCGTCGGCGCCTTCTTCCTGCCGCGCGAGCACGACGCGCTCGGCCGCGCCACCGCCATCATCGAAGAGGTGCTCTGCCGCGAGGGCCTCCCGGTGCTCGGGTGGCGCGACGTGCCCGTGAACCTGGACGTTCTCGGCGCTGGGGCCCGCGCCTCGTGCCCCACCATTCGACAGGCCATCCTCGCCGCCCCGTCCAATACCGAATCGACGGCGTGGGAACGCTCCCTCTATGTCGCGCGCCGCACCATCGAGCGCCGCATCGCCGACGCGGGGCCCGGCCTCGAACCGTTCTTCGTGTCCTCCCTCTCGTGCCGCACGCTCGTGTACAAGGCGCTGCTCACCGGCACTCAGCTCGCCGGCTTCTTCCCCGACCTCGCGTCCTCGGACTACGAGACGGCGATGGCGATCTTTCACCAGCGCTACTCGACCAACACGACGTCGAGCTGGCCGCTCGTGCAGCCGTTCCGCATGCTCGCGCACAACGGCGAGATCAATACGCTTTGGGGGAATCGCAACGCGATGCGGGCCCGCGAGCCGGCGCTCGCCGGTCCGCCCTGGGGCGACGCGGTGGACCGCCTCAAGCCCATCATCTGGTCCGAGGGAAGCGACTCGGCGAGCCTCGACAACGCGCTCGAGCTGCTGGTGCGCTCGGGGCGCGACCCGATACATGCCCTCATGATGCTCGTCCCCGAAGCACACGAAGGGGCGGTCGAGATGGACCCCGCCCTGAGGGGCTTCTACGAGTTCCACGAGTGCCTGGTGGAGCCGTGGGACGGGCCGGCGGCGCTGGCGTTCTCGGACGGCGTGTTCGTGGGCTCCGCCGTAGACCGCAACGGCCTGCGCCCTTGCCGCTACAAGATCACCCGCGACGGGCTGGTGGTGGCGGGCTCCGAGTCGGGTCTCGTGGACTTGAACGCAGGCGACGTGGTAGAGAGCGGCCGACTAGGACCGGGCGAGCTGCTCGTGGTGGATACGCGTCGCAAGGCGATCCTGCGAAACGGGGAGGCGAAGCGCGAGGTGGCGCGGCGCCGCCCGTACAGGCGGTGGGCGGCCCGGGGCATCCGCCTGCTGCGGCCGACGGCCACCGTGCCCGACACGCCGCCCACGCCGGAGCCCGAGCGCATCGCCCGACAGATGGCCTTCGGGTGGAGCTTCGAGGACTTGCGGTATGTGCTCGAGCCTATGGGAAGCGCCGGGCAGGACGCCGTGTGGAGCATGGGCGACGACACACCCATCCCGCCGCTCGCGCGCGTGCCTCCAGGCCTGTACGCCTATCTGCGCCAGCGCTTCGCCCAGGTCACGAACCCGGCCATCGACCCGCTGCGCGAGACGTTGGTGATGTCGTTGCGGATGCACCTGGGACGGAGGGGCTCGCTGCTCACCGACCGGCCCGCCGGGCTGCGGCTGGTGCGCAACGAGCACCCCGTCCTCCTGGCGGCGGAGATGGCGGCGCTGCGAGCCGGCGCCGGCGCGCAAGTCGTCACCCTCGATGCAACCTGGAGCGCCGCCGGGGGAGCGGCCCCCGACGCCTTGCGCACCGCGCTCGACGGGCTGTGTCGCTCGGCCGGCCGCGCGGTGCAAGAGGGGGCGCGGATCGTGATTCTGAGCGACCGGGCGGCCGACCGCGAACGCGCGCCGCTCCCGATGCTCCTCGCCGTGGGGGCCGTACACCAGCACCTGCTCGAAAGCGGCCTGCGGACGCGACTCGGTCTTGTCGCCGAAGCCGGGGACGCCTGGGACGTGCACCACTTCGCTGCGCTGATCGGCTACGGCGCGGAAGCAGTGCACCCGTGGCTCGCGCTCGAGTCGGTGCAAGCGCAAGTCGCCGAGGACGACGCTCGCGCCCGGTTCCGCACCGCCGTGGAGACGGGCCTCCTCAAGATCCTTTCGAAGATGGGCATCTCGACGCTCTCCTCCTATTGCGGCGCCCAGATCTTCGAGGCCCTGGGGCTTGGCGCCGAGGTGATCGACCGCTGCTTTACGGGGACCGTCTCGATGATCGGCGGGATCGGGTTCGCCGAGATCGCCGAGGACGTCCTGGCGCGCCACCGGGCCGCCTATCCGGAAGCCGCGGCCGCGGAGGTGTTGCCCGACTATGGGCGCGTGCGCTACCGCCGCGACGGCGAGGATCACGGCTGGTCGCCACAGCTGGTCCGGGCCATGCAGACCGCGGTAAAGGCCGACACACCAGAGGCGTATGACGGCTTCCGGGCGCGCGTCGCAGCCCGGCTGCCGGCCAGCCCCCGCGATCTGCTCGCGCTTCGCACTGGGACTCCGATCCCGCTCGACGAGGTCGAGCCCGCAGTGGAGATCCGCCGCCGCTTCGTGTCGACGGCGATGTCCCTCGGCGCACTGTCCCCCGAAGCGCACCGCGCGCTGGCCATCGGCATGAACCGGATGGGCGCCCGCTCGAACTCGGGCGAAGGCGGCGAAGACCCCGACACGTACGCGCCGCTCGAGAACGGCGACCGCGCCGATAACCGCATCAAACAGGTCGCGTCGGGCCGGTTCGGGGTCACGACCCAATACCTCGTGCGCGCGGACGAGCTCGAGATCAAGATCGCGCAGGGCTCGAAGCCCGGCGAAGGCGGCCAGTTGCCCGCCCACAAGGTCACGGCGCTGATCGCGCGGCTGCGGCACTCGGTACCGGGCGTTCCGCTGATCTCGCCGCCGCCGCACCACGACATCTATTCGATCGAGGACCTGGCGCAGCTCATCCACGATCTGAAGCAGGTCAATCCCCGCGCGCGGGTCGGCGTGAAGCTGGTGGCGGAAGCGGGCGTCGGGCGGGTCGCCGCGGGCGTCGCAAAAGCCTACGCCGACTACGTGCTCGTCTCCGGCCACAACGGCGGGACGGGGGCGTCGCCGCTGTCGTCGATCAAGCACGCGGGATCACCGTGGGAGCTGGGGCTCGCGGAGACCCAGGCGATCCTCATCGAGAACGGCCTCCGCCACCGGATCGAAGTGCGGGTGGACGGCGGGCTGCGCACGGGCCGTGACGTCGTGATCGCCGCGCTGCTCGGCGCCGAGAGCTTTGGCTTCGGCACGGCGACGCTCGTCGCGATCGGGTGCGACATGGCCCGACAATGTCACCTGAACTCCTGCCCCACCGGGATCGCCACCCAGCGGCCCGAGCTGCGCGCCAAGTTCCGCGGCACGCCGGAGCAGGTGGTCGCGTACTTCACGTGGATCGCGGAGGACGTCCGCCGCCTGCTCGCGGGGCTGGGCTGCCGCTCCCTGGACGACGCCATCGGGCGTGCGGAGCTGCTGGAGCGCGTGGACCATCCCGAGGTGCCCCGCGCGCAGATGCTCGACCTGTCGCTGCTCCTGGCCGACTCCGCAGCGGGAGGCGACTCACCGCGGCGCCGCACCGCGGCGCGCAACGACCGTCCCGGAGTGGAGTCTCTGGACGACGAGATTCTCGACACGCTCGCGCCGCGGCTCGACGCCGGCCGCCCGTTCGCGGGCGTGTACGACATCGGCAATCACCACCTGACGGTGGGCGCGCGCATCGCCGGCCGGATCGCCGAGCGGCTCGGCAACGTCGGCCTGCCCGAGGGATCGATTCGCCTCCGCTTCCGCGGGACCGCGGGGCAGAGTTTCGGAGCGTTCGCCCTCCCGGGGATGCACCTCGAGCTCGAGGGGGAAGCGAACGACTACGTCGGCAAGGGGCTCACGGGCGGCGAGATCGTGATCCGGCCGTTCCGCGAGGCGGCAGCCGCGGGTGGCACCGACCAGCACGTCCTCCTGGGTAACACCGCGCTGTACGGGGCGACCGCCGGAACGCTGTTCGCCGCGGGGCGGGCGGGGGACCGGTTCGCCGTGCGCAACTCCGGGGCGACCGCGGTGATCGAAGGTGCTGGCGCCCACTGTTGCGAATACATGACGGCCGGCGTCGTGGTCGTGCTCGGGCCCGTGGGGCGCAACTTCGCCGCGGGGATGTCGAACGGCACGGCTTACGTGCTCGACGATGCCGAAACGTTTTCGGCCCGCTGTAACACCGACATGGTCGCCGTACGAGCGCTCGAGCCGTCGGACGAGCAGGTCGTGCTCGAGCTGCTGCGCGAGCACTATGCGAAGACCCGTAGCGCGAAGGCGCGCGTGATTCTCGACTCGTGGGGCCGTTGCGGGCCGCTGTTCCGCAAGGTAGCCCCCCTGGCGGCTCCGGCTCTCGTGGCTGCACCCGCGGAAGTTGCACCCGCCGCGGTGACTTGACGGTGTATTTCTTCTTCGACTGGAGACCTGCGCGCGACTAAGTAGCCTCGAGATCTCTCGGCTCACACCAGCGGCCCGTTGAAAAGACGGGCCGCTTCTTTATTGGGGAGGCGTCATGATCATCGTGATGCACGCGGAAGCGACGGCGGTGGGCACATTGTCGGGGTGACGCCCCGGGCGGAGCAGGAGGCCTCAGACGCGCCGACGCAGCAGCGGCAGCTCTAGGCTGTCGCGCAGCGCCTGCCAGCTGGCCTCGATGATGTTCTCCGAGCAGCCCATGGTGCTCCAGCGCTCTGCACCGCGGGCGGACTCGACCACGACGCGGGGCTTGGCCGCGGTGCCGAGGTGCTGGTCCACGATGCGCACCTTGTAGTCCACCAGACGCACCTCGGCGAGCTCCGGGTAGTGCGGCAGGAGCGCCTTACGTACCGCATTGTCGAGCGCGTTCACCGGACCAGCACCTTCAGCCGCGGTGTGCATCACTGCGTCTCCCACCTGCAGCTGGATCATTGCCTGTGCCGTCATGTCGCCGCCGCTCCGCCGCTCGACGATCACGGTGAAACCGAGCAGCTCGAACGGAGGGCGATAATCGGGGGACGAACGCCGCACGAGCATCTCGAACGAGCCATCGGCCGCTTCGAACTGCAGCCCGGCGTGCTCGAGCTGCTTGACGCGCTGGAGCACCTCCTTGTCGTCAACGCCGCCCCCGGGCGCCAGGCCCAGGGCGTCGGCGCGGAGCCGGATGTTCTGCCGCCCCGACAGCTCGCTCACCACGACGCGCATCTCGTTCCCCACGAGCGCCGGATCGATGTGCTGATAACTCTCCGGCAGCTTCGCCACGGCCGCGACGTGGATGCCGCCCTTGTGGGCGAACGCGCTCGCGCCGACGTACGGCGCGTGCGCATCGGGATTCAAGTTCGCGACCGCCGCCACGAACAGCGCCACCTCTCTCAGGCGTCGCAACTGCTCGGGCGGCAACACGGGACAGTCGAGCTTGAGCTGCAGCGTCGCGATGAGCGGGATGAGATCGAGGTTGCCACAGCGCTCGCCGTACCCGTTGATGGTGCCCTGGATGTGCACGCACCCCGCGCGCACTGCTGCCAGCGCGTTCGCCACGGCGAGGCCGCTGTCGTTGTGAGGATGGATGCCGAGCGGCGTGCCGAGCTGATCGCGGACCTCGTGTACGCGCTGCTCCACGACCTCGGGCAGCTCCCCTCCGTTCGTGTCGCACAAGACGATGCAGTCCGCGCCCGCGCCAGCCGCCGCCCGCAACGTGGCGAGCGCATAGTCCGCGTCCAGGCGGTAGCCATCGAAGAAGTGCTCCGCGTCGTAGATCACCTCCCGGCCGAGCCGGCGGAAATAGCCCACTGTCTCCGAGATCATGCCGAGGTTCTCGTCGCGGCTCGTCTCGAGCACACGCTCTACGTGCAGCGTCGAGCTCTTCCCCACGATTGTCACCACCGGCGTCTCGGCTTCGAGTAGCGCAGTGAGACTGGGATCGTCCTCGCACCGGCCGTTGGCCCGCCGGGTCATCCCGAAGGCTGCGATCTTCGCATGCCCGAGCCGCTCCTTCCGGATACGACTGAAGAACTCCGCGTCCTTGGGGTTCGAGCCCGGCCAGCCGCCTTCGAGATAATGGATGCCCAGGTCGTCCAGGCGCCGCGCGATCTTGACTTTGTCGTCGACAGAGAGCGACAGGCCCTCGCGCTGCGTGCCATCCCGCAGAGTCGTGTCGTACAGGAACATGTTCATTGCTCCTCGCGTGCTTCTATCAGGATGACAAAAGCGGCGCGGCCTCTCGAGCTCTGGAGAGGCCGCGCCGCGCATCATCGGGGTCCTGCAGTCCGTCAGCCGAGTGCCAGCACGCCGCCTCTCAGATGGAGTCGGATGGCGATGCTCGTGATCGACAGACCACTGCAACGGGCGCTCATACGTGTGATACTAACCGCCGGGCGGGATGCGTCAATCCCACGACTTCGGCGCCCAGGAGCTCGCGGACCCGCACTACCTCCCCGACCACCACCGTCGCGGGAGGCTCGAGGCCCTCCTCTCGAACCCGTGCGGCGAGCGTCGCGAGCGTGCCGACCACCGTCCGCTGGGAGGGCAGCGTACCGTTCGCGATCGCGGCGGCGGGTGTGTCGGGATGGGCGCCGCGCGCCAACAGCCGGGCCGTGATCTCGGGTAAGGCGGAGAGCCCCATCAGCACAACCAGCGTCGGCACCCGCGCGAGCGCCTCCCAGTCGAGGTTGGACACGCCATCACACTCGTGTCCCGTGACCACCGCGAAGGCCGACGCGAGCCGCCGATGGGTGACCGGAATCCCGGCCACTGCGGGCGCGGCGATCGCAGACGTCACGCCGGGCACGACGTGGAACGGCACCCCGGCGACGTGCAGGGCCTCGCACTCTTCCGCGCCGCGGCCGAACACGAAGGGATCACCGCCCTTGAGCCGGACCACCGTCAGCCCGCGCCGAGCCCGCTCGACGAGCAGCGCGTTGATCTCGTGCTGCGCCCGGTCCGCTGTTCCCCCGTGCGAGCGCTTCCCCACGAACACACGCTCGGCCGAGCGCGGCGCTTCATCCACCAGAGCGGGCGCTACGAGGCGATCGTACATGACCACGTCGGCCGATCGGAGGATCTCCAGGCCTTTCGCGGTGATCAGGCCGGGGTCCCCGGGGCCGGCGCCGACCAAATAGACAACGCCCGTCTCCTCGTCCGCGAGTGAACTCGCGGCTCGGCCCTGCCGCTGAAGCGGCAAGTGCTGTGCCCGTTTACGGGCAGACCCGAGCCGCGGCTTCAGCCGCGACTCATGAGGGTCGACCTCGTCGGCCAGCTCGTCGATCCGTTCGCGCGCACCTTCTGTGTCGCCCCGGCGCACGAACTCGATCACGTCCGAATCCACGATGCGATACCACAGCGCCGTGCGGGCGTGGGAGTCCGGGACGCAGGCCGCCAGCTCCGGCCGCAGCTCACCCAGCAGCGCGCACAAGCGCGCTTCCGCCGGCCCGAGCAACCGCGCGACGCGTTGGCGCAGTCGCGCAGCAAGCGCGGGGCTCTTTCCCGATGTCGAGACGGCGACGGTAATGTCTCCCTCCCGATGGATCGCGGGCGCGATGAAGCTGCAGTGGTCCAGATCGTCCACCGCGTTCAGGAGCACGCCCTCTCGCTCGGCCTCGGCCCAAGCTGCGGCATTGGCCGCGCGATCGTCGGTCCCCGCGATGGCGAGTCGGGCACCTGCGAGATCACCCGATCGATAAGGGCGGCGCCGCAGATCGATCTCGCCCGCTGCCGCGAGGTCCGCCAGGCGGGGCGTGGTCTCGGGACTCACCACGGTGACGTGCGCGCCGGCGGCGAGCAGGCCCAGCACCTTCTGCTCGGCGACCGCGCCGCCGCCGATCACGACAGCGCGGCGCCCACGGAGGTTGAGAAACACCGGGTAGAACGTCACGGGCTCACGGGGACCGAGGCGCGCAGCGCCCCGATGCCCACCCGATGGCAGAAGTCGCCGAACCGCTCGTCGTCGAGCCGCTCGTCCCGGTAGCGCTCGAACAGCGGCCGGACGGTGGCGACGAGCCGGTCGCGCGGAACGAGATCCGCGTAGAGCGTCGCCAGCCTCGTGCCCAGCATGCTGCCGCCCACGAACAGCCCGTACTTGTGCAGCGAGCGACCGACGAACGCGAGATCGGCGGTGTACGGCCGCGCGCAGCCGTTGGGGCACCCGGTCATCCGGACCGTGAGCGCCGCATCCGCCACGCCCAGCCGCTCGAGCTCCGCCTCGAGCTCCGCGATCACGTCGGGCAGCACCCGCTCCGCCTCGGCGACCGCGAGCCCGCACGTCGGGAGCGCCGGGCACGCCATGGACCAGCGCCGCACGACCGAAAGCGTTCGGTGACCGGCGATGCCGTGGTCGGCCAGGATCCGGTCCACCAGCCGCCTGTGCCGGTCGGGGATATCCGTCAACAACAGGTTCTGCTGAGGGGTGAAGCGGACGCCGCTGCCGACGGTCTCGACCACGCGGCGCAGCGCGCTCCGCAGCCGGCGTTCGTCGCCGTCCCGGATGCGGCCGTTCTCGATGAACACGCCCAGGAAGGAGCGTCCCTTGCCCTGCTGGTGCCACCCGAGATGGTCCTCGATATCGGAGACCTCGACGGGTGCCGCCGGCGCCAGCTGACGACCGAGCTGCCGCTCGACCTGATCGCGGAACCAGTCGAGTCCCTCCTTATCGAGGAGATACTTGAGCCGGGCGTGGCGCCGGTCGCTGCGATTGCCGTGATCCCGCTGCACCTTGACCACGGCCTCGGCCACTTCCCTCACCTCGCCCGTTCTGGCGAACCCCAGCGCGTCGGCGAGTCGCGGATAGGTGTCCGTCTTGCCGTGGGTGCGCCCCATGCCACCGCCCACCAGCACGTTGAATCCCGCGAGCCGCTCTCCATGTGTGACGACCAGGAACCCCAGGTCGTTGGAGTGCACGTCGCAGCAGTTGTCGTCCGGGAACGCGAACGCGAGTTTGAACTTGCGCGGCAAGTACCGCGTGCCGTAAATCGGGTCGGGCTCCGCCGGGCCGCCCGCCAGCGGCTCGCCGTCGAGCCAGATCTCGTGATACGCCCGGGTGCGCGGTAACAGGTGATCCGACACCTGCCGGGCAACTCGCAGGACTTCCTCGCGCAGTCCGCCCGCGAGCGGCGCGGGGCACGAAATCACGTTGCGTACCACGTCGCCGCAGGCGCCCAGCGTGGTCACGAGCGCGTCGTTCACGGAGCGGATCGTCGCCTTGAGATCGCCCTTGAGCACGCCGTGGAACTGGTTTCCCTGGCGCGTCGTGACCCGCAGCGTGCCATTGCCGTAGCGGTCCGCCAGCTCGTCGATCACGAGGTATTGCTCGCCGGTGAGCACGCCGCCCGGGATCTTGCAGCGGACCATGAACTGGTGAGCCGGCTCGCTGTCTGTACCACGCCGCTCACGGCGCTGGTCGCGATCCTCCTGTTGATACGTTCCGTGGAACTTGAGGAGTTGAGCGCCCGCGTCCGAGAAATGATCGGTGCCGAGGGCGAGCTCGTCGGCGAGAGGCCCGCGCAGACCGCGGCTTTCCTCCTTCAGCCTCTCCACCGCGCTCAGCGGCTTGTCGGTCATGCGACCCCCACCTCGCGCAGTCCATCGGCGAGCACCTGGCCGACTTCCGGCCGGCTGAACTCGGGCGGCGGCAGCGTACCGCTCCGCAGCAGCTCCCGCACTTTGGTACCGGAGAGCGTCACATGGGACTCGGCGTCGTGCGGGCAGGTCTTGGGCGACGCCATGCCGCCGCAGCGCTGGCAGTAGAACGTGTGCTCGAAGCAGATGGGGTGGATGCCGAGCTCGCCCGGCGCGAAGCGGTCGAAAATGCGCTGCGCGTCGTAGGTGCCGTAGTAGTTCCCGACCCCCGCGTGATCGCGGCCCACGATGAAATGGGTGCAACCGTAATTCTTGCGCACCAGCGCGTGGAACACGGCCTCCCGTGGACCGGCGTACCGCATCGCGGCCGGGAAGCCGGCGAGCAGCACGCGATCCCGCGGGTAGTAGCGCTCGAGCAGCACGCGGTAGCTCTTGACGCGCACGTCGGCCGGGACGTCGTCGTCCTTGGTGGGCCCGAGGAGTGGATGCAGCAGGAGCCCGTCGACCGTCTCGAGCGCCGCCTTCTGGATGTACTCGTGCGCCCGATGCACGGGATTCCGCGTCTGAAAACCGACCACCGTGCGCCAGCCGCGCTCCGCAAACGCGCGCCGCGTGTCCGCCGGATCGAGCGCCAGCTCCGGGAAGGCCGGCGCGGTGCGTCGCAGCAGCCGGATGTCTCCCCCGATCAGGAAATCGCCCTGGCCATAGAGCTGCGCCACGCCGGGGTGCTTCGGGTCGGTCGTCCCGTACGCGAGCTGCACCTCCTCTTCTTTCGAGTGTGTGAACACCTCTCGGACCTCGAGGAGGGCAACGATGCTGCCGTCCGGCGCCTCGAGCGCCACCGTGTCACGGACCTTCCTCGCGTCGGTGACACGCAAGGTGATTGGCAGCGACCACGGGAGACCGTCAGCCAAACGCATCTCGTGAAGGACGCGCTGGTAGTCGGCCAGGCCCATAAAGCCCGTGAGCGGGCTGTAGGCGCCGGTCGCGATGAGCTCGAGATCCGCCACGGTCCGAGCGTCGACCGTCAGGGACGGCAGCGCGGCCGCCAGCGCGAGCGCAGTCGGGTACTCCTCGGCTGCGATCACCCGGTTCACCAGTGTCCCGCCATGCGCCACGATCGGCGTCGTTTCAGCGCTCATCGCTCAGGCCTCCTGCTTGACGGTGAAGGTGTGGAGGCCGCATTCGGTCTTACCGGCGCCGCTCCAGCGCCCCGCGCGCTCGGCCTCGCCGGGCGCCGTGGGGCGGGTGCACGGCCAGCACCCGATGCTCGAGTAACCCTGGTCGAGCAGCGGGTGATACGGCACGCCATTTTCCCGGATGTAACGCCACACGTCCGCCCGACTCCAATGCGCGAGGGGAAACACTTTCACGATCGGCCGACCATCGACCTCGTGATACTCGACCAGCTCAGTCGATGCGCGGCTGGAGGACTGATCCTGTCGCACCGCGCTGATCCAGGCATCGAACCCGGCGATCGCCCGGGCGAGTGGTTCCACCTTGCGAATCGCGCAGCAGCGATCCGGGTCCGTTTTGTACAACGGACCTGGGTCGGTCAGGGGGTTGAGCTCCACGACGTTGAGGCCGTAGCGCTTGGCGAACCGTTCTTTGAACTCATACGTCTCGGGGAAATGAAAGCCGGTGTCGAGGAAGATGACCGGCACCGTGCGGTCGATGCGGGTGAGTAAGTGCGCCAGCACGACGCCGCCCCCGCCGAAGCTCACGGTCAGCGTCGTCTTGCCCGGGAACGTATCCACCGCCCACGTCAGGGTCGTCTCGGGATCGGCACCCCTCAGCGCGACGGCCTGCTCCCGAACTTGCGCCGCGCTAAGCATCGCCCGGGCTCCGCAGGTGGCCGAGCTCGAAGAGTCGATCGATCACCCGGGACGTGCTCTCGGCGATCTCCTCACGTTCCGTGTCGATCACGAGCTCCGCGGCCGGCGGCTCCTCGTAGGGGTCCGACACGCCGGTGAACTGCGGGATTTCCCCGGCCAGCGCCTTGCGGTACAACCCCTTGGTGTCGCGGCGGATGCATTCGTCGAGCGAGGCTTTCACGTACACCTCGATGAACGCGCCGATTTCCCCGCGTACCTCGTCCCGGATCGCCCGGTAGGGCGAGATCGCGGCCGTGATCACCGCAACGCCGTTCCGCGTGAGCAACTTCGCGACGTAACCGATGCGCCGGATGTTGGTGTCGCGGTCCTCGCGCGAGAAGCCGAGACCCTTGGAGAGATTCTGGCGCACCTCGTCCCCGTCCAGCACTTCGACCGGGAGGCCGCGGCGGCCCAGCTCCGCGCTCACCGCGGCGGCGAGCGTGGATTTACCGGCGCCCGACAGACCGGTGAACCACAGGGTGAAGCCGTGCGCCTGCGCGATACGTCCGTCGATCACCGCCTGAGCCTGAGGCATCGTTCTCTCCGACCTCTTCTTTCGCCACCCTCTCCACATGGTGGAGAGGGGGGACGGGGGGTGAGGTAAAAACGAAACGGGCCCGCTTCCGTGGGAAGCGGGCCCGATTTGCGTCGCGCGTGCCGTTTGCAACCTAGTCGAGCATCATCCGATGCCGGCAACCACAGCGCCACAACCGCGTCCGCTCCCCGAGGGGCAAGGACACATCATCCGACAGGGCGGACAACAGCTGGTGGTGGTGTGGTGCGCGATCATGATTTTCCTATTTACCCGGCAGGTGCCGCCGTGTCAATCACACGTTCGGGCGGGGTGGGGTGGGCAGGGTGGTTGACAGGGATTGGGCCGGCCGCTTAGTTACCGGTCATGCAGCGTACCCGTTTGCATCACCGGCACCACCATCACCACCCGTTGCATGGGGGGAGCCGGGGGCGTACGCCAAGGTAACGAGTAGATCGCATCACCTTGAGTCCATCGCCGACGCCGGCCCCCCGGGGCCGGCGTCGTGCTTTTAGGGACGCCGTAGCTCCGGAGGGTCGGTTCGGCCAACGATCGGAGCGCGACACGATGTCCCGACAATCCGGTTCTTCGACACCGCTGCGCCTCGGCCTGCCAAAAGGCCGCATGGAGCAAGGGGTGCTGACTCTCCTCGGCGACGCCGGTATCCGGATTCGCCCCGGCGCCCGCGGGTACCGCCCCGACGTCTCCCTACAGGACACCGAGGCGAAGATCCTCAAGCCGCAGAACGTCGTGGAGATGCTCGCCCTCGGCAGCCGCGACTTGGGCTTCGCGGGCGCCGACTGGGTAGCGGAGCTCGAAGCGAATGTCGTCGAGCTGCTCGACACCGGGCTCGACCCTGTGCAGGTCGTCGCGGCGGCGCCCAAGACACTGCTCGTGGACGGGCGCCTGCCCGCGCGTCACCTGGTGGTGGCGTCGGAATACGAGCGGCTGGCGCAACGCTGGATCGCGCAGCGCGGGCTCTCCGCCGAGTGCGTGCGCTCGTACGGCGCGACCGAGGTGTTCCCGCCGGAAGACGCGGACGTCATCGTGGACAATACCGCCACCGGCGCGACGCTCGAGGCCAACGGTCTCGTGGTCGTGGACGAGCTGATGCGCTCCTCCACGCGCCTCTACGCGAACCCCCTGGCGCTCGAGGATCGCGCACGGCGCCGGCGCATCGACGACCTGGTGATGCTGCTCGACTCCGTGCTCGTGGCCCGGCGTCGCGTGATGCTCGAGGTGAACGCCTCGGCGGAGTGCCTCGAAGCGGTGGTCGCTGTGCTGCCGTCGATGCGGCAGGCCACCGTGGCGCCGCTGTACGGCAACGGTGGCTACGCGGTGAAGGCCGCCGTGCCGCGCGAGGCGCTTCCCGAGGTGATCCCTGCCGTGAAAGCCGCGGGCGGCACCGACCTCGTCGTGTCCACCTTCTCGCAGATCGTCCCATGACGGCCACGACACGTGCTCCCGTGACCGGCCCCGTGTCGCGGATCGACCCGGCCACCGCCTACCGCCGCCCGCCGAGTATTCCCGGCGCGCTTCGCCTCGACTCCAACGAGGGGGTCCTGCCGTCGCGCGCCCTGCTCGGCGATCTCGCCAACGCGGACCCGGAGCTGTTGCGTCGCTACCCGGACGTCCTGGCGCTCGAAGCCGCGCTCGCGACCCGTCTCGGTGTGGCGCCCGAGCGATTGCTGGTGACCGCCGGCGCGGACGAGGCGATCGACCGCGCGTGCCGCGCCTTCCTCGAGCCCGGCCGCGTGATCCTCTTGGCCGATCCCAGCTTCGACATGTTCGATTGCAGCGCCATGCTCGCGGGCGGCGACCTCGTGCGCGTGCCGTGGTGGGACGATGCGTTCCCCATCGACGCGTTCGTCGGCCGGCTCGATGCCCTCACGGCCGTCGTCGCCGTCGTGTCGCCGAACAATCCCACGGGGAGCGTGGCGAGGCTGAGCGATGTCCGGCGCCTCGCCACGGCGGCGCCCGGCGCGCTCGTCATCCTCGATCACGTGTACGTCGAGTACGCGGACGAGGACCTCACGTCCGGAGTGCTCGATCTTCCCAACGTCCTGGTGCTGCGCACGCTCTCCAAGGCCTGGGGCCTTGCCGGCTGCCGCGTCGGCTACGCCGTGGGGAGTCCGTATGTCGTGGCCGTGCTGCGTGCGGCGGGCGGTCCCTACACAGTGGCGGCGCCCTCGGTCGCGCTGGCGCTCTCCCAGCTCCAGCGCGGGGCCGGGCCGCTGGCCGCTCACGTGGCCCGGGTCCGCGAGGAGCGCCGCCGCCTCAGCGCGCGGGTTGCCGCCGCCGGCCTCGTACCCCGCCGATCGCAGGCGAATTTCCTGCTCGTCGAATGCGGGCCGCGCGCCGGGGCGATCCACGCGGGGCTCGCCGCGCGCGGTGTGCTGGTGCGCGACTTCCCCGGCCGCCGCGGCCTGGAGACCGCGCTGCGCATCACGCTGCCTGGTGATGCGTCCGACTTCGAGCGTCTGAGTGACGCCCTCGACGGGACGCTCGGCGCTGAGGAACTCGAGCCATGAGCGCGCGCACCGCCAGCGTCAGCCGCGTCACGCGCGAGACATCGATCACCGTCACGCTCACGCTCGAGGGCACGGGGAAGGCCGACGTGAAGACGGGCCTCGGGTTCCTCGACCATCTGCTCGAGGCGCTGAGCCGCCACGCCCGGTTCGATCTCACGCTTGCATGTGAGGGCGACCTCCAGGTCGACGACCACCACACCGCCGAAGACTGTGCGCTGGCGCTAGGCCAGGCGCTCGACCGCGCCCTGGGCGAGCGCCGGGGCGTGAACCGGTTCGGTTGGGCTTACGCCCCGCTCGACGATGCGCTGGCGCGCGCCGTCGTCGACCTGTCGGGACGGTCGTATGCCGACGTGACGCTCGGACTGTCCCGCGAATCGATCGGCAGTGTCGCGTGCGAGAACATCCCCCACGTGCTCCGCTCCCTCGCGGCGGCGGGACGGCTCACGCTGCACGTCGACGTGTTGAAGGGCGAGAACGATCACCACCGCGCCGAAGCGGCGTTCAAGGCGACCGCCCTCGCGCTCAAGCAGGCGGTGGCCGGCTCGGGGTTCGACGACGTGCCATCCACCAAGGGCACCCTCGGGGACAGGAGCGGGCGCGATGACTGACGTGGTGATCGTGGATTCCGGCGTCGCGAACCTCGCGTCGATCGCGAGCGCGTTCCGCCGCCTCGGCGCGAACGTCGTGGTGACGGGCGACGAGAGCCTCGTACGGGATGCGCCACGCGTGGTGCTGCCCGGCGTGGGCGCGTTCGGCGCCGGGCTCGGAGCCTTGCGCGCGCGGGGGCTCGACCAAGCCGTCACACAAGCGGCGGCGCGCGGCACCCCGCTCCTGGGCGTGTGCCTCGGAATGCAGATGCTGTGCGAAGCGAGCGAAGAAGCGCCGGGGGTGGCCGGGCTCGGGGTCATCCCCGGCACCTGTCGCCGACTGCCGGACGACGTGCGCGTGCCGCACCTCGGATGGAACACCGTCACGGCCGGCGGCGCGGGGCTGGTCGCTACGGGCGTGGCGGCGTTCGCGAACTCATACGCCCTGCGGGAGGCCCCCCGGGGTTGGGTCCCCGCCTGGACCACGCACGGGGCCCGCTTCGTGGCGGCGCTGGAGAAGGACGGCGAGCGTCTGCTCGCTTGCCAGTTCCATCCCGAGCTGTCGGGCGCGTACGGCGGGGCACTGCTCGAGCGCTGGCTCGCGGGAGCGAAGGGCGCGCCCGCCCCGGCCCTCACCGGTTCCACCCCGGGACTGTTGCCGCGCGTCGTCCCCTGCCTCGACGTGCGTGATGGACGGGTGGTGAAGGGGGTGCAGTTCCAGCATCTCCGGGACGCGGGGGATCCGGCGTCTCAGGCGGCGTTGTACGAGTCTCAGGGCGCGGACGAGATTGTGGTGCTCGATGTGGCCGCGTCCGCCGAAGGGCGTGCCACGCAGATCGAGACGGTGGCGCGCGTGCGCGCGGCGATCCGTATTCCCCTCACGGTCGGCGGCGGCGTCCGGAGCGTGGATGACGCGCGCCGGCTGCTCGCGGCCGGGGCTGACAAGGTGAGCGTGAACACGGCCGCTCTTCAGCGCCCCCTTCTCCTCTCCGAGCTCGCCGCCGAGTTCGGCAGCCAGTGCGTGGTCCTCGCCATCGATGCGCGTCGGACAGCCAGCGGCTGGGAAGCACTCACGCATGGCGGCCGCCAGGCCGGCCCGCCCGACGCAGTAGAGTGGGCGCGGGAGGGTGCTGGCCTGGGGGCCGGGGAGATCCTGCTCACGAGCTGGGATCGCGACGGTACGCGCTCCGGCCCCGATCTGGAGTTGCTGCGGGCGGTGCTCGGTGCGGTGCGGGTGCCGGTGATCGCATCGGGCGGGATCGGCGAGCGAGGCCACGTGGCGGAGGCATTTCGCGCCGGCGCAGATGCCGTGCTCGCGGCGTCGGTGTTTCACGACGGCGACGACACCGTCGACGGCATCAAGGCCGATCTCTCCCTTCGCGGCATCCGGGTGCGGCGATGATCGTCCCGAGCATCGACCTGATGCAGGGCCGCGCGGTGCAGCTCCGCCAGGGCCGGGAGCTCGTGTTGGACGGCGGCGACCCGCTGGCCCGACTCGAGGAGTTCGCGGTGGCCGGAGAGGTGGCGGTCGTCGACCTCGACGCTGCGCTCGGCAACCGGGGGGGCCCGAACGCCGGGCTGATCCGTGAGATGGTGCGCCGGGCGCCGTGCCGCGTCGGCGGCGGCATTCGCGATCTGGACACGGCGCGCGCGTGGCTCGACGCCGGCGCGGCGCGGATCGTGATCGGCACGGCGGCGAGCGCTGAGTTCTGCGGCGCCCTGCCGCGCGAGCGCGTGATCGCGGCGGTGGACGCGGAGCGCGGCCAGGTGGTGGTGGAGGGCTGGCGGACCGCCACCGGCACGTCTGTGCTCGAGCGGATCCGCGAGCTCGTGCCCGTGGTCGGCGGGTTTCTGTTCACGCAGGTGGAAAAAGAAGGCGCCATGGGCGGATTCGATTTCCAGGCCGTGGCGGCCGCCGTGCGCGCGGCGGGCGGGGGGGAGGGGGGGGCACGCCTCACCGCGGCCGGCGGGATCACCACAGCGACGGAGATCGCCGAGCTGGACCGGATCGGCGCGGACGCGCAGGTGGGCATGGCGCTCTATACCGGACGACTGCCGCTGGGTGAGGCCGTGGCAGCGCCGCTCGCGAAGCCCGTCGACTCCCAGGGAGGGGGCTCTGTCTGGCCCACCGTCGTGTGCGACGAGTGGGGGCATGCGCTGGGACTCGTCTGGAGCACGCGTGAGTCACTTGCACGCGCGATCGCGGTGCGCAAGGGAATTTATTGGTCGCGCTCGCGCCAGGCGCTGTGGGAAAAGGGCGCGACGTCGGGCAACACGCAGGAGCTGGTGCGCGTGGACTTGGACTGCGATCGCGATGCGCTGCGGTTCACCGTGCGGCAACGCGGCGCCGGATTCTGTCACCTCGAGCGGCCGGCCTGCTGGCCGTCGGGATTCGATCTCGACGACCTTGTGGACACCATCACGCAGCGCGCCGCCCGGCCCGAGCCGGGATCGGGAACCGCGAAGTTGCTGGCGGACCCCGCGCTGCTCGCTGCCAAGCTCCGGGAGGAAGCCGACGAGTTGGGCCGGGCCAACGCGCGCGCCGATGTGGTGCACGAGACCGCCGACGTGCTGTATCTGGCGCTCGTGGCACTGGTGCGCGGCGGCGGTACGCTGCAAGAGGTCGTGGCGGAGCTCTCCCGCCGGCGTGGGGCGGTGACTCGCCGGCCGATGGCCGCGAAATCGGAAGCTGCCACATGAGTCAGCGCTTGCTACCCGTGCGCTCGCTCCCCGACATCGCGCGTCGCCAACGGGACCCCGTGTCCACCCAGGCGCGGGTGGAAGCCGGGCCGATCGTGGACGCCGTCCGGACCGGGGGCGAGGGGGCGCTGCGTGAGTACGCCGAGCTGTTCGGCGACGTCCGGCCGGGAGCACCGCTGTTCCACGAGCGCGCGGCGCTTGGCCAATCGCTCGCGCTTCTCCCGGCGGGCGATCGCGAACGGCTCGAGCGGGTCGCCGAGCGGATCCGCCGGTTCGCCGAAGCCCAGCGCCGTGCCCTCTGCCCCGTGTCGGTCCCTGTGCCCGGGGGTGTGGCGGAACATCGGATTGCGCCGGTGGAGCGCGCAGGCTGCTACGCGCCCGGGGGCCGCTATCCCCTGCCCTCATCGGTGCTTATGACGGCCGTCACCGCCCGCGTGGCGGGCGTACGGGATGTGTGGGTCGCGAGCCCGAAGCCGCAGCTGTTGACCCTCGCGGCCGCCGCGGTAGCGGGCGCCGACGGGCTCGTCGCGGCCGGCGGCGCGCAGGCGATCGCGGCGCTCGCCTACGGCGCGGGACCCATCACTCCCCGCGACGTGATCGTCGGGCCCGGGAACCGTTACGTGACGGCGGCGAAGCAGCTGGTCGCCGGCGCGGTCGCTATCGACATGCTGGCGGGCCCATCCGAGCTGACAGTGTTCGCGGACGATACGGCCGACCCGAGCAGCGTCGCCGCAGACTTGCTCGCGCAGGCGGAGCACGATCCCGACGCCGTGCCGTTCCTCGTGACCCTCGATCCCACACTTGCTGATCGCGTGGAGCAGGAGCTCACCCGCCAGCTCAGAGACCTACCCACGGCAGATACGGCGCGGACGGCGCTCGCCAACGGCGGCGTGATCGTCGTGGCGGGCGTGGACGATGGGGTAGCCGCATGCGACGCCATCGCGCCCGAGCACGTGCAGCTGGAGCTCCGCGAAGCGGCCGCCGTAGCGCCCCGGCTCGCCCACTACGGCGCGTTGTTCGTCGGCGCGGGAGCGGCGGAAGTCCTGGGCGACTACGGAGCGGGGCCGAATCATGTGTTGCCGACCGGCGGGACGGCGCGCTGGACGGGCGGACTCTCGGTCTACACGTTCCTGCGGGTGCGCACCTGGCTCCGCATCGACGACCGCGGCGCGGCGCTGCCGCTCATCGAGGACGCCATCTGGCTCGGCCGCGCGGAAGGACTCGAGGCCCATGCGCGCGCGGCGGAGCGGAGGCTGGTTTAGGCTCTGAGGGGTATCTTCCTGTTCGAACAATCCCAGGAGCGAGGATATGCGGATCATGCTGCTGATTTCGGCACTGACCTTGGCTCAGGCCCAGAAAGGCAACGGCCAGGCGGCCCCGCCCACCTGCTGGATCCGAGGGTCGGCGGATAAACTGGCAGAGCGGCCGAGTTCGCTGGATTCTGCCGCGGTCCAACTCGGGGGCGGGACCATCAAGCTGTGCTACAGCCGCCCGTCGGCGCGCGGCCGCAAGGTGATAGGCGAGCTGGTCCCGTTCGACCAGCCGTGGCGGCTCGGCGCCAACGAGGCCACCAGCATGTACGTGCCGTTCCCGGCGCAGATCGCCGGCGTGCGGGTGGAGCCGGGGAGGTACACCCTGTACGCGATTCCCGGTGCATCCAAGTGGCAGATCGTCGTGAACCGCGGCGTCCAGCGCTGGGGCGTTCCCATCGACAAGGACGTGCGCGCGGGAGATGTGGGCGCCGGCACGGTGACCACGGAGTCGCTCGGCGCACCGGTCGAGACCCTCACGCTCAAGTTCGCGCCGGCCACTGGGAACGCGACGGAGCTGGTGGTGGAGTGGGAGAAGACGCGCGTACGGATTCCGATCCGTCGGGTATCCGGTTGACACGCGTCGCCCGTCGCTCTAGACTGCACGCTCACATGCGCGCGATGTTGATGTGTTCTTTCGTCTGTTGTTGTCCCCGCCACCCAAAGGGTTGGACGGACAGCTCGGCGCACCCAGTGACGACATGAGGACTCTCTAAGCCTCCTCGCCTTCTGAGCCGCTCCCAGGCCCGGCCACCCAGCGTGGTCGGGCTTTTTGTTTTTGGTATCACCTCAACGACATGACCAACAATGGATGTGACGTCAAGCGTACTCGCACTGATCCTCATCACGCTCGTCGCCGGTACCGTGAACGGCGCGCTCGGCTACGGTTTCTCGTCGATCACCGTGCCGGTGGCGCTGCTCTTCTACACGAATCGAGTCCTCAATCCGGCGCTCGTGTGGGTGGAGGTGGCCTTGAACGCGTACGTCCTCTGGGTCAATCGGGCGAGCGTTCCACACGTCTGGCGTCGCGTCGTGCCGATGATCGTCGGCCTGGCACCGGGCGTCGTGCTGGGAACGGCTCTGGTGCACCGCGTGCAGCCGGCGTGGCTCAAGCTTGCGACGTTCATCGTCCTGCTGCCGCTGATTCTCCTGCAAGCAGCCGGATTTCGCAGGCCGATCAGGGACGAGCGCCGCGTCGGGCTCCTGTTCGGAGGTGGTCTCGGCGTGCTCTACTCGGTCACCACGATCTCCGGTCCGCCTTTGGCGGTGATGTTGAGCAACCAGGGCTTCACAAAACAGGACTTCCGAGCCGGTCTCGGACTGGTGCGGCTCGCCGAATCGACGTTCACCGCCGTGGCCTACTACTTCGCCGGCATGTTCTCGATCGAGAGCGCCGGCCTGCTCCCGTACATCCTCCCGAGTCTTGCCGTCGGCATCCCGCTCGGCGTGCAGATCATCCGCCAAGTGCGACCGGAGACCTTCAGGCGCGTCTGCATGAGCTTCGACGCCTGGGTCGTGGGCTATGGCATCTCGACACTACTGCGACAGCTACACCTCATCGAGACCAACGCCGCGTTCTCCGTCCTGGCCGCGGTGGGCCTGATCGACATTTGGCTGCTGTACCGGTTCTTCCGCCACCAGCCGCTCGAGAGCGTCGCGGCCGGACCTCAGCCAGCCCCCGCGACTCAATAGAGGTACGCGAGGGCCATGGCAACGGTGATCTGGTCCTTCTTGCCGCCGAATGCCGCGAGCGTGGAGCGGTCGTACCGCACCTCCGGCCGGAGCACGGCGCTGGGCCACGTCCTGATGTTCAGGGTCGCTGTGCCGCTGCCGAACTTGTGCTTCGCTCCCGTGCTCGCCGGGAAGCCAAGCGTATTGTTCGTGCGCGCGCCGTTCTGGTCATCGACGTAGTCGCCCCGCAGCGCCAGACCGACGGTGGGACTGAGGTCGTAGGTGACCCAGCCACCGAGAGCCCACCACTTCGCGTCCCGCGTCGCATCGGGCAGCGCCGCATTCGCCCGCTCCTGTCCGTAGTCACCTTGCACCCACAGCTGCGCGTTGCCCAGCTTGCGCCAGAGGAGCCCTTCGAAGCCATACCGGTTGGCAGTGTTGTTCCCCGGTTCTTCCGGGCCCCAGTATCCCACGATGCCGAGCGAGGTCAATGCGTTGGGGTAGAGCCCGACGCGCCCCATGAGCGACTTGTGACTGTTGTTGTCCGAGACCTGGTCCCACCCATTGATCACGCGGACTTGCAGATCCACGTAGTTATTGAACTTGGTCTCAACACTGAGCCCCGTCGCGGTGAAGTTCTCCACGTAGATGAACTGGTTCCCCTCCGACCAGTTCGGGTTCGCGTAGGTCTCGATCACTTCCAGGCCCAGGAGGGTGGGAATGCGCCCCACCTTGAACTGGAGCCCGTTCCCACTCGCCGTCGGCACGTTCAAGGTGACGTAGAGGTGCGGGATGTCCCCTTGCGGTCCGAGGTTGAACGTTCCCCCGTCGGACTGGATGACCGTCGCGTCCTGTCCCACCAGCACTTCGGTGTGGAATCCCGCGGTGAATTTCGCGGGGTCGTAAGGCTTGTCGAGCACGACGCCGAGCGCGTTGAGCATGAAACGGTTCTGGAGGCGGTCGTACAGCCGTCCGACGATGGCGCTCCCCCCGGCGCTGTGGCCCGAATAGGAGTACGACCCCGCGGCAAAGCCGGTCAGCTTGAAGCCGGCGAGCGCGGTCTCCAGATGGTTCACCGGGGGCGGGGGCGGATCGGCCTTCTTGGCCGTGTCGGCCGGGGCGGGCGCCCCGCTCTGGGCGCGAAGCATCCCTGGGGCAATGAGCCAAACGGCCACGAGCGCGGCTCGCGCGAGACGGCTTGCTGGTACTCTCATACAGTGGCCTCCTTCAGGGCCTGACGCTGTACCGCATCGGCGGTCACGGCCGTGACCGCGGCGGTGTCCACTTCGCCCGTGCGGATCCGAACGATCCGCGCGAGCGGCTGGACGAAGATTTTCCCGTCACCCACCTGACCGGTGCGGGCGGACGTGATGATCGCCTTGATGGTCGGCTCCACGAACGGCTCCGAAACCGCCATCTCGAGCCGCACTTTCTCGCGGAATTCGAGCACGACGGTGCGGCCGCGGTAGTGCTCCTGCAACTCGAGCTCGCCGCCGTGGCCGGTCACGCGACTGACCGTGATGCCCGTGACGCCGGCGCGGAACAGCGCCGCCTTGACCTGCGGCAGCCGCTCGGGGCGGACGACCGCAGTGATGAGTTTCATCAGGCCGCCTCCGGCTCGGGCTCGAGGTGTCCGGCCCCGTGAGAGGCCGTCTCGCTGAGGATCACCGCCGAGCCGATTTCGTGCGTGTCGGGATAGGCCAGGGCGCCCATCTCCGGCAGGTCGAGCCCGAGCTCCTCGACCTCCGGCGCCACGCGGTGGCCGTTGACGACGAACGCCGTGACCTTGTAGGCGGCGAAGGCCATGACGCCCACGCCCACGATGTTGGCGGCGCCGCCGATCAGCTGGGCCGCGAACTGACTGGCATCGCCGTAGAATAGCCCCCGCACGGCCCCGTTCACGCCGTTCCACCCGTCCCCGTACGTGCCGTCGGCCAACAGTCCGAGCGACAGGATGCCCCATAGCCCGTTGACCCCGTGCACCGAGATCGCGCCGACCGGGTCGTCGATGTGCAGTTTGCCGTCGATGAAGAAGACAGCGACGCAGACCAATACCCCGGCTATTCCACCGATCAGCACCGCCGACGGGGCGGTCACGAACGCGCACGGCGCCGTGATGGCCACCAACCCCGCGAGAGTGCCGTTTGCCAACATCGAGGGGTCGGGTTTGCCGTACTTGAACCACATGTACAGCATCGACGTGATCCCACCTGCCGCCCCAGCCAGCATCGTGTTCGTCGCGATGACCCCGATGCGCAGGTCCGAACCCGCCAGCGTCGAGCCGGCGTTGAAGCCGAACCATCCGAAGGCGAGAATGAACGTTCCGATCAGCGCCATCGGGATGTTGTGGCCCGGGATGGCGTTGACGCTGCCGTCGGCGTTGTATTTCCCGCGGCGCGGACCCAGCAGCGCCGCCGTGACGAACGCCATCACGCCACCCGTCATGTGCACCACCGACGACCCCGCGAAATCCACGTGGCCGTGCCCGAGCCCGAGGTTCTTGCCCAGCATGGCGAGCCACCCGCCGCCCCAGGTCCAGTTGGCGTAGATCGGATAGATGACCGCGCCCACGAAGACGCTGAACACCACGAACGCCGAGAACTTCCACCGCTCGGCCAACGCCCCGGTCGGGATGGTGGCTGCGGTGTCCATGAAGACCATCTGGAACAGGAAGTACGCGAACACCGGCGCCGTGTACGCGACGCCCGTGAGAAAGAATCCGGTCCCGCCGAACAGGCCCCACTCTTTGCCTGCGATCGTGAGGGAGACCTCGTGCGCCAGCTTGTCGTATCCGCCGAGCGTACCGAGCGCTCCCACCCCCCCTGCCTGGAGCGCGAAACCGATCGCCCAGTAAGCGATCATCGCGATGCCGTAGACCATGAAGTTCATGGTGATCGTGTGCGCGGCGTTCTTGGCGCGCGTGAACCCGGTCTCGACCATCGCGAAACCGGCCTGCATGAACATCACGAGAAACCCCGCGACCAAGGTCCACACGAAGTTGATCGCCACCGTGTTCGCCGCAGAGGCGGCGCTCGCGGCCTTGGCGAGCGAGTCCGTTGCTGCCACTCCCTGCCCGGCCAGAACCAGCGGCCACGCCAACGTCAGCAGCAAGGCAATACCGACCGAGCGTCTCATACGATCTCCCAGTGAGGGTCCACACGATGCACTGATGCTACAGAATTCGTGCAGAAACTGCACAGATCAGCGTACAGTGCGCTACTACCCAATCGGGTAGTGCGTCATCATGTCGCAAGAATCGTGCACATATTGCACGATCTTGTATACACTAGTGCGTCTGGTAAGGGCTCCTTACCGCGGCGCCCCGTTCCGCTTGACACGGTCAGCGGGCTGCGGACAGCTTTCGCGCTCGAGCATGGTCTGCGACCTGAATCCGCGTTTCGGAGTGTCTTGCCCCCGCCCGCACGGCGGCCGGCCTCAGCCGGCCAGCCGAAAGCGGCCGTGTACCTCGCCGCGCTAGTCGTTCGTCGGACAGCTTCCCCACAATCGACTGCGTCAGCCGTAGAACCCGGCGCGGCGTTTGCCCGACGCGGCAGTAGGTTCTCCCGAGGTGAGTCTGTGAGTGAGTCGACAGCACCATGACCGACCTCGTCTCGCTGGCGTGTGACCTGGTAGACGTCCCATCGGTTTCGGGCGAAGAGGCGCAACTCGCGCGGTTCGTGGCATCGTACCTCACGGACCTCGACTATCACGTGGAGCTGTTCGATGCCGCACCGGGGCGACCCAACGTGCTTGCGACCACCGATCAGCCACCGCGGATCCTGTTCTCCACCCACCTCGATACGGTGCCGCCGCACGTGCCCGCCCGACTCGCGGACGGCGTCCTGTACGGGCGCGGTGCCTGCGACGCGAAGGGGATCATGGCGGCGCAGATCGCCGCGGCCGAGCGGCTCCGGGCCGAGGGGGTGGACGGGATTGGGCTGCTGTTCGTGGTGGACGAGGAAATGGGAAGCGTGGGCGCGCGGGCAGCCAATGCGCACCCCCTGGCGCGGGAATGCCGCTGGCTCATCGACGGTGAGCCGACCGATAATCGGCTCGCGGTCGGCTGCAAAGGATCACTGCGCCTCACCTTGTGCACCGCCGGCGTCCCGGCCCACTCGGCCTATCCCGAGCACGGGCGCTCGGCGATCGATGCGCTGCTCGACGTGCTGGCCGACGTGCGTCGCGCGACGTGGCCGACCGATCCGGTCTTCGGGGAGACCACCGTGAACATCGGCGTCATCGCCGGAGGCACGCGGTCGAACGTCGTCGCCGCAGACGCTCGGGCCGACCTGCAAATCCGGCTCGTCACCGATGCCGCACCGGTAACAGCCCTGCTCGAGCGGGCCGTGCGGGACCGGGCCCGGATCGACTACCTGACGGCGGTGCCTCCGTTGCGGCTCGCGACGGTCCCCGGGTTCGAGACCTGCGTCGTCCGCTTCACTACCGACATCCCTCACCTCACGAACTGGGGTACGCCGCTGCTGCTCGGGCCCGGGTCGATCCTGAACGCCCACAGCGCCCACGAGCGGATCTCCGAGGCCGAGCTCGCCGATGGCGCCGACGCCTACGTGCGCCTGGTGCACGCGCTCGCGTTGCGGAAGGTCGAGGCGTGAAGATCGCCCTGTTCGGCCATGGCGCGATGGGACGCGTGCTCGAAGACACCGCCCGCGCGGCGGGCCACGAGCTCGGCGCCATCTTCACGTCTGCCAACGCCGGCGAGGCCACGCGGCTCCTGCCCGGCCACACCGTGGCGATCGATTTTTCCGCGTCCGGCGCCGTGCCGGCCCACGTAGAGGCCGCCGCCGCCGCTGGGGTCCCCTTGGTGGAAGGCACCACAGGGTGGCAGCGCGACGAGGCCGCAATGCGAAATATTGTGGAGGGGCGCGGTGCCGCGCTGGTCTACGGGGCCAATTTCTCGATCGGGGTGAACCTGTTCTACCGCATCGTCGCTAACGCTGCGCAGCTGTTCCGCGGCGCCGGCTACGATGCGTTCATCGAGGAAGCCCACCATGCGCGCAAGCGCGATGCGCCGTCGGGCACTGCGCTGGCGCTGCAGGCCATCCTGTCCCGCGGAGTCGGCCGTGAGGAGCAGGAGACGAGCGTGCCGATCGCGAGCACGCGCGCGGGTCACATTCCGGGGACGCACCGCGTCGGGTTCGACTCCGCCGCCGACCAGATCCTGTTGGTACACACGTCGCGATCCCGCGCGGGCTTCGCTGCCGGCGCGTTGCTCGCCGCGCATTGGATCGTGGGGCGGCGGGGTGTGTATGCCTTTGCCGACATACTGAACGACATTCTCGCGCCGGAGCCGGAGAAGGAAAGGAAGGCCCGATGACGCAACATCTGGAGTGGCTGCGCGGCTGCGGCACGGCCCTCGTCACCCCGTTCAACGCCGCCGGCGACGTGCACGAGGCGCGGTTTCGGGCGCTGGTCGAGCGGCAGATCTCAGGTGGCGTCCGACTGCTCGTCCCCTGCGGAACCACGGGCGAGGCCGCCACTCTCACACCCGCCGAGCACGAGCGCGTCATCGCGCTCACGGTCGAGTCGGCCCGAGGGCGGGCGAAGGTGCTCGCGGGCGTGGGGAGCAACGCCACCGCCGCCACGATCGAGCGGGCCCGCGCGGCTCGAGCCGCCGGCGCCGACGCGGTGCTCGTCGTGGCCCCGTACTACAACAAGCCCACGCAGGCAGGCCTCCAGGCGCACTTCCGGGCCGTCGCCGAAGCAATGGGGGATGTCCCCGTGGTCCTGTACAACGTTCCGGGTCGCACGGCGTCGAACATCGCCGCGGCGACGGCCCTCACCCTGGCGCGCGAGACGAACAACATCGTGGCGGTAAAGGAGGCCTCGGGGGACCTGGCGCAGATCATGGCCATCCTGCGTGACCGGCCGCCGGGGTTCCGCGTGCTCTCCGGGGTCGATGCCATGACTCTGCCCCTGATTGCTCTGGGCGCCGAGGGAATCGTGTCGGTCGTGTCGAACGAAGCCCCCGATCTGATGGTGAGGCTCACCGACAGCGCGCTCTCGGGCGAGTGGGACTCGGCCCGTGAGGTTCACTACCGTTTGCTCCCGCTGATGGAAGCGAACTTCATCGAGTCGAGCCCGGGGCCGGTCAAGGCCGCCCTCGCGTTGATGGGACTGCTGGAAGAGCGGTTCCGGCTACCGCTGGTCCCCGTACAGGAGCAGACCCGGGCCCGCCTGCGCGTCGTGTTGGGGTCCCTCGGCCTGCTGCCGGGCGCCGCGCATGTCGCTGCGTGAGCGCGTCGAGGCGCTCGCTGCCCAGAGACGGGAGCGCTACGGCCAGCCCGAGCGCACGCTGTTCGCCGAGTTCCGGGCCGCACTCGCGCGCGGCGAGATCCGCGCCGCCGGGCGTAGCGGGGACGGCGCGTGGTGCGTCAACGCGTGGGTCAAGCAGGGGATCCTGCTCGGGTTCCGCATGGGCGTCCTCACCGACATGTCGGCGCACCCGACCCTCAAGTTCTTCGACAAGGACACGTACCCGGTGCGGCCCACTACGCTCGCGGACGGGGTGCGCATCGTCCCCGGGGGATCGAGCATCCGCGACGGCGCGTACGTGGCCCCGGGTGTGGTCTGTATGCCACCGATGTACGTGAACGTGGGTGCGTACGTCGACGAGGGCACTATGATCGACAGCCACGCCCTCGTCGGCTCGTGCGCGCAGATCGGCAAGCGGGTGCACCTGTCGGCCGCGGCCCAGATCGGGGGCGTGCTCGAGCCGGTGGGGACCCTGCCCGTGATCATCGAGGACGAGACGTTCGTGGGCGGCGGCTGTGGAGTCTACGAGGGCACGCTGGTGCGCGAGCGCTGCGTCCTCGCGCCCGGCACGATCCTCACCGGGTCGACGCCGGTGTACGACCTCGTGCGCGATCAGGTCTACCGCCGTGACGGGGACCGGCCGCTCGAGATTCCGGCCGGCGCGGTCGTCGTGCCGGGCGCGCGGGGCGCACCGGGCGCGGCGGCCGCGCGGTGGGGGATCTCCCTCTACGCACCGGTGATCGTGAAGTATCGCGACGAGAAGACTGACGCCGCGACTCTGCTGGAGGAGTACCTGCGATGACGCACCAGCGCGTGGCGGTACTGGGGCTCGGAAAGATCGGAAACATCCTGCTCCAGGGGTTGCTCAAGGCGGGTCTCCCGCCCGGGAACGCAGTCGCCACGGTGCGGCACCCGGAGCGGGCGCAGGCGCTCGGAAAAGAGCGCGCCGTGCCCGTTGGAACGGACAATCGCGCGGCGGCACGCGGGGCGGACGTGATCATCATCGCGGTCAAGCCGCAGAACGTTCGCGACCTGCTCGAGGAGATCCGCGCGGAGGTGACCCCGGCGCAACTCGTCATCTCGGTGGCCGCATCCGTCCCGACGGGCTACATCGAAGACCTTCTGGGGACACCGACCCCGGTGATCCGCGCGATGCCCAACACCCCGAGCCAGGTCGGCGCGGGAATGACGGGTATCTGCAGGGGGAAGCACGCGACGGACGCGCATCTCGAAACCGCCCGGCGGTTGTTCGACACGGTGGGCCGGACGGTCGTGGTGGATGAGAAGCACATGGATGCCGTGACCGGGCTGTCGGCGAGCGGTCCGGCATTCGTCTACATCATCCTCGAGTCGCTCGCGGAGGCGGGCGTGAAGGTCGGGCTGCCGCGCGACATCGCCACCGTCCTCTCCGCGCAGACCCTGCTCGGCGCCGCGAAGGTGCAGCTCGATACCGGCGATCACCCCGCCCTGCTCAAGGATACCGTCACGACGCCGGCGGGTTGCACCATCGATGGCATCCTCGAGCTCGAAGAGGGCAAGCTGCGGGTCACCCTCATCAAGGCCGTGGTGAAGGCCACCCAGCGCGCCAAAGAGCTGATGTTCGAGAAGTAGACGAGAGCCTACTTGTAGTTCTGGAACGGCTCCGTCAGCAGCCGGATGCCGAGCGGCTTGTACTTGAGCACGTGCGTGAGGCGGACCTCGCCTCCCACCCGCTCTACCCGCGTTTCGAGCAGCTCGAACTCCTTCGCATCGCCCAGCCCCAGCTGGTTCAGCCGCTCGGCCTCTCCCTTGCATACATCGCCGGGCGTCGGCTTGGGGTTCGGGTAGGCGTCCTCGTGATGCCGGCGGAGGGCGTCCCAATGCTCATCGCCGGCGCGCTCCACCGACTCACGGATGTCGTCGCGGGTGAGCGGCATGCGAAAAAGCTATCGCACTGGGAGCTCGACGTGCAGGTGGTCGCCGGTGCCCACGTGGCGCAGTGTCGCGAAACCCATGCTCCAAAAATACACGCGCACCAGGGCATTCTTGAGCGCGCCGCGGCCGGCAGTTCGCAGGTCCGCGGCGTGGGTGTACCCGTCACCCTGGACGTAATGCAGCGAGCCGTCGTTCGGGGCGAGCCCCATCGCTGCGTAGTCCCCCGGCCCGCGGGCGAGGTCGGTGATTACGGCGTCCCGGTCGACCAAGATGAGCGTCGAAAGCGCGACCCGCAGGAGCGGGTGGAGCGACGCGTAGTAGGCCCGCACGCGCTCCGACTTGGCGTTGGCGCTCGACAAGTAGATCAAGGCGCAGCCACAGTACGCGACCACGAGCGGCAGCGCGAAGCGCCGGGCGACGAGCGCCAGGCGGACGCGACCGGTGAAGCGATGCCACACCCAGGCGCCGTAAGCGGTGACGACGGCCGCCGTGCAGGCGGTCCCGCCCGCGAGGGCGAGCGCGGTCGGCCACCCTTCGCGTTGGTAGAGGAACACCGCCACCTTCACGAGCGCGAGAAACGGCAGCAGCGCCACGAGGATGATTTTCGCGGCGAGGCGGACGACCTGGGCCGCCCATGGCCCGGGGCGCCGCGGCTCGGGTCGGGCCCCCACAAGCGCGCCAGCCCGGCGCTCCCACTCCTGGAGCGCGCTCGAGTGAAGTGGTGGAATAGTCACGGCGCACCCTACGAGCCGCTGCTACAGGAGGTTGCGGCCTGCTCTCGCACTCTGTAACCCAATCCTCATGCCGCAATGGGTGACTTCTCACAGTCCGGTGTGCATGGCGTAAGGTCGGCGGCGTCTCTTACGGGCGATCCCCTGAACAGGAGCCCGTATGCGACCGATCGCCAAGCTGTTTCTCACCGCAGCCCTCACTGTGGCGGCGTGCACCGCAGTACCACAGCCCGAGACCCAGGAGCGCGTCGACGCGCAAGGATACTCCGGAACGGGGGTACAGGGAGAGGTGGACCTTCTGGCCGCGACATCCGTGCCGATGGTCGCGCAGCAGAAGGCTGTGGCGACAGGAAACGCGCCGCTGTTTCTCCGCTCGAGCGTGGCAGCGGGCATGGTCATCCGCACCGGCCAGACGAGCATCGAGGTGGACTCGCTCGAGCGCGCAGTCGCGCAGGTACGCCTCCTGGCGGGCCGCATCGGCGGGTTCGTCGCCAACACGACCATGCAGACGGGCCAGGGCCAGCTCCGGTCGGCGAGTCTCGAGGTGAAAATCCCGGCCGACCGGTTCGACGACGGACTGGGCGGGCTCGCGAGCCTCGGCAAGCTCGAGTCCGTGAACGTCAACGCGGAAGACGTGGGCGAGGAGTTCACGGACGTCACCGCGCGCGTGGGGAACGCCCGTCGGCTCGAGGCGCGGCTGATCGACCTGCTGGCAACCCGTACCGGCAAGTTGAAAGACGTGCTCGACGTGGAGCGGGAGTTGGCGCGGGTCCGGGAGGAGATCGATCGCTACGAGGGGCGGCTGCGATACCTGCGGGCGCACGCGATGCTGAGCACGCTGACGATTTACGTGCACGAGCCGGTGCCCGTCGTCGGGCGGGCGGGCTCGAGCGTGATCGGAGAAGCGTTCAAGCAGGCGTGGCGGAACTTTGTCGGTCTCGTGGCGGCGATGATCCGCTCGCTCGGGATCGTGATTCCGGTGGCCGTGCTCGTCGTCGCCCTCTGGGTCAGCGCGAAACGACTCTCACTTCCCTCACTTCGATCGGCTGCCCGCTCACCAGGATCGGCGCCTGCCGCTCCTGGGCCGTCTTGTTGAAGCCGGCGACATCGGTGCGGATCAGCTCGTTGAATTTCCTAAGGTAATCGTCCAGCGTGGCGCGCAACTCTTTGGACCGTGCCGCGACGACGTCGTTCGGCGGCTGGGCGTAAGCAAACGCGAGGCCGAAGCCCAGCCCCTGCAGCCGGTCCTGGAGGCGGTTCAAGTAGTGGATGTCGTCCTGCCCGGCGTCGCGCTGCACGTCGGAATTGTAGAGGCTGTCCTTGAGCTCCTTGAGCTTGCGACCGAGCTCGCGACCCTGCCGCGCCACGGGTGCGGCCGTCGCCGTGTCTCCCGTGGTGTTGTCCCGCAGCGCCTGCTGCGTGTTCTTGAGCTGCGTCTCGAGGCTCACGATGCGGTTGAGCATCTCGTTCAGCGCCGACATCGCGTTGCGCCATTCGAGCCCAGCGCGGAGCTGCGCCGCGAAGCGGACGGGATCACCGCCCAGGATCGGATCGGGCTCCACGGCGACCGTCCGCGTCGCCGTTCGACCGCCCGCACTCACAGTGACGGTGTAGGTCCCGGGGACGGCGCGCGGGCCGCCGACGTTACGGAACGGATTGTCCTCATCCTCAGGCCCCGTGGGACGCTCGAAGTTGAGCCGGGTGGGCCCGGCGTGCCGGAGGTTCCAGACATAGCGGTTCACGCCCTGCTTCCCCGGACCGCCGGAATCAACGACGACGGTGTCGCCGCGGCTGTCCGTAACGGTCGCGATCACGCGCCCGCGGCGGGCGCGCCCCCGCTCTCCCTCCCCCTGCGAACCGGACGCGCCGGTGTCCAGGGCGGCCTTGAGGTAGTAATCGATCACCGCGCCGGCCGGCGCGTTCGGCGTGGTGAAGCGCGTCGGGGCGATGCCCGAGCGGCGCGGGCGCACGCGAATCTGGGCTGGCAGGGTCGAGAACACGTGGAAATCGGAGGCGATGACATCGGGCGTGAGCTCTTCCAACGCCGTGATGTTGTCCAGGACGAACAGCCCGCGGCCGTGCGTGGCAATCACCAGGTCATGTGAGCGCTTGATGAACTGCACGTCGTACACCGGCACGGTGGGGAACTCCGCCTTGAGCGGCTTCCAGCTGGCGCCGCCGTCCCGCGAGTACCACAGCGCCGCGTCGGTTCCGAGGACGAGGAAGCCGCGCACGTTGGGATTCTCGCGCACCACGCGCCCGGGGACGTCCGGCGGGAGACCCCTGCCGATGTCGGTCCACGTCTTGCCGTAGTCGCTGGTCTTGTAGACGTATGGCCGCCGGTCGTCGAGCTGGTGGCGGTCGATCGCGATGTACACCGCGCCGGCATCGAAGGGCGAGACCCCGATCTGGTACACCCGCCCTTCCACGTCCTTCGCCAATCCGGGGAAGCGGCCCGATACGTTGCTCCACGTCTTCCCGCCGTCCCGCGTCACCTGCACGAGCCCGTCGTCGGTTCCGACCCAGATCACGTTGGAGTCCGTCGGTGCGAGATTGACAGTGAGAACTGTGTTGTACGTCTCCGCGCCCGAGATGTCGTAGTTGATGGGGCCGCCGCTCGTCACCTGCTTGGTCTTGTCGTTCCGCGTGAGGTCGGGACTGATGGCGGCCCAGCGGTCGCCGCCGTCCGTGCTCTTGAACACCACATTGCCGCCCATGTAGACCGTGTTCGCGTCCCGGGGCGAGACGGCGATGGGCGACGTCCAGTTGAAGCGGTACTGCAGATTGGCGGGCTTCGTGTCCTTCACGCCGGACAGGTACGGCCGGATCGAGCGGTTCAGCCCCGTCTTCAAGTCGACGCGCGTGATGCTGCCGTTCTGCGAATCCACGTAGAGGATCGACGAGTCGGTCGGCGCCGGCACCGCGTACTCGCCGTCGCCCCCCGTCACCGTGAACCACTCGGAGCCGTTGATGCCACCGCCCGCGCCACCACCGCCTCCACCACCTCCGCCAACGCCGCTCGACGGCCCGCACCACGCGTTGTTGTCCTGGAGGCCGCCGCACAGCATGTAGGGAGTGTTGTTGTCGGCTGCCACCATGTAGAACTGCCCGATCGGCAGGTTGTTCAAGAACCGCCAGCTCCTGGCGCCGTTCTCCGTGACGTACACACCGCCGTCGTTCCCCTGGATCATGCGGTCCGGGTTCTGCGGGTCGATCCACAGGGCATGATGGTCTACGTGCACGCCGCGGTCGATCGGCGTCGTCGTCTTGCCGCCGTCGTCGGAGCGAAGCAGCAGGTACGACGAGAAGAACAGCTTCCGGTCATCCACGGGCGACACGTGCAGCAGCGAGAAGTAGAACGGCCGGGCGGAGAGCCCGTGGAAATCCGACACCTTGGTCCAGTGGTCGCCCTGATCCTTCGAGTCCCACAGCATCCCCTCGTTCGTCTCTATGAGCGTGTAGACGTGGCTCGGATTCGTCGGGCCTACCGCGACAGCGATGTTGCCCAAGAGCCCCGACGGCAACCCTTCCTTGAGCCGTTCCCACGTCAAGCCGCCGTCCTTGGACCGATAGAGACCGCTCCCCGCCCCACCGGACACGAGCTCCCAGGGACGGCGCACGAACTGCCACATCCCGGCGAACAACATGCGGGGATTTCCCGGCACCATCACGAGGTCCGCGGCGCCGGTCGAGTCGTTCACGAACAGCACCTTCTGCCACGTCTTGCCTCCATCCGCGGTGCGGAACACGCCGCGCTCGGCATTGGGCGCCCACACGTGGCCCTGGGCGGCCACGAAGACGACGTCGGGATTGGCGGGATCGATCACGATCCGAGAGACCTGGCCGACGTCGCCGAGGCCCATGAACTGCCAGCTCTTGCCCGCATCGGGCGACATGAAGACCCCGCGGCCATCCACCACGTCGTTGCGCGGGTTCCCTTCCCCCGTGCCCACCCACACGACGTTCGGGTTGGAGGGCGCGAGCGCCACGGCGCCGATCGACGATGTCGGCTGATCCTTGAACACCGCCTCCCACGAATCGCCGCCGTCGGTCGTCTTCCACACCCCGCCCGCCGCAGCGCCGACGTAGTACACGTTGCGGTCTCCGGGCACGCCCACGACGGCGGCCACACGGCCGCCGGCCACCGAGGGGCCCAGGTTGCGGAACTTGAGATTGTTGAGCGAATCAGCACCGCTGACTGGGGCCGCTTCGGCCGGCCGTTTTGCCGGACGGCGGCCCTGCGCGGGTGTCGGGGCCGGCAGGGCGAGAGCAAAGGAGATGAGGAGAGCCATGCGGCACATCGGACGAGCTCCTAGAGGTGGTCCCGGAGGGATACGAGGACATGGCAATGCGTGTTGGGCCTGGCGGGCTGATTTACCGGCGAGCCCAACGCGCGTCAAGCGTGTAAGATTTTCCCCATGACACGATTGCTGCTGCTCCTCGGAGCCTCGGTTGCCGCTGTTGCTGCGACGCCACACCTCGCGGCCCAGAATCTTGGCAAGTCCCGTCAGACCGCCATCGTCACCGCCGCGAGCCGGCTCGCCCCGGCCGTGGTGAGCGTCAACGTCCTGCGGCGCGAGCGGGGATTGCCTCAGGACCCCTTCGAGCAGTTCTTCACGCCCCGCGGCGCCGAGCAGGTGGTGGAGGGGTATGGGTCCGGCTTCATCATCTCGGCGGACGGCGTGGTCATCACGAACCAGCACGTCACGCAGGGGGCGGAGCAGATCGTCGTCACGACGCGCGATGGACGGGATTTCCCCGCCACGATTCAGGGCGAGGACCCCCTCACCGACATCGCGGTGCTGAAGCTGGACGCGACGGACCTCCCGACCGCTCCGCTCGGGAAGAGCACCGACCTGATGATCGGCGAGTGGGTCGTAGCGGTGGGCAACCCCTTCGCGTACCTGCTCGGCAACACGGAGCCCACCGTGACGGCGGGGGTGGTGAGCGCCGTCGGGCGGAACCTGCTTCCGTCCCAAGGTCAGTCTGGGATCTACGTCGGCATGATACAAACCGACGCGCCGATCAACCCCGGTAACTCGGGCGGGCCGCTCGCCAACGCCCTAGGGGAGGTGGTTGGCGTGAACAGCTCGATCTTCACGAGCTCGGGAGGATCGGTGGGGATCGGCTTCGCGATCCCGATCGAGCGCGCACTGCGGGTGGCGGACGAGCTGCGGCGCTTCGGGAAGGTGCGGCGTGCCTGGGTGGGGCTCGACGTCGCGGGCGCCGAGGATCTGCGGGGCTGGAAGCAGGCGGGTGGTCTGCGGGTCATCCAGGTGGCGCCGGGCGGGCCCGCAGGTCGGGCCGGCGTCGCGGCGGGCGACGTGCTCGTGAGCGCGCGCGGCCGGCGGTTGCGCACCTTCCTCGATTGGGAGGCGGTCATGCTCGACACGGGCCCCGGCGACACGCTCACCGTGAGTTTCCGCCACGCGGGCGAGGGTCGCAGCGCCCGGCTGGCGGTCACGGATTTCCCGACCACGCTGGCGGAGAAGGTGGCCGTGCTGGGCGGCATGAAGGTGGTGACGGTGACGCCGGCGGTGCGAGCCGAGCGCAACATTCAGAGCGACCACGGTGCGCTGATCTACGATTTGCCCGATGAGATGGAGGAAGCCACGGGTCTCCGCTCGGGAGACGTGATTCTCCAGATCAACCGGGTGCGGGTGTCGAGCGCCGATGACCTGCGCCGGGCGTTCGCGGCGACGGCGGGTGCCGGGGCGGTCACCGTCTGGTTCGAGCGCTCGGGGCGCCTCCAGCGGACGGCGTTCTACGTGAGATAGCGCGCTCCTGGCGGTCGGGCGGACGGCGGGCCATTGTCAAGCGACAAGACCACATCCGGAGACCGCCATGGCCGACACGATCCGCAGAGTGAGCTACTACTACACCACTATCTCCGACAAGCCCGGGGAGGGCGCCCGTCTCCTCGAGACCTTGAGGAGCGCGGGGGTGAACCTGCTGGCCTTCCACGCCTTCCCGAGCGCGCGCAAAGCGCAGGTGGACTTCGTGCCATCGGACGCCGCGTTGCTCACGGCCGCCGCCAAGGGGGCGAAGATCAAGTTGTCGAAGCCGAAGACGGCCTTCCTGATCGACGGGGACGACCGAGTGGGAGCATTGGCCAACATCTTGTCGCGCCTGGGTGCGGCGAAAATCAACGTTACGGCCGTAACAGGCGTGTGCGCGGGGATGGGGCGATATGGGGCCCTGCTCTGGGTGAAGCCGGGCGCGGTGAACAAGGCTGCGTCCGCGCTTGGAGCCATGTAGCTAGCGCTGCTGGGAACCACCCCGGCCGAGGGCGTCCGGACCGAACTTCTCGCGCACCTCGTCGATCATTCGGGAGATGACCCGGTCGCGCTCGGTCTCGAGCGTCTGGCCGGGGGACTCGAGCAGGGACAGCTGGCCCTCACCGTCCTGCGCCACGAGCTGCGACAAGGCGACGCCGAGCAGGCGCGCGGGAACGCGTCGGGCGGCGCGGAGCCGCGTCAACAGCTCGCGCGCCACGACGTACACCGCCCGGTCCGATTGGACGGCGTCGGCGAGGGTGCGGCTCGCCTGCCGTGTCGTGAAGTCGGCATCGCGCAGCTTCACCGTGACGGTGCGGGCGACGAGGCCTGACTGCCGGATGTCGGCGCTGGCCCGGTCCACGAGGGTGAGCAGCCTGGCGGCGAGCGCAGCGTCGTCGTCCAGATCGGTGGCGAACGTTTCGTCGCGGCTCACCGACTTGGTCTCGCGATTGGCCTCAACCGGCGCCCGATCGATCCCGCGCGTCCGCTCGTACAGCCAGCTACCCTCGCGCTCCCCCAGCCAGCCTACCAGCGTCTCCCGCTCATGCCTAACCACGTCGCGCACGGTGTGGAGGCCGAAGCGAGCCAAGCGCTCCTGGAACTTGGGACCGATAAGCGGGATGTCCGCGAGCGCGAACTGAAGCATGAAGTCGGCCTCTGCTCCGGGGGCTACTACGTGCACGCCGTCCGCCGCCCCGCCGGGGCGCGGCTTGGCCGCGCCCGCGGCGAGCTTCGCTACAAACTTCGACGTCCCTCCCCCGATCGACAGCGAGAGCGCGGTCTCGGCGATCACGGCATCGCGCATCCGGCGGGCCGTCGCAGCGAGCGGCTCTCCGCCGTACAACTGCTCGGTGCCCGAGAGATCGAGATAGAACTCGTCGCTCGAGGCCTGTTCCACGACGGGGTGAAGCGCCGCAGCACCGCGCCGATCTCCCGACTCTTCCGCGCGCAAGCTTCCCACGGGACCGGCACGACGGTCGCTCCAGGACAGAGACGCACCGCGCGTGCCATCGGCATCGCGGAATGCACTCCGTAGGCTCGAGCCTCGTACGACGCGGAGGTCACGACACCGCGCTGCTCTGGCGAGCCGCCGACGATGAGCAGCCGAGCCTTACCCGCGCCCTCCGGATCCGTTAGACGCGCGACTGCCACATAGAACGCGTCGGCATCGGCGAGAAGAATGCGTCGCGCAGGGCTCACCGGACCCTACGGGGACGGCGCGGACGGATGGTCCTTGAAGATCTGTGCGAGGATCTGACGACGCTCGGCGAGGTCGTACAGCGTGAGCCGGAAGACCTCGTCATCCGCGCCGCCCAAGACGCCGCCGTAGCGATTGGGCTCCGCGGTCTGGCGCCGCTCGGCTTTCCGCACGAGGCGCAGCTCATCGACCTGATTGATGGGGAAGCGGAACGTCGAGTCACCCTGCTGCACGACGAGCGTGTCGCCCCGGAATCGGACGAGATGAAGCTCCCAGAGGATGTTTCCGTCGTTGAGCGTGATCTGCCAGCGGTCGTCCCGCTGGGCCGTGACCGGCGCGGCGCCAAGCAGGACCATACCCGCGAGCCAGAGGGTTCTCACTGCCCTTCCGCCTTCGCCGCCCTTGCGGCCTCTGCCGCCTTCTTTTTCAGTTTCTTCTTCTTGGGGCGAGTGACGCCATATGTACCGCGGCGGATCTTGCCACGCCTGCTGCGAATGTCGCCTTTGCCCATGAAGCCTCCATTATTTTATTTAGCGCCGCCGAGTTTGAGGATGCGTTTGAACTGATCCGCCGACGCCGGCATGACCGATAGTCGACCGATCCGCACCAGCGCGAGATCGGCGAACGCCCGGTCCTTCTTAATCTCGGCGAGCGGCACCGGCTGCGGCAGTCTCTCCACCGCCCGGAGATCCACCACGGCCAGCTTGGGATCCTTCTGCTTGGGGTCGGGATAGGCCTCTGATGTCACTTCGGCCACGCCCACCACGGCTTTTTCGTCTCCCGTGTGATAAACCAGCACCCGGTCCCCGGGCTGCATCTGGCGCAGGTACTTCAGGGCCAGATTGTTCTTGACCCCGTCCCAGACGGCCGTCTTCTGGCGCGCGAGGTCGTCGTAGCTGTAGGTGGACGGCTCGGTTTTGACGATCCAATGGCTCGGCATCGTACCCTCTCGTGAACCCCGGGGCATGGCCCCGGGGTCAGTCTACCCTCACACTAGACTCGTGGCCCATCCATCGATGCTAGCCACGAGCTCCGTCAGGACGTCCTCTGCCGTCTTGCCCGACCGCTTGAGAACCTTGAACGAGTGATCCCCGTCTTCCACCAGGTGCAACGTCGCCCGCACACCCAGCCGATTCACGACCGGCCGCAGCAGCTTCAAGTCTGCGAAGTCGTCCCGCGCGCCCTGCAGGAATAGCATGGGAATCTGGACCTGTACGAGATGCTCCGCCCGCGAGTCGCCAAGCCGCCCGGGAGGATGCAGCGGAAAGCCGAGAAACACGAGCCCCCGTACGCCGGGAAGCGGCGCCTCGGCCTGCGCCGTCGACGTCATGCGCCCGCCGAACGACTTGCCTCCAGCGAGCAGCGGCAGCCCGGGCGCGACGCCGGCCGCCTCGATCACCGCCGCGCGCACCGTCGCGGCGGCCACCGCGGGCGGATCCGGCCTGCGCGCCCGCTGTTCCATGTAGGGGAACTGATACCGCAGGGTCGCGATACTTCGCTGCGCGAGCCGTTGGGCGATCGACTCCAGGAACGGGTGCCGCATCCCGGCTCCCGCGCCGTGCGCGAGCACGTAGAGCAGCCGCGCGCCGTCCGGCCGGAGCAGCAGCCCCGATACCTCACCGGCCTGCTCGCCGACGCCGATCCGCAACTCAACCGAGGCGGTCATGGAGCTGCTCGAGCGCGTGGACGAGATCGGGCGTGTGCTCGAGCACCGACCACAGCGGATCTTGCCCCAGCTTCTTCATCCGTGCCGGGGCGGTCTTGATCGTGAATTGCTTGATATCGAGCTTGGGCGTCACTTCGCTCCATTTGAGCGGCATCGACACGGGCGCGCCCGGCAGGGGCCGCACGCTGAACGGCGCCACCAGCAGGCGACCGTGACCGTTCTGCACGTAGTCGAGGTACACCTTGCCGCCCCGCTTTTGGACCTGGCGGGTGACCGTGGCGATCTCGGGCAGCTCGGCCGCGATGACCCGCGCCAGGAGTCCGCCGAGCGTGCGGGATTGCTCGTAGGTGACCTGGCGGCCCAACGGGATCAGCACGTGCAGGCCAGTCGAGCCGCTCGTCTTGATGCCCGTCGGCAGGCCGATGTCGTCGCATAGCGCCTGCACGGCCTTGGCGACGGTGACGACGTCCGTTAACGGAGCATCCTTCGGATCGAGGTCCAGGATGCACCAGTCGGGCGCCTCCAGGGTCTCCACGCGGGACGACCAGACGTGGAGCAGAATCGCCGCCATGTTGGCGATGTAGAGGAGCGATGCCTCATTGTCGCACACGAAATAGTCGAGCTCGCGCTGCGAGTCCTCGCTCCAGATCGTGACCGTTCGCACGAACGCCTGGGCGTACTCCGGGGCGTCCTTCTGGAAAAAGGACTTCCCGGTGATGCCGTCGGGGAAGCGCGTGAGCACCAGGGGCCGGTCGGCGAGATAGGGCAGCATCCAGGGGGATATGGCCCGGTAGTAGTCGATCAAGTCGCCCTTGGTGTAGCCCTCGTCGGGCCAGAAGACCTTGTCGAGATTCGAGAACCGGACCTTCGGCTCTTCGGGAAGGGGGACACGAGAAACGGGAAACGTGGCCTCATTCTCGTTTCCCGTTTCGCGTTCCTCGTTTCCCGGGATCACGCACTCTTCGGGCTTCTTGTCGTCCCGGAACCGCAGAAAAACGGGTTGCCGCAGCAGCCCGTCCCCCGTGACCTCCTTGTAGCGGACCTCGGCCACGAGCTCCGGCTTCACCCAGTGGCTCTCCTTCTCCGCCGGGACGGGACCCGCGAACGGCGGCCGAGGGGTCTCCAGCGACAGGAGCTGGTCCCCTACGTCTTTCAGCATCTGGCTGGTGAATCCGCTCCCCGCGCGACCGGCATAGAGAAGTTTCCCGTCGGCGTAGCCCCCCAGGTGGAGGGCCCCGAACCCGCCACGGCTGCCCTTGGGCGCGGTGTAGCCCACGACGACGAAATCGCCGGTCTTGTCGGCGCGGATCTTCTGCCAGAGGTCGGAGCGGCCGCTCTTGTACGGGGCGTCGGCCTTCTTGGCGACGATGCCCTCGAGTCCCATCCCCACCGCCCGGTCGTACAGCGCCTCGCCGTCCTTCTCGAAATGCTCCGAGTAGCGCAGCGGTCCCGCCTCCGGCAGCACTTTCCGCAGGAGCGCCTTGCGCTTCACGAGCGGCAGGGACCGCAGGT
>WNFQ01000319.1_pt1 | contig 47496 bp, 39 predicted proteins | sample 5400171 | NCBI WGS metagenome assembly WNFQ01 (sample SAMN13153356, study PRJNA577476) | soil metagenome | isolation source: 20 cm soil under Madrone tree | place: USA:California | collected 2016-06-14
AATTTGTTCCGGAATTTCGCGAGACGCCGACTTCGGTGCCGCGAGAGGCCGATGTGCAAGGGAACGTCCCGTCCTCGGCTGTTCCTGCGTACTCCGCCACCCAAGGGAAAAGTGACACCGCGGAACCACAGCTCGACTCGTTCGAGTTCAAGCCTGAGCTGGTTCCGAACATCGGCCTCGGGAAGCGACTTTTTGATCCGCATGTCATCAAACGCGACTTCCCGATCCTGCAGGAACATGTGAACGGGCGACCGCTGGTTTGGCTCGACAACGCCGCGACTACCCAGAAGCCGGATGCGGTCATTAACCGGATCTCGGCTTTTTATCGCCACGAGAATTCCAACATTCACCGGGCTGCCCACACGCTGGCTGCACGTTCGACCGATGCTTATGAGGGCGCGCGGGACAAAGTTCGCCGATTTTTGAATGCTTCCTCCACACGTGAGATCGTCTTCGTGCGCGGTGCCACCGAGGGCATCAATTTGGTCGCCAAGAGTTGGGGGCACCGCAATGTCCAAAAAGACGACGAAATTGTGATCACGTGGCTCGAGCATCACGCCAACATTGTTCCCTGGCAACAGCTCGCTGCAGAAAAGGGCGCACGCTTGCGTGTCGCTCCGGTAGACGGCAGCGGTCAGGTGATTCTCGAGGAGTACGAAAAGCTGCTGGGGGCGCGCACTCGAATCGTCGCCTTCAGCCAGGTGTCGAACGCACTCGGCACAGTAACGCCGGCTAAAACGATGATCGACATGGCCCACCGTCATGGTGCGCGCGTGCTCTTAGACGCCGCGCAGTCGGTCGCCCACATGGCCACCGATGTGCAGGCCCTGGACTGCGACTTCCTCGTATTCTCCGGCCACAAGATTTTCGCGCCCACGGGAGTAGGTGTTGTCTTCGGCAAGGCCGACCTGCTGGATAACGCACCCCCATGGCAAGGTGGTGGCAACATGATCGTGGATGTGACCTTTGAAAAGACGCTGTACAACGTGGCTCCCGCACGTTTCGAAGCCGGGACGGGCACCATCGCGGACGCCGTGGGTCTCGGCGCAGCCCTCGACTACCTGGACGAAATCGGCATGGAGAACATCTCCCGCTACGAGCATGAATTGCTGGAATACGCCACCGTAGGGCTGCTCAGCATTCCAGGCCTACGCTTGATCGGGACAGCGGTCGAAAAGGCGGGAGTGCTTTCCTTCGTGCTCGACAGCATGCCTCCGGAAGAGGTGGGCAAGGCATTGGACCAGGAAGGAATCGCGGTCCGCGCTGGGCATCATTGCGCCCAGCCGATCCTGCGCCGCTTCGGAGTGGAGAAGACTGTACGTCCTTCGTTGGCGTTGTACAACACGCGGGAAGATGTCGATGCCCTGGTCGCTGCCTTGCGGCGTCTCCAGGCGGGTCGCTCAAACCGTGCTCTGTGAACCAAAACTTCGAGGCTGATCCAGGTTGGCCTGTACTCAGCAGAGCAGCAGCAGCCAACTGGTCCAATCACACGCCGACCGGGGCAACATCTTAATTATCGTCATTATCGTTAATAAATAATCTGTGCAAATAAATAATCTGTGCAGGGGCGACTTTGGGGTGAATGACGATTCCGACCCGCCCTGCGTGGGGGGTGCACGTCTCGGTGGACTCGCCAGGCCCCCGAGCTACGGCGACTCGCAAGCGACTAGTGCACACCACCGCCACCCGGGGTGGACTCATCGGCATCCGATTCGTCGGTGCCAAGATTGAATAGGGCCGCCTGGGCTGCAGCGTGGTCACGCAACTCGGCCATCTCGTCCACGGTGTTCTCCCCGGGCTTCTCCTGTTTTCGCTGGTTCCTGCGCTCGGCTTTGTCCCGTTGCTTCTGTTGCCGCGTTTGTTCCTTCTGACGCTTCGTAAATGTCGATCGGCCTCGTGGCATACCTCGTCCCCCAACATGTTTGTTGTTTATTGCTGGCCGGCGATGTTGCTAGCCGGCCGAACGTGCTTCAGGCATTCAAAATATTACCAGCGCGGTGCGCGCGGCTGGCGCGCGTGGCCGCGGTAGTCGTCGCGACTGCGGCCGCCCCCGCCACCGCCACCAAAGCGCTGTCCACCACCCCTTGGCCGATCGGCCTTTGGTTTGGCCTCGTTGATGGTCAAGGGTCGTCCGCCCAGATCGGTTCCATTCAGGGCTGCGATCGCCTTGTCGGCCTCACTGGCGTTCGTCATTTCCACAAAGCCGAAACCGCGCGAACGACCCGTCTCCCGGTCGGTCACAAGAGTGACTTTCTCCACGGCGCCGTGCGGCTCGAAAACGGTGCGCAGTTCGGATTCTGTGGTGTTGTGGGGCAGATTACCAACGTACAGGTTCTTCATTGTAGTTCCTTTCTTAACAAATCATCCAGGGTGGCCGATCTGCTGGTTCGCCTCGAGGGTTGACCTTCAGAATCGCGTGGTGGCACAGGCCGGTCCCGCATGGCTCGAGTGCGGGCGCTGCATGCAGAGCGCACGGCGGAGATTCGGCGAGAGGCTTCCAGGATGCCCCAGCGTTGCGTCAAGTCCCCAAGATCGACGGAAAGCGCGGCTTTCACATCCCCAACGACTGTGCGATTGGCGGTGGCGTGCTGCCCCGGCAATCCTTCATCCGCAGATGGTGAATCCGCGAGGTATTCGGGTTTCCCGACCAGGAAGGCCAACCGCTGCGGAGGCTTAGCACCGCGAATGTCTTCACAAAAACTCTCGCGATGGCCCCGTCCACTATCTGCGTTGATCAAGACGAGATCATACAAATCCGCTCTCCAAAAAGAACGAGCTTCTCCGATGTCCACCGCGCAATCGACATCGATACCGAGTTTTCGCATGACCTCGGCACGCAAATCGCGTTTCGCGTGCGAGGCGTCGACCAGGAGCACTCGTTTCTTCTTCGCTGCCGCGAGCGCGGAAGGCGGTAAGGCCAGCAGCGGCGTGGTCATGCGGACACCGAACCTGGCCGGGCACGTCCCGAACTATCCACTGCTTTGCGTTCCGTTGCTGCTTGATTCAGCAGCTCGCGGGTGCGCTTCCGTCGAGCGATCTTCTGCTTGCGTTCCCGGTGAAATCTGGCTTTGTCACCATTTATTGCCGACATAATGAACTCCTGCATGCCATTTGGACTGGTTGATGACCGCCGGGGCCAGGAGAATCTTCCCTTGCCGGGCGCTGAAGACCGACGACCTCTGGAGCTTCCGCATCAATTGCGACACCGCGAACGACGTCACAGTTGCCAAATCGTGTACCGATAAGAACAGATTGGAAAACCTTTGGAGCCGCCTTCGCCTGCACCTGCCATTGGTTATGGCATAGAGCGACTGGCAAACGGATAAACGCTGGAGCAAAAAAGACGCCTCTCGATCTCTCAATCGCGAAGGCGCAGGGTGCTTTGGTGGCGTATCTTCGAGGTCAAGTGTCTTCAGTATATCCTGTTTAGGAGCGTCCTGCTTGCGCAACGCGACCGTCCCAGGAAAAACAGCAGTCAACTCACCAGCGTAACGCCTAGCGTTGGAGGGACCGGGATCGCTGCCGAATCGTACCGTGGAAACAGATTGCCAACGGTGCGTATTCCGCGTAGCATGAGTAGGTGCGTTAGACCGAATCGGTCGTGAGCAGCTCTCGCCTCAACAGCCAGTAACCTGCCCTCAGTACCTCCGAATCTCTCCAGCGTAAATCCATTAAAGGAACATCCATACCAACATGGCAGAACAAGGAACAGTGAAGTGGTTCAATGACGCCAAAGGCTACGGCTTCATCAGCCGTCAAAGTGGCGAAGACGTTTTCGTGCATTTCTCGGCTATCCAGGCGGGCGGTTTCAAGAGCCTGCAAGAGGGCCAGACCGTGCAATTTGATGTGACCAAGGGTCCTAAGGGCTGGCAGGCTGAAAACGTACAACCGCTCTAAGCCGGCGAATTGTGTTGAGAGGGCGATGTCGAGAGAGATCGCCTTTTTCACATTTCGCGCGAGTGTCCTAACCCCATTGCTCGATCTTGTCGGGCAGCGAATGGACTTTTTCTGACACGCGACGAACAAAGCACTACTTACGCGATCATCCTGCACAACGTCCGCACCTACCAGTCCGCCGGAGTAGTCGAAGTGGTCCGAGGCAGGCAGAACGCTGAGTCCGCTCTAAGAAAATTCCAGGATTCCCAAAGCTCCTCAGATCACCATGAGGGCTGGCGTTACTTCTTCGAGAAAACCGAGATGAAAGCTGGGACCGATCCCGCAGAAGCCACCCACACCCGCCAGGCGGAATTGGAAGTAAGAGAATCGAAAGCAGCGCAGGAAACCAAGACTCCGATCTCCCCTTCCTCGGACACTCAGAGATAGAGTCGGTCTCTGGGCAAGTCAGGCGTATAGCCCAAAGAACATTGCCGTGGCCTAACTGGGCGCCGAACCGCCCGCCGTTACCGTCGTTTCATGAAAGCCTATTGACATCCTACTGTATTTCTGCAATCATAGAAATATGCTGGGCACTGCTACCCCGAAGACTACGGCGCGAGTGGCGCGCTACGCGGACATGTTCTCCGCCATGGGAACGGAATCCAGACTGCGGATCATGCAATTGTTGTTGTCCGCTCACCCGGAAGGCTTAGTGGTCGGAGACATTCAAGAGGAACTGGATATCCCCAACTCGACTCTTTCTCACCATCTCGACAAGCTCAAAAGCGAAGGCCTTGTCAGCGTGCGCCGGGAAAGCACTTTTTTGCGCTACACCGCCAACACGGACGCCCTTCAAGAGCTACTGCAGTTCCTTTATGCCGAGTGCTGCACACGAAACAAGGCGCTGAAACCGCAAGACATCGTTCAAATTTGCAAATAGGAGAGCCCGATGAGTACCACTGATATCAAGCAGGTAGTGAAAGAGCGATACGGTCAGGCTGCCCTTCGCGTGAAGAACGGCGGAAGCAGCTGTTGCGGTGCCTCTCCAAGGGTCGGCCGAGGTTGCGATCCGATCACCTCCAACCTTTACGACGCCGCCCAAGGCGAGCAAGTTCCGGAAGAGGCCATGCTCGCATCCCTCGGCTGCGGCAACCCCACCGCACTGGCACATCTCAACGCCGGAGAGGTGGTCCTCGATTTGGGATCCGGTGGCGGTATCGATGTGTTGCTCTCTGCTAAGCGAGTGGGGCCAACCGGAAAAGCCTACGGTCTCGATATGACCGATGAAATGCTCGCCTTGGCTAACGAAAACAAACGCAAGGCGGGCGCGGAGAACGTGGAATTCCTGAGGGGCGAAATCGAACATATTCCGCTACCGGACAATTCGGTCGACGTCATCATTTCGAATTGTGTGATCAATCTTTCGGCGGACAAAGGCCAGGTATTGCGGGAGGCGTTTCGTGTGCTCAAGCCGGGTGGCCGGTTTGCGGTCTCGGACGTTGTTACCCGTGGGGAAATCAGCCCTGCGATCCGGCAGAGCGTGCTTTTGTGGGTGGGCTGCGTTGCCGGAGCACTGGAAGATGTCGAATACCGCGACCAGCTCGCAGCAGCCGGTTTTGAGCAGATCGACATCGAGCCCATGCGCATTTACCGGGCGGAGGATGCTCGCGAACTTCTTTACGCCGAAGGTATCGACGTGGATGCGCTTGGTCCGCAAGTCGACGGCAAATTCATGAGCGCATTCGTCCGAGCTGTAAAGCCTGCCGGTGCTTCCGAGAATCAGTGTTGCGGACCTACCTGCTGTCGCTAGCCGATTCTGGAGGCGGGAATGCAAGGACGCTACAACGTTTTGTTTCTCTGTACGGGCAACTCAGCCCGGTCCATCATGGCTGAGGCGATCCTGAACTTTAAAGGGAGACCGAACTTTACCGCATACAGCGCTGGGAGCCATACCACAGGAGCGGTTCGGCGTGAAGCGCTGGGGCAACTAGAGATGGCGCGAGTCCCCACGCAGGGCCTGCGCAGCAAGTCGTGGCATGAATTCTCTCAGTCCAACTCTCCGAAACTGGATTTCGTCTTTACAGTTTGTGACAACGCTGCAAAGGAAGTGTGTCCGGTATGGCCGGGGCAGCCGATGACGGCGCATTGGGGAGCTGCCGATCCGGCAGCGGTTCGCGGAAGCAAGGAGGACGTGGAACGGGCGTTCCGGGATGCTTTCTTTATCCTCGATCGCAGAATTAGTCTGTTCTTGTGCATTCCTTTCAAGACTCTCGACAGTCTTGCTCTCAAGAAGGAACTGGACAACATCGCTCAGACGATGACGCCTGTTACAAATGACCGCTGAGCGGATCGGCAGGATTTGACCATGAATGCATATCAGAAAGACTTGTTTGGCTTTACGGCCGGGGAACTTGAGATTGTCGGCGACATCGAGTCACCTGTCGTTCTGCTTGAACAGTGGAGGGTCCTGAGGGAGACGCTTAGCTATAACTAAGCTAGCCAATTACCTGATTTTTATCCCGGAGACCCTTGCGATCACTTGATTGGCGCAACGGCTTTAATCGAGAAAATGGTTCTGATTACGAAACACTGCAAACATTCGAAACAATGAGCAGATTAAAACGATCTCGTAGTTCTCATCCGTTTGCTCGCGCTATGAGCAAGATTGCCAAAGCGTAGAAGACGAACATCAGCGCAAGGTACAGCTTGGCGCGAGGGCCTGAGCCATCGAATTCTTTCCACGCGAGAACTCCCCAGAGAGCAGCCACCATGGGAGCGGATTGGCCGATGGCATATGAGATTGCCACGCCCGTGTAGCTCGCAGCCACCATATTAAAAACCGTACCCGTTCCCCAGATGCATCCGCCGAGAAGGCCCAAGACGTGCCCGGATACGGGACCGCGAAAGAATCCGCTGAAACTCACGGGCTGTCCCACCAGCGGGTGCCTCATGAAATACACATTCCAGATCAAACAGGAGAGCAATGCGCCCAACGTGAGGAATACTACGGCGCTGTACGGTCCGAGCGGGTTGCCTCGCGTCATTGAATGCGTAAGGAACGGTGCCCACAGGCCCATCAGAACGCCGGAAACCACGCAGGTGATAACGCTTTTTCTCGAGACGGTGCGTCCGGAGACTGGAAGATTTCCATAGGCCGCTCCGTCGAGAATCACGGCCAGGAGAGCACAGGTTACTCCGAGTGCCAGCAATGGAAGGTTTCCCCTGGGCTGCTGGACATAACTCAACATAACGCCCACGACCAAAGCAATACCGATGGAAATCGGAAACGCTACGGCCAGACCTGCCATGTCGATGGCGGCTACCAGTAGCAGGTTGGCGAGGTTGAACCAGGCTCCGCCAATGAGCGCGTATACGATGTTCCCGGTATCGGCGGAGTGAACGTTATTGAGAAAGCTGTTTGCATCGTGGCCGGTGCTTCCCATAGTGAGGGCGAGGACCAGAGAGATAAGGAAGACGCCGACGGCATAGTCCCAATAAAAAAGTTCGAAACGATAGTTCTTAACGCCCTTGTAGGTGTTGGCCCAGGAACCCCAGCAGATTGCACTGGTGATCATCATCAAGAGGGCAATGCTCAGGCTTTGTGGTGTGAACATCGTTTCTCCTTGGACAGCTTCCGCCCGATCGCGAGACTCGCGGCTATGCCCGGCGTCCCCTGCTGTGGGCTTTTGACGATCTATTTACCCTGAATTCTCGACACAAAAAGCTGCAAGAAGCGGTCGGCGTCCACTTCGCTGCACACCTTTGCGTTCAGTGAAACTTTGTCGAGGCCTTCGATCACGTAGTGATCTCCGTGCAGAACGTTGCGCTCAATCTCTCCGCGGCGATTGGCCACGGTTTCACCGCGCGTAAAGTCCCCTCTGGTTTCGACGTCGACGTGCATCTCGGAGGCTTTCACGAGTGAGGAATCAATCGCCACTCCGACTGCGAGCGGATCGTACATCGGAGTACCGGGCGAGCCGAACTTTGCGGAAAGATCTACCAGATATTTCGCGACCGCGTAGATGAAGTCATTCATCGGACCGTGGGTACTGGCCAACTGGTCCAGTTGTTTCTGCGAAAGCAGTGTTTTGTCGCCGACGTCGAGTCCGACCATAGTGAGCGGCCAACCGGCCTGGAAGACGATCTGGGCGGCCTCGGGATCGTTGTAAATGTTCGCTTCAGCAGCGGCATTCACATTGCCGCCTGAGATCGAGCCTCCCATCAGCACGACTTCCTTGACGAGAGGAACGATCGAGGGGTCCTTGAGAACCGCCAAGGCGACGTTCGTGAGAGGCCCGACGGGCAACAAGGTGATCTCATGGGGCGCCGCGTGGACCATCTGGATGATGAGATCGGGTCCAAAATGGGGATCGACTTTGCACTTGCTGGGCGGAAGCTCAACGTTGCCCAGACCGTTCTTGCCGTGCCAGAACTCGGCGGTGATCAGCTTCTGGAATAGAGGATGCTGCGCGCCGGCGGCCACGGGAATGTCGCAGCGGTGCGCCAGCGAGACCATGCGTAGGGCGTTTTCCAAACCCATGCTGGCCGTGACATTGCCAGGAACGACCGTGATGGCGCGCACATCGAGTTCCGGTGAGTTCAGTGCGAGCATCATCGCCATGGCGTCGTCCGACCCAGGGTCAGTATCGAAGATGATCTTCTTGCTCGCGGCGGAAGCGGCTAGGGTTCCCAACAGAATCAAAAGCAGGGCAGAAACATGCAGACAGCGCGAAGAGGCAGAACCGAGGAATTTCAGAATCGTTTCTCCGGAATTGATCCGGGCCGTAGCCTAGACTTCGACAGCAGCCCTGTCAAGGACGCAGGAGACGCAGGACGGCGACATACCCGATTACGGAGGGTCTGCCGTACAATGCAGAGGGATGGCACAGGAAAGCAGGCCGAGCTACGGAGTTGCGCACCGCACTGGTGACGCGACTCGGGAGACGTTCCCTTCCGAATTGGAAACGCCGATCGCGATGTTGTCGGGTCGTCCTCTTCTCTCCAATCGTGGCATCCCTCTTAATCTGGACTGGGTGAAACAGGTTCGCGTGAATACCAGCGCGGTGGAACGGCGCGCACAGACGCACGTTGCTCGCCGCACCGTAAAAAAGGAATGGCAGGCGGCTTGGCTGCTGCGCGCGATTACCTGCATGGACCTGACCACCCTTTCCGGGGACGACACCGATGAACGCGTGCGTCGGCTGTGTGCCAAAGCGCGGCAACCGATCCAGCATGAGCTTGTGAAGAGACTGGGAATCGAAGAACTTGGAGTCAAAGTGGCTGCAGTCTGTGTCTATCACCGGTTTGTGGAGACGGCCGCGCGGGCACTCGAGGGCAGCGGCATTCGCGTGGCGGCGGTGTCCACTGGATTTCCTGCGGGACTTTCGCCCCTGGAAGAGCGAGTCGAGGAGATCCGGCGCTCGCTGGCAGTCGGAGCCAACGAGATCGACATTGTCATCACCCGAGCTCACGTATTTGGCGGAAGATGGCAGGAACTGTACGACGAGATCGCGACCTTCAAGCAGGCCTGTGGAAGCGTTCCCATGAAAGCGATTCTGGGCACGGGCGATTTGCTTACGCTGCGCAACGTGGCTCGCGCGAGCTTCGTCGCTATGATGGCGGGCGCCGATTTCATTAAGACATCAACCGGGAAGGAGTCTACGAACGCCACTCTTCCGGTGGGTTTCGTCATGACGCGAGCGATTCGGGAATATGCCCAAGAGACAGGCATGGCGGTGGGATTCAAACCCGCCGGCGGGATCCGCACCGCCAAGCAATCGACGGAATGGCTGTCGCTGATGAAAGAAGAACTCGGAAATCCCTGGATGAAAGCGGAGCTTTTCCGCCTCGGCGCCAGTTCCCTTCTGAACGATATTGAACGGCAGTTGGAACACTATGCCACGGGTCGGTATTCGGCAGAGTACCGCCATCCGATTGCGTAATCGCACAAAGGAACAGACCCACTCGAATGAGCCTAGCTGAGAAATTCCTGACCATGGAATACGGCCCGGCGCCGGAAGATCCGAAGGATGCGCTGCTTTGGTTGGACAGTCACAAGCGGCGGCTGGGACACTTCATCGGCGGCGAATGGCGAGAGCCGGTCGAGGGCACGTTCTTCGATACGACGGATCCTGCGACCGGCGAAAAGATCGCGGTCGTCGCGCAAGGGTCGGCACGCGATGTGGATGCAGCTGTGCAGGCAGCGCGAGCGGCCCTGCCCACGTGGCAGGCTCTTTCTCCGCACACGCGCGCCCGGTATTTGTATGCGATGGCTCGGGCGGTCCAAAAACATTCCCGCAGGCTTGCGGTCTTGGAAACCATCGACAACGGCAAGCCCATTCGCGAGAGCCGCGATATCGACATTCCACTCGTCGCCCGCCACTTCTATCACCATGCAGGCTGGGCACAACTGCTGGAATCGGAGTTCCCCGGATATACGGCTTGCGGCGTTGTGGGACAGATCATTCCCTGGAATTTCCCGCTCCTGATGCTGGCGTGGAAGATTGCGCCGGCGCTTGCGACCGGAAATACCGTGGTCCTGAAGCCGGCGGAGTTTACGCCGCTGACGGCACTCGCCTTTGCGGATATCTGTCGTGAGATCGGACTGCCACCGGGAGTTGTGAACATCGTCACCGGAGATGGATCGACCGGCGAGGTTCTGGTGAAGCATGCCGGCGTCGACAAAATCGCTTTTACCGGGTCCACCGAAGTAGGTCGGGCAATTCGCAGCGCGACAGCACAGAGTCACAAGAGGTTATCGCTCGAGCTTGGCGGCAAGTCTCCCTTCATCATTTTTGAAGACGCGGATCTCGACAGCGCGGTCGAGGGCTTGGTCGATGGAATCTGGTTCAACCAGGGACAGGTATGTTGTGCGGGATCACGCCTGCTGATGCAGGAAAGCATTGCGGACGCGTTGGTGGAAAAAATCCGCGACCGCATGAATACTCTGCGCGTGGGCTCGCCGCTGGATAAAGCGATCGATATCGGGGCGATTGTCGCTCCTGTGCAACTCGAACGCATTCAAAAATTGGTGGAACAAGGCGTCGCGGAAGGAGCAACCTGCTGGCAACCGCAACTCAGCATGCCGACGCGCGGCCTTTACTTTCCACCCACACTGCTCAGCAACGTGCATCCGAGTTCCGTTGTCGCGCAGCAGGAAATCTTTGGGCCGGTGCTGGCGGCGATGACCTTTCGCACACCTGCAGAGTCGGTGGAGCTCGCCAACAACACGGTCTACGGGCTGGCGGCTTGCGTTTGGAGTGAGAGCATCAACGTCGCGCTGCAAGTTGCAGCTCAGATCAAGGCGGGCGTGGTTTGGGTGAATTGCACGAATCTATTCGACGCTTCCTGCGGGTTCGGCGGCTACCGCGAGAGCGGGTATGGTCGGGAGGGCGGCCGCGAAGGGCTCCTGGAATATCTCGAGCCGGCTTGGTTCAAGTCCGCACCCTTGCTTCGCAGTCAGGATCGCAACGCCGTCGATTCCGAAGAACAGAAACATGCCGATCCTGCGATTGACCGGACCGTGAAACTTTATATCGCTGGCAAACAGGCCAGGCCCGATTCTGGTTACAGCATCGAAGTTCGAGGAACGCAGGGCGAATTGCTAGGCGAAGCGCCGCTTGGAAATCGAAAAGATATTCGAAACGCGGTGGAAGCGGCTCGCAAGGCGGCAGGCTGGGGCAAGGCTACTGCGCACACGCGAGCGCAGGTCCTTTATTACATGGCCGAGAATCTCTCATTGCGACAGGAGGAAATCGCTGCTCGCCTTACAGCAGTAGTAGGAGGGGCGCAGGCCACCAGCGAGGTGGCGATCGGAATTGAACGCATATTTTTCTACGCTGCCTGGGCAGACAAATTCGATGGCGCGGTCCACAATCAGCCCTTCCGTACCATCGCGATCGCCATGAAGGAACCCGTCGGGACGGTTGGGATCATCTGCCCGAAGGAGGCGCCTCTGCTCGGATTGCTGTCTCTGGTATTGCCAGTTCTGGCCATGGGCAATACCGCCATTGTGGTTCCTTCCGAAACATACCCGCTCATCATCGGAGATCTGTACCAGGTGTTTGATACCAGCGACTTGCCGGGCGGTGCGGTGAATCTCGTGACGGGCTACTCGACGCAACTCCTCAAAACGCTGGCGGAACATGATGACGTGGACGGAATCTGGTGTTTCGCCGACGAGGCAAGCGCAGCCGCCGCCAAGGCGTTTTCCGTTGGAAATCTGAAGCAGGTCTTCACAAACGAGGGTCGCGCTATCGATTGGTTCGATGCCCAGCAAGGCGAGGGGCGCTGGTTCCTGGAACACGCGACACAGGTAAAGAACATCTGGGTGCCCTACGGCGAGTGATTTTCAAATCTGCTCGTGAAATTTTCTAGCCTCCGAAACACTCGTTGACACAATTCGGGACGCTCAATAGACTCGGCGTCCGCCAGTTTTTCCTGGAAAGAGGCTCATGGACCGACGCCCTCGCATTGCAGTGGTTGGCAGCGCCAACATCGATCTGACTACATTTACAGCGCAGTTTCCGAAGCCCGGCGAGACTATCTTTGGGCAGAAATTTGATCTGGGGTTCGGTGGGAAGGGTGCGAATCAAGCAGTAGCCGCACGTCTTTGCGGAGCGGATGTTTTCATGGTGGCACGAGTCGGGAGCGACCTGTTCGGGCCGGCCACCATCGAGAACTTCAAGAAACTCGGGATCGACGCAACTCACGTAAAGCAGGTTGAGGGCTTGTCGAGCGGTGTCGCTCCGATCTTTGTCGACCCGAGCGGTCAGAATCGGATTCTGGTCGTTAAGGGTGCCAACGATGCGATCAAGGCTGCGGATGTCGATGCCGCGGCCGAAACGCTGAAAAAAGCTGATTGCATCGTGCTTCAGTTCGAGATTCCTCTGGAAACCGTCTATTACACGGTTTCGTTCGCGAAGAAGCACGGAATTCGTTGCATACTGAACCCGGCTCCGGGACAATCGGTCGACATGCAGGCGCTCCAGGGTCTCGACTATTTCGTTCCCAACGAGAGCGAGGCCGCGACCATCACCGGGATGCCGGTGCGCAACCTGGATGATGCGAAGAAGTGCGCTGAGAAACTCGTGACGGGCGGCATCGGTCGGGTGATCCTCACGTTGGGAGCGAACGGATCTTTGCTGGCGGGCCGGGAAGGGATGGAGCACCTGCCTGCCTTCCCCGTGAAGGCGATCGACAGTACGGGAGCGGGCGACGCGTTCATCGGTAGCTTCGCGGTGTTTCTCGCGGAGGGACTGGCGGAGCGGGAAGCGGTGCGGCGTGCAAATCTGTATGCAGGACTGTCCACGACCGGAGTTGGAACGCAGAAATCGTTTTACGAGCGCGCGCGTTTTGATGCGGAATGGGTGGCGCAAGCGAGCGCTTAGATCGCTCAGTGATCTCAATTAGTTGAAAAGATTGCAGAACAGATCGGTCGGAAAAGGGAGACCGTACCTCAGGCGCTAAAGCGCTGACAGAATTGGGAACTTAGCGGCACGAGTGAACTCGTGCCCTTCCCTACTTGCCAACCTCGTGCGCGCTTGTCTTCTTATCAATTTAGGGGCATTTTCCGCCAACTGAAAAGGCGTGGGCGGGTTCGAATCGAGACTGTTCTCGCAGGTGTTATTGAATGCAGTAACCGAATTTGTTGTGTTCACAATCGGACACGATGATTGCGCTTGACGTGGACTTGCCGTTATTGAGTCACATTGGAAGCACTCGGCAAGTGGCGTGCAAGCTGGGAAGTGGCAATTTGTCTTGACTTTAGAACGACACACCAGATATAAGGCCGCACATCGGAAACTCCAACCTTCGGTGGCGAGGGAGAGTTCTGTTCATTGTTGGATGGGGTTGCATAAGGGGGAAATTCGATGGTGCATAGACGGGCGCTGCTCGTTGTCGTTTTCTGTTCATTTGTATTTTCCACCTGCTCACTTCTCTACGGACAGGCCAACGGAAGCTTTTCGGGCACGGTCACCGACAAGACTGGTTCTGTGGTTTCCGGAGCTACCGTGCGCGTGACGTCGCAAGGCACGGGTGTCGTCCGAGACACGAAGACCGATGGTACCGGGCACTATCTGATCCCGTTGCTGCCGGTTGCCTTTTACACGATGCGGGTGGAGTCGCCGGGGTTCCAGACTGTCGAACAGTCGGATATCCGGCTGCAGGTGGACGAGCATCGTGAGTTGAATTTCGCGCTGGCTCCGGCGTCGGTCACAACGACGGTTGAGGTGAGTGGGACGGAAGTAGCTGTGCAGACCACGAACCCGACGCTCGGTCAGGTCATCACTTCAGAACAGGTTTCGGACCTGCCCTTGAACGGGCGGGACTTCGTACAGTTGGCGACCTTGACTCCGGGAACGACCCAGGAAACCAATCCGAACAGCTTTTTTACCAGCGCAGCGAGCAGTGAAGTGGCCACGCGCGGCGTGTATTCGCTTTCTGTTGGTGGCTCCCGCCCGCAAAGCACCGACTGGCTATTCGACGGAGTGGACAACAATGAACTCACCGCCGGCGGTGTTGCGGTCTTACCTTCGATTGACGCAATTCAGGAGTTCAAGGTCCTCACCTACAACTACTCGGCGGAATACGGAACTCGTGCGGGTCCGACCGTGTTGGTGACATCGAAGGCAGGAAGTAACAAATTACATGGATCCCTGTTTGAATTTTTCCGTAATACCAAGCTCGACGCGCAGAGTTACTTCGCTTCCTCCAAGGAGCAGTTCAATCTCAACCAGTTTGGGGGTGCGCTAGGAGGCGCGATTCAGAAGGACAAGACGTTCTTCTTCGTGGACTATGAGGGAAAACGACAACGGCACGGAATCCCCTTCAACGGATTGGTCGCCACTCCTGCGATGATGCAAGGGGACTACACGCAGGATCCCTTAGGTGGCACGCGGGGAGTCACCAGCTACAACGGGTTCGTATTCCAGAATCTCCTTAATCCATACGACCCCTCGTTCTTTACACCCAACGCCGTGCAGTTCCAGTGTGACGGTGCGGGAAACCCCCTCGACCCAAATGCGAACGGGGTCCAGCCGGCGGGCACTCCCTGTAACAAGATCCCCGCGTCGATGTTTGACACGGCCGGCCACGCCATGATCCAGCTGTATCCCCAGAGCAATGTGGTCAACCCAAACGCGTTGACGAACTTTTCCAACGTTCCCGTCCGGAAGCTGGACGAAACAAAGTTTGACGTTCGCATCGATCACAATTTTTCCAGCGAGGACACGGTCTTCGCGCGTTTCAGCTACGATCAGGCAACATCGTTCGTGCCAGGAGGCTCGCCCGGCTTTGCCGAGGCGAATGCTTTCGGAAGCAGCCAAAACATCCCTAATCACGGCCGCAACGTTGCGATCTCCGAAACCCACATCTTCTCCGATCACAACATCAATCAGATCAGTTTCGGATTCAGCCGGATTTTCAACCACATCCGGTCCTTTGGAGATGGCACTTGTGAGTCTGCAAACATCGGCATTCTGGGCGCGAATCTCAATGCGAAATGCCCGGGCGCACCCGCTGGCGTCACGCAGTCAACGAAAGATTGTGTGAGTTGCGGCTTGAGTTCAACGCTCATGAACAACTACTGGGCCTTAGGCGATCGCGGCTTTGCTCCTTTCCAGGGGGGCAGCAACGTCTTCTCGATTTCCGATTCATTTGACATGATTCGAGGCAATCACAACATCCGGGTGGGCGGCAGCCTGCGTGCCCAACAGATGAACGTACGCACCAACGCCTTCCAGGATGGCTTTTACATTAACTTTGGACTGACGGGCGACGCTACCGCTGATTTGCTCCTCGGGACGATGGGGGGCGGAATCCATGATCAGACTTTCTTCGGGGCGACTACCGGTCGTCGTTGGAAGCTGTTCCGTCCGTTCGTTCAGGATGATTGGCGGGTCACCAACAATCTCACAGTAAATCTGGGTCTGGCATGGGCTTTCGTCACTCCCATCACCGAATCAGAAAATCGCCAGGCCAATTTTGATTTCGCGACGGGCAAGTTTTTGGTCGCGGGGCCGAGCTCCCTGATCAGCGGATGCACGATCTGCGTGCATTCAGACGCCCGCGTCGGCATTAAACTGGACACGACCGCAGTCGAACCTCGCATCGGATTTGCCTGGAAGGTGTTCGGGAGACAAGACACTGCCTTGCGCGGCGGATATGCCATCTTCCACGACTCGTCGTGGAATCAGGGTGGGCAAGGATTGTGGGAGAATCCACCCTACTTCGCCGAATCCAGTAATTTCCCTTCAAAAGTGCCGTGTCCGTTCCAAAACACTACGCTCAACTGCGGGCTGCAACGCCTGTTCCTTCAGCCAAATCTGCAACCGCTCACGACACCCCCTGATCCTACTCAATTTGTTGGGACCGTGCAGTCGCAAAACCTCGACTTCAAGCAGGGCCGGGTACAGCAGTTCAATGTAAACATCGAGCACCAACTGCCGGCGAATCTGGTTCTGACCGCAAGCTATGCCGGCACTCGCAGCGATCACATTTTGGTGGATGGACTGAACTTGAATGTGGGATCTCCATCCGCCTGTGGCGTAGTGGCCGGATATACCTTGGGATGTGGACCGGGCGGCACCGCCTTCGGTCCAAAATGGGACAGCCCAACCTTCATTTTCCCGCTGACCATCGCTAACAACAACGACGCCGGCAAGGCTCAATATGATTCTTTCCAAGTCAAAGCCGAGACCAAGAGCGCCCAGCACGGGCTGTACGCGCTCCTGGGCTACACTTACTCTCGAACCTTTGACACCGGGCTACCAGATGGCTTGGGCTCTTTCCCGGGTGCGACGTACTTCCCCCTGCCTGGAACCAGGAAGTCGGACTGGGCGCTGTCGCAGCTGAATCTCAATCACCAATTCACCGCCAGCGTCACATACGACTTGCCTTTTGGAAAGGGCAAACAATTCGGCACCAACTGGAGCGGCCCCGTCAACGCGATCGTAGGCAACTGGGAGATTGACGCGATCATAAGGGCCACTTCCGGTTTCCCGTTGTTCGTAGTCGATAGCAACAACGGGAACACTGGAAAGCCCGGGGCCTCAGGCGTCGCTTTCTCCTGGAATGGAAACGGCCTGAATCGCCCCGATGCAGTGGGCGACCCGAATAAAGCGGGGCCGGTAGCTGCGAATCCTGGATGCGCTGCCCCTGCACGGATACACACCCTGCAAAACTGGTTCAACCCGTGTGCATTTGCGCAAGCAGCCCCTGGAGAACTCGGGAACTCGAATCGCGCGCCACTGTATGGTCCGCGTTTCGTGAATACCGACGTGTCGTTGATCAAGCATTTTGTGTTGACAGAAGCGGTCCGCCTGGACTTCCGGGCAGAGTTCTTTAATGCCTTCAATCATCCGCAGTTCTATCTCCAAGGTGGAAGCAGCGGGATGCAGGACATCAATGCCGGCTCTAGCTTTGGGACGGTTAACGGAACCGTGAACAACCCGCGTGTGATTCAGTTCGCTCTGAAGTTGAACTTTTAGGGCGTTCGAAACAGCCATCTGGGCAGATTGAGCACGGCGTAGGTACGTACTTGGTCTGCCCTCTCCAAATCAATCTAGCCGCTGGGGGAATATGCGTACGTGCGCTTGGAAGGTCGCATTGGCTTGTCTGCTCCTAACCGGACTTGTGGAGTCCGCCTCTGCCCAGAAAATCAAAGTCATCGTTGATCAGGACGCACGCGGGCCCGGCACCAGCGATCAGCAGGCTCTGCTGGTCTTTCTGCAATCGGACAAATTCGACATACTCGGCATCACGACCGTCAGTGGAGACCAGTGGGTGCGGGAAGAGACGCTGCACGTGTTGCGTCTGCTCGAGATTGCGGGGCGAACGGATGTCCCTGTCATCGCCGGAGCGGAATTTCCCCTGTTGAATTCAAAAGAAGAGAGCGAGCGCTGGGAGGCTCTCTACGGAAAGCTGGAATACAAGGGGTGCTGGACGGAGCGGTTCGCGGCCCAGCGTTCCACCATCTTCGAGGAACCCTACCACGCGCCCGACGTTGTTCCGCCCATGGATGAGAGCGAGCCTCAGATCCAACCGCAAGCGGGCACCGCCGCAGAATTCATCGTGAGGATGGTGCACAAGTATCCCGGGGAAGTGGTGCTTTGGGCGGGGGGGCCGCTCACGAACTATGCTCTGGCACTGAAGCTCGATCCCTCGGTCGCGACGCTCGCAAAAGAATTCGTCCTGATGGGCGGTGGTCTCTACGCAGACAAAGGAGCGATAGATCCCGGCGCGACCGACGCCCGGCGGGAATTCAACTGGTGGTTTGATCCAGAGGCTGCACAAATTGTCTTGCGCGCACCCTGGAAGAAGTTGACCATCACGCCGATTGATATTTCAGTCAAGACGCGACTGACCGACGAACTGCGCGCCACCATCACCAAGGCCGATACGCCAGTCACACGCTATCTCGCCAAGTATTCGTTGAGCGGTTACATGTGGGACGAAATTGCGGGCGCCGCCTTGATCGATCCGTCGATCATCACGGTGCAAAAGCAGCTCTACATCGATATCGACATTGACCACGGAGCCAGCTACGGAAAGACGATTTTCTGGGATTCTTCGGCGCACGTTCCGCCTTACCTGCGACTGGCGAGTGTCCAATTCGATTTGGACACGGCGAAGTTCTACAAACTTTATGTCGACCTGATGACGCGGCCTCCAAGTCCATGAGCCAGCCTAGATTTTTTCTGACACTCATGCTCCTGCTAGCGTGTTCCGTGGCTTGGGCGCAGCCGCGGCGCAAGGTGATTATCGACCAGGACTGCGCTGGACCCGGCGGCAGCAACCTGCAGACGCTTCTCATGATGATCCAGTCTCCTCAGGTCGAGGTGCTTGGGATCACGGTGGTGAGCGGGGACGCGTGGCGCGACGAAGAGGTCGCGCACGCGCTTCGGTTGCTCGAGATCATCGGACGTACAGATATACCTGTCGTACCGGGAGCGGTCTTCCCTCTCGTACATCGACGTGACGAAGCGGAACTGCGCCAGCAACACTCTGGAAAAGTGGCCTACGCCGGAGCGTGGGACGAGCGGTGGTGGCACGAACCATTCGTTGTCCCAACGTTGCTCGAGGGGCAACCGGCGACCAAGGCCGCGGACGAGGACGCCGCTCACTTTTTAATTCGGATGGTGCATCAGTATCCGCACGAGGTAACCATCTATGAGGGCGGGCCTATGACCGACCTGGCGCTCGCGATTTCCATTGACCCGCAATTTTCACAATGGGCGAAGGAACTCGTCTTCATGGGAGGGAGTTTGAGTCCGCAGACGGATTACCCGGAGTTCGCCAACAATCCACGGCACGAGTTTAACTTCTGGTTCGATCCGGAGGCGGCGGACATCGTCTTACGGGCACCGTGGAAGAAAATCATTTGCACGCCGACCGATATTTCCATCAAGGTTCGGGTAACGCCGGAACTGATCAAGCGAATCGAGTCCAGCGGAACAGCGCCGGCGCGCTATGTCGCGCGTTTCATGCAGACCTCGCCGGGCGCCGACTATATGTGGGATGAGTTGGCCGCGGCGGCCTGGATCGATCCGACTATCATCACCAGGAGGGAGACACGATTCATGGGTGTGGACCTCAGCCGTGGATCGGAATATGGAAACACACTGACGTGGTCGGAGAAAGATAAACCCAAGGTCACGGTGCAACCGGTGGAGATCCAAATGGATCTGGAAACCGAGAAGTTCTACCGGATGTTTGTGCGCTTGATGACCGCAGCTACTCCGCCGAGTCACTGAACTGCCTACTAGAGAGATTCACGCTTATTTCAGCGAGGGAACTGTGGCTCCGTCCCGCAACGTGTAGACGAATTGCTGAATATCGTGCCGCTCGCGAACCACTTGCTCGGCGGTTTCTTTGGATATTCGCTCGTAAGTTTGCAGTTCATTCTGCGCCTTCACCGGTTGTCCGGCCTGACGATAGGCCTGTGCTAAGCGGTAGTGGGCTTGCTCCAGCCGAGGGTCGGCTTCGATTGCTTTCTCATAGGAGGAGATCGCTCGGGAAAGATCCTTTCGCTCTAAATAGAGAATGCCGAGTTGCAGGAATGCCAGCCCCAGTTTCGGATCGAGATGGACAGCCTTTTGCAGCAGAGATTCAACCTGCAGTGAGTTCTCCGCGTCGGCGGGTCCCGTCCTCAACCGCCAAAGGCTAACGGCGTAATAGTAGTTGGCCGTGGCATTCTCAGGCTGAATCTTGGCAAAGCGCGCGAGTTTGTTTGCAGAGTCGTTTGAGGCGGTGGTATCAACCGCCTGCAACTTCCCCAGGAAGAGGTAAGGCGTGGGGTCGTCTGGATTCAGGTCCGAAGCTTGGCAGAGGCTCTGCACGGCCTGATCGTAGAAGCCGCGGCCGTAGCGTGCAACACCCAGCCCCATCAGCATGCGTGAAGAACCTGGGAAGAGTCGATTGCCCTTGGTAAAGACTTCGGTGGCGGGCTCAACCGCACTGTGCATCAGGAGTTCGGCTCCCCAGTCGAAGAGATTGGCTTCACTCGCAGTCAACTCGGCGGCACGTTGGTACTCGCGCACAGCTTCGACCGGGTGGCCCTGCTTCTCTTCGACGTCGGCGAGCAGGTGATGGAGTTCGGCGGTATCGTGGCGAGCAAGCAGGGCTTGAACATTCGCGCGCGCGCGCGTGTAGTCACCGGCACTCGCATAGGCATGCGTCAGTTGACAAGCGTTTTCGTAGTCGGTGGGATTCAAGCGGGAGGCTTTCTCGAGGAAAGGAAGCCCTTCGCGGGTTTTCTCTGCGGCAACGAGGTACATACCGAGTTCGTGATTTGCGTCGAAGCTTTCCGGATTCTGCTTCACTGATTCCCGCAGGACCTTTTCCCTCGCGCCAGTGGCGGCAGGAGTCGATGAAGGATTGGCCGCCTTGCCACTCAACGATAGAGTTTCCTTGGCTAATGCTTCTGTAGTACGCACAACCGTGTCGGAGCCGTGTCCGCCGAAATTTGTGGTGTCGCTGACGCCGGCCACGGTGAATTGAGGCTCGTCGAAAAACTCGGGTTGGGGCGGGTTTTGGGGCTTGGCGGATCTTAGAGGGCCGAATTCCAGATCGATCTGTTTCGTCTCGCCAGGCTTGAGGAGGAATGCCGCAACAGCGGCATCGTCGTAGCCGGATATTTCGGCTCGCACTGTGTACGTACCCTGTTTCAGTGACGGAAAAAGATAGGCGCCGTCGGGACCCGTCGTCGCGGTTGCCGTTTGTGTTCCACCGGTCACCCGCAGCCGAACGATGGCCGCGGGCATTGGATGCTTCTGTGAATCACGCACGGTTCCTAGTACAGTTCCTGAGGCATTGTCCTTGGACTGCGTTTGGGCTGCGGAAGAGAAAACTGCGACGGATGCCAGGCTGCAGATCGCGACGGCAATCCGAAACGTTTTCGACAGCGATGCGATCAGGTGGAAACGGGCCATAGGACGAAGACTCAGTGGAAAGGCGGAATGAACGGTCGTGCGCACCGCGGGTGCTTATTTTAGTATTTAGAGCCCGCCATCGGCAATCGGCGCGTTACTGTCTCAAAGCAGAATTGAAAGTGAAGATCATGGATACCAAGGTATCGTCGCGCTGGACGAGACGCAACTTCGTAGCGTCGGCAACTACTACTCTGGCTTTCAGCGGGTTCGCGAACTACTCTTTCGCCACGCAAGAACCCGCGATGAACCAGCGGCATTCCGAGGCAGGTAACGGTCCGCTCCATGTCATTGTCGACACCGACCCAGGGGTGGACGACGCACTTGCACTCCTGTTGGCCATGCGTTCGCCGGAGCTGAAGATCGAGGCCATCACAGCGGTCGCCGGCAATGTCCCCTTGGAACTGACACTTCCCAACGCGCTGCGCATGGTGGAGATCGCGGGCCGCACCGAGATTCCGGTGGCTGCCGGCGCCCAAGCCCCCCTGGTACGCCGACTCGTTACTGCCGCCTACGCACACGGCGAGAATGGATTGGGTGGAGCGGTTTTTCCTGAACCGAAGATCAAAGCGGTTGCCGAGCCTGCAGCGGAACTCATTCGCAACATCGTTCGAAAGTATCCCGGCGAAGTAACGCTCTTAACGATTGGGCCGCTCACCAATGTCGCGGCCGCTTTGAATTCCGATCCGGAACTGGCGGGCATTATGCGGAGCCTGGTAATGATGGGCGGCTCCCTTTCAGGTGGGAACATAACACCCGCGGCCGAGTTCAACGTTTACGTAGATCCGGAAGCCGCGCGAATCGTCTTCCAGTCGGGCATTCCGGTCACGATGGTGGGGCTCGACGTTACGCGCAAAACCTCGCTGACCGATGAACACGTGCGCGTGCTGGAGGCGGGACAGAACGCTGTCAGCCAAGCCGCGGGCAAGATCGCTCGCAACGCGATCCAGCACAATCGCGAACAGGGGTTTTTGGTTGGGCCCAATATGCACGATTCTCTGGCTGTGGCGGCTTTCCTGGATCCCTCCTTTCTGAAATGGAAGGAGTATTACGTTGATGTCGAGACTGCCGGCGAGCTTACGGCAGGCGAAACGTTGGGCTACAGTCCAAGCGCGGGCGACTTGCGCAGGCGTCCAGAGATGGAAAAGCAAGCCGCTTTGAACATGCCGATTCGGGGATCGGCACCGACTCTGGCCAGCACCCGGACTTCTCCGGTGGTGCGGGATAAATTTGTCCCGAACGCGAAAGTCGCGGTCGATGTCGATTCTTCCAGGTTTTTCGAGTTGCTTATCGGACGGTTATCAGGAAACAAGTAAGGAAGGCAGCGGCTGGTATTTAGCGTAAGCACGGATGTGGGCTTCCGATCTTCGAACGAGGTGCATGATGAGAGTAAGCGGGCTCCGGTTGGCAGCAGTGGCTGTAGCGCTGGTGACGTGCATCACTTGCTGGGGACAGGACAAACGAAAGATCATCATTGACCAAGACGCTGCCGGGCCTGCCGGAACGGATCTGCAGTCGACTTTATTGCTGATCCAGTCTCCGGGGACAGAAGTGCTGGGTATCACCGTGGTGACGGGAGACATGTGGCTCAACGCAGAGGTGGCGCACACCTTGCGCATGCTGGAACTCATCGGGCGAACTGATATTCCGGTTGTGAGAGGAGCCGAGTACCCGCTGGTTCGGCGCAAAGAAGAGACGGAAATCTTCGAGCAGCTTTATGGTCCGTTCACGTGGCTGGGCGCATGGACTCCGCGTTTGTATCATCCCCCCGACCAATTGGGAGACATGCCCGAAGGCAAACCCACCAGCAAGGCCATTGACGAGGGTGCGGCGCACTTTTTGTTGCGCATGGTGCACAAGTATCCACACGAAGTGACGATTTACGCGGGCGGGCCCATGACCAATCTCGCCTTGGCAATCTCCATCGATCCGGCATTTGCGGGGCTAGCCAAAGAACTGATCTTCATGGGAGCGAGCTTGAGCCCAGAGACGGACGATCCAGAGTTCATCAACACCCCGCGACGGGAGTTTAATCTCTGGTTCGATCCGGAAGCGGCTCATATCACGCTGCGAGCCCCGTGGAAAAAAATCGTCTGCACGCCGGTGGATATTTCGGTGAAGACGCGAATGACGACCGACCTGATCAGCCAGATCAAAGCGGGCAACTCCCCGGCGGCGCACTACGTCGGCCAGTATGCGCGCCTTCACGGCGAATACAACTATTTGTGGGATGAACTGTCGGCTCTGGCGTGGCTTAACCCCGGCCTGATTACGAAGAAAGAGACTCGCTACATGGATATAGAACTGGAACGTGGCGCGGGCTACGGGAACACCCTAACGTGGACGGACCACGACAAACCAAGGGTCGAGGTTCAGCCCGTAGAAGTGCAGGTGGATCTGGACGAGGAGAAGTTCTACAAGATGTTTGTTGGCGTGCTCACTGCTCCCACACCACAATCGCAACTCGGCAAGCACTAGCTGCGGCGCCTGGCATTTGCGATCAGCGTCTATCGTGTTCTGTTGACGACTCAGTCCGATTCCTGATTGCGTGGCGCGTCCATCGCTATTGCGGGAGTTCCGCAAGGGCGCGCTGCGCTTGCGGGTGATCAGGATGTTGCTTCAACAGTTGCAGGAGAACGGTGCGGGCTTTGTCCGGCGTGCCTTCTAAAGCGTAGACCCGGGCGAGATTCAGATACGACTGGTCGAAGGCAGGTGCAACCCGCATACATTCCTCGAAGCTTGCAACCGCCTGATCCCGCCGCTGAGTGCGGAGGTAGAGCACGCCAAGGTTGTTCAGCGCCTCGGGATAGGCCGGACGAAATTTTAGGGCCTTCTGCAGATAGTTATAGGCGCGATCGGAATCGTTAAGTTGCGCGTAAACCATCCCGAGGCCGTAGTTGGTCTCCGGATCCTGAGGGTCGATGACGGTCGCTCTCTCGAGCGTCTTGCGTGCATCCTCCCACTGCTTCTGCTGTCGATATGCATTGCCAAGATTAGTGAGCGCGACCAGATGATCGGGACTCAATCGAAGCGCTTCCTGGAAGTTCTGAATGGCCTCGGCGTACTTCCCTTCCCGTGTCGCCAGAAGGCCCAGGTTGTTCCATGCATTCGGAAGGGTACCTGGATAGCTCGAATGAAGTTTGATTGCCTGGACAAACGTCTGCCGCGCTTTGGCGGCCTCCTCTTGCTTGAGATAAACGCTTCCCAGCCCATAGGCCGCCTCAGCGCTGTCGGGATTTTCCTGAAGAGCGCGCTGGAACGATGCTTCTGCCGGGCCCATATAACCGCTTTGGTAGAAAACCGAGCCAAGGGAGAGATAGTTGCGCGTAAATTCCGCCCTTTCGATGACCCCGGGGAAAGGTAATGCCATGCCTAGTCTATCCGCTGGAGTCGACGGAATCTGAAGGAAGTCTTGTTCGATGCGTTCCTGACTGATCGATCCCTGGTACACCTTTACGATCTCCCCTGTCCCGTTGATCAAGAATGATGTGGGAAGAGTCAGATCGCGGTGCCTGTCGAAGAGGTAACGGTAGAGAATGTTGTAGGTGGCGGCCACGTCATCGGACGCGCGCAGAATCGGAAACGAAAATGAGCGCTCGCTCGCTGCGACTCGAATGCCCTCGACATCACCCGGTACGCCGACGTTGATGGTAAGCACCCGGATCCCTTGGTTCGCCCAGCGTTTGTGTACCCGGTCGAGGGCCTTCAGTTGTTCCACGCAATCCGCCGATTTCGCGCTGCAGAAATTGAGAATCGCAGGCATGCCGCGAAGTGCAGCCAACGAGTGGGGTTGTCCGGCCAAGCCCGGTAGTGCGAAGTCGGGTGCTGTCACGGGCGCGAGCAGCCATGTTTCCGCGGATTTGGGAAGAGACTCGGGCGCGGCGTACTCGTGCACCATGGGTCGATTGCTCCACGCCTTGACGTCTTGGAACGGCTCCACGCGAACTTGCGCGGAGCCTTCTTCCACCCAAACTTTGTGGTTGATCGGAAGATCGTGGAGTTCCTGCAATAGTCCACTAGGCCATCGAATCGAGGCGCGCACGGAATTCTTGGCTCCGCCCAGTCCGAAAAATACGTCCTTGCTGTGTTGGGAAAGGAAGCCGGATCCGGCTTGCAGACTACGGGTCTGGCTGGTCGATTCAGTTTGTACCGTCACGACCGCGCCGATCGCGTCACGATTGCTTTTGACGCCACGGAGCCGGAATGCAATCGATGGACCGAGGTCGGTGAGCACGTTCTTCAGAACACGCAACTGGGGACCGTTGCGATTCTTCAGAAATATTTCCAAACGGCCGTCGTGGTCGGAGTCGGACAGCGCGAAGGACCGGCCGTCTTCCAGGAAATCGAGTCCGACAGCACCGGACACGTCCGCAAATGTCCCATCGCGATTGTTCGCATAGAAGACATTGCGCTCGTAACCGCTCCAGGTTCCGTCGGCGCGGATGAGTTCGTTGATGGCACTCCAGCCTTGTTCGTACTCAGCGGAGGGCGTTGCGTCCTGCGGCGACTTGGCAACCACCTGCCGCCAGAAGAAGCTATTCAGCTCGTCCTGCGACGGCCCTGACACCATGCCATTGGTGACGTAGAGGTCAGCATAGCCATCGTGGTCAAAATCCCAGGCATCGCTTGACCACGACCAACGGCCCATCTGGACACCCGCCGCGCTGCTCGCGTCATGGAATCGGCTGTCGCCTCCATTGCGTAGCAGCGAATTACCCATGGCGTGTTTGCGATAGAGTGACCGGATTTTTTCAGGTGAGTCTTTCGCGAATACTTCCTGGGTCGAGATTCGCTGCCCCGCTGCCGTCCACATATTTGCAACGTACAGGTCCTGCGGGCCATCGTTGTCACAGTCGAACCAGCAAACGCTCATGCCCGCGCCGGTATCTTCAACTCCAGCCTGGGGCGCAATGTCGGTGAACGTTCCGTCGCCGTTGTTGCGATACAAATTCTTTCGCCCGAAGTCGTTCACCACGTACAAGTCGGGCCACCCGTCACGATTGAAATCGCTCCAGCCGCAACAAAAGCTATAGCGCGTGTTGTTCTGGTTGAGGCCAGACTCCGCCGTGACATCGCGGAAGGTACCGTCGCGCTGGTTGCGCATCATGAAGTTGGGTGGGCCGTTCTGTGCGTCATAGTAAGGAAGGGGATATTTGTACTGATCGGCACCTTGGTAATAGGCGTAAAGACAGAAGTAGATGTCGAGCCAACCATCGCGGTCATAGTCGGCCAAAGCGGCGCCCGTAAAGGTACCCTGAGGAGGAGCGCCGAACTGAAATGCGTTTGGTTTTTGGCGAAACTTACCTCCTCCTTCGTTGAGGAAGAGCAAGGGACCATTCGTACGCACGACAATCAGATCTTGCCGACCGTCATTGTCGACGTCGGCGAAGAGCGCGCACGCGGTGTTTTCTAGGATCCCGAGGCCCGATGTTGTGGTGATGTCTTCAAAGGTGCCATCGCCCCGGTTGCGATACAAACGATTAGGAAGACCGGCAGGCTGGCAAACATAGAGGTCGTCGAATCCGTCGTTGTCGATGTCTGCGACCGAGACGCCGTTGTGACCGTAGATATCAATGCCGCACGCCCCGTCGAGCACAGTACGCCAGTGGTCGGCTCCTAGGAGCAATTGCGAAGCGTACGACGGGTTGCTGCCGAGGCTCTGCGCAGCGATATCGATGTAGACGGGGTTCGCGGATCGGCTGCGACTTTCGGCTCCGAACTGCCAGCGCCGGACCCGGAATTCGCCAGCATCCGACGGCTCCCATTCAAGGTCCCACTCTCCCACTCGTTGCTCGCGATAGAAATCAACGCCTGTTCCCACCAGTTCGTAGCGAATGCGGGTTAGCACTCGGCTGGGCGGATCGGAAGAAGACGAAGCCACTGCATCGACACTTACCACCTGAAAGTCGGCGGTCAAGAACTTGTCAAACGCGCTCAGCGCAGCCCGCAATTCCATGAGGAACGCAGGTCCCTCCAGTGTAGGGTGGGGAGCGAACTTACGTCGGTAGACCTGCAGCGCGCCGCCAGGCCGCACCAGCCGTTCCTCAAAATGTTGCGGAGATGTGCCTGAGAAATCTTGCGCGAGAAATTTGTCAAGAATTGTGAGTTCTCGAGAAGACTGCAGCAGATTCGAGCTCCACTCTTTGAGAATTGCACCGATCCAATCGGCATATTTTTCTGTGACAAAGACGTCGAGATCGGCTTTGACTTTGAGGAGTGTGGCATCCAGAGGGCGCTGGGACCGATAGAGGGGATGCAGATGAAGATCGCCCGCCGCGAACAGTGCCCCTTGCGAAGAGAATCGAAAAAACTCGGGAAAGGCGCGGGAACGAAGAGTTCTAGAAACCAGGGTTGCGGAGGCCCCCTGACAACATCGCTTGAGAAAGTTGCGTCGGCGAAGATCGACCGATGGCTGACTCTCTGGCCGACTCAGAGCAATTCCCCCTGGAAATCCACCTGTGCGATCGAAAAATCCAACAGTGGCACCCACGACCGTCAAGGTTGCCAGGACGCTAATAGTTCCGCACGCCCGGGATGTTCAGTTTGATCCGGTACAGACTGGTGCTGGCTGTGATGTAGAGCGTCTTGCCGTCCTTGTCGCCCCAAGCGACGTTGCTCACTCGCTCGGGAATCTTGATCGTCCCGAGGTGCTTGCCTTCCGGAGAAATGATCCAGACGCCGCCCGGGCCCGAACCGTAGACGTTTCCCTTCCGGTCGACCCGTATGCCATCGGGACTACCGGCAGCGGGATCGCTGGAGGAATCAAGGAAGAGCGCGCCGTCTGAAACCGAGCCGTCAGGCTGCATGCGATAGCGCATCCATATCTTCTTGCCGGAGTCCGCGATGTAAAGGAATTTCTCGTCGGGTGACAAGGCTATGCCATTGGGCCTGGGGAGATCTTGGATGATGAGTTGCAGTTTATCCCGCTCCGGCGGGGCGCCCGCTTTCTGCTGACGTGCGGCAGGGATCCGGTAGACGCCGTTCACCTGCAGTTCCTTGCTCGGATCGTTGTCGCTCTGGGTGGGCAAACCGTACGGGGGATCGGTAAAGTACAACGAGCCATCGGATTTGTAGACCAGGTCGTTCGGACTGTTAAGCTTCTTGCCCTGATACGAGTCAGCCAGCACGGTGATCTGTGCTTTTGGATCGACGGATTCCAGACGCCAAACGTTGCGCCGGGCATGCCCCGCGACCGTAACTCGTCCGTCTGGGTCAAGCGTCATACCGTTCGAGCCCGGTTCCGGTCCTCCATAGGGTGCCGATCCCGTGTATCCGCTGGGATGAATGAAAACACTCGCACCCTTGCGCTGGGTCCACAGGATGATATTGTTTGCCGGAATTTCCGCGAACAGCAGACTGTCTTCACGCGTCCAGACGGGGCCTTCTGTCCACTTGTCAAAGCCGGCGGCCACTCGTTCCGCGACGGCATTAGAAGGCACGATCTGATCGAGAGCTGGATCCAGTTTCAGCACTTCCTGCGCGGATGCGGTACTGACAACCGCGGCCAGCAACAACAACAACGGAGCAATTGTCATGCGCGGCATTGTACGCCAAACGGATGCTTCTGCTGCGTGAGTTCGTTCGCCATGAAGGCCGCCACTCCAGGCACGACTGGGGGGCAAGGTACCCATCCTAACCTGCTTGACGGTATCCGGGGACGTGTCGAGCTAGCCGCTTTTACGCCACTATAATGATGCCCTGGCGATCGAGTCGGGGACTTGCATGGGGATCCGCATCATTTCGCGAATGGCAGCCGTTCTGTGGGCGCTGCTGGTGCTACTTGCCTTGGCAGAGAGCGGCTCATGCCAAGACGCCGCAGGCACCCCGGGAGCGGCGACCACCGCGGAAACACACTTAGGCAAGGGTTACGAGGCCCTGAAAAACGATCGATACGAAGAGGCCGTCAGCGAGTTTCGGACTGCGCTTCAGCTTGACCGAAAGCTCGTACAGAGGGCGAGATTTCCTTTGGCGGTCGCCTTATTCGAGATGCACAAACCCGAGGAGGCGCGGCGTGAGTTTGAACAGGTACGCCGCGAAGTCGGCGACCATCCGAATGTTCTTTATTACGTGGGCAGGCTGGATTTAGACGGCGGGAACTACCCGGGGGCGATCCAGAACTTAACTCGGGCGGCAGCCAAGCCTCCATTTCCAGATACGACGTACCACCTCGGATTTGCCTGCTTTAAGCAAGGTGATCTCAAGTCCGCGGAAAAATGGCTGAAGGAGGCTGCCAAGGCCAATCCGCGGGACTCGCGCGTGCAATATCAGTTGGGGTTCGTGTATCGCAAACTGGGTCGTGAAGACGAGGCGAAGCAAGCCTTGGCGCTGTCCAAAGAACTGCGGCAACGCGACAATTCAGAGAGCCAGCTCGGGCGGGAGTGCGCGGAGCAACTGGAGAAGGGGCCACGGGAAGAAGCCCACGCCCTCTGCGATCAGCTTTACGATCCCGACAACGCAGAACGCTTGACCTCGCTGGGCACTCTCTACGGCCAGCATGGAGACCCTGAAGCGGCTCTGAAGCCTTTTCGCCGGGCTGCGGAACTCGCTCCGCAATCGCCTCAGATGCAGTACAACCTGGCGATGGTCTACTACCAGCTGCATCGATTCGCGGATGCAAAAGTGCCGCTTGCTGGCGCGCTCAAGCGATGGCCCGATTTGTTTCAATTGAACTCTTTGTATGGGGCTGTTCTCTTGCAGTTGGGAGAAGAGCAGCAGGGCTACGCGGCGCTGCAGCACGCACACGAACTCAATCCACAGGATTCCGGGACTTCCGATCTTTTGTATCAAGCAGCGCTGGCCCAGGCGCACAAAAGCCAGGGGGCTCGGCAATATGCGGATTCACTTCGGTATCTCGAGGAAGCAGCCAAACTGCGGCCGAAAGAGCCGGAACCGCACCAACGGATGGCGGAAATCTATACCCTCACCGCCCGCACCGCGGAAGCAGCGGCAGAACAGCGCGAGGCTGAGCGCTTGGCCAAGAGTTCGGCGGATTGAGGCCCATTGCGAACCATACCTCCATCGATCCCATCTTCAGCCCGGGTGCATTTAAATTCGAAGCAGGGAGAGTCCACTATGAAGAACTGTTGCTGGCTGAACTTGACCGCGAGGCGGTGGGGATCCGCAAGACGCTGGAACGCGTCCCGGAAGGCAAGAACGACTGGAAGCCGCATGAGAAGTCGATGCCACTTGGCTATCTGGCGACGATTGTTGCTAACATCCCGGCGTGGCTCGATATGGTTGTGAACATGGACGAGTTGGACATCAATCCGCCGGGAGGCTCGAAGTTCAGGCCGCCGGAGTGGAAGACGCGGCGCGACCTGCTGGAGCAGTTTGAGGCCAGCCTGAAGAAGGGACGCGAGGTCTTGCAGAAGACCACTGACGATCGCCTGCTGAACACGAACTGGCGCATGCTGGTCGCGGGCAAGGTGATGAGCAATCAGCCCCGCTATGTCGCGATCCGTGACGGCGTGCTCAACCACATGGCGCACCATCGCGGGCAGCTTACGGTATATCTGCGGCTGAACGAAGAGAAGGTACCCGCGATCTACGGGCCATCGGCGGATGAAGGCAGAGGATGAGCGACACCAAGCAGGCAGCGCCCGGCTAAGGCAATGGAGTATTTGGCGAAACATCACTGGCCGCGTTCTTGGCCAGCGACCATGCGCTCAATGAATGCTTTCCAGGAGAGTGTCGAGGGGTGCCATTTTCCGGCCGGGGTGCCATTCCACCCTATGTGTACATTTTCAGGCCAGAATTTGTCAGTTTGACCAGCCAGGTGTACATAGTCGGGCTCCCCATCATCGCCAAAGCAATAGCGAAGGCCGTAGATCATCCGCAGGTCGCCTTTGTCGTAGGGCTCGCAGGTTCGATCCCCCTTTTAAAATACGTGACTTCGCACTCCCATGTGCAGTGTTCCATCGCAGCTGGCTGATTCCAATTTACGAAGGAACCGGCCCACGGATCGAAATTCCTGAGCAGGTCCGGATCAGTTACATCGATTGGCCGCTGCAGCGGCCCGCCACTGAGGAGCATGTCCGAGGTTGCACGGCTGGTCTCTAGTTGCCAGCGCATCGCTTAGGAGGGAATTCCACCCGGGAGTAGCTGGGTACCATTTTCCGTCCGCTTCGCCACGCATGATGGTACTGCTGTTGTCGCGATATTGCAGTTCGCTTGGGCCAGGAAGATAAAAGTACCCATTCAGATCCGTTGCGCAGTAACGTGTGGCATAGATCATCTTCAGATCGCCGCGATCCAACGAAGACTTCCTCCCGGGCCACTTCATGTAAAACAGGACCTCGAGCGCCGAAAGCAGGGCGCATCTGTGAGCGGTTTCTGCTTCCAATCTGCGAACTGTCCGGTCCAAGGGTCGAATGCTTTCAACTCCGCTGGGTTGGTGATCTCAACCGGTTGCGTAAGACCACCGCCCGAGACAAGGATCAGGTCAGGAGATCCCTTGCTGTACGCGAGGGGTACACCAGCCAGAAAGGATGAGCAAAGGTAAAACGCCGCGAGTTGCCCTACTTCACCTCCGCCCCATATACACGGACAGATCTATCTACGCTTTGATTGTTAACCAGTGGGCCACAAGTATTGTAGTTAAGCCTTGCACTGGATAGTTGGCGAAATCAGCGATTTCACCAACCATCCTGACGACCGGTTCCCGGCTCTGATAGCCTCGAAGCATGCAGCCAACTGCAAGGCCAAGGGTGAAAATTTGTTGCATTGCCAGCCCCCCCGAGGCGCAACTCGCGATCCAGTACGGTGCGGCTGCACTCGGACTCGTGTCGAGGATGCCGAGTGGTCCTGGCGTGATATCGGAAGAACAGATTGCCGAGATCGCATGCAGGATGCCTCCACCGATCGCGTCTTTTTTGCTGACTTGCGAGCAAGACGTGGACGCCATCATCGCTCAGCAGAAACGTTGCCGGACTAACACTCTGCAACTCGTCGACTCCCTGACCAGCGGGTTACATTGCGACTTGAGACGCGCTCTGCCAGGCATCGCGATCGTGCAGGTGATCCACGTGATCGGCTCTGAATCGGTAGATGAGGCTTGCGCAGTCGCACCGCAGGTGGACGCGATCCTGCTGGACTCAGGGAATCCGGCGCTGCAAATCAAAGAACTGGGTGGGACCGGGCGCAGACACGACTGGAGTCTCAGCCGCCAAATTCGAGAGCAAGTCAACGTTCCGATATTTCTGGCGGGCGGCCTGAACCCGGGGAATGTGCGGCAGGCGATTGACGACGTCGGTCCGTTTGGACTGGATCTTTGCACTGGAGTGCGGACCGATGGCCAGTTGGATGAAAGTAAACTGTCGGCCTTGTTCGCGAATCTGTAGACCAATTCTGGCCTCGGGCTCCCCAAGAAACAATTCAGCAATCGCGACTCCCGGTTTACAATCAGGCGCGCTATTTTGACCTCTTCTAAAGTTTGTAATTCTTCGCACCTATGGGAAAACGAGAAACTGCTGAAAAACAGCGCGCGCGGCTGCTGCGAACGGCTCGGTCTGCGATGAAGAACGCCTACGCACCTTACTCTCGCTTTCGAGTCGGGGCTGCCATATTGACCACCACTGGTAAGGTCTTTTCGGGCTGCAATGTCGAAAATGCTTCGTACGGAACGACCAACTGCGCGGAACGCACGGCGATTTTCTCCGCGGTCGCGCAACTCGGCCCGAAACTAGAAATTCGTGCCGTCGCGGTCGTCAATGATCACGGAGTTCCCTGCTCGCCATGTGGCGCCTGCCGGCAGGTCATCTACGAGTTCGGGCCGGACGCGATTGTCTTCTTCCAGGGAGCCAAAGGCGAAAAGCAGGCGCACATCACCGAACTTCTTCCGGAAGGATTTCGGCTGAGATGAACGCGTCCAGCGCCACTCCCATTCGGGCTATCGACGTCATCCGCAAGAAGCGCGATGGCGGAGAACTTTCTCGGGCCGAGATTGAGGCGCTGGTTGGTGGGTATACGAGAGATGAGATCCCGGACTACCAAGCTTCGGCGTGGCTAATGGCCGCCCTCATCAAGGGTCTGACACGAGCGGAGACCGCGGCGCTCACCGACACGATGCTGCGTTCCGGAGAAGTACTCGACTTTTCTGATCTACCGTCACGCAAGGTCGATAAACATTCCACCGGCGGCGTGGGCGACAAGACGTCTCTGGTGCTGGCCCCGCTTGCGGCTGCGGGCGGTCTCACTGTGCCGATGATCAGCGGGCGCGGACTTGGCCACACCGGTGGCACGCTCGACAAACTGGAGGCGATCCCCGGTTTCAGTGTGAACTTGCCGGTCGCGCGCTTCCGGAAGGTCCTGGAGACGTGCGGCTGCGCGATGATCGGGCAGACCGCCGAAATTGCGCCTGCCGATCGCAAGATCTACGCTCTGCGCGACGTAACTGGCACGGTAGAAAGCCCTTTCCTGATTTGCGCTTCCATCATGAGCAAGAAACTGGCGGAAGGGATCGACGGCCTGGTGCTGGACGTGAAGACCGGGTCGGGCGCGTTCATGAAAAAGGAAGAGGACGCGGTTTACCTAGCGGAACTGATGGTCGAAACCGGTGAGCGCATGGGGAAGAAGATGGCGGCGCTGATCACCGACATGGATCAGCCGCTCGGGCGCTATGTCGGCAACTCGCTCGAAGTTGTGGAGGTGCTGGAGGTCTTGCAGGGCGGTGGGCCGATCGACCTGTGCGAACTTTGTCTGGACCTGGCGGCCTGGATGTTTTTCCTGGGCGAGGTCGCTGCAACCGTGCAAGAGGGAAAACAGATGTCCAGGCAACTGCTCGCTTCCGGCGCCGCGCTGGCCAAGTTCCGCGAAATGGTCGAGTTGCAGGGTGGGGATGCCAAGGTAGTCGATGATCCAAAGCGCTTGCCGCAGTCTCAGCACACACTTGATGTGGTGAGCCCTGCGAGCGGATATGTGACCGCGATCCAGTGTGAGCGGGCGGGAACGGCGTGCGTCATTCTGGGCGGGGGCCGCGAGCGGAAGGAAGACTCGGTGGATCCGGCTGTGGGATTTGTTCTGCACAAGAAAGTGGGAGATTCGATCGCTGCTGGCGAGGCGCTGTGCACGGTGCACTACACCTCCGAAGCACGGGGCGAACGTGCGAAGGTCCTATTGCTGGACAGCTTCCAAATCGGAGACCAACCGCCGATGAAGAGACGTCCGCTGGTTCATCGCGTCATCACCAAGTCCGGGGAGAAGAACTGATGGGGAGATTCACCGGGATACTCGGTCTTTTGACCATGCTGGGCCTGGCGTACACCTTCTCAACCAACCGGCGCGCAATCCGCCCAAAAACTGTTGCCTGGGGCTTGGGACTGCAGATCGTGTTCGCGATCTTTGTCCTGAAAGTTGATGCGGGACGAAATCTGTTTCAGGCCGCAGGAAACGCGGTGAACCGGCTGCTTTCTTATTCGTTCGAAGGTTCGAAGTTCGTGTTTGGTGAACTGGGAAAACAGGGCTCGTCGCTGGGCTTCTACTTTGCTTTCCAGGTTCTGCCTACCATCATCTTCATTGCGGCGTTCTTCGCTGTTCTCTATCACTTCGGCGTGATGCAGTTCATCATCAAGCAGGTCGCGAAAGTGATGACGCGTTTCATGGGCGCGAGCGGCGCCGAATCGCTGAACGTGGCCGCCAGCATCTTCATGGGACAGACGGAAGCGCCGCTGACCATTCGGCCTTTCCTCGCAGATCTAACGCATTCGGAGTTGATGACCGTCATGACCAGCGGGATGGCGCACGTTTCGGGCGGAATCATGGCGGCCTACATTGCGTTCGGAATCGATCCGAAGCACTTGCTGAGCGCGGTCATCATGACAGCGCCCGGCACGCTCTTGATGGCCAAGATGCTGGTCCCCGAGACCGAACAACCGAAGACTGCCGGACGAGTCGTAATGAGCGAGGAGGAGCTCGCGGCAGAAAAGAGCGAAAACCTGCTTGGCGCGGTGGCACGCGGGACTACCGACGGATTGCACCTCTCCTTGAACATTGCCGCCATGCTGATCTCGTTCCTGGCCTTGATCGCCCTGATGAACGGCATGCTTGGAGGGATTCACAACGGGCTGACCCATATTGGTATCGGTTGGTTCCCATCCAGCATGGAAAGAATCTTTGGGACACTGTTTGCGCCCATCGCCTGGCTGATTGGTATCCCATGGCATGATTGCCCGATCATCGGCAACCTGTTGGGGACGCGGATGGTGCTGAATGAACTGGTTGCGTTTTCCCTGCTTGGTCCGCAGAGAGGCATGCTCGATCCACGTTCCTTCACAATTGCGACTTTTGCGCTGTGTGGGTTCGCGAACCTGAGTTCTATCGGGATTCAGATCGGCGGCATCGGTGCCCTTGCGCCCAATCGACGCGGCGATCTTGCCCGCCTGGGTCTGCGCGCGATGCTGGCGGGAACAATGGCTAACCTGATGTCGGCCTCGATTGCCGGCATGCTCTATTAAGCCGTCTCTGCAAACGGCTTCCTGTACAAACCGGGTATGATTCATATACAAATTGACGGCCAACACGGCGGATCGGCCGTTCGGCCCGTCACTTCCGAGGGATCAACCGCTTGTATTTCAGGCCCAGGACGCTTCAGGAAGCGGTCCACACACTGGCCAATCACGGTGGCCAGATCTTGTCTGGCGGCACCGATTTCTTCCCCGCCCTTGGGGACCGGCCTGCTCCCAGTCCCATCGTGGACATTTCAGCTCTCGCGGAGATTCGCGGAATTTCGATCGAACCGGATCACTTCCGAATTGGTGGACTCACGACTTGGACTGAGGTCATCCGTAGTCCGCTGCCTCGCTGTTTCGATGCGTTGAAGAGCGCGGCCCGCGAAGTGGGTTCCACCCAGATTCAGAACCGCGGAACAGTTGCCGGGAACCTTTGCAATGCCTCGCCGGCGGCGGATGGAGTGCCTCCGTTGCTGGCGTTGGATGCGGAGGTTGAACTGGTCTCGACGAGTGGCATGCGGCGAATGCCCCTGTGCGATTTCATCGTCGGAAACCGGAAGACCCTGCGCCGCCCGGACGAGATGCTCGCCGCGGTGATCGTCGTGCGAAAACTCGAGGAGGCACGCTCGGCCTTCCGAAAGCTCGGAGCCCGGCGCTATCTGATCATCTCCATCGCGATGGTGTCAGCAGTCGTGCAAACGGATCACACGGGCCGGGTCACCGATGCGCGCGTCGCGGTTGGCTCCTGCTCGGTTAGGGCCCAGCGTTTAGTCGAACTTGAGCGCGACCTCATAGGCGCCAGAGCAACCGCTGGATGGGGTGGCATGGTTACGCACAAGCATCTGGCAGGTTTGTCTCCAATCGATGATGTGCGGGCTACCGCCGACTATCGGCGAGATGCAGCGCGCACGTTGGTTGAACGGGCGCTCGAGGATTGCGTGGGGAAGAGCTGACAATGGTCGCAACTCCTCCCATCCCGCGCGATGTGCAAGCGACTCTCAGCTTCGCGGTGAACGGGAGTCGAGTCACGGTGGAGACTTCGGCTGCTCAGCGTCTGTCGCGAGTCTTGCGCGACAATCTGGGCCTGACCGGGACCAAGGTGGGCTGCGATGCCGGGGATTGTGGGGCATGTACGATCCTGCTGGATGGCGAACCCGTGTGCGCGTGCCTGGTACCGGTGGCGCAAGCGGAGGGTCGCGAGGTTACCACGGTTGAGGGATTGGCGAAGCGGCCTCCGCTGTTCGATCAGCTGCAGAGATCCTTCTTATGTCACGGTGCCGCTCAGTGCGGCGCTTGCACCCCCGGAATGCTGATGGCAGCTACGGCGTTGCTGGAGAAAAACGAGAAGCCTTCCGAGATTGAAGTGATGGATGCGATGGGCGGCGTCTTGTGCCGCTGCACGGGCTATCGAAAAATCGTCACGGCGGTGCTCGAGGCTCGCGCAGAGGCGGCCAAGGAGCCATCTCCAGATGCCGGCAAAGCGGTGGGCGCTCGCTTAGTTCGTCTCGATGGCCAGCACAAGGTGGATGGCACAGAGATCTTTGGAGCGGACGAGACTCCGACGGCCGCTCTCACGGTTCGTGCCATCCGTTGCCCATACCATCGAGCACGATTCGGTTTCGGTGATCTGGACGGTTTTATCGCCGCTCACCCGGGAATTCAGGCGGTGTTCACGGCCAAACACGTACCCGGCGTGGACTGCTATGGCGTCATTCCCGCATTCGCAGACCAGCCGGTCTTTGCCCAAAGCGAGGCCCGTTTTCGAGGCGAGGCTGTCGCAATCGCCGTAGGTGAACAGGAAGCCGTCGAGGTCTTCGATCCCGTGAGCTTCCCTGTTACGTGGGAAGAACTACCGCCATTAACGACCATCGACGCCGCTTTGGCTCCCGGTGCGCCATTGATTCATGCGGGTCGCAAGAGTAACGTTCTCACGGGTGGCCGGGTGGTGCGGGGAGATGTCGACACAGCCCTACGCGAAGCTGACGTTGTAGTGGAAGACGAATATGAGACTGGCTTCGTCGAACATGCCTACATTGAGCCGGAGGCTGGATTTGCGCGCCGCGTCGCAGACCGAATCGAAGTTCAGGCTTGCACGCAATCGCCCTACATGGACCGGGCCGACATTGCGAAGATCCTTGGGATCGCACCCGAAGCCGTGCGGATTATCCCAACTGCCGTAGGCGGTGGCTTCGGCTCGAAACTCGATCTCTCGGTACAGCCTTTCCTTGCGTTGGCGGCCTGGCACTTGAATCGACCAGTGCGCATGGTTTACTCGAGATTCGAATCGATTCTCTCGACCACCAAGCGGCATCCGGCGCGGATGCGGCTACGTGCAGGGGCAGCGCGGGACGGAAAACTGGTAGCGCTTGATTTCGCGGCCGACTTCAACACTGGCGCTTATTCTTCCTGGGGACCGACGGTCGCAGCACGCGTTCCGGTGCATGCATCCGGTCCATACAAGGTTCCGCACTACCGGGCCATCACGCGGGCCGTGCACACCAACCTGGTTCCGGCTGGGGCCTTCCGCGGCTTCGGAGTGCCGCAGGCGGCCATCGCTCAAGAACAGGTTTACGACGATCTGGCAGATCGCCTTGGCATCGATCGTCTCGAATTTCGCATCCTGAATTCATTGGACGGTGAGACGCCGACCGTCACTGGACAGGTTCTGGGAGCGGGCGTGGGGATACGCGCTTGCTTTGATGCTCTCCGACCGAAGTGGGCCAGCGCGCGCAGGGATGCCGCCACTTTCAATTCGAGGTCGACGGGCCCGATGCGCCGCGGAGTTGGTGTTGCAGGAATGTGGTACGGCTGTGGGAACACTTCACTGCCGAACCCGTCCACGGTTCGCGTGGGATTGAAGTCGGACGGACGGATTGCACTGCATCAGGGAGCGGTCGACATCGGGCAGGGCTCGAATACCATCGTCACGCAAATCTGCGCCGACGCCATGCGGGTTCCCATCGAGCGCTTTGATCTGGTTTCCGGAGATACCGCGATTACGCCGGACTGCGGAAAGACTTCCGCCTCTCGGCAGACCTTTGTGACGGGCCGGGCCGCTGCCATGGCAGGCGCAAAACTGCGGCAAGAAATCCTGCTGATGGCAAACGCGGCTCCAGAAGCAGAGATTCATTTTGAAGATGGGCGCGTGAACGTGCGCGGCAGTGAAGGACAGCGAACGCTCCTGTTGTCCGAATTGCCGCTTGATCCACTCGGTTACGTGATCACAGCAGAAGCCACATTTGATCCTCCGACCAGCCCGCTCGATGAAAACGGTCAGGGCGTGCCCTATGCGGTGTTTGGCTTCGGTGCGCATATGGCGGAGATCGAGGTCGACACGGAACTCGGTACCGTGGGCGTGCTCAAGATCACGTCCGCGCACGACGTTGGACGCGCCATCAATCCGACGCTCATTGAGGGCCAAATTGAAGGCGGAGCCGCGCAAGGCTTGGGCCACGCACTGATGGAAGAATTCTTTCCCGTCAAGGGCGAGAACCTGCACGACTACCTGATTCCCTCGGCTGGAGATATCCCGCCGGTCGAGTCCATCCTGATTGAGGATCCGTCGCCGATCGGCCCGTTCGGAGCCAAGGGCATCGGAGAGCAAGCCGTGATTCCGACCGCCCCGGCAATCCTGAATGCCATTCACGATGCCATCGGTGTTCGAATCCACCGGGTACCGGCCACGCCGGACCGAGTTCGCGCCGCAATTTTGCAAGCTCGACGCCAAGGAGAGCAGCGTGCCTGACGATGATGCCATTCGCTGCGATGCCTGTCCGGTGCTTTGCTACATCAAGCCGGGAAGGGCGGGCGCCTGCGACCGGTACGCAAATCGCGACGGACAACTGGTTCGCGTGGATCCGCACGTCGTGCTCGACAAGGCCCTTTCCAGTGGAGGCTCAGTCGTTCCGTTTCTTGATCGTGAGAACGAGTGGGATGGAAATATTGTGGGCGGAACCTTCGTCACAGCGATTGGAGCGGGTACGACGTATCCCGACTACAAGCCGGCGCCCTTCATCATTTCTTCCGAAGTGCACGGCGTGGACATGGTCACCGTGGTCACGGAAGGGATATTCAGTTACTGCGGAGTGAAGTTGAAAATCGATACCGACCGCTACCTTGGCCCAGAGCAAAATGTTGTTCGCAGACAAGGAGAGCCGGTCGGGCACGTGACGACCAGCGAATATGGATCGCAGATGCTTTCGCTTGGCGGCGTGCGTCATCTGACGGGTGGGAGCCGCCAGGAAGGCAACGTCACCTGCGAGACGCTGTTGAACCTATGCAATGGAAAGCCGGTCGAGCTGACCGTCGATGATGGTGCGTCGGTCGTTGTGCAGGCCGGAAAGCCGCCGGTGGTCGACCATGTTCTCGAGGAACGCATGCGGGTTGGGTGCGGATCGGCCACGATTGGCATGTTCGCGAAACAATGGTTCGGCAAGGTCGACGAAGTCGTGGTGGTGGACGATCACATCACGGGCGTGCTCTCGGAACATCAGGCGGGCAAGTTGTTGGGAGTGCCGGAGACCGGCATCAAGATGAAAGGCCGAAGATCGACTCCGGGACGTTATTTCCAGGTGGCCCAGCCGGGCACGGCGTGGGGGGGCACAAATATTGAGGATCCGCTATCGATTCTGCAGCCCTTCAGCCGGAAGGTCGCGTGGGCGGGGCTTCGACTCCTTATGGTCAGCACGACCGGGGAGCACCATGCCTATTTTGAACTCGATGAACAGCTAAAGGCGGTGGAGAAGGAACTTCCCATCGCGCTGCGGGAATCGGTGGCCCGGATCAAAGAGAACTGCGAGCCGGCGCTGTGCACGGTGCTCTTCATGGGAGGGGCTGGCGGATCTTTGCGCGCCGGGGTAACGGAGAACCCGGTGCGATTGACGCATTCGGTGCGCGATGCACTGACCCGGGTGACTTGCGGCGGCGCACCAGTGTACATCTGGCCCGGTGGCGGAATTACGTTCATGGTCGACGTCAGCCGCATGCCTGAAAATGCGTTCGGGTACGTTCCCACACCGGCCCTGGTTGCGCCGATCGAATTCACTTTAAAGCTCGACGATTACAAAGGCTTGGGTGGATACGTCGACCAGGTGCGGCCACTTAGTTCCATCATGCCCGACGAGGGTCGCAGGCACGTGTCGCCGCGCCCGGAAAATCCTTGGCCGCTGGCGTCTGCCAAACCCGGGTCGGAGTCATGAGGAATCGAGCGCAGATTGTGCTCACGCCGGACGGACGACGGCTTCACCTTCACGATGGGCCAATTGACCTCATCATTGAGGCGTTCGGGCGTGTGCCTGAGATTCAGGCAGCCTACCGTGCAGCTACGCAGCGATTCGTCACCGTATTGGATGAACTCTGCAGCGAACTGGCGCTTCTGCGGCAGCCGTTTCGGGAGGATGGACCTCAGCCCACCGGTGCGGTTGCGAAACGCATGGCCTCCGCAGTCGCACCGTATGCGCCGCAGACGTTCATTACCCCGATGGCTGCGGTTGCGGGTGCTGTCGCCGAGGAGATTCTTGAAGTGATGACGTCTGCGGATCTCGATCGAGCCTACGTAAACGACGGCGGCGATATCGCAATCCACCTAGGGCCTGGCCACCACTTCATTGTCGGAATGGTAGAGCGGCCGGATCGACCTTCGCTGTTTGGCTCCGCGATTCTGAATGCGGACCAGCCCGTACGAGGCATTGCCACCAGCGGATGGCGTGGGCGAAGTTTTTCGCTGGGCATCGCGGATGCTGTGACCGTCCTCGCCGACCAGGCGGCCATGGCGGACGCGGCTGCAACTATCATCGCCAATGCGGTAGATTTACCCGGACACCCAGGCATCACACGGATGCGTGCTTGCGATCTTTCACCCGACAGCGATCTTGGGGATCGGCTTGTGACCCAGGACGTGGGAAATCTCGCGATAAGCGAAATTGGAGCGGCGCTGGATGCGGGTAAAGCGATCGCGCAATCGCTCCTATCCGCAGGTTTGATCCGCGCCGCCGCGCTGTACCTGCGGGCTGAGGCTCGCCTCGTCGGGGAACCACGCAAAATGTTGAAGATTACGACCGGCCACGGGAGTCTCGTGAATGCCTGAGGTCCAGGTTCGTAAGAAACTCACGATCGTGGAGGAGATTTTTCACGAAGGAGGCACGCCGCCCGCGATTCCCCTGCGGCGGGCGGCCGTTTTGGCCGTGATCCACAATCCCTACGCGGGGCAGTACGTCCCGCAGATTGCGGGCTTTATGGACGACCTGAAGCCCCTCGGTCTGGAGATGGCCCGATCGCTCGTGCAGAGTTTGAGCGGGGATGCCAAGATCGTCGAGGGCTACGGGAAGGGTGCCATCGTTGGCAGTTCCGGCGAATTGGAGCATGGTGCTCTGTGGCACGTACCCGGGGGTTACGCCATGCGCGAGGTTTTGGGCGGCGCGAAGGCGATCGTGGCATCTACGAAGAAAGTCGGCGGCCCGGGGACGCGGTTGGACGTGCCCATCACGCATATCAATGCTTCCTACGTGCGCAGCCATTTTGACGCGATGGAGATCGGACTGGCAGACTCGCCGCGGGCCGACGAACTCCTGCTCGTGTTGGTCATGACTACTGGTCAGAGGATTCACGCGCGTGTGGGCGGCCTGAAAGCTTCCGAGATCGAAGGAGAGGACGGACTGCGATGAAGGCCAACATTCGCAAGATCGCAACCTTCGTAGAGGAAACGCAGACCGAGATGGGCCGCAAGGTAGATCCGCCGACGCGCCGGGCAGCTGCAGTTGCCGTCATCGAGAATCCCTGTGCCGGGAAGTACGTGGAGGATCTTTCCGAGTTGATGGCTATCGGAGAAGAATTGGGCGAGCTACTGACCCAGCGGGCGGTCGCGGCCCTGGGCATCGCAGCGAACACCGCAGAGAGCTATGGAAAGGCAGCGGCGGTGGGTGAGAACGGGGAGCTTGAGCACGCGGCGGCAATCCTGCATCCCAAACTGGGCACTCCCGTCCGCAAGGTCCTCGGCAAGGGAGCAGCCTTGATCCCTTCCTCCAAGAAGCGGGGAGGGCTGGGAGTGGTTCTGGATATTCCCCTCGGTCACAAGGACGCCGCGTTCGTGCGCAGCCACTTCGACGGTATGGAAGTACGCATCAACGACGCTCCTCGGGCGAACGAAATCATGGTTGCGATCGCGGTCACGGATAGTGGACGACCGCTCCCACGGGTCGGCGGTCTGTCTAAAGACCAGATAAAGGGAGAGGACGGCCTGCGCTGAAGGCTAGTAGCTTGGGGACTTGCGAACGGTAGCGGGCTGACGAGAAGCCCTTATATCGTCGACGGCGAATCTCAGCGGCTGAAGCCGGCATTGAATCCGCGAGCTTTACGGCGCGGCCTAAAGCCGCCCCTTCAAAGACTACGCGAGCTTCAACGTCTTTTGCACCCCCGCCGAGCGGGGCCCCTTGCACAGCAAAACAGGTTCGGAATTCTCTCGCAGGCGCTAGGCCTTCACAATCTCAGGCACGCGGGTTGCCGGTGGTGTATTCCGGCTCCGTTGCGCACTCACCGCGCCGTCAATGATCACCATTCCAACGCCGGGCAGATCGCCCGCCTGGATACTCTTAAGCAGCGTGCTGCCCGCCGAATGCTGGGCTTTGTCCATCAAAACAAATGTGGCATCACGGCCAGTCGCAACTGTTCCACAGGTTAGGTTGCGGATTCTTGCGGTATTCCCGGTAGCAAAGCAGATGGCGACCTCGGCTGGGACATTCCCCAACGAAGACAGCATCGAAATCAGGCGCACGATCCCGAGTGGTTGAACACCCGAGCCAGCGGGGGAATCAGTGCCTAAGATCACCCGCTGGAGCTGTTTCAGTTCGCCCGCGGTGCGGAGGGTTAGAAGCCCGGCTCTTTCGTTGCCGTTGTGAACGATCTCGAGGGCGCGCGGAGAGTTCTCGCACAGGGTGACGATCTGATTGTCGGGTAATGCGGTGTGTCCCCCGTTAATGTGCCCGATCACATCAGCGTCGGCGGCGAGCACGATGTCCTTGTCAATCAGGCTGGAACCGGGAATCGAAGGTCCCCCGGTGTGGATTGTGCTCTGAATTCCGTATTTGCGGGCCCAACCCACCATTTGGCGCGCGGTGGCCCCGTCTTTCACGCTACCCAAGCCAACTTCGCCGAGCATGGTCACACCAGCCGCAGCCAGCTCCTTGAAGTCCTCTTCGACCATGCCGTGCTCAAGCACGGGGGCCCCCGCATGAATCCTTACTCCACCTGGGCGGAATGTGGTAAAAGCGCGCTGGGCGAAAATCGCCATGGCTTTAAGGCCGACTACATCTTTGGGTCGGCCCGGAGTGTGGACCTCGCCGGCGGAGATCATGGTAGTAACGCCGCCATGCAGGTAGCTGTCGATCCATCCCAGTTGGTTTTGGCGCGGGGTCCAGTCGCCCGCGACTGGATGTACATGGCTATCGATCAGGCCCGGCGCCAGGGTAGTGCCCTGGGCGTCAATCACCATGGTCGCACCTTCGCGGTCGATTTCTTTCTCTTTGCCGATTGCGGAGATCTTGCCGGCAACGGCAAGGACGGTATCGGCGTCGAGTATGGGCCGTTCCAGATCGCCGCTGAGAAGCAGACCAATGTTGCGGATGACGAGGCGGGTGGGCGACTTCTCTTGCGCTGCTTCCTGGGCCATGACTTACCCCTTGCTTTAAGAATCCCACGTGCGATGACGGCACTGTCGACTCATGCTGGATGAGCCCGCCAGTATATCGAGGAATTGCGAGCCACCAGCAATCGGCAGTGAAAGACACCGACAGTTTTAGATTGCCTACTCGAGGTTGCGCTTACGAATCGCTTGTCATTCGTGGCAATCCGTGTATAAGCTGGCTGCGTCAAAAGAAGCTGGCAGGCGGGAACCGGAATGGCGGCTAGCGATCTGGTTTTGTGGGCGGTCGACACCCAGGCGGACTTCATGTTCCCGGGCGGCAAACTGTACATTCCCGGCGCGGAAAAATTGCTTCCCAACATTCAGAAGCTGACGGACACGGCTCGTGAAGGCCGCGTATTCATGGTGTCGCATGGTTGCTACCACTCCGAGAATGACCCCGAGTTCCGGATCTTCCCACCTCACTGCATCCAGGGCACTCCCGGCAGCGATTTCGTGGCCCATGCCATGACCGAGAAGGTCGCCCGGGTGCCGAACGACTCCGCCTGCGCGCTTCCGCAAGACCTGTCTTCCTACCAGCAGGTGCTGCTCGAAAAACAGACCCTGGATATTTTCGAGAGCCGACACGCCGCTTCCCTGCTGCAGCGGTTGCCGCAAGAAGCAGAGTTTATGGTGTTTGGCGTGGTCACGGAGTACTGTGTCCGCTTCGCCGCCAAGGGATTGCTCGAACGAGGTCGGACGGTTTCAGTGGTGGCTGACGCAATCGAGACCCTCGATCTTGAACTAGGACGGCGAACAATCGTAGAACTTCAGGCCCTGGGAGCCAGGCTTACCACTACACAGGAAGCTCTGAGCCGGCTGGTCGTAGCGTAAGTCTCCTTGCCGGGCAGCGCTCCGCCCGCGTATGATGCACCCGTTTATGGCTACCAAGAATCCCACGCCGAAATCCGCCCTGCGCCAAAAGGCGCAGCTCATGTCCGCCTCTGAGATCGAACGCACCCTCGTACGCCTAGCGCACGAAATTGTGGAGAAAAACGGAGGCGTCGACGGGTTGGGACTCGTCGGGATCCGTCGTCGCGGCGTTCCCATCGCCGAGCGCCTGGCTAAATTCATGCAGCGCGTGGAGAAGATTGCTGTTCCTGTCGGGACGTTGGATATCACTTTCTATCGCGATGATCTGTCCACGCTGGGGCCGCGCCCTGTCGTTCAGAAATCGGAGATTGGTCTGGATATTGAGGACAAAAGTATCATCCTGATCGACGACGTGCTGTTCACTGGCCGCACGATCCGTGCCGCCCTCGACGCACTCTTTTCGCACGGACGCCCACGCCGGGTGCAGCTTTGTGTCCTGATTGACCGGGGACACCGGGAGCTGCCCATCGAAGCGGCCTACGTGGGTCGAGTCGTTCAAACCAGCATGAACGAAGTGATCGAGGTCAAATTGATGGAAGTTGACGATGCGGAGAAGGTCTTGTTGATGGAAAAGTAAGGCCAGCCAAACCTTCGTCGCCTTCTGAAGATTACACGCATTCGCCCTGCTGCAATCCTAGCGGCGCTTCTTATTCCATGGCGGTAATAGAACGCGAGACTGCTTGCGCCGCCTACTCGCGATGGCAGAAACCTTTGCATGATGGACCGGGCCACATTTAACCTCGTTGCCATGAAATCGACAATCCTCCGTGCTTTCCTTGTCAGCGCCGTTGCCTCTATCAGCCTTGCACTTTGTTCTCAGGAATCGCGACCGCAAAAGGTCGATTTGATCGTGACCCACGGGTTACTGGTCACCATGAACGGCACACGGGCCGTCTACGACGACGGAGCGGTGGCAATTAAGGGCGATGTGATCGTTGCAGTTGGCCCGCAATCTGAGGTCGAAGCGAAATACTTAGCTTCGCAGGCGATCGATGCTAAGGGAAAGTTGGTTCTTCCCGGCTTTATCAATGGGCATACCCATGTGCCCATGACGCTCTTCCGCGGGCTACATGATGACGTCACGCTCGATGACTGGCTTCACAAATATATCTTCCCGGCGGAAGCGAAGAACGTCACTGAAGATTTTGTGCGCTGGGGAACGCGGCTGGCCGTGGCCGAACAGATTCGTTCCGGCATCACCACCTTTGCCGACATGTACTACTTCGAGGACGCCGTGGCCGAGGAAACCAAGGCGGCTGGAATGCGGGGCGTGCTCGGGGAGACGTGGATCGACTTCCCAGCTCCAGATAACAAGAGCGAAGCCGAGATGCTCGCCTACACGGAGAAGTTCCTGAAGAAGTGGCAGGCCGATTCGCTCATTCATGCGGCTGTAGCCCCTCATTCTATTTACACCTGTTCCCGGAAAACCCTGGAAGACGCATCGGCGCTGGCGCGCAAATATCATGCCCCCATTCTGATTCACGTATCCGAGATGAAAAAGGAGTGGGAGGACAGCCAGCAGCAAAATGGTACAAGTCCCGTGCAATATCTCGACAAGGTCGGCGTTCTGGGGCCGGATGTCCTGGCTGCACATTGCATTTTTGTGGATGAAACTGACCGCAAGATTCTGGCGGAGCGGCAGGTGGGATGCGTGCACAACCCGTCGAGCAACATGATGCTGGCCAGCGGGGTATCTCCGGTCCCGGAGATGCGCGCTGCTGGAGTCGCAGTGGGACTCGGCACGGACGGTCCGGCAGGAAGCAACAACGACTTGAATCTGATGGAAGAGATGGATCTGACAGCAAAGCTGGCGAAGATTAGCAAAATGGACCCCCTTGCTCTGAATGCCAAAGCCGTTGTCGAGATGGCTACTATCGACGGGGCTCGCGCCCTCCATCTGGACAAGGAAATTGGTTCGTTGGAGCCGGGTAAAAAGGCGGACTTGATCCTGATCAGTCTGGATGAACCGAATGCGGTCCCAATGTACGACGTCTATGCACAACTGGCTTACGCGTTGAAGGGCAGCGACGTGCAGACGGTCGTGATCGGTGGACGCGTCGTGATGCGTGACCACGCGCTTCTCACCGTAAAGGAAGACGCGGCCGTGGCAAAGGCGAGAGAGTACAAGAAGGCAATCGCCGCATCGCTTGGCCTGCCGTGAGGCATTCCTACCCTCCGGGGCCTCGTTGGGTAGCAGTTC